>Ga0105050_10001817_pt1 | contig 31379 bp, 19 predicted proteins | sample FRY01_FD_78088 | JGI IMG/M metagenome (GOLD analysis project Ga0105050, IMG submission 78088) | Freshwater microbial communities from Lake Fryxell liftoff mats and glacier meltwater in Antarctica - FRY-01 | ecosystem: Environmental > Aquatic > Freshwater > Ice > Glacier meltwater ...
ATGCAGAAATAAAAGCACGATGGCAGGCCCTTTTCACAACTGCGACAAGCGACCAAATCGCGGAGGTGGTGGCGGAGTATAAGACGATCGACCCAAGCCGAGGTGATAAAAACCTTGGTAAGGAAATTTTCACAAAGCAGTGTGCCGCCTGTCACCGCGTTGACACGATCGGACATACGGTCGGTCCCGACCTGATGTCACTTACGGATCGATCGAAGCAAGCTTTCTTGACCGCAATCCTAGATCCTAACGCGGCGATCGACCAGCGATATGCAACCTATTCGGCAATCACCAACCAGGGAGTCCTTGTCACCGGCATCATAGAATCGGAGTCGTCCAGCAGCATCACCATGAAGGCCCCGGATGGCAAGCAGCATGTGATCCTTCGCAGTGACCTCGAAGCGTTGCAAAATACTGGTGTATCGCTGATGCCTGAAGGGATGGGACGCTTGGTTCCTCTTCGTGAGATGAAAGACTTGCTTGCCTTCCTTGGTTCCGGCGGGATCAGCCCCAAGTACGCGTTTGTCGAACCGAGCGGACCAAGTCAAGAATATAGCGACGACATGAAACAGCCTAAGCTGAACGATGCCAACTTCGGTTCCGATATTTTTAAAGATGGCACATGGGTTGGGTTCAAACACTCCGCAGGCTTACGTGAACACCAGATTGTTTTCGACTTGGGTGAGCCGACCGAGATCCATGCTTTACGAATCACTTACGGTGTGAACCAAAGTCCTGGCGGCATTCACGCACCCAAGAGCGTTGTCGTCTCTTTCAGTACCGACGGCCAAGAATATTTTACCGCCGTCGAAGCGAGCCAGCTGGATGACTCGCCAGACGGGTTGGGCGTTTACCAACTTGCCAGGCGAACGGCAAACATCATGATCGACGGATCCACCGCTCGGTTCGTGCGGATCGGAATGACAAACACAGCGGAATGGACGTTCCTGTCGGAAGTCGAGATCAATCCAATCCCATGATTGGAAAAGCTGGATGAGAATCGTGCTCAAAAAGACCTGTTTTGTGTAAGAATCCAAACTCAACGCGACCCATTTAGACGTTTTCTGTATCGGACACCATGACAATGAGTTTTACATCTTCGCTTGTCCAAGCAAAACGCGGGGGTATCTCGCGATGGGTTGAGTGTTCGTCTTTGCCATCGCGAAGGCTGGTGCAAAAATCGCTGAATTTCACCTAAGAAAATTCCGTTTGCACCGTATTTCAAACGTAAACTAGGCAGATTGCCTCGGCGTTTGACGCGCCCCTTGTCGGCTGTGACCTTGCATTCTCTCGCGAAGGAAATATCTCATGCGTTGTCTCATCTTCGCATTTCTATCCATTTGCACGCTGGCATCGGCTCCTCCCGTCGTCGCACAAACTCTGGATTGGATGGAGAGATATGCATATCTAGCCGATCGGCCGTCGGTGCTGAACGAGTTGATTCCGGGTAGCGAGGACCACTACTTCTACTACTGCTTGCATTACCAAGTCAGCGGCGAATCGGAGAAAGCTGAGGCACTATTGGCACAATGGAAAGTGGACACAAATGCCCAAAACAGCCGTTTGATCCAGGGCAGCGAAGACCGCCAGCGTTTGCTCACCTACAACCGTTCGGCCGATCGTTCGATCGACTACTTCCTCAATCGGCTGAACATCAAACTTGATCACACACCGCCTGTCGCCGTCGGTGAAGTTCTATATCCGTCAACGTTTGACAATGCTGCGTTGGAACCGAATTCTCTGATCGATACGGTCGAACAGCGGCAACTCACCCGCGCGGGATTGCGCCGTCTCGCCGCTCGCGTGCTCGCCAACGAAGTCACGTTGCCTCGACAACGGATCACGGCGATGCTTGATCAAATCGATGGCCCGTGGATGCCGAACCTTGACCAGTTAATCATCAAAGAACAATCGCTCTCCACACCATTTCAACAGACCTTCGGTGATCGACAAGCTCATCAGTGGCTGACGCTGGAGCAACTTCAGACAATCGCCAAAGCGGTCCCCAACCTTGCCGCTTCCGATGCGATGGTCTCCGCTGTTTTGCGTCGACTGCGGCCAACGGATGACGAGGACATGCGGCAGCAACCCGAGGTGCGAGTGGCTTACTTGGAGCGGATTGGGCGTTACGTCAATACGTTACCCGAAGCATACTTGTCGTTGAAGGCGGCGACTCTTTATCAACGCCTTCAACATGACCTTTCTTGCGGTGAATTCAATCGCGACCGTTTCATTCGCTACTTGAAGTTACCGCGTCGAAGTTGGCTTGTCCCAGAAATAAATCTGTCCGTCCCTCGCCTGCTGGCGGAACTTGGAACGGACTTCAACGACCTCGCACTGCTTCCCGCCATCAGCGACGAACAGCCGCTCGTTCGAACTTATCTGGAACACTTTCTCAAAGATGTGGAGTCGACCGCTGCGTTCGATGGATTGCTGCTTCCCAATTATCTTCGATCGGTTTTTGCAGAGACCAAACTGCTTCATGGAGTCGAGCCTGCGGACCGTTGGTTTGCGATGTTGGAAACGAACCAGCGCAAGCAGATTCGCGACCGAGTTGAAGTGACGCTTGCCCCGACCAATCCTCGCACTCATGACGCGACAAAACCGAGTTCGCTTGTTTTGGATCTTAAGCAGGTCGACAAGCTTGTTGTTCGCGTCTATCGCATCAACACACTTTCGTACTATCGAACTCGCACTAACCAAGTCGACACCGATATTGATCTCGATGGATTGGTTCCCACGATCGAACGTCAAATCGGTTATTCATTTCCACTGACTCGCCGACATCGCGAGACGATTGAGCTTCCCGAAATCCAAGGTCGCGGTGTTTGGATTATTGACTTGCTCGGCGGTGGGCTTCGGGCCCGCGCGATGATTCGTCGAGGCGATCTGCGTTACACAATCTCGCAATCGGCAAACGGCATTCGCATGACCGCAATGGATGAAAATCGCAAGCCGATCGCCGGCGCGAAGTTGACGATTGCATCGCAAGAGTTAGTCGCCAATGAAGACGGTCAAATCGATATCCCGCCGGTGGATAAACAGGTGGAAAGAGTGGCGGTGCTTCATGACGATTCAATTGCTGTGCCGGTGACCTTTACGCATTTGGCGGAGAGTTATTCATTGCAGGCTGCGATGTATGTTGATCGCCAGCAGCTGCAAACGGCGAATCAAGCGGATTTGATCATTCGCCCTCGATTGCTGATGTCGGACAAAGCGATTGACCCGTCGACGTTGCAAGAGGTTGTCGTGACGGTCACCGCGACGGATCTCGATGAGATCGCGACCACGAAGCGATACGAGAAACTGATCCTCAATCAATCAGGCGAGTTGATCCTGTCGCTTCGCGTTCCGCCGCGTTTAGCGAATCTTTCCGCCGTTTTGTCAGCAAAGATTCGTGGCTTGGCGAAGAATGATCTGCAGGACATGAGGGCTTCGCAATCGTGGAGCGTTGCATCCATGCGAAAGACGATGTTGACCTCCGCGGCGCATCTGACGCGTGATGCGGAAGACTGGGTGATCGAAACACGCGGTCGTGGTGGTGAATCCATCGCCGGAAAAATGGTGCAAGTCCGTCTGCATCCATCGGTTCGTCAAGAACCGATCTCCGCTACACTCCAGGCTGATAAAACTGGCCGCATCGATCTCGGCAAGCTGAGCGGCATCAACGCCATCGACATCACATGCGATGGCCAAATGACTTCCATACCGCTGCGTTCCATCGATGCGGTTTGGCCCGTTCGCATTCACACGATCGTGGGGACGATGGTGCGTTTGCCGATGCCGTCGGCGAACGTCGACGCATCGCGATTCCGATTGCTCCGACTTCGAAGTGATCGACCTGAAGCCGATTTGTCACCATCGATAGTTATCAAAAATGGATTGCTAACGATCAATCCATTAACGGCGGGCGATTATCAACTGCATGACCTTGAACTTGGAAACCAATTGCGATTGTGCATCACCGCGGGCCCGATTGTCGGTGACGTTGCCGCGGGTGAAGTTCGCCAATTGGAACTGGTACCGCGTTCAGAGCTTGGTATCGATTCAATAGAACGCAATGACGATGGTATGCGGATAATGATCTCGGGCTCCACGTCGCTGACTCGTGTTCATATCATTTCACGCCGCTTTGTTGACAGCGTTGATTCGCTCGAACAACTGAGTCTGCCGAACCTCCACGCGAATACCCGCGGTGTTTGGAATGCGACCAGCGGCTACATCAGCGACCTTCGACTTGGTGACGAGTACCAGTACGTGATGCGTCGCCAATACGCGGCAAAGTACCCTGGTGTGATATTGCCACAACCTGGATTGATTTTGAATCCATGGGAAACAAGATCGACCGAGAATGAAACGCAAATTGCCGCGACTGGCGATGCACCGATGGCTGCGGCGGCTCCGGGAACGCCGATGATGGATAGTGACGCAGCAAATCGGCGTGGAACGTTGACTGCTGACACACTCACACTCGACTATGACTTTTTAAAAGACAGTGGCGCGGTCATAACCAATCTGGTGCCAGACAAAGACGGCGTCATCACGATTCCTGCGGCGATAATCGACGGCATGCCAGTCGTACAGATCATCGCCGCAGATCCAGTGTCGATCGTGCGACGTACGGTGTATCAATCGCTTGACGAAGCTGAGATTGCAGACCTGCGACTTGCGAAGTCTCTGGAGGCAAAGCGTGCGTTGGCATTCGCGAGGGGCGTTGTGATCGCGACGCCTGACAAGCCGCTGGATCTGAAAATACTGGGCTCGGCTCAGGTGCAACTTTACTCATCAGTGGGTGACCTCATGCGTTTATACATGACGCTTCAGGGCGACGACCGATTGAAAGAGTTCCAAGCCATCGGCTCCTGGCACACTTTGGATGATGACGTGAAGAGATCGCTGTATGGTCGCTTGGCATGTCATGAGTTGCATTTGTTCTTGTCCCAGCACGACCCAGTGTTCTTCAAAAATGCGGTTCGTCCGTATCTGCGAAACAAGGCGGAGAAACAGTTCATCGACCACTACTTACTTGATGATGATTTGACATCGTGGACGCAGATGTGGCGATATCGTGAGCTAAATGCAGCAGAAAAAGCTTTGCTGGCGAAGCGAATTCCGGCGATGGCGAAAACAGTGCCTCGTGAATTTAGCGATTGGATAGAAATGCAGCCTGTCGATGCGGACCTACTCAGAAGGCTCGTCGAATCAGGACTCGCAGGTTCAGCCATGTCCGAGAAATTGCAAGATCGACAAATGTCCCTGGGCACGGCAAATACAAACGGAATGAGCGGTGGTATGGGCGGGGGAATGAGCGGTTCAAATGTGAAATCAGAATCGGATTTTGCGATGGTTTTTGAGGCGCCACAGTCAATGGCAGAGGATCCTTTCGGGGATTCCGAAAGCATAAAAATACGTCGTGAATCGTCGCGGAAGCTTTCAAGGTCAAAGTCGTTAAATGAAATGTCTGAATCCGAAAAACAACTCGGATTTTTCGGCCGTGATGAGAGTGCGACCAAGCTTAGTTTCTTTCAAAACCTCGACCGCACCAAGGAATGGGCCGAAAGTCATTGGGATCGCGTTCGAATGAATGCACCCAACCTGATTCCGATCGATCCCTTCTGGCTTGCGATCGCTAGTGAAGCAGAGGCAAAGACGACGCTCAATGAGCATCTGCTTCGGCCAATCACTTCACGTCACGCCGCTCTCGTAGCACTCGCTTTTTGCGGCTTGCCTTTGCAATCTGGTGACATCAAGTTGCCGATGGATGATAAGCCGTTCACGCCGCCGCATCCGGTGGCGTTGGTGACGAAGCGTGTGATCGAACTCAAAGCGATGGATGGCGAAGCGTCGTTACTGGTGGGACAACGGTTCGCGGAAGACGGATCAACCAACCGTAACGATCCGAACACGGACGTCCCGGTCGCGCCGGATGAGTTCGTGGTGCATCTTGCTTATCGTGGTGAAGTGATTCTTTCCAATCTGACACCGAAACGACGAACCGTTGAAGTGCTATGGCAGATTCCCGCGGGCAGCCTTCCGCTTGCAAGTGGCCTGGCGACCGATAGTCGCACGATGACGCTGGAACCCTTTGCGGTGCAGCGAATCGAGTACGCGTTCTACTTTCCAACAGCTGGTAACTTCGGTCATTATCCGGTCAGCGTTGGGATCGATGGTCAACTTGTCGCCCGTGGTAATGAACGAACATTCAATGTCGTCGCAACGCCGAGCAAGCTTGATGAAGAGTCGTGGCCCGCCGTCGCTGCGTTTGGTGACGCAACAAAGATCGAAGCATTTCTTGCGGAGGCGAATTTGCGAAAGATCGATCTTGGCCTCGTCGCTCATCGAATGAAAGATCGAGCCATCTATAACGTCGTGACCCGTCAATTATTCGCAAACCAGATTGATAAACCGGAGTTGTGGGGTTATGCGTTTCATCATCGCGATATCAGCGGGATGAGAACCTTTTTGTCGCAACAAGCAGCGTTTGTTAAAGACGTTGGCCCAGCCTTTCAAAGCGACTTACTTGATATTGAGCCCATCGATCGACACCTGTATGAGTTGCTCGAGTACTCACCGCTAGTTCAAGCACGCATTCATCCATTGAAGGATGAACGCGACATCTTGAATCCAACTTTCAAACAGCAGTACTTGAATCTCATGCAGGTCCTCGCGCATCAGTCCCAAGCCGACACGACGCAGCGACTATCGATCGTTTACTACTTGATCTTGCAAAACCGAATCGAAGAAGCACTTCAGCAGTTCGAAAAAGTGGATGCGGATCAAGTCGAAACGAAACTGCAATACGATTATTTGGCAGGTTACCTTGCGCTTCAGCGGAGCGATTTTGCGATGGCGACAAGATTGGCGTTGGGAAAGCAAGATCATCCCGTGCCTCGATGGCGCGAACGATTCTCGACGCTGCTATCCAACGTTCGTCAACGAGAGCAGTTGCTACAAGGTTCGGGATTAGCTGCGACTGGCAATGGCAAAAATAACGGTGTCTTGTCCGGCAACGCGGACCTGAGCTTGGCTGATCGCGATCAACGCAATGCGGATGCCGCTACCGCCGAATCTTTTTTGAAGGTGGACGTGGATGGAGCATCGGTAAAGATCGAACACCGGAATACAAAAAACGCAACGGTGAATTTTTACGCTGTGGATTTGGAGTTGCTGTTCAGCAAGACTCCGTTTGTCCGCGAAGATTTGGCGGCGATGGCGATGGTCGAGCCAACACGAAGTGAACGGATCGAAACGGATTCAAAAGACGGCGTTCATCAATTCCGTTTGGATGAAAAACTGGCAAGGCAAACGTTGCTTGTCGAAGTGGTGTCCGGCGCGGCTCGATCAACAACGCTGTATTACGGCGGAAAACTGAGTGCCTACGTTTCACAAGGGTTCGGACAGTTGCAAGTCGCAGATTCCGTCAACCGGCAGCCCGTCGAAGGTGCTTACGTGAAGGTTTATGCGAGGCATCAAGACGGTTCGGTGTTGTTCTATAAAGATGGGTACACCGACCTTCGCGGTCGATTTGACTACGCCAGCCACAGCACGGGTGAATTGGCGACAACGCAACGATTCGCGATCCTGGTCATTGATCCGGAGCGAGGGGCAACGTTGCAGGAAGCGGCTCCACCATCGAGTTGAAATTCTCGTGACAGGAAAACACGTAGTCGACCTTGCGTCGAATGAAACTTTTGAGTGATCATCCGAACTCGGCCGAGCACCCAGGCGGAATGGCGGGCATTGCGTCGACCAAACTTACCCACCTAACAGGCAAGGACGCTTTTTGCCATGAATGACGAGTTGAACTCGAAGCCGTTTCACGCTCTGGCTTCTCCTGAACCACTCCCGGGGACGCTCCAGGATCTTTACTCGGTTTACTTCGAAGTCGCCAAACGCGATCACGCTTGTCGACGAGCAGCGTTATATGGCAAGCAAACGCCTCCTCCCGGTCACACCCCGTTTCGACCGATTCCGTTTGAACATTTCGAAACTCGCTTTCTTGCTGCGTCCGCAGTCGCTGGCGGCGAAGATATTTTTCGACGCCAGTTGGCCCGCCAGGCCCAGGTTTATGGCGTTACCGTGAGCAACAACTCAACTCGCCAAGCTGCTTGAGAAATCGCGAAGGCGTGTTGAAAATCCAGTCGCGAAGGGACCGTCATGTCACCCCTACTTAGCATCTTACGAGCGGCTCATTGCCGAAGCACGCATCATTTCTTCGCCATTGATTCGCTTCGCTTGGTGCAGACCGGACCGGGGATGCGACTACGTGGAATCCTGCTCAAGCATCACGAAAAATATCTTGAGGGATCCAAGGCTCCCGACGTTCGCTTTCGCGATTTCCAGAATCATGTGATCCACGTTCAAGATGGATATTTCGGAGGCGCCCCGCGGCTCGCGATGCTGTGGTATGACCGATTGATGGGGCATTTAGTTGCCTCGCGATGGGAAGATGCCGCATACGCCATGGGTGTTCTTTCGCACTACTTTACTGATCCACTGATGCCACTGCATACGGCTCAGTCAGAACGGGAGGCTCTCGTCCATCGGCCAATGGAATGGAGCATCTGTAAGTCGTACGACCGAATTTTGAAACGCTGGACCGAAGATGAACTGCGTCTCGTGTTTCAGCTCGGCGACGGTGATGGTTGGCTGGGCGAAGCGATTTTAAAGGGAGCCCGTTTCGCGAATCGCAGTTACAAGCGTTTGGTCGAAAGCTACAACGTTGATCTCGGCGTTGAGAATCCCGTCGCGGGCCTTGATCAAGATGCCATTGAAACGTTTGCAGCACTCTTCGGGCTCGCCATCACGGGCCTTGCAAGAATCATTGAGCGGGCTGCGGGTGAAGCGGAAACGCGTTGCGGAGTGACGTTGCCCAAGGTTGGATTGAATTTATCTTCGCTGCTTGCCGTGCTTCAAATCCCCGAACAACTTTGGCTCCGGCGGATCGGAAATCGCGAAGAACGCGAAGCCATCGAAGCCATTATCACTGAGTACCGCGTCACGGGAAAAGTGGTCCAAAACATGCCGGCTGAAGTTTACATCAAACAACGGGTAATGCAGGTTCGCGAGCGTGAGGCTCAGTGGAGTGCGACTCGTCGTGCACGAGCGATTTCGAGCGCTCAAGCTGCACAAATCGTCGTGCAACCGCTATCGGCAACGGCCTCGACGACGCCCGAAGAGGCAACACTGGAATCGATCGCCACGGATTCGAAACCAATGAAAACCGTTATCGCTGAAACGACATCCGGCGCGGATGACGTGGTCAGCATTCCATTTGCTGCCATCGCAAAAACGCAGTCGCCTCAGCTAGATGAGAAACGTGACGCGGACGGCGAACAAGATTCCACAACCGGACTCGAGCATGTCACCGAGAAGAGCGGATGCATCCATCGGTCCGATGATTTAGTCGTTGCACCATCGATTGGCCCCAAGACTGCAGTCGCCTTTGCGGAGATCAAAATCCACAAGATTGGTGAGTTCCTCGACACGCCGGCCGCAGCAATTTCCAGACGCTTACAAAAGACTTGGATAACACCATCCGTCATCGAAGATTGGCAAGCTCAAACGCTGCTGATGTGCGAAGTTCCCGGGCTGCGGCCACGCGATGTCCAAATGCTAGTGGGTGTCGGATGCAGCTCTACCGAAATGCTCGCTACCAGCAATGCCTCCAAACTTGCTGCAATCATGAGACGATATGCAACGACTCCCGAAGGTCGTGGAACCCTTCGGTCCGCGCCATCCGCGGAAGCTGAAGACGTTGCTCTCTGGATCGCAAACGCGAGCACTTTCCGAAGCTCGCGAAAAACGGCTTAAGACTTCGGAAAATCTCGCCTCAATCGCTTGGCGGCGAGTTCTCGAAGGTCTGCACGACCGCATAAGACGTTTGAACGACGTCCCTTGGGAGTTGTTTAAACCTCAGCGATTCGTCTTACTCATTGCCTTCCCAATCGGGAATCCCTGCCGTTTTTTGCTGGGCGTAGAAAGCTTCGTGGAAAGGCTGAGTGGGTGACATGGGTGCGGTTTCATTAACCATCATGGGGCGAGTCTGTTTCCACCATTGGTCATAAGCCTGGCGCATCGATTCCGCGACTTCGGGATGCTGATCGATGCAGTTTTTCGTCTGGCCCGGGTCTGCGATCATGTCGAATAACGCATTGCCATCGACGAGCCGGTACTGAGAACTTCGCACCGTAAAGTCTTTCCACTCGTGGTCGTTAGGTTCTGAGCCCGTTGGCCAGCGTCCTTTGTGGTCGAACAAGTAACGATCCTCCCAAGTCGCGTTCGAATCGGTCAATAAAGGTAACAAGCTGCGGCCCTCGACTTGATCGTTTGGTAGCTTTGCGCCTGCAAGTCTCGCCAGCGTTGGAAAAACATCAAGGTGAGCGACCACATGGGAAATCGAACGACCGGCTTCAATCTTTCCATCCCAGCGAACGAAGAACGGGACTCGCACACCGCCTTCATCAACGGAGCCTTTCATCCCTTTCATGTTCGCGTTGTATCGAAACAAATCCTTGCCGTCGGGCGTTTGGCCGATCGCGTTATCTTTCTTACCCGGGATGCCTGCCATGCCGTTGTCTGACATAAAAATGATCAATGTATTTTCAAGTAGGCCCATCGACTCCATTGCCGCCGTCAAGCGACCAAGATTTTCATCGATGTTTTCAATCATTCCATAAAATCCAGCATGACTGTCGCTGAATCCAAGTTCTTTAAACCGTTTGATGTTGCTCGGCGGCGCGATATAAGGTGCGTGCGGTGCATTGGTCGCTAGGTACGCGAAGAATGGTTTGTCACCCGTTCTTTTCTTGTCCATCCACTGAATTGCGGCGCTGAAGAAAACGTCGGTGCAAAAACCTTTGGTCTTCACAAACTTGCCGTTATGGCGAATGTAGGGATCAAAGTATTGGTTGTTCGGCGCGTCGGCGCAACTGCAATCGTATTTTTGTCCGATGCCTCCGGCTCCGTGGATGAACGATTCATCAAAGCCTCGGGCTTGCGGCAGATACGCATCTTCATCGCCAAGATGCCACTTGCCAAAAATGCCGCTGGTGTAACCGACTGCCTTCAGTGTCTGAGGTAGTGTCGTCGCGTCGAGCGTTAAGCGTTCTCGCTCAAGAATCGTATGCGTGATTCCGTTGCGCATCGGATGCCGCCCCGTCATCAGAGCGGAACGAGTCGGAGCGCAGGTGGGGCTTGCCATGAACCTCTCAAACCGGATGCTGCGGTCGAAAAGCTCGTCTTGATTTGGCGTTTTCAACCAGGGATGGCCATGGCGACCGACGGGGCCGTATCCTTGGTCGTCGGTGATAATCAGCAGAATGTTTGGCTTCGAGCCTTCGAGGTTTTCGCCGGGTGCGGCAAATAATTCCAAGCCGGAAGCGGTACACAGCAGTGTCGTTGCGACAAACAGAAAAGTTCGCATTTTTATCTCTCGTCCAATCGCTAAAGATGTCAAGGGATTTTTTAGTTTAGCTGACGAAAGCAATCGATGCTTGCAATCACAAAGATGTGAATTCACGGCTAGAACTTCGGTAAGTCTTGGGAGATAATAGTCTGATCACGATTTGCTGCGTGCGAGTGGTGATGCGGCTTGGTTCCTTTGGCATCGGTTCGGTTCCAGCCTGCCCCACCCCCCCCATTTTAAAGAACCCAATGCCATGAAAGTGCCGCTGATGCGTCAACCAATGCCGCTGCTTTGTTCATTCATCGTACCTGTGTTGCTTTTGATTTCCCTGCCTCGATCCTGCGCCGCTGATCTGCCACTGATCGATTTCCAGCGAGACATTGTCCCTGTTTTTGCGGCCCGTTGCTTGAAATGTCACGGTCCCCAGGATGCGAAGAACGAGTTTCGGATCGATGATCAAGAAACGGTCATGGGTTTCATCGAACCGGGAGACGTCGAAGCAAGTTCGTTATGGACCGATTATCTGCGAAGCGTAGACGAAGACATGCAGATGCCGCCTGTGAATCACGGGGGCCCGCTGTCGGCGAGCGAATTGGCATTAATTTGCGTCTGGATTGCCGAAGGAGCCGCTTGGCCTGAGGGTTCCCTGGTCAGCCTTGAGCCCGCAACCGCGTCAGCCGAACCTGAGGTGGCTGCGGTCGTACGTCCGACTTCGCTGCTCGGTCGCGTCTGGGCCTTTCAAGGTTATCTGCACCCCGCGACGGTCCATTTTCCAATTGCGCTACTATTGGTTGGCGGTTTGTTCGTCGTGGTCGGCTGGAAGTTCCCCGATGTTGGTAACAGCGTCGCTCTGGTTTGCTTGTTCCTGGGAACCGCATCTTCGATCGCGGCAACCGCCATGGGTTGGTCGTTCGCAGACCGGCAGGGCTACGGAAGTTGGAATCAGATCGATATGGATTCCGAAATTTTCTGGCACCGGTGGTCGGCGATCATTTTGACGACCGTTGCCATCATCACGTCGCTCTCCGCCTTCATCGCGATGCGCCGTAATGAAGAACGGAATTCGAAATTCTGGAAGATTGGTTTGTTGGCAATCGCTGCGATGGTGGGTGCCGTCGGCCATCAAGGCGGGGAGCTGACCTACGGAAAAACGTTCTATCAAGAAGCCTTTGACAGCTTGCTTGGAACCGAGACGCCGCCACCAGAGACGAAGATCGATCCCGCGACGACCGCAAGCATCGAATCAAAACCGCCGGCGATCATCGAATCAGTCGCGGGCCAATAATTCGCCTCGCAAGAACTCCATCGTCATCATCATCAAGTGATAATTTTGATCCGGTGCATGAACCGCGTGTGCCGCGCCGGGATAGATCATCATCTCGAACGGCTTCCCGGCGCGTTGGAGTTCGTTAGCCATTTGTAACGTGTTTGCCAAATGCACGTTGTCGTCAACTTCACCATGCAACATCAAGACGCGGCCGTGCATTTTGCTTGCCGCTAACTTAGGCGATGTGGCGTCGTAGCCAGCCTTGTTATCGGCGGGCAATCCCATAAACCGCTCGGTGTAAACCGCGTCATAGTTTCGCCAATCGGTCACGCTTCCTCCGGCAACCCCGGCGATGAATTTATCGCTGTGAGTCATCGCGTGAAGTGTCAAGAATCCACCAAAGCTCCATCCACGGATGGCAATTCGTTTTGCGTCAACCCAATGTTGACGCCCGAGCCATTCCGCGGCTGCGACCATATCTTTTGTTTCGACTTCACCCATCCGACGATGAATCGTCCAGCTATCCGCGAGCCCACGTCCACCGCTGGAACGGTTATCGACAACCATCACCGCGATGCCTTCTTGCGCCAGCATTTGGTGAAACAGGTAACGACCACTGGACCAGGCGTCTCGCACCGAAGGCGCCAGCGGTCCGCCGTAAATCTCGATCAATACGGGATACTTCTTTGCCGGGCTTTCATCCGCGGCAGAATCTTCCGACGAGGGTCGAATCACGTAAGCTGGAAGCGTTACCCCGTTTTTCGCTGGAATGGAATGCCAACTGGTTTGCATCGGGACTCGCTTTAGCTTCAGCCTTTCCTGATGAATCAAAATCGCGGGCTTGTCCTTATCAATCAGTGATCGCAAAGACGCCGTCGTCGGAGTTGAAAGCGAACTAACGCGATCGACCATCCACTTGCCATCGTGACTGATCGAAACCGCATGCCATGGTGACTCGTCGGTCAATCGCATCGGCGCCGAGACCGAAACCAAATCGACGCGATACAGTTGCTGGCCGATCGTGTTCCGCAATCGATCCCCGGTAACGATCGCATAGTTTCCGTCATCATCGACAAACAACAATTCTCGTACGTCAAAGTCATCGGGAGTGAGCGGAATACGACTGGCCCCATCAGCGCTCATTTTCCACAACCGTCGACGCCCCGCAGGAAGATCGCTGAGCCGAACGTAGTCGCCGTTCTTCAGTACCTTTGGCAATTCATGCACCTCAAGCCACTTATCGGTTTGCTCGCGAACGAGGATGTTTACCCGCGCTGGATTATCGACGTCGATCAGGTGCAGAGAGACATCGTTCTGAATTCGGTTGGAGGTTTGCACGAGTGCTTGGCCCGTCTGCTCATGCCATCCCACTCGCGTGATCAACGTATCGGGTGCAAGCGAATCCTGAAGCAATGGCTTCAGGATCGGAACGGAATCAATCGAAGTTCCATCGATTTTGGCGCACCACAGTTCGACGCTTGGAATCGCGTCGCCCGCCTTGGGGTATCTTTCAACAAGCGTGCGGCCTTTGGGTTCTTTGCTGTCTGTGATTGAGTACTCGGCCACCGCGGAGGTATCGAGCCGCAAAAATGAAATCGCTGCTGAATCGTCTCGCCACCAATAGCCGCGATAGTTGCCTCGTCCATAAATCTCTTCTTGATAGACCCAATCAAGAATCCCGTTTAGCTTCGTGGGCGAACCGTCGTCGGTGATGCGAGTGACGCGGCCTGACGCGAGATGCATCACATACAGATCATTGGTTTCAACATAAGCGATCTGCTTCGAGTCCGGACTCAGCGAAATCTCTCGCCATGTTTTCGCCGCGCGGCTGACCCAGCGAGCGGGCTGATTGATGCCAACCAATGCGATTGAATCATCGATGGTGACTAGCGCGGTGTCAGATGCTTGATCGGTGTTGGATAGCCAATGGCTGACGGCACTGGACGCACGCTTTTCGTCGACGCCTTCAAGCTTTCGCAACATCGGTGCATAAACGGCCACGATTGTGCAAGGCGTCTCCTCGCCGTTCGCCAAAGCCACTTGCTTCCATCCATCATCACGCTTCACGATCAACGTGGGAACATCACTCCCGTCATTGATCCAGCGAATCGCTGGCGTCGGTGACTCCACGTACTTGAATCGATTCTTCGGGTGATACAACGTATCAACCGACAGATCGGGAACCGAATCAATGATTTCGATTCGCGGTGCTTCCGCGTATGAACGAACGAAGATCGGCGAAAGGATAAAAGTGCCGACAACAATGAGACGCAACAACATGACCGACTCGCGAAAAACGAATGAAACCGACCCAGCACTATCGTCTCGCACTCAGCGGCGGATGCAAGAAAATGGCTTATTGCTCATGTTTCGAGAGAAGATTCATAAGCCTGCAAGCACGATCCTGCCAATTCTTCACCGACATAACGGAACGCAAATCTACTAAAATCCCGAAGCCGCCCCCTTTTCCGGACAGACACTAACAGGACAGCGCCAGGTAGGTGGATGATAGCATTTTCAAGTCGTTGATGGGGAAAGAGTTAAGCCAATCTTCTGGCATACATTCGCCGAAGGAGTGGTGAATTTGACGGCCAGGTGACTTTTCCCAGGGAATCAAGCAATTTCCCATTTGGCGTTCACCCCTTCGGCGAATGTTTACATCTTCTGTGAAAGCGAGCTGCAAGTGACGCGATCTTCATAAACTTAATGCGGGCAATAACTTAGATTTGCCATCCAAGCTGAATGTGACGCTGTTAGCTAATTAGGCTCCTGAACCTTTTTAGTGGTCATATTAAATGCAATTTCGACCCTGGACGTTTTGGTCTTTAACTCGTCTGCCAAGACATGTTTAGCTCCTTGGGACGGATATAGACCGAACTCTAAAATCTTGACTCTTCCGCAAAATCTGTGGGTAGATTCAGATTGGTTTTCAGTAGCGTTTCAGGGTTGGCACAATCTTGAGGTCTTCGCCCATGCTGAATCCAGGGCGGGGAATTTTTTTAGGCATCTACTCCTGCGTCCAATGATTTGGCAGCAGACGTTGAAACGTGGTACTCTCGTAAGTGCCGGGAACAACGGACTCTCTGCGGGGACGCAACCAGGGAAGGGATATCTCGGTCGATAGCGCGCCAATGGTGCGGGCAGCCTCGGCGAACGTTGCTCCGCCGAGACTGCTTTCTGGACTCCCATTGGACGCAGGAGTAGATGCCTGAAAAATCCCCCATTCTGGACAGATGCCACTAAAATCCGAGAAGATTCCTTAAGATTGCCAATTGCCAAGAAATATCAATGCAGATTCTCTAAGTTTTCCTAAGTTTCGATCCCGCTTCAACCCGTCACACGAATGACCTTTAGAACGGATCTTCTGTAAAGACCTTGCCGTCTTCGCGGTTGGCGAGCTGACGCATCACGTTGTTATCAATGCTGCGAGTTAAGAATTTCACCGCACCGTCAGCGATTGCCGCGTTCGTACCACCATTATGGAAACTATCAAAAGTTCCCACATCAAGCGGCCCGGTTGGCAAGAACGGCGCGGGAGAGACGATTGGCAATCGGTCGCCACCTTCGGAAATCGCACCATATCCACCCACGTTCCGAAGCGTTGACCGCGTGCCCGAAACCCACCCCAAGTGAGTCTCGTCCAGCTTGATCTCGCTCAGCAAAAGCGTTTGCGAACTTCCGTCGAGGATATCTGCGAAGCGAATCTTGCTGTTGAGGAAAAGCAAGCCGTTGTTATCGTCGGAGATCGGTGACTCGCTGTCGTGATGACAACCTGCGTAGTGCGACTCGCCGATGGCGTCGTTTGATCGTGCGCCACCACGATTCAAATAGAGCCCCGGATTGGAGGGACATAAAAACGTCGGTACGAATCCCGATCGGACCTCGCGATTTTCGGGCGCATACGCACCAGCACCAAAGTCGAATTTTTCATGAAGGTTGCGTTGTTCAATGTACGGCAGGATTTGAATTGTCCAGCTAACATGCTTCCCAATCGCTTCGCTGCGAATCGGTCCTGAGGGGTTGATGGTACCCGAAGGTAAGTGCTCGGCATTGAATTCGTGGTGGTGAATGGCGAGTGCCAGTTGCGAGAGATTATTCATGCAGGACGTCCGTCTCGCTGCTTCACGTGCTGCCTGAACCGCGGGCAACAGTAACCCCATCAGGACGCCGATGATCGCCATCACAACCAGCAGTTCAACCAGGGTGAATCCGATCCGCAAACGCAGAGGCGATGAGTCTTTTGAATGGTTCATGCTTATTAACCTATTCCGATGATGAGTTTATTGAACGTTGAATGGGCCATTGATGGGAACGCCGCGTTACAAACGCATGCAAACGATCTCCACGACGCGGGCTGTTCGCGAGCGTGGCCACGACTTCTGCGATCGCGGCTTCGTTCTCACCTTCAGTGACCTTGATGACGACCCGTGCTTCGTAGTCGCCCGCAATCACATTTTGAGGCTGCCAAGTTTCACCCTGGTAGTCATCCTGCTTCGCAAGTTGATCGCGAGCCAACTGAATTCCCGCGTGAAGCAACCAGTCGGTCTGCAGCAGTTGATGTCGCGTCGCAACCTCGCGCCGTGCACGAAGGGTTGAACGCAGCGATGACGCAGTAAGCGACACGGTCACAATCAAACAGACCAGCACACAGCCGCTAATGAGCCCTCTTCGCCTCATGGTGCGTCTCCCGCTTGCGCGTCCGCGAAAAGCTTCCGCCCCGTCACCGCAGCGACCACTCGCTCGATACGGGTGGGCGAGTGCTGCAAGCCGGTGTTGCATCGAACGGTCAAGACGGTGCGGTTAGGCTCATCTAACTTAGAGAACAATACGATTCGATTTTCGCCGAGTGAATAACGTTCATTCCGCTTCGTGCCATCGGACATGACCTCACTACGATGAACATGATTCGGCTTGACGGAATACGTGACGACGCCACTTGTGGACTGGATCTTCGCTTGGCTTTGATCGACGAGTGAGACGTCGGTCGCGATCTGGATATCGCCGCGAAACTGGTCGGAAAGCCGATTGAGATTTCGTGCTTCATCAAGCCTTGCTTTTGTAGCCGTGTCGATGGAGAGCGCCCGCTCTAACGCACCGATCGCCAGCGTTGTCAAAAACGCGCCAATGCTCAACACAACGAGCAGTTCAATCAACGTGAAACCGCGTGTTGGGTACTTCATTCGGTTGACTCCGCTGTGCGAGGCTGAGTCCAGCCGACCAATCGTACCGGCGTCGACGGGACTCCATGGTTCCAGTTCAAGCTCAGCAGGATTCTTGTTCCCTGTTGATCATCAATGGTTTCCGCAACCAAACTGGCTTCGGGCAGCGCACTGGCGACGTCGTCCGAAGGCACCAACTCCGACAGCGCTTTGCGGCGTTCCTTTTCATTAAGCGAGAGCAAGCGTTCGAGTTGATTGGAAAGCTCGTCCAACGCAAGTTGCTGGTGACGAGTTTCCATCATCAACCGACTACTGCGGATGGTGCATGTCGTCAGCGTTCCGATCAACGCCATTGTCAGAATCGCAGCGACGATTAAATCAGGCATCAACGCGCCGGCTCGGGAATGATTTCGAGAAAAGCGTTTGTTCATGCGAACCCCTGCCATCGCTGAAGTTCATTCAACATTTGCGAAATGAATTGAAAGTGTCCGATGGATAACAAAGAAACGACGGCAGCACCGATCAAGACAACGATCGGTTGTCCCCAGGCCGCGATCCTTTGGTAACGCGTCGTGGTCGTGGTATCGCGAGCGATGGCTAACTGCCGAAGCAACCAGGCTTGAGACTTTCCGTCGGAGCATTGCCGAATCGCATCCGCTTCGTTCGCGGTAATGAATCTTGCTTCGCGCAGACAATCCCAAGCTTCGGCACCCTGCTCGACTTCATTGCGAATGAAGAGCAAGCGTTGGCGAACGAGTTTGTCGAAGTGATACCGTCCAAGTGTCGACAGTGAACCGGAAATCGGACGTCCCGCATCGGCGGCAAGCGAGAGCAATTGCAGCAACTCCGCCGATCGTGATGAAAGCCCCAGACGAGCACGCCAATCGCTGAACCGTCGTCGGAAGAATCGTTGCACGCGACCGCTTGCGAGGGCGAACAAAAACAAACCCGCAACCAGAATCCATAACAAAGCAAAATCCGACAACCAACTTCCAATCAACTTCTGCGTATGAATCGACGGCGGTACCGTGATGCCAAATTCCTTTGCCATCTGCATCATCATCGGCGCGACAGAATTCCCCAGGTATGACGCGATGAGTGCAATCGCCAACGTCATTGCGGCTGCATACAGCATGACTCGGATGATGGCTGCCTTGGCAAGTCTTCGGTCCGTTTCAGGGGCTGCCAGCAGGTCTTGGTAGGTGTTGGAGAGGATGCCGGATTGACTTGCGAATCGCAAGGCAAGGACATCCTGATCCCGTAGTACATCAGGTGTTTGCTCCAAAGCGTCGACGATCGGTGTGCCCGCGGAAACTCGCTTGGCGAGTCGCTGCAAACGGAATCGTCGAAAGCCTCGATGCTCATCCGCAAAATTTTGGAGCAGCGTTGATAGCTCAAGTCGTTCTTGATGCGCCACGGCCAACATTCGCAACAACGAACGCTGCACATCCGATGTACGTTCATTGGGCCACCAGGTTGCCACTCGCCACTTCGAACGAGGCCTGAAAGTGAGGCGCGGTCGCAAAGCAGGCGTTAGCAACCAGGAAAACCAGGAGCCGACGTCCCAAAAAAGCACGCGAAAAATTTTCTCAGCGAATCCTGTTCGCTGGCCATCCATTGTTTTTTTCATCATTGCAACCTCATGTCAACCCAGATATGAGTTCGACTAACGGCATGAAAAGCGCGATGATAATGAATGCGACCAGCGATCCGACGACGAGGACGCCAAACACACCCACCGCGCCACCGGCCCAGTCATACCGTGCTGCGACGCGTTCCTCATACAGCGCTGAAAGCTCACGAAGGAGTGCGAAGCTTGGTACCGCGTTGTGCTTTGGTTCAATCGCGTAAATCACATTTTTGGGAAGTCTCGCTGCGGCACGTGCGTTGACCAGCGGACCTCGGTTTTCTCGAACATGATCACTAAGTTGTTTGCTGACACTCGCCAGATAATTGTGCCCACAGGCGTCGCCGGATTCTTGCAATGCATCCGCAAGCGGTACACCTGCACTGAGAAGGTGCGAAAGCATTCCGGTGAAGCTTGCCATCGCCGATACGCTGACGCTGTTCCCTGCCACCAGCCGATTAAAGAATCTTGAGAACGGGGAGTAACGATGGATCAACCAATACAATAGATAGCCCAAAGCGGCAGCGACCGCGATAAACATCAGCGCGCGGATGGGGGCGCCAAAATAATGGTCTCCGATGTACAGCAGCAATCTTGTCGGCAATGGTAATTGCAACCCAAATTCTTCATACATTCGGCTGAATGGTTCAAGAATCATCGGCCCGACGAACAACATCACGACGCCGACAAGACCCGTCAATGCGATGGGATAGATCCATGCTTGCGTTCGGCGACTTTGAATGCGACTCTCGCGTGATGCGTGACTCATCCAAAGCGTTAACGCTGTTTCACCATCACGAAGCTCGAGCCCTCGTCCGAACGCCGTCGTCCATCGTGAGGCAGTGGTCCATCGTGAGGCAGTGGGCAAGGGGTGTTCTGGCGAAGAATTTTTGAGCGATTGCGATAACGTTTTCAGTTCACGTCGTCGCTTGCCGGCCGGTAATTCGCTCGCAAAAGCATCGACTGCTTCGGCAACCACCGACTGATTCGTGAAAGAATCCATGGTTTAGATGCCTCTCGGCAAGGTGAGTTCTTTCATCAGCTCAATCATCGGAACGAACAAGCTGAGACCGAACGCAAACACCAATGCGCCACCGAAGATTGGCAGTAACGCCGCCGGCAAAACAACTCGCCAACCAAGCGAGAATTGTTCTGCGGATTGACGGTAACTGCTTGCCACAAATCGAAAAACGTTCTCGGCCGGTTCATCGCCTAAGTCTCCCATTAAAGCCCATCGCAGAAGCGGTGGCGCGTCGCTCGGATGAGTGTTCAACTCGGCGGCGAGATTGGCATCGGCAAGTGCCATCGCGTGGTCTCTTGAGATGCCGCGATCGATGTAGGTTGCCACTTGATCAGCGAAATTCGCAAGCCGCATCGATTCCAAGTAACGAGTTGCCCCGGGCATCCATCTCCATGCGCCAAGCGAGGATCGTCTGGAAATATAGAACCAAACGCTAATGAAAAGCACGGGCAATAGCACGCTCCATATCGGCATCGTGTCACGTAGCGTCAACAGCCAGTTCAAGGCTCTGGAAGGTTGCTTCCAAAGCTGCGCATAGAACATTTCCAGTCGAGGAATGGTCGTCAGGCAAAGCAGAATGAACGCCAAGAAGGTAAGCAGCATCAGAACGAATGGCTGGACCGTTGAAATGCCGACCTGACGAAGCACTCTTGCGCGAGATCGCGCAGGCTGCGACAATGATTCGAAGATCGCGGGGGCGTCACCTGAGTCGAGCGACGCCAGCAGACTTGCCCGGTGTCGTGGTGTTAACTCCGTGGCAGCGTTGATGGCATCGACGAGTGGTTGGCCAAGTTCGACACGCAATCGCAGGGCATCTTCCACTCGCTTGATCGCGTTCAGAATCTCGACGTGACTTGAGGCTGATTGATCATGCTGCAGACCAAGATCAAAAGGCAATCCGGCAGCGGACAGTCGCGTCAATTGCTGATGAAAGGTGACCACGGGAGCGATGAGATCGGGAGTCATTGAGTGAGAAGTCAAACCAAGTGAAAAGATAAGAAGTAAGGGTCAGACCCTCTCCGGCAACCTCCAAAGGGTCCAACCCTTTTTCTTTCAAAACCTCGAGTTTTAGCCAGACGTAGAAGAGATGCTTGGGAGCAGCCGAATTGTCTAAAAAACAGACAACAACGAAACTATTGTCGTGTGGTCGCTTGAAGGCGCCCGAAGCGGTCCGCTTGCAGCTCACGAAGGCGGGTGAACGCTTCGGTTAAACCCCAATTCGGTCCGATTCCCGACTGCAAAGAGTACTGCATCGCTTGCTGTTGCATTTCATCCGATGTGGGCGATTGTGACCTTTCCAGACGATCCGCGATTAACTTCATTGATGGTGTCGCAACCAAGATCAGCAAACCGAAGGCGAGCATCATGCCGCTGGCTGTTCGCCGCGCGCGTTGCTGTCCACATTGATCCTTGGCCGCTTCGACGACGCGGGGCCGAAGATCATCGCTGGGGCGGACATAGTTTCCCGCATCGCGAATCGCTCGTTCGATCGCTTGTTCAAACGGGCTATCAGCATCAGGCGAAAGTTCGGAATCCAGTCGATTCATCGATTCACTTCCGTTTTACCAACGCGAATTTTTGACTCGAGCTTTTCAAGGCCGTAGCGATATCGGCTTGCCGCCGTCGCGGGGGATACGTCAAGCATTTCACCAATTTGCGCGAAGGTCATTTCCTCCCATATCTTCAAGACGACGACTTCGCTTTGTTGCGTCGGAAGCGTTCTCAGGGCTTTCCAAACTTCGCGATGCGTCTCCTCAATTTCACGTTCGTCGACGTTGGTTTGGGTCAGCAAATCCGACAAGTTGCCGAGAAACGACCAGCGTTTCTTTCGCCGCATGATGATTAAAGATTCGTTGCGAACCATCTTTAGCAAATAAGGCCAAGGCTTTTCCGCGCGAAGCAGTAAGGTCCGCTCCGATGCAACTTTTACCAACGTCATCTGCAATGCATCTTCGGCATCGTGCTGATTGCGAGTGATCGTCGTTGCGTAACGCAGCAAACGAGAGGCGGTCAAATCGTAAAGACCCGACAAAGCGGCTTCACGACTCTCAGCGATCCGCTCGGCGCATTGGCGAACGCGTTCGAAAAAGGTTTCGGGAGGAGTCATCACCAGCTATGATGCGCGAAGCGAGGGGATTTGTCTAAGCGTTTGTGCGAAAGGATGAATTTTCTCCCGATCTGTTCTCGGTTTTACTCTCTGCCATCATAGGTCCCATCAAGTGACATGGCGATATCCAAACCTTCCGCGTGCGGTGCAGCGAACCACGGTGCCACCTGATTCCGTGGCACCCAGTGACGCCGCAGCTGCTCGCCCCCACGTTTCCGTCAACACCGATTTGATGCAGGCTTCCAGCAAGAAAAACTGAGGTCATTTCGTTTGCCAAACCCGCTGAAGCGAATGCGACCGCAGGGAACATGATTCGTTCAGCATCGAATTGCGTCTCGTCGATCAACCGCGTCGTACCGCGACCATCGGATCTTCATCCTTGTGTCGCCGGGAGTGTCACCGACCAACTCTGCAGGGAACTCAAGGGGTTATAAAAGGCACATGTTAAGCTTTACACAGCATCCGCCACGTTTATCAAAATGCGTAACGAAAGGTCGTGTCCACTTGCAGGTGTCGGCAGGCCACCGGATGTCAGCATCAACGCCACGTGCAATCCGGCAACACAGCGGCTTGGGGAACGCTCAATCATGGGACCTGCCCAGGGAGCACGGCGTCGTTTAATTGAAACTTGTCCGCATTCACGAAACCAATCAACACGCGATTTCCTAAAGATACTTCCATGAAACGGTACCAAATCAATTCGCCGTCGGGTCTCGATGCAATGCAGTTAGCTGAAGTTGACGAGCCCACGCTTGGCCCGTTCGATGTGATGGTCGATATGAAAGCGTGGTCACTGAACTACCGCGATCTTGGCATGCCCTCCGGCGGATACTATCGCAATGACAAAGTCAAAAAGAACCCGCCACTGGTTCCGCTTTCCGATGGTGCTGGCGAAGTGATTGCCGTTGGTGATTCGGTGACACGATTCAAAGTCGGCGATCGAGTCGCGGGTATCTTTTTCCAGAACTGGCTCGGCGGTGAGTTATCGGATCCGCAAATCAGCTCGGCACTCGGAGGAGCGATCGATGGCCTACTCTCTGAACGCGTTGCGTTGCATGAAGACGGGCTGGTTCACACACCTAGCCACTTAAGCTTCGCAGAGTCAGCAACGCTGCCCTGTGCTGGCGTGACGGCTTGGCAGTCGCTGACCCTTGGGCATCTGCAACCGGGGCAGAGCGTCCTTGCCCTTGGCACGGGAGGAGTGTCCGTGTTTGCTCTGCAGTTCGCAAAAATGTTCGGGGCTCGCGTCATTATCACTTCAAGCAGCGATGAAAAGCTAACGCAAGCTCGTGCTTTGGGAGCGAATGATACGATCAACTATAAGACGTGTCCGAATTGGCACGAGCGAGTGTTGGAACTGACAAACGGAGTCGGTGTCGACAATGTGATCGAAGTTGGTGGCGCGGGCACCTTAGAAAAGTCTTTGAATGCAGCCAGGACAAGCGGTCGAGTCAGCTTGATTGGAGTGTTGACAGGCATGCCGGCGCAAAATCCATCACCGATGATGACTCTATTCAAGCGGCTAACCGTTCAAGGTATTTATGTCGGAAGTCGCGATATGTTCGAGGCGATGAATCGAGCCATCGAAGTCAACCAATTTCATCCGGTGATCGATCGCACGTTTGCTTTTGAAGATGTCCGTTCGGCTTACCAATACCTTGGTGGTGGAAAACACTTTGGCAAAGTCGTCATCGAGCGATGAACAGAACCGCTTAGAACGAACTGCGTTGGCGGTACATAACTGGATCACTAGCCGATCGCAGCGGGAACTCAGGTTTGCCGTGCGTTGGGTATTTTTTGGCGACCGAGGGTTTTGGCGACCGAGGGTTTTGGTGCCCGCAAGGCGTTGCTGCATTTGACGCGGTTTTCACGCGGCGTCGGATGGGGCGTTTAACGGAGAGTCTAATTTTTGTCTCTTCTACTGCATTCGCCATGTTGACGCCGTGGAAGTCGGTTAAGATCTCGGTAGGGATTGAAGATCGTTGCTTTCCTCGCCGATCGGTTTGAAACTTCAACCGCGCCTGCCCCGCCGTCCTACCTCCTTAAAGTAAGAGCCGCTTGATGCCTCTTGCATGTCAAACAAGACAAGCGACCACCCGTCTGTGCTTTGGCACAATGTCTTGGGTACCGCGTATCCGGCACCATGCTTTGATGCTGACGATATTCAGTTTGGCTTTGATTCACTTGAGCGCGGGGCGAACGTTTGCTGCCGAGGATGCGTTCTACGAATCCGAAGTCAAGCCGATCTTGGCGAGCAAGTGCTACTCATGCCACGGCGCTTTGAAACAGGAAGCGGGCCTGCGACTGGAAACCATTGAAGTGATGCTGGAGGGCGGTGACAGCGGTGCCGTGGTCGTCCGCGGAAACGCCAATGACAGCTTGCTTGTGCAGCGTATCAGCGAATCAGTACATGAACGCATGCCGCCCGCGGAGGACGGTGCGGCGCTTCAAGCAAGCGACGTTGAAATCATCAAGCGCTGGATCAAGCAGGGAGCCATTGCGCCCGATGAAGAGTTGCCACCATCGCCGACAGCCCACTGGGCATTTCAATCGGTTGTCAAACCGGCGCTCCCTCAAGGTGATGCGGCGAGTCCAGCCAACGCGAATCCGATTGATCGTTTACTTGCTGCGCATCATGCCGCTCTTGGCCTGACTCCTCAGCCCCTTGCCCTGCGAGAAACGAGACTGCGCCGGCTCTATCTGGATCTGATTGGCCTGCCTCCCACGCGAGAGCAACTCAATGATTCGAGGCATTGGGAAGAGATCGTCGATGAATTGTTAGTCAGCGCTCCGCATGCCGAACGATGGGCACGGCACTGGATGGATATCTGGCGTTATTCGGATTGGTACGGGTTGAACGAGCAACTGCGCAATAGCACCAAACACATTTGGCGTTGGCGTGACTGGATCGTTAACTCGCTCCATGACAACAAGCCATACGATCGCATGATCCACGAGATGCTTGCGGGCGATGAACTTGCCCCGGAGGATCCGAATGTCGTTGTCGCGACCGGCTTTCTGGCTCGCAACTACTACCTGTTTAACCGAACGACGTGGTTGGATGACACGATCGAACACACGTCCAAAGCCTTCATGGGACTGACGCTCAATTGTTCCAAATGCCATGACCATAAATACGATCCGCTGAGCCACGTGGATTATTATCGATTCCGCGCAATCTTTGAACCGCATCAAGTTCGACTGGACCCCATACCGGGAAGCACCGATTTCGCGGTCGATGGATTGCCGAGAGTCTTTGATGATCACCTTCAGGCACCGACTCATTTGCATCTGAAAGGAGATCCAAAACAACCCGATGAATCTCTCAAGATCGACGCCGGTGTGCCGAGCCTGTTTGCCAGTTTTGCGTCGCCTATCGAATCGATTGAGTTACCGATTGCCGCTTGGGCACCTGGGGTTCAGCCCTTCGTGCAATCAGATCGAATTCTTGTCGCTGAAAATGAAGTGAACAAGGCACGTGAAGAACTCGCCTCGCTCGGCCCCGTAACACAAGCCCCGCCCGAACCAGTCGGTGAGAATCGCCAAGACGACAAGGTTCAGGACGACAATCAAGACGAAGAAGAAACCAAGACCAAAGCAGAAGCAGTTCGCCAAATCGCGTCAATAAAATTGATCGTGATGGAAGCAAACCTTGCCGCCATCAAAGCGACGTGCGCTGCCGATAACGCTCGCTATTTGGAACGTGATGGCTCCACCGATGAACTGGCGCGAATGGCGTTGCGTTCTCAGATCGAAGTTGAACGAGCAAACGCAGCTTGGGAACGAGAAAAGATCACTGACCAAGATGAGAAAAAACAAAACGCTGCCGACGATAGGTTGAAGAAAGCGGAAGCTCGCTTAACGGCGCTCGACGAAAGTGACACCGCCTACGTTTCGCTTCGCGCATCACAGAAGCTGCTGGAAACACCGGAGCATAAAGAGCCCGACTACGCGTCGGTTTATCCATCTACCAGCACTGGTCGCAGACTTGCACTCGCACGATGGATGACGTCGACTAAGCATCCGCTGACGGCGCGAGTCGCGGTCAACCACATCTGGTTGCGGCACATGGGTGAACCGCTGGTCGAAAACGTTTTTGACTTCGGCCTTCGAACGCCACGTCCGCCGTTGGCCGATTTGCTGGATTATCTGGCCGCGGAGTTCATGGAATCGAACTGGGATCAACGACACCTTCATCGCATGATCGTGACATCGGCTGCTTACCAACGCGATTCATCAACGCGTTCAGCGGATGCGAGCAAAGATGCGAGCAAAGATGCGAGCAAAGATGCGAGCAAAGATGCGAGCAAAGATGCGATTGCACTGGACCCGATCAATCAATACTACTGGCGTGCGAATCCGCGACGGATGGAATCGCAGGTTGTCCGTGACAGCTTGCTTTATCTTGCTGGAAATCTTGATATGACGTTGGGTGGACCATCGCTCAACCCCGACCAACCGAACACCCGTCGCGGCATTTATTTGAAGCACTCTCGGGACCATCAAGAAAAACTACACGGTGCCTTCGACGATGCGGATCACCTGCAATGTTATCGGCGAGCTGAAAGCATCATTCCGCAGCAAGCCCTGGCCCTTGCGAACAGCCGATTGGCCATCGATTCGTCAAAGCAAATCGCGGATCGATTGATCGCCGAATCTGCTGTCGCTGGGCCGTTGCTCCCGGAGACCGGAACAACAAGCCAAGAGGATAATGCCCCGTCGAATTGGGCAGCCTTTGTCGGTATCGCCTATGAAACCGTACTGGGACGCCGTCCGAACGACGAGGAATCGGCTGCTTGCCTGGAGTTTTGCAAAGCACAGGAAGCACTTACGCAGAGCGATGAGCCAGCGTTGCGTCGTTCGCGAACGGCCTCGCGATTGGTCCATGTGTTACTCAACCACAATGATTTCCTAACGGTCCGGTGACACGATGAAAAAGGATCCCTTGATGAGCACACCGCGCCGAGACTTTCTTCGCCATAGCGGCCAAGGCTTAGGCGCCGTTGCACTGGCTTGGATGCTCGATCGCGACCGGCAAGCTTCCGCGAGCGCATCACGCGAACCTCGTCGACGCCTTCCTCACTTCCAGCCCAAAGCCAAAAGTGTGATTTGGATCTTTCTGCGAGGAGGTCTTAGCCACCTCGAAAGCTTTGATCCAAAGCCCGCGCTCAACAAGTTCGCTGGCAAGTCGATCAACGAAACTCCTTTTGCCAGCGTGCAAAATCCAGAGTTACTCAAGCGGGTAAGAGTCGTCGTTGTCAACGATGCCAATGGTCAACAACGCAACCTGCTTTATCCCTTGCAGGTCGGTTTCAAGAAGTACGGTCAAGCAGGGATCGAAGTCAGCGATTGGTTTCCCAATATCGGTCGCTGCGTTGATGATCTTTCGATCATCCGTTCGATGTGGACGACTGATGACAACCATGGCGCCCAAGTCCAGTTCCATTCGGGCCGCCACATGCTTGATCCTCGCGTTCCGACGGTCGGGGCTTGGGTGAACTATGGATTAGGATCGCTAAATGACACGCTGCCTCAGTTCGTCAACATGGGGCCGCGATTTTTCGATCCCCGCGACGGTCATTACTTGGGACCAGCTTACGATTCCATACGATTGAAGGTGGATCCAAAATCACCGCTCGATTTTGCTAAGCCCGAAGGTGATTTGACTGCGGCTGAACAACGTCTGCAGTTCAATCTTGTCGATCGGTTGAATCGAATCACCGCGGAGCAGCATCCCGATGATGCGGCCTTGAGTGCGAGGATTCAATCGTATGAACTTGCATATCACATGCAGACCGCGGTTCCAGAAGTCATTCAATATCAGGACGAAACCGCATCAACGCAGCAGATGTATGGCATCGATCAGAAAGAAACACGCCCGCTGGGTGAGCAGTTGCTTGTGGCTCGGCGGATGGTCGCACGGGGTGTTCGATTTATCCAGATCATGCATGGCGACGGTGCTGCGGGGGCGTGGGATCAACATGCGAACTTAAAGGCCAAGCATTCGGAGTTGGCACGGCAAGTGGACCTTCCGATTGCGGGATTGATTACCGACCTCAAACAACGCGGCATGCTTGATGAAACGCTTGTCGTCCTCGCGACGGAGTTTGGGCGAACTCCGGGTTCGCAAGGGGCCGATGGCCGCGATCATCATCCTTATGGGTTCAGCGTCTGCATGGCGGGCGGTGGACTCAAGGGCGGTGTTGCACATGGGGCGACGGACGAGATCGGTTTTCACGCGGTTGAGAATCCGCATTACGTGACCGACGTCCACGCGACGCTGCTCCATCAACTCGGGCTGAATTCGCATCAAATGGAAATCCCTGGGCACAAACGTCTCGAACAAGATTACGGACAAGTCATTCGAGAGATCATTGCGTAGTTTAACGCTTCAACTTGTTTTCCAACCTTGGCTTTTGATCATGAAATTTCGTTCTTTGAGTTCTGTCAAAATCGCTTTAACCAATTCAAAGGCTTCATGCATTGCCAGTCAGCCGCGACGATCGTTGGGGGTTGGGAACGTTGGTCTATTATGCTTCGCGCTGCTCGCTTGCATGCCATCCTACGCCGTCGCTGAATTTCGTGCGGGAGCTGCCGTCGTCGATGTCACACCGGTTAAGTTTCCGGTGCTCGTCAACGGTGGCATGACGTCGCGTTCAGCGGATCAAGTCAATACTACGGTCAACGCGCGGGCGCTCGTGCTTGACGATGGAGGCAAGCGAGTCGCGATTATTGTCGTCGACAGTTGCATGATGTCGCGAGAGTTTCTCGACAATGCCAAGCAACTCGCCTCGAATCAAACGGGTATCCCCACCGATCGGATGTTGATCTCCGCAACCCACACGCACTCCGCGCCCGCATCGATGGGGTGCTTGGGAACCGATGCGGATCCCGAATACGTTCCTTATCTTCGCATCAAGATTGCGGAAGCGATTTCAAAGGCGATTGCGAATTTGGAACCTGCTCAAGTGGGTTGGGGATCGATCGATGCAAACGAGTACACAGCTTTACGACGATGGATTCGTCGCCCTGATCGACTCGCGGAGGATCCATTCGGAAACATGACGGTGCGTGCCAACATGCACGCGGGACGAGTGCCGGAGGATGTCACGGGCGAATCAGGACCGGAGGATCCCGAGCTTTCCATGATCGCCGTTCAGTCGGTCGATGGGCGACCGATATGCGTGCTTGCGAATTTCTCGATGCACTACTTTTCAGACACAGCGATCAGTGCTGATTACTTCGGACTGTTTTGTGAAGGCCTCAAGAAGGAACTTGTGAAGCAGCAACCTCAGGATGCTCCCGCTTTCGTTGCCATCATGTCTCACGGATGCAGTGGTGATATTTGGCGACGCGACTACCACCAACCAGAAGTCACCACCACCATCGATGCGTTTAGTCAGGGGCTGATCGATAAAGCAGTGACTGCGTACGAAAAGATCGAGTATCGCAAAGACTCGGACCTGGCGATGAGCGAGGCGAGAATGACGTTGCGTTACCGTGTGCCCGATCTCCAAAGATTGGAATGGGCAAAGCGAATCGTGAAGGAGATGGGGGATCGACTGCCGAAGGACACCGCCGAAGTCTACGCAAGAGAACAGGTCTTGCTTTACGAACGGCAAGCGACGGAAATCGTGGTTCAAGCGCTGCGTGTCGGTGACATTGCGATCGCGACCACACCCAATGAAACCTATGCGTTAACGGGATTGAAATTGAAGCACCAGAGCCCTGCGAAGCACACGATGGTGATCGAGCTTGCCAATGGTGGCGATGGCTACATCCCGCCACCGGAACAGCATCTTCTTGGCGGGTACAACACATGGGCCGCTCGTTCAGCCGGATTAGAAGTTCAAGCCGAACCGAAAATCGCCGAAGCCGGGATTCAGCAGTTGGAGGCAGTGATGGGGACGCCACGCAAGCCGTATCAAGCTTCACAGGGACCGTCCAGCAAGGCCATTCTTGATCAGAAACCGGCAGCCTATTGGCGAATGGATGAGATGGCGGGTCCGCTCGCGGCCGATTCAACTTCCCATCATCGCGATGGAATCTATGAGCCCGGTGTGGTGTTCTTTTTGGAGGGGCCCAGTTCACAGCGTTTCTGCGCCGAAGGCGACATCAATCGTGCAACGCACTTCGCGGGTGGACGCATGCGAGCCAGTCTGCCCGGAGTGAATGATCAGTACACGGTGGTAATGCGATTTTGGAACGGCATGCCGTTGAATGCTAGACCGATTGCGGGTTGGCTGCTTTCGCATGGACACGATCACGGGCTTAGCCATGGCAGCGAGCATTTAGGGCTCGGGGGAACCGATTCCACAGGCAAGCTGTTGTTCACGCAAACGGATTCAAATGGCGAATCGCAAATGCTGTCCGGTCAAACGACAATCGAACGTTGGTCATGGCATTCGCTGATTTACATTCGCGATGGAAAGCAGATTCGCGTTTACCTTGATGACAAAACCGTACCCGAGTTCGAAGCGACCATCGAGGCAGGTTCGGGCGACAGCACTCCGTGGTTCTTTGGAGGCAGAACAGACAATCAAGACAATTGGGAAGGCCGCCTGGACGAGATCGCGGTGTTTGATCGAGTATTGACGCCGAAGGATTTGAAGACGCTTCAAGAGGAATAACGCCCGGTGTGCAATGCCCGACTGGAAGCCTATCCCACTGGTTCTTCTTGGATTTTAGTGGCAAGGGTGAGGTTCGATTTCGGTCTTTCGACCTCGGAACAGGGCGGTGGATTTTTGCAGGCATCGGCTCCTGCGTCCAATGATTTGGCAGCAGACGTTGA
>Ga0105050_10001818_pt1 | contig 31377 bp, 30 predicted proteins | sample FRY01_FD_78088 | JGI IMG/M metagenome (GOLD analysis project Ga0105050, IMG submission 78088) | Freshwater microbial communities from Lake Fryxell liftoff mats and glacier meltwater in Antarctica - FRY-01 | ecosystem: Environmental > Aquatic > Freshwater > Ice > Glacier meltwater ...
AATCAGAACCTCCTCCAAAATCAATACAAGGGGTTCTGTTTTGAAAAAGTGTCATCTTCTTCCTGAAAGTCAATAGAATCAACCTGCGATTTCGATTTTTAAATTATTTAGGACGCTATTGGTAGTCTATCAAAAAAATCATAGAGATCATTTGCTGGTATTTAACAATAGTTTAAAAAATTAACACAATTGTTTGGAAAAGAAACAATTTTTGTAAAAAAATACCGTGTTTTATTTGTTAAAGAAAAAAAAAGCAGTTAATATTGCGTAATTATTTTACAACCCCACTGTTATACCGCAGTTCATGAAAAAAATTTTAAGTGTTCTCCTTTTTATTCTTACAGCTTCCTTAAGCTTCGCATCTCTCTCTATAGAAGGGACTTATCAAGGTAAAAACTTGTATGTTCAGAATCCTATGGATGATGAAGGTTTTGGTTATTGTGCTACAAAAGTTACTGTGAATGGTGACATCATGCCTGGTGGAACCAATATGGGCGCCTTCGAAATTGATTTTTCAAATTTCAACATCGCAATTGGTGAGCCAGTTTTCATTGTAATTGAGCACCATGATGGTTGTAAGCCTAAAATTCTTAATCCTGAAGTTCTTTTGCCAAGAAGTACTTTTGTTATTGCAACAATTGCTGTAATTGCAGCCGGCAAGTTGTCATGGTCTACAACTGCTGAGCAAGGTAAATTGCCTTACATAGTTGAGCAATACCGCTGGAACAAGTGGGTTACTGTAGGTGAAGTACAAGGGAAAGGAACAACGGGTTCTAATACCTATGAGTTCCAAGTTACTCCGCATTCTGGAGAAAATACGGTTCGTGTAGTGCAAATTGACCATTCTGGTACAAAGAGAACTTCGAAGGAAGTTAAATTTGTTTCAACTGTTGTAGCAGTAATGAAAAGTCCAGCGAAAGTAAGAGATATTATTAACTTCACAGCTAATGGCGCTGCAGTTGACACGCGTTATGAAATTTATGATGCTTATGGAAACATCGTGAAGAAAGGTGTTGGATCATCTGTTAACTGTGAGAATTTGTTGAGAGGTGTTTATTACATCAACTTCGACAATTTAAACGAGAAGTTTATCAAAAATTAATTTTACACACTTATTTATATAACCTGGAGTTCGCTTCAGGTTTTTTTTTTGCCATATGCTAAGAAAAATTGAACATATAGGAATCGCTGTAGCAAGTATTGAAGAATCATTATCTATCTATGAAACATTGCTTGGAACAAAATGCTACAAAACAGAAACAGTTGAATCAGAAAGTGTAAAAACTGCCTTCCTTCATATTGGTGAATCCAAAATTGAATTATTGGAAGCTACAAATCCTGAATCACCGATTGCAAAATACCTTGAAAAGAAAGGCCCAGGAATTCATCACATCGCGTTTGATGTGGAAGATATTGAGGCTGAAATTACACGTTTAACAACTGAAGGATTTCAATTGATTCACTCAAGCCCTAAAGGTGGAGCAGATAATAAATTGATTGCTTTTCTGCATCCAAAATCAACTGGACATATCTTGATAGAATTGTGTCAAGAAAAGAAATCGTAAAGAAAATCTGGATCGCTTAAGTGCAAGGTTTGCAAGCCAAGTGATTTCCCACCTTCAATATGTTGTAACGTATCGTCAATAAACAGGGTTTTCGATGCCTCTAAGCCATTTTCATCTAAAACATAAACAAATGCTTGAGCCGTTGGTTTACGCATCTTGATTTCATGGGATAAATATATTTTGTGAAAAGAATGTTCCATCGGTTCATGGCTTGCTTTTTTCCATTCCTCTCGAACTTTTTGAATATGTAAATCATTCGTATTGCTCAATAAATAAGTGGGAAGCGTTTGTTTCAACATCGCCAATAATTCAATCTTTTGTTCAGGCACATCTAGAATCATTGCGTTCCATGCAGCCACCACTTTATTTGGACTTGTGCCTTGAGGTAAATGAGGTAAAAGTAAATTAATGAAATGTTGTGTTGAGATTTTCCCCGTTTCATAGGAATCAAACAAATCAGTTTGTGCCATTTGAGAATAAACCGCTTGAAAATTGGACATACCTAAATGTTCAAATGCTTGAATCGTTTTCTGATAGTCAAGGTTAATGATAACACCACCAAGGTCGAATATTACCGCGTCAAATGAGTTGATTTTCATGAGACAAAGAAACAAAAAAAGAGGTGACCAAATGGACACCTCTTCAAACAAATTGTGATAGATTCTTATTTTTTCAATTGTACATTTAAATCAAATGCAATAGCCGATTGTATTTTTTCTCCTGTTGATGGATCTGGTTGAAATCCTGCCATGTTTAGAGAAGAAATATCAAGATCAAATGTTCCAACGATTGAAGCACCCTTCTCATCACTGACCATTTTAACAGCTAATTCTTGCTGAATGTCTTGTCCTAAAACATTGATCGTTGCAGATAGCTTACCATTTTCGTATCCATTTAAAGTAACTTTAACTATCGCATTTTTTGCTGTATTGAAGAAATCTTCTGCCATTAAATGTCCAACTAACATCGCCTTTTTATCCTCTGGCAACATCGCATCTGTGCTACTAATTGTTTTTAAGTCAATGGTAAATGATCCTGCAATTAGTGAATCACCTTCCATTTCAATAGTTCCTTCTGTAATGTTAACTGTTCCTTCATGGAAATATTCAGCACTCTTGCTACCTTTCCACTTTAGACTAGAAGCTGCAGCATCTAATTTGTAAGTTGTTTTTTCTACTTTAACTTCTTCTTCATTCGTTCCACATGACGCAAAGCCCAAGGCAATTGTTCCTACTAATAGGACGTTTAACATTTTCATAATTTGGTAATTTAAATTTATGCGTCAAAGATAGTAAAAAATAAATACCACGGTATTTAATACCGTGAATTATTTAAATTATTTCATCTCTTGTTATTGAATTCCCGAAATCATGTAACTTCGAAAATAAAAAAATGAGGTTATTTCTTTCACCTGAACAATATATTGACACCAATCAACCGTTAGATCTCTCTCTTCCTCTTTCTGACACCAAAGAAAATCCGCGAGCATGGTATGTTGATGCGCCCCGATTTGAACCTGTTAGAGCAAATGGTTTTATTGGCTCGATAAAGGAAGGCGGCTCTGTCAATTTTAGAAATGTCTTTTTTAATCCGCATGGTCATGGCACTCATACTGAATGTTTAGGACACATAACCGAAGAGGTTTATTCTATTAATGATACGATGAAAGCCTTTATGTGTATCGCGCAATTAGTTTCTATCGCCCCGAAGACAAAATTATACATGGAGAATGACGAGCAAGATGATATAATTACAATCGATCAATTGAAAGTTCTTGTCATCGAATCAAATGTTGAAGCCATCGTATTGCGCACCTTGCCAAATGACGAATTTAAAAAGCACAAGGATTATTCTTCCACAAATCCACCATATTTGGACATAAAGTGCATCGAATTCTTCAATGAACACAAGATCAAACACTTATTAATTGATACGCCTTCTGTAGATCGTGAATCGGATGAGGGAGAATTGGCCTTTCATCATGCTTTTTGGGGAGTGCCAGATAACATGAATTTTGAAAGAACCATTACTGAATTGATTTATGTTGAAGATGAAATCGTTGATGGAACGTATGTATTAGACTTGCAAGTTGCCCCTTTTGAAAATGATGCAGCGCCTAGCAGGCCAGTACTATACAAAATATTAGACACAAAAAAAGGTTGACCCGCTGATCAACCTTTTCTGGTATTAGTAGTAAATTAGTTTATTCGTATTACAACAAACTTTCTAAAGTAGTAGGATAGAAAGTAAAGCGATTATGTATTTTAATTAAAAAAACAGGTTACTTCTTATGGGTAACCGAAGTTACCACTTAGAAATAAAAAGAGGTGAAAGAACTGTTATACTCTTAAATCAAACTAGAAAATGAAAACTGCCTCTCCAAGCAGCGTACCTCTTTAAACTATTTCAAAGTTTCCATAAGAAGATAACCTGATTTTTTCTCCTTATTTCTTGAATCAAACATACAAAGTTTAAACGAGGCTATTCATACAAATGAATATTCATCAGTTTTAATTGAACAAAACGCTCCTATGAATTATTTTTAACTTAAAGATTTTCGAGAATTTTGAAAAATACATCTCTTTTTGCAGGACTTAATGGAACTTCAGATCCATCTTTCATCACAACTGAACCACCATTTCCTTTATCATAACGATCTACATAATCCAAATTAATTAAATGCGATTGTTGAACACGTAAAAAATTGTATCCTGTAAGTAGTATTTCGTATTCTTTGAGTGTTTTAGAAACTAAAATTTTCTTATTTCCCGTTAGAAAAAACGAGGTATAATTTCTATCCGCCTCGCAACGAATAATAGTGTCCAATTCAACTACATGAACACTTTCTTGTGTTTTAAGCACCAAACGTCGTTTAACGTTAGGATTAATATTATGTTGAAGTGCGTCAAATTGACTCTCTTCCTTTTTCTCATCAATTGTTTTGATTGCTTTTTCAACTGCATTCTTCAATTCTTCAACATCAATTGGTTTCAGAATATAATCCAAGGCACTGAATTTTATTGCTTTAATAGCAAACTCTTCGTGAGCTGTAATAAAAATCACTTCGAAATTTTTGTTCTTTATGCTCTTTATTACGTCGAAACCAGTCCCATCAGGCATTTGAATGTCTAAAAACACAATATCTGGCGAATGTTCTTCAATGGATTTAATGCCAGATTCAACATTGTTACCTCCTTGAATTGCTTCAATCGGAAAGCCGAAAGAATTAATCATCTTCACAATCAATTCACGAGTTCGGTTCTCATCATCAATTACGATCGCTTTTTTCATGTTAAGAGTTTTTTAGGTTTTCAGCTTTGTATGGTAACGAAAGTAAAACTTTTGTTCCTGTTTGCAATTTTTTGTTGAAATCTTCTACAACTAATCTTCCTTCGGTACGGTACTTTTTACTCATATTGTCAATACGATCCTTGGTTATCTTCATGGCCATACTCTTGTGATCTTTGCTCTTTTTGTTCAATTCAGCTCCTTTTCTCCCGATTCCATTATCCTCGATGATAACATCCAACATATTGTTTTGCTTACTAAACGAAATGAGAATGAATCCCCCTTCAATCGTGTGAAGCTGACCATGTTCAATCGCATTTTCAATAAATGGTTGAGTTATCATGGGAGGTATTACGGCGCCTTCTTCAAACAAAACATCCTCACATTCGATGGAATATTCAAAACGGTCTTCAAATCTTAATTTTTGTGTCTCCAAATATTTTTGAAGAATCTCAATCTCCGTTTCAATAGGAATAAATTCTTTCGGTGAATTTTCTAAAATTAAGCGCATCAATCGTGAAAAGTTAACTAAGAATTTAGACGAATTTTCCACATCATTTTCATAGATATAACTTTGAATTACCGACATGGCGTTAAATACAAAATGTGGATTCATCTGGGCTCTAAGCAAGGTTTGAGACATTTCCGCTTCCTTTCTCTCTTGTTTAATTCTGGTTTGATTCCATCGATAGAAAACAATGATTCCTGCGAGCACACTGATAATCAAAAAACCTATGATAAAATACATCTGAGAATTATTTCTCAATTGAATATTCTCCAATTTTGTGGAGGTAAACGCCCTTTCTTGGCCCTGTCGTTCAATCGAGTCAGATTGCATTAAAATTAAACGATCTCGTTGTTCAGAGCGATAAAGCTCACTTAGTTCAGCAATTTTTGTAGCAGATTGAATCGTTGTATTACTGTCTTGATAATCTAAATACATATCCAAGTATTTCAATGCTTCGTTGGTTTTTCCTAAGTCTCTATATACATCAGCGATTTCCCTATAGGTTGTGTAAATCTGGCTTTTTGAACCAAATTGTTCGCGAATTTCAATTGAACGCTGTAAATAATTCAAGGCATTTCCATACTTTTTTTGTTTTCGAAATACAGTCCCAACGTTGTGGTAAACGCCTGCAATTTTCTCCTTGTTCCCGGTTGATTCGTAATAAACTAATGATTTATTAAAACTACTTGCGGCAAGTGTATAATCTTTTTGTTCTCTATAAATTATTCCAAGAATATCATATGCTTCTCCAAGGCCATTGAAATCATTCAATTCACTTAACAATCGAATCGCTCTTTGTGCACTTGCTATTGCTTTCTTAAATTCTTTCCTTCCAAAATAGATAGTGCCTAAGTTCGAAAGCGCTAATCCCATTTGATGGTAATCTGCAATTTTTTGCGCATTATCATAAGATTGTTTGAAGTAATACTCTGCATCATTCAGGTTATTAATCAGACGCTGGGACACTCCTAATTCTCGGTTGTATTTCGCTAAACGAAAGCGATCATTCACCTCCAGCGCGAGCTGTAAACTAATGATGTTTTTAGCAACACTTAATTCCAATTGTCGGAAATACGCATACACACGAGCCTGTATATTAAAACTTTCGGCGAGTACACTTTTATTGGAAGTTCGACGCGCATATTGAATGGACAGTTCGGTATAGCGAAGAGCCGAATCTTTTTTATTATCCAACATGAAATTCAATGCTAAAAGGTTATTCACCTCAGCAATTTTTGCATTTTGACGATTCTTTTCTGCAATTTTTTGGGCATTTCTTAAATAGAAATCGGCTGTTTCAAATTCCAATAAATTACTGTGATAATAACCTAAATTTTTGTAAATTTTGAAAGAAACTTCTTCTGTATTTAAACGATTCAAAAATTGTTGACAACCTAAAACATCTCTAAAATATTCTTCTTGTCTGCCTAATATCTGATTTACTTCAGCACTATAGATGAGCGCGCTAAAACGAATAGAGTCATCAAAAACACGACTCTTTTGCAACAAAACATCTTTTAATGAATCAGCTCGGTAGATGTTGTTTGATTTGTAATACTCTCCCAAAATGAGCAGTCGCTTGAAGCGTTTCGATTCATCTTTTTCCTTCCGAACAGATTCCAATAATTGCTTTTCTCGTGCCGTTTGACCTATACTAATAGCCGGCAATAGGATGAAAAAACTCATCACAAAGATTAGAAAAGTATGTTTTGTAGAGCACATTCTTGAATCTAAAGGTAGTATTTTGAGTCAAAATTTTACCCTGATCTCTCAAATATTCATCCTATGATTAATTCTCCTATTGAATTCCTATCTTTGAGCTCTTAAATTCAACACAGTAATGGAATACAATTTTCGCGAAATAGAAAAGAAATGGAGAGGCTTTTGGGCTGAAAATAAGACCTTCAAAGTAACTGAAGATTCATCAAAACCAAAATTTTATGTCTTAGATATGTTTCCTTACCCTTCAGGTGCAGGTTTACATGTTGGTCACCCACTTGGTTATATCGCTTCTGATATTTATGCGCGATATAAACGTTTGCAAGGTTTCAATGTCTTGCATCCAATGGGCTACGATTCATTTGGCTTGCCTGCTGAACAATATGCCATACAAACGGGTCAACACCCAGCAATTACGACAAAAACAAACATCGATGGTGGTGTAGATAACAACGGGAATAAAATTTCTGGTTATAGAAAGCAATTAGACATCATGGGATTCTCATTCGATTGGGACCGTGAAGTGCGCACGTCTTCGCCAGATTACTACAAATGGACACAGTGGATTTTCAAACAAATCTTCAATTCCTATTACAATAATTCAACAGACAAAGCGGAATCGATTGCTTATTTAGTTTCGACCTTTGAGAAGGAAGGAAATGCAAGTGTAAATGCATGTACCGAATATACAACGGTCTTTTCAGCTGCTGAATGGAACAACTTTTCAGCGAAAGAAAAAGAAGACATTTTACAAGAATACCGTTTGGCATATTTGGCCGATTCATGGGTAAATTGGTGTCCAGCGCTAGGAACTGTTTTAGCCAATGATGAAGTTGTCAATGGTGTTTCTGAACGAGGTGGTCATCGCGTTGAGCAAAAACTAATGCGCCAATGGTCCATGCGAATTAAAGCCTATGCAGATCGATTAATTACAGGTTTAGAGAAAGTCGATTGGACAGAATCCATCAAAGACCAACAACGCAACTGGATCGGAAAATCGGTAGGAGCTTCCGTTAAGTTCAAAGTTGATTGTCAGTCCGGGTTGCCGACGCAAGATAATTCTCAAAAAGGTCAGTTCGAGTTGACGACGCAAGGAGGAAGTATCGAGAACGGCCTTTTCATTGAAGTCTTTACCACTCGTCCCGACACCATTTACGGCGTTTCCTTCATGGTATTGGCGCCAGAACATCCCTTAGTAGATCAAATTACAACACCAGAATTTAAAGAAGGTGTCCAAAATTACAAGAAAGATGCATCTTTAAAATCGGAACGCGACCGACAATCGGATGTGAAAAATATTACGGGTCAAAACACCGGCGCTTTTGCGATTCATCCGTTTACTGGTGAAAAAGTGCAAATTTGGATTGGTGATTACGTTTTGGCTTCTTACGGAACAGGTGCTGTAATGGCAGTTCCTTGTGGCGATCAGCGAGATTATGATTTTGCAAAGCATTTTGGGATCGAAATCAGAAATATTTTTGAGGATAAAGATATTTCTGAAGCAGCGTATACAGAGAAAGATGCATCAATCGCCAATTCTGATTTCCTGAATGGTTTATCAACGAAGCAAGCGATTAAAACGGCTGTTTACGAGATTGAAAAGCGTGGCATTGGAAAAGGAAAAACGCAATATAGATTGAGGGATGCGATTTTCTCTCGTCAGCGTTATTGGGGAGAGCCGTTTCCTGTGTATTACGAAAACGACATTCCAAAATTGGTGGATGATGCAAATTTGCCAATCATTCTGCCAGAAGTAGATAAATACTTACCGACCGAAGAGGGCGAACCACCTTTGGCTCGAGCAGAAAAAAGTGATTGGAATTTCTCTCAAGGTGATCGAATGGAATACAACACGATGCCAGGTTGGGCAGGAAGCTCGTGGTATTTCTTGCGCTACATGGATCCGAAAAACGACAATGAGTTTGTAGCGAAAGAAAAAGTAGATTATTGGCAAAATGTAGATTTATACATTGGTGGTTCGGAACATGCAACCGGACATTTATTGTACTCCCGTTTCTGGACAAAATTTTTATTCGATCTAGGTTTTATTCCTTTTGATGAGCCATTTAAGAAAATGATCAACCAAGGGATGATTTTGGGAAGAAGTAGTTTTGTGTATGTAGTTTCTTATGATTCAACGACTGGAATTAAGCCGACTTCTTCTTATGAAATGCCCAAAATACCAATTGTATTAATTTCAAAAGGAAAACATGACATTTTCTCTAATTCCAATAATAGCGAAGAAAAGGAAAAAGTTAGGAAAGAAATATTAGCGGTACTAAAAGATATTTCTGGTCAAATCAATGTAGAAACAATTTTTAAAGGACTTGTTTATTCTGGACATGTTGACATTTCACATGTTGACAATGATAAATTAGATATCGAAGCGTTCAAAAACTCCCGTGAAGAATATAAAAACGCAAAATTCATCCTCGAAGAAGACGGAACCTGCATCTGCGGACACGAAGTTGAAAAGATGTCCAAATCGAAATACAATGTGCAAACACCAGACGAATTGGTAGAAAAATTCGGTGCAGATACTTTGCGTATGTATGAAATGTTCTTGGGTCCATTGGAGCAAAGTAAACCGTGGGATACAAAAGGAATTAATGGCGTACATAATTTCTTGCGCAAATTGTGGCGTTTGTTCAATATAGATGAAAGTGGTGTTGCTCATTTGTCAAACGACGTACCTTTAAAGGAATCCTTGAAGACTTTGCACCGTACGATTAAGAAAATGAGTGATGATTTAGATCGTTATTCATTCAATACAGGCGTTTCTAATTTCATGATATGTGTCAATGAATTAGCAGATCAGAAGTGTAACAACAAGCAAATTTTAGAACAGGTAATCATCATGCTTTCGCCTTATGCGCCGCACATTTGTGAAGAATTATGGATAAAATTGGATAATGAAGCAGGCACAATCAATCATGCGAGATTCCCGAAATTTGACGAAGCGATGTTGGTAGAAGCGAATATTTCTTATCCTGTTTCTTTCAATGGTAAAATGCGTTTTAAAATCGAATTACCTACAGCATTTGGACCAAAAGAAGTGGAAGAAGCAGTGTTAGCGAATGCAGACGCACAAAAGTACTTGGAAGGCAAAGCTCCGAAAAAGGTGATTGTTGTCCCAGGAAAGATTGTGAATATTGTGATGTAGAAATTGAACTGAGCGCTGACAGACTAATTTTGTTTTTTCATTAAACGAGACTTTTTTTTAGTATAAAACCTTGATTATAGGTGGTTTCCTTCTATGAAAATTTTAAAAAATGAGTTTAATTGATTAGCTTGCTGAACAATTCAATGTTTTGATAAAAAAACGATTTCAAATGTCCTTAAGACTTTTCTTGCTTTTCTTCCTATTATCGTTCACTTCACATGCTCAATTTTCGCGTGAGAACAAACAGGTAGTGGATTCGTTAAAAGCCCTTTTTAAGGCTTCCAAAGATAGTAATCGTTCCGCTGGAATATATTTAGAATTGTCTGAAATTTATTCATTAATTGATCTTGATTCTGTCGTTTATTATGCTAGAAAGGCAGAAAAAATTGCCTCAACAAGTTTTCGAGGCACAAAGAATAAGAGACAAAGAGACACACTTATTTCCATTTTGGCCATGGCAAATAACAACATTGGATATGTTCAATTCAATAAAGGAGATTTACCCAACGCCTTGAAATCGCATAAGAAGGCACTTGACTTCTGGAAACAAGTAAATAATGAAGCCAATGAAGGTCAGGCTTTGAATAATTTAGGGGTTGTATATAGGCAACTAGGCGAAAACAAAAAAGCCTTGAATTTTTTCAAAGAAGCACTTGAGCTATACAAAACAGTTGGTGACGAGAAAGTCATGGCGAATACTTTCAATAATATTGGAGGAATTTACAAAGTCATGGATAAAGATTCCAAGGCGCTAGAATTTTACGCTGAAGCACTTAAACTTAGAAAAAAAATTGGGGACAATCGTGGAATTGCAACAACGCTAAATAACATGGGATCATTGTACAAGAAACTTGGCAACATTGATACGGCTCTTTATTTTTTCCAAACTTCCTTAGCTTTAATAGAACAAGTTGGAGATCAAATGGGTATTGCTCATGCATCGAGTAATATTGGAGAAATTGCTTTTTTGCGAAATGACTTGAAAGTAGCCTTAGAAATGGGCGAACGAGCTTTAACTATCGGGAAGGCTCTTGGCGCTCTTCCAATTATTGAAAAAGCATCCGGACTCTTGCAAAAAGTTTATTCGAAACAAGGCAAATGGGATTTTGCCTACCAAATGCAACAATTACATTTTGAGACAATTGCAAAAATCAGTAATGAAGAAGCGAATAAAACAGCAATGTTAGTTGAAATGCAATACCAATTCGAAAAGCAGAAAGAAATAAATCAACTGAAGATTGAAAAGGAAAAAGTATTAAGGGAACAACAACAGCGAATTCAGCAAGTTATCACCTATTTTATTACTATCTGCTTTGTCTTAGCGGCCATTTTTTCAATATTATTATTCAAGCGCTATTCATTAATGCGCAAACAAAAGGAGATTATTGAAAAGCAGAATAATGAGCGCAAAATCATGCTTCAGGAAATTCATCATCGGGTAAAAAATAATTTCCAGATTATTTCATCAATGTTAAAACTCCAAAGTTATAAGGTGATGAATCCTCAATTGCAAACTTCCTTTGAAGAAGCAATAAACCGAATTCACACAATGGCAACAGTTCACGAAATTATCTACAAGCAAAAAGCCTTGGATGCGTTGAATGCACAAATCTATTTGGAGAATTTAATTTCAAATTTGAGAAGAACCTTTGAAAATAGAAGTGTTGAAATTCATGTAGAATCATGTAATGATAGTTTGGAGCTAGAACAAACTATTCCGTTGGGAATTATCGTAAATGAATTAATCACCAATTCGTTTAAACACGCCTTTGTAATAGAAAATGCGCATCCTCAAATTTCCATTCAACTTCAAAAAGACAAAAGTGATTTTGTTTTGAATTATATGGATAATGGAATAGGATTTAATCAAAGTAATTTTGAAGATTCCTTCGGATTGGAATTAATTAAAACCCTCGTTGAGCAGCTTTCTGGTCATTTTGAAATTGTTTCAGACTCACATTGGAACACACACATTGTCATCCAGTTTTCACAAAAATAGCGTTCATTTACCTCTTTTATTTGCTTTTTATAGAAGTAATTCAAAGCCTGTAACATTCAAGTAAGTTAAGTTGTTTTAATAACATGTTTAAACACCCTTTTAGTATTTTCTTATCATTCTTGGTTTCAAATATTGCAGCTCAAGACACATTAGTTGTAAGTCCTCCAGCGCGCAACACGATTTATGTTGAATTATTGGGTCAAGGACTGTACAACGCATTTACATTCGATCGTTTGCATCTGGAAAATGCGCGAAGCATGACTTCTTATTCCGCTGGCATCACCCTCATACCTTCAAAAGATTTATTCGTTTTAGCCGTGCCAATTAGTTATAATTTATTGCTAGGTAAAAGAAATCACTTTTTAGAATTGGGACTTGGCTTTACCGTTATGAACCTGGTTGAAGGCAATGTTGCTTGGGGAACGAATGAAGTCAATTCAACCGGTGACACTATATATGTTGAAAAATTGGGAAGCATTGCCCATTACTATTCCTACTTCACACCACGAATTGGTTACCGATTTCAGCAAGAAGACGGTGGTTTTTTTGCACGCGTAACCTTAACACCAGCAATTGCCTTCATCAACTTCGATGATAATTTTGTTGAATACGAAACAAATAAGGTTTATTACGGTTGGAGTGGTTATTCTTATTTTAAAGAAGCGGCATTTTTTCCATTTCGCGTATTCCCATGGGCTGGTGTTTCTTTTGGATATACTTTTTAGATTCTTTGTTCGTTCTTAATAATAAGAACATTTCAACTCGATAAATTTATATTTTGGCACACCCTTTGCTTTTGGGCAAGAACTTAAATTCTGCGTTATGAAAAAGTTAGTTTATTTTACTGGTTTAATTGGCTTGTTTATCACTATGACAAGCAGCACTGAGATAACATATCCAACTGTTACCAATAAATCTTTCCAAATTGGAGAAAAATTGCGTTACCGCGTTACCTATGGCTTCATGGATGCGGGTGAAGCAGTGATGGAAGTCAAAACAACAACAAAAAAAGGTGCAAATCGCGAATTGATGCACGCTGTAGGTACGGGGAAAACCTTAGGTGGATTTAACGCGTTCTTTAAAGTTGCTGATACCTACGAATCGTATTTGGACAAAAATGGAGTTTTCCCATGGTTCTTTGTTCGTCGTGTGGATGAGGGAGGTTACAAATTGAGTCAAGATTATACCTTTAAACAAGATAAGTACAAGGTCGATAATGGCAAAGGGAAAGAATTCAAAACACCAGTTGGAATTCAAGATATGGTTTCGGCTTTCTATTATGCAAGAACTTTAGATTTCAGTAATATGAAAAAAGGGCAAACATTTGAATTCAAGTGTTTTATGGATGATGAAATTTATAACTTGAAAATCAAATATGTGGGAGATGAATTGATCCACATCCGAAAAGGGAAATTCAATTGTCACAAGTTTGTTCCAGTTGTTCAAACAGGTCGTTATTTTAAAAGTGAAAATGATGTAAACTTTTGGGTGACGAATGATGCAAATAAGATTCCAATTTTAGTAAGAGCAAAAATTCCAGTAGGAACTGTTAAAATGCATTTAGTAGAGTGGAGTGGATTAAAAAATACATTGACAAGCAAGGTCGAGTAAATAACCAGTAAACAAAAAGGAAGTCGTCACTAAGTTCTAGGACGGCTTTCTTTTTTGCCCAATTTTTAATGAATTTTAGAAAAGATTCATTTTTTTTCTCCATTCTTTACATAAATACTTCCTAAGTTCATCTTTTCATTTATTTTTGCTCAAAGTTGTTACATGAATAGCGCATTTGAGTTGGTTGAAAAAGAAGCATTGGCTGGATTACACTTTCCAGCAACCGAGGTTTTAAAAAGTGAAAAGGATAGGACATTGAGAACTAGCGAATTAGAGAGAGCGATTGCACTTGGCAACTTGGAACATCAAAAAGTAAAGATCTACTTTGAAGATGATAAGAAGAAAAAATACGTTCACACGACAATTTGGGCGGTAACAGAAGAAGCAATTGTTTTAAAACAAAATTCGATTATTCCAATTCGAAGAATACATAAACTAGAAATATAAAAATCATGACTAAGAGAAGAGCCATTATTAGTTACGATAAGCTAACGATCGATCAAAAAAAGCAAATCCTTAAGGACTTTCCCGATGGATACATTAATCATTTAACAACAATTAAAACACCAACAGGTGAATTGTTAGAAGCCTTAATCTGGGAAACAGAAGAGGTTATTTATTTGGTTAAAATCACAAAATCGAAACCGATTAAATCATCAGCAGCAGCAGCCGTTGTTGAAGAAGAAGATGAGGATGATTTCGATGAGGATGAATTGGACAAAGTAGATGACATCAAAGATGATGAGTTGGATGCTGATGCGAATGCGGATGAAGAAGAAGAAGATTATGACAAGCCAGATGATGATGCTGGTGAAGATGAAGATTAACTAAATTGACATAAAAAAAGCTCCAAATAGGAGCTTTTTTTATGTACTAATGTTTTGTATTTTACCTTAATCATTCAATTTTAAGACCGCCATGAATGCTTCTTGAGGGACTTCCACACGCCCAATTTGACGCATCCGTTTCTTACCTTCTTTTTGTTTTTCTAGTAGCTTACGTTTACGCGAAATATCACCACCATAACATTTTGCTGTTACATCCTTACGCAAAGCCTTAATGGTTTCACGAGCAATGACTTTCGCTCCAATTGCCGCTTGTATAGGAATTTCAAATTGTTGACGTGGAATCAATTCTTTTAACTTTACACAGATTTTCTTTCCTAAATCATAAGCATTACTTCTGTGAACTAATGCAGATAAGGCATCCAATTGCTCACCATTTAACAATAAATCCATCTTAATTAAATCAGAAGCTCTATAGCCAACTGGATGATAATCAAAAGAAGCATAACCTCTAGAAACGGATTTCAAACGATCATAGAAATCGAAAACAATTTCAGCCAAAGGCATTTCAAATGTTAATTCAACACGATCTTGTGTTAAATAAACTTGATTGCGCAATTCGCCACGTTTATCAATACATAAATTCATGATTTGACCGATGTACTCAGATTTAGTAATGACTTGCGCTTTAATATAGGGTTCTTCAATTCGATCTACTCCCGATGGATCAGGAAGTTCGGAAGGATTGTTAACTATTATTGCTTTTTCCTTATCTCTATTCAAATAACAGAAATACGACACGTTAGGAACAGTTGTAATAACTGTCATATTAAACTCACGTTCTAAGCGTTCTTGGATAATTTCCATGTGCAACATTCCCAAGAATCCACAACGGAAACCAAAACCTAGTGCAGCTGAAGATTCTGGCTCAAAGACCAATGATGAATCATTTAATTGCAATTTTTCCATGGAATAACGCAATTCCTCATATTCATCAGTCTCAACAGGATAAATACCAGCAAATACCATTGGTTTTACATCTTCAAATCCTTTGATTGCTTCCTTTGTTGGATTGGCTGCCAAGGTAATTGTATCGCCCACTTTAACTTCTTTAGCAGTCTTGATTCCCGAAATAATGTAGCCGACGTCGCCCGCACGAACTTCTTGACGTGGACTTAAATCCATTTTCAAAATTCCGATTTCATCCGCATTGTAATCTTTTCCTGTATTGAAAAAACGAACACGATCGCCTTTTTTAATAACGCCATTTCTAACGCGGAAATATGCAATAATTCCTCTAAATGAATTGAAAACAGAATCAAAAATCATTGCTTGTAATGGAGCATTTTCATCCCCTTTTGGTGCTGGAATTCGATGGATCACAGCCGATAAAATGGCGTCAACTCCCAAACCTGTCTTGCCAGAGGCCTGGATTATGTCTTCCATATTACAACCAAGCAATTCGATAATTTGATCAGAAACTTCCTCTGGCATTGCACCCGGAAGATCCATCTTATTTAAAATAGGAATAATTTCTAAGTCGTGTTCTAAAGCAAGATATAAATTGGAAATTGTTTGCGCTTCAATACCTTGAGAAGCATCAACTATTAATAAAGCTCCTTCGCAAGCAGCAATTGAACGAGAAACTTCGTATGAAAAATCGACGTGTCCCGGAGTATCAATCAAATTTAAAACATATTCTTCCCCTTCAAATTTATAATTCATTTGAATCGCATGGCTCTTAATGGTAATTCCTCTTTCGCGCTCCAAATCCATGACGTCTAATGCTTGTGCTTGCATGTCACGGTCGGAAATGGTACCTGTTGTCTGTAACATTCTATCAGCCAAGGTGCTTTTTCCATGGTCAATGTGTGCGATAATACAGAAATTGCGAATGTTTTTCATATGTTAATTCGAATAATAAAAGCCTTAAAATTGGGCTAATAAGAGCGCAAAAATACGTCAAAAAAATGAAAATAATGTGTTGAATTAAAAGGTGCTTGGATTGGTATAAAAAATTAAGAGGAGGAAACTGGCATTTCCTCCTCTTAAAACCTAAACTACTACTACTACTTATGAAAACTAACTTTTACTTCGATTAAACACTTTTCAAATTGCATGCCAACTTTTCAAATATTTAATTTTTGTTTTGGTTAATATCTTACTAACGTCTGTAAAATGCGAATAGTACAGTGTTGTTGAGGAATTAACGTTTTTTAAGAAACAATTACTGAATCATTTTTATGCTAACTTACTTCATACACAATCGATAGTTGGTATTATTTCAACGTGTATTTTTAGGTTAACAAAGATTTACTTAATTTCGTCTCCGATGAGTTCTTCAGTAGAAAAATACAGTAAAAGAGGCGTGCGTTCCAGTTACATATCAACAGTGATTGGTATTTCGCTTGTATTATTCATGATTGGTTTAGTACTCGGTGGTGTTTTTGGCTTAGATAATGTTCAGAAAAAAGCAAAAGAAAGTTTGCAAGGCGATTTGTTTTTTAAAGCTGAATTGAATGAAGCGGATATCAAACAGATTGAGCAAGAGTTAAATACATGGGATGAATTTTCTGAAGTCACCTTTGTATCGCCTGATAGAGCAATTGAGGAATTTACTGGAGCGAATGGAAACCAGGAAGATATTCTGTCTATTTTCGAAGGTGAAAATCCACTTCCATCAACGATTGGATTTAAGCCCAAAGCAGCTTTTGCCACAAAAGAAGGAATGGAAAAAATTAAAGCGAAACTTTTGTCTTCCTATCCAGAACAGATAGATGAGGTGAATTACGATCAAAGCAGTGTCGAATCGGTGAATTTAGGGTTCAAACAGTTTGTATTTCTTTTTCTAGCTGTTGCATTGTTACTGATTATTGTAGCGGTTGCTATGATTAATAATACAATTCGTTTATCGCTGTATTCAAAACGATTTACCATCAAAACAATGCAATTGGTTGGAGCGAAGCCGTCATACATTCGTCGACCTTTCTTAATGCAATCTATTTTACAAGGAGCAGTTTCTGCTCTAATTGGAATTGCGTTATTGATGACCTTGTTTTATGCCTTGAATAATGTATTGAATAGCTTTGAAATCAGTTATTCACTTGAAACCTTTCTATTATTGGTAGTTTCATTGATGGGAATCGGGATTATCATTACTTTCATATCCACCTGGTTCGCACTTAACAAATATTTGCGAATGAAATTGGATGATTTATATTAATTTTGAATACATGAGCGACAATAAATCACAATTTGGTTTTCAGCCAGAGAATTACAAAATACTTTTAATTGGTTTAGCAATCAATCTTCTAGGATTTATCTTAATGATTGGAGGAGCAGCGACAGAGGCAAATGAATTCGATGCAAACGAGTTGTTTAGTGTACGTCGGATAACTATTGCTCCAATTTTAATTGTGCTTGGTTATGTAGTAATTCTTTACGCAATCATGAAGCGCAAATCGACCAAAGAATAATTCTTTTTCAATGAATTTAATAGATGCAATAATCCTCGCAATTATCGAGGGTTTAACGGAATTCCTGCCTGTTTCATCAACAGCACATATGATTTTTGCCAGTTCAATTAATGGAACAAGTAGTGATGAGTTTGTGAAAATGTTTCAAGTTTCGATTCAATTTGGCGCTATCCTATCAGTTGTTGCTCTCTATTGGAAAAAGTTCTTTGATTTTAAAGCGCCTCACTTTTATTTGAAATTAGCATTTGCAGTCGTTCCTGCTTTAATTTTGGGAAAATTGTTTGATGATAAAATAGAAGCAGTTCTTGAAAAGCCAATACCTATTGCCATTGTTTTAATTATTGGTGGTGTTATTTTGTTATTTATAGATCGCTTTTTTAATCGCCCAGTAATTCATAAAGAAGAGAACATTAGTATTCAAAAAGCGGTTGTTATTGGTTTTTGGCAGTGTTTAGCAATGATGCCAGGCACAAGTCGTTCTGCTGCTTCCATTATTGGCGGGATGCAACAAGGCTTAACACGCAAGTTAGCCGCAGAGTTTAGTTTCTTCTTAGCGGTTCCAACTATGCTAGCAGTTACGTGCTATTCCATCTTTTTAAAGGATTGGAATTACAAAGGAATAGAGCAGAAAGGATATGAAATGATTTCTTCTAGTTCAGAGAATATTTCATTTTTTGTGATTGGGAATGTCATTGCTTTCGTTGTAGCGGCTTTAGCTATCAAATTATTCATTGGGATTATTGACAAGTATGGTTTTAAAATATGGGGTGTTTACCGAATTATTGTTGGTACAGCTTTGTTAGTATATTTTAGTTTGGCTTAATGAATTACGAAGAAGGTGAAACAATTTTAGTTGATAAACCATTGAATTGGACATCATTTGATGTGGTCAATAAACTCCGATGGAATATCAAGCAGGTTTTAGGTATTAAAAAAATCAAAGTCGGTCACGCTGGAACATTAGATCCACTAGCAACTGGGTTACTCATTATTTGCATTGGCAAACATACTAAGCGGATTGATGAATTGATGGTTGGAATGAAAACATATACTGGGACAATTCTACTCGGGAAAACGACACCGTCTTATGACTTAGAAAGTGAATATGATGCTGAATTTCCAACAGAACATATTACTGCTGAATTATTGGAAAAAGCGCGATTAGAATTTCTAGGAACAATTCAACAAGTACCGCCAATTTTTTCTGCTAAACAAGTCGATGGAAAAAGAGCATACGATTTGGCTAGGGCAGGAAAAGCGGTTGAACTGAAAGCAAATACGATCGAAATTTCTACTTTCGAAATTTCTACTGAACGTTTTCCAGAAGTTGATTTCCACGTAAGTTGTTCAAAAGGAACATATATACGATCAATTGCGAATGATTTTGGCAAAACATTGCAGTCTGGCGGCACATTAATTTCCTTGCGTCGCACTATGTCGGGCGGCTTATCGATTGAAAATGCAAAGTCAGTTGATGAGTGGATTGAGGTTATTAGAGGCACATCTAAAATTACCACTTGACAAGGCCTTCTTTATTTTGTATCTTTGCGCTCCTTTTGTAAAGAACGGTATTAAAAATTAACATTCCCCTTATGAGTAAAATGAAACTTTCTGAATTTAGTTTTGATCTTCCAAACGAACTAATTGCAGAATATCCAAGCGAAAATCGTGATGAAGCGCGATTGATGGTCATCAACCGTGAAAAGAAAACAATTGAGCATAAGTTATTTAAGGATATCGTTAATTATTTCTCAGAAGGAGATGTAATGATCATGAATAACACTAAGGTCTTTCCTGCTCGTATGTACGGGAACAAAGAGAAAACAGGTGCGAAAATTGAAGTTTTCTTGTTACGCGAATTAAACCGTGAGAGTTTACTTTGGGATGTATTAGTTGATCCAGCAAGAAAAATTAGAATTGGAAATAAATTATATTTCGGTGAAGATGATTCATTAGTAGCTGAGGTAATAGACAATACTACTTCTAGAGGACGTACATTACGATTCCTTTTTGATGGACCATACGAAGATTTCAAAGCAAAGATTACTGAATTAGGAGAGACGCCACTTCCTAAATACATCAAAAGAGAAGTAGAAGCGACCGACGAAGATCGATACCAAACAATTTACGCGAAAGAAGAGGGCGCAGTAGCTGCTCCAACTGCTGGATTGCACTTTTCAAGAGAGTTAATGAAACGTTTAGAATTGAAAGGGATCAACTTTGCTGAAGTGACGCTTCACATTGGTTTGGGTACATTTAGACCAGTTGAAGTTGAAGACTTGACAAAACATAAAATGGATTCTGAACAAGTTATAATCACAGAAAAATGTGTAAACATTGTCAATAAAGCGAAGCTTGCAAAGAAGAAAGTTTGTGCAATTGGAACAACTTCAATGCGTTCTATTGAAACATCTGTTTCAACTGAAGGATTATTAAAACCGTATGACGGTTGGACAAATAAATTCATTTTTCCTCCTTATGAATTCAGTATTGCGGACAGTATGGTTACAAATTTCCATACACCACTTTCAACATTATTAATGATGATTTCAGCATTTTGTGGACATGATTTAATGATGGAAGCATACAAGCAAGCTGTTGAAGAGAAATACAAGTTTTATTCTTACGGTGATGCAATGTTGATTTTGTAAAAACAGATATTTAATATGAAAGCCACTGGAAACAGTGGCTTTTTTTATGCATTTGTTGAAATGATTCAATAAATAAACGAATTCATTTACAGCCCCCTGAATATAAGGCTTACGGCACTTGAGATGTACTTCGATACGCTGTATTTCGCCTGTCGAAATGCGCTGTATTGAGCCTGTCGAAATGAGCATTCGAAGCATCAAGAAAAAAATGAAAGTTTCGAATTTTAAGTATTGAAGTTTTTTATCGGACAGTAATGATAGGGACTGAAATATAAATTTAAAGTAAACCGAAGAATACTGTTTGAAAGCAGCCAAGAAAAATAAAGTGTAATATTGCAGAGATGAAACGTCAATTCTTAGAACGAATACCGCTTTTTGCAGCCCTTTTGGCTATTATTTTGTTCTATTCCTATTTTTTTGGAGAAGCTTTGATGTCCCCTAATTCATATATGCATTCTGCAGAACACGATGGTTTAAAGAATTATTTCACCTTTAGTTATCATGCTGCAAATGAAGGTGTTTCAACAGATTTTACTGGTATGAATTATCCTTTTGGAGAGAATGTCATTTATACTGACAACCAACCTTTCATTGGATTTCTTGTCGGCTGGATGCCATTTTTGAAAGGTTATGAAGTGGGCTTTCTTAACCTATTTATGTATTTCAGTGTGTTGTTCGCAGCATATATTTTATGGAAAATTTTTAATCAACTGAACGTTAATACCTGGATTGCTGCTGCAGGAATTTTTGCCATTATTATTCTAAGTCCTCAATTTTTTAGATTGAAAGCGCATTATGCTTTGTCTTATATGTGGGTTATACCGTTCACTATTTTGCTTTTGTTGCGCTTTGTTCAAGCCGAAAATAGATTGAAATATTCTATTTTACTTTTTATTTTTCTTTCTATTGTCTTTTTAATCCATCCTTATTTGGGCCTTATGGCATTGATTTTTGCTGGAACTTCAGTAGGACTTTTTTTCCTCTTCCGAAAGGTTAATTTGAAACAAGCAGCTATTTCCCTCAGCTTAGTTGGAGGTTCAGCATTGGGGTTTAAATTGTTTTTATTGCTGAGCGATACACATGTTGATCGCACAATGCAGCCATCTGGCTTATTTGAAAATTATGCTTTCCTAGAAACGGTTTTTGTACCTTACATTTCGCCATTCAAAGGAATTCTTTCTACCATTTTCCCAATTTTACATGAACAACCTTATGAAGGTTGGGGATACATTGGCTTTGCAACGATTATTGGCTTAGTCGCACTTTTTCTTTTCTGGTTGAAAAAATTGGTTCTCAATCGAAAAAAAGCGCTAGAAATCTTCAGCCATCCAGTATCAATTCTATTACTCGCTTCGATTTTTGTGTTGCTTTTCTCCATGCTCATTCCAATGAAATGGTTTGAAGAAGAAACAATTTACAAATTGGGTTTCTTGAATCAATTCCGTTCGTTAGGACGTTTTTCTTGGGTTTTCTATTATACAGCAGGTGTCTCAGTAGTTCTTGGACTGAATTACTTATTGAAAACAACTAAAGTAAAATGGAAAATATTGACATGGACTTTTGTGATTTTTTTCCCTATTTTGAATGGAATAGAAGCTTTTGGCATGTTTGAATTTTTCTGTCCTCAAATAGCGAAAGAGAAAAATCTTTTCAGAATTGAAAATCTTGACGCTGATTTCAAACACTTAATTTCAGTTGCAAAGGCACAAGATGTAGATGCGATACTTCCCTTGCCATTTTACCATGTTGGTTCAGAACACACTTTTAGAATTGGAACCGCTAATTCTTTGCATAAATCAATGGTATTGAGTTATCACACCGGCTTACCTTTGATGGGTTCATTTTTAAGCCGGACATCGATGTCTGAAACGATCTCGATTTTCTCATTATTTACACCTAGTTATTTTAGAAAAGCGTCAATTCCGTCCTTGAAAGGCAAAACATTGTTGATTTTTTACACCAAAGAAATCATAGATCAATACGAGGTGTTTGTGCTATCAAAAGGAAAATTGGTCTATGAAAATGAAACCTGTGCTTTATATAAAGTAAACTATGACGACTTGGTTCGTTTGAATCAAACTGAAGTTAAGAAAACGATCAAAGAACTTCAAATTGCTGCTCTTATTGTTGATAGAATAAATGTTTCTGATACAACGCTTTTCTTTAGTAATAATTTTGAAGATTCTAAAAGTCCATTTGCCTATGGTGGAAAAGGAGCCTTACAAGTTGAGAAAGCCAAATATAATTTTCTTGCAGATTTATGTGTTGAAAAGGATGCCGATATGATACTTCGATTTTGGTACCATAAAGGCAAAGATGGTCTGTATAATGCTATGATATTTATTGAAGAAACAGATACTATTAAGAAAACGGGTCAATGGTTGAATTTAACAGATGCGCACAATTTTCCTCTTATTGATAATGAATGGGTTTTAATTGAAATTCCCTTTCACGCAAAATCAGGTCCATACAATTACAAAGCAGTGATCAAAGGTGATGACAATGCAAAGGGCTTTTATTATATCGATAATTTAACCTTATGCCCAGCTAGTACGCTTTACTATACTAAAGATTCTTCTTGGGTTAAAAAAGGAGATTTATTGTACAATAATATTCCTATTCGCTAAAAGCTTTTTGTTTTCGTAAACAAAAGCACTATTGCCTGTGTTAAGAGATTAAATTGATTATTTTTGTAGCGCAATTAAAGGAATGGAAGCTCAAGAAGTACATATTAAGGCGCCCAACAAATTTAAAACGTACATCGTTTTTACAAAATTCCGATTGTCATTCCTAGTGGTATTATCTGCACTTTCTGGTTATTTGTTCGCTGATGGCACTGACCTCGTGGTGATTACCGAATTGTTAATTGGAGGAATGTTGGTTACAGCAGCTTCTAACGGATCGAATCAGATATGGGAACGGCATCTTGATAAACTCATGCATCGCACGCACAGACGCCCTATACCAATGGGTCACATGTCAGTTCGCGAAGGTTTAATCGTTGTTGGTTTTTGTTTAATTGTTGGTACTTATTTACTTTATCTCATCAATTTATATTCAGCTTTTCTTGGTTTGGCGGCATTTGTTACTTATGTGTTTATTTACACTCCGTTAAAACGTGTTACTCCATGGGCCGTATTTGTTGGAGCATTTCCTGGAGCAATTCCACCGATGTTAGGCGCTATAGCAGCAACCGGAAATTTTGGCTTAATGCCTGGAGTATTGTTTTTTATTCAGTTCATGTGGCAGTTTCCGCATTTTTGGGCAATTGCATGGGTTGTTTATGATGATTATAAAGCAGGAGGATTCTCATTACTACCATCAAAAGAAGGCCGAGATAAAAATTCAGCTTTTCAAATTTTAGTGTACTCATTAGCAATGATTCCATTCAGTTTGTTGCCTTGGGTTTTAGGTTGGACAGGCACAGCAACCTTGATAATTGCAACTGGAGCAAGTGCTATATTTTTTCTATATGCTTATCGTTTATTTATCACTTGCGAAACAAAAGATGCAAAAAAACTAATGTTTGCCTCATTCATATATTTACCAATCATTCAATTCTTATATGTTTTCGATAGAATTGAAGGTGTCATTCCAAAATAAGAAGATCATGAGAAAAGAATTCGATCAGGAATTGAGTCCTGAGGTCAGAGAGAAAATGAAAAAAAATCTCGTTTATGTAGGTATTTTTAGCGTAATAATGTTGTTTGCTGGTTTAACTTCAGCTTACATCGTTTCTATGGGTGATTCATTCTGGTTGAAATATCCTTTGCCAAAAGCTTTTTGGGTCAGTACAGCCATAATTATTTTAAGCAGTGTGTTTTTTGAGTTGGGTATTTTTTATATCAAAAAGGGAAACTCACTATTACTTAAATTATTTGTTGTATTAACTTTTTTATCGGGAATTGGATTCGTAATATTTCAGATGAAAGGGTACAAGCAATTAGTTGATTTCGGAGCACATGCTGTTAATAATCACATTATTGTTACGGAGGGGAGATATGGTGATTACTTTGAAGTAAAGTACAAAGGACCTTTTGTTGAAGTAGATGGTAATAAGTATCTGCAAAGTGGGAAAGAATTGACTACTTCTCAAATGCTTGAACTACAATCTTTCATGAAACAGTTTATTGGAGTAAAAAGAGAAAAGAAATCTATCCTTCAAAATACAAATAATAGATTTGAATTATATTTCAATAATCTTCCGTTGACGTTTTCATCAGGAAATTTAGTAACACCTGAAGGCAAGGAATTAGAGTACGTAGATTTATTGCGTTTAAGCCAATTAGCGGTGAATGTAAAAGATGGAAGAGGCGATTTCTTTGTTAAAGGTGAAATGGGAAAGGATTTTCAAATCTTTTTCAAAGGTAAAGAACTTCAATACAAAAACCGTGAACTTCAAATGAATGGTAAAAAGCTGTCGAAGTACCTACAAATTAAAGCAATGGACACAGCAGATTCTGCTACGTCATATTTATACTTAATTACGGTGCTACATTTACTACATATTGTGGTTACTTTATTATACATGATTCGAGTTACAATCCACTCATTTTCAGGTAGATTTACCGCTGAAGAGAATATAAATTTAAGAGCAAGTGCAATTTTCTGGCATTTTTTAGGACTATTGTGGATCTATTTGTTGCTTTTTTTACTTTTTATTCATTAAACTTGCATAAAAATTTTGCATAATGGCAGGACAAGCTACGAAGGAAATTGATGGTGCTACCTTATGGGGAGGGAAAGTTTCCCCGTTCAGCACAAGTTACGGAAAGTTAATGATGTGGTTTTTCTTGGTATCCGATGCCATTACTTTTGGGGGTTTATTGGTTGCCTACGGATTCGTGCGTCAAGACGCTCAAGACGCATGGCCGATTGGGGAAGAGACGTTTAATTCACTTCCTTTCTTAGGGCATGGATATCCCTTAGTATATGTTGCCTTGATGACATTTATACTTATCGTTTCTTCTGTAACGATGGTATTAGCTGTAGAAGCAGGGCACCGTATGGATAAAAAAGGTGTTACGAAATGGATGATTGCTACTATTATTGGCGGTTTCTTTTTCGTTGGTTCTCAAGCTTGGGAATGGTATCACTTCATTCACGGGTCTGAGTTTGGAAAAATTGAATTAGCTGATGGGTCTCAAGCAATAGTAAGCGGTCATTTTGGTGAAATTGAAAATTTCGTTGTTACTGAAGCTGGACATCACAACAAGAAAGGTGACGTAATCAAAGAAGACTTGATGCACACATTCCAACATGCTGCAGTTGCTGGTCATATCGAAAATGGAATCATTGAGTTACATGATGGTTCAAAAGCAAAGATTACTAAGAAAGCTGATGAGCACCTTACTTTAATTATTAAAAAGGCTGGTAAGGAATTCAAATTGAATGAAAGAATTAAAGATAGTAAAGCTGCAAAGGAATATTATGAAGCTTTGTATAGTGGAACAGCTAACCGTGTTATTTACGGCGCGAACTTAGAGCAAAATGAATATGGACCTCAACAATACGGTCAATTCTTCTTCTTCATCACTGGTTTCCACGGTTTCCACGTATTCTCAGGAGTAATGATCAATATTATCATTTTGATTGGAGTTATATTAGGGACATATCACAAAAGAGGTCATTATGAAATGGTTGAAAAAACGGGACTATACTGGCACTTTGTCGATTTAGTTTGGGTTTTTGTATTTACCTTCTTTTATTTGGTTTAATCATTTGAAAAACGCTCGATTATGTTAAGAGACGATGTTATAGAATATTCATTAGACGTTCATCACAGCGAAGAAGCTGGTAGAAAGATTCGTACTAAAATTTTAAAAGTAACGGTATTACTTACGGCAATTACTGCAATTGAAGTGTTGCTAGGTGTATATATTAAACAAGGTACACTTTTATGGCCATTTGTGAAATGGACATTTATTGCATTAACGCTTTTAAAGGCGGGATACATTGTATTAATTTTTATGCACTTAGGAGATGAACGTAAAAGTTTGAAATACATCATTTTAGTACCTTATTTCTTATTCATGCTATACCTCATTTTTATTGCTTTTATGGAAGCACTCGCTGTTGGTGAAGCTTGGGCTACTTATGGGGGATAGAAAATAATAAAAATGGCAAAAAGAACTAAAGCCGGACGAGTAAAAGTATTTCTTGCATTTCTACTTTTATTTGGACCGGCTCTTTTATTGATACTTATTTCCACTCGTGGTTGTGAACACAAATTCAAAATACTTGATGATTACGGTGCAGCCGTGAATTACACGTTCACTGATCCAAGTGGCAAAAAGTATTCTTCCAAGGATTTCGAAGGAGAGCTCGTTATAGTAACGACATTGCAAGAAACGTGTCCAGATAGTTGTGCAGTGTCTTTTTGGCACATTGATCAATCAATTTATCAGCACATTCGTAAGAATAAAGGAAAAAAATTGAAACAAGTTAGAATTATTTCATTTGCAACAGATGGTCGCGGTGAGCCAATTACTGACCTATCGACTATTGAAGCATCCTTGAAAGATAATGTTGAAGGATACGATCCTTCTATTTGGATGATTGCTTCAGGTGACGTTAAGTCAATATATGATTTTAAGAACAACGGCGAAACACTAATTAAACAAGATTCAAGCTATTTTGGAGGAGAATCATTCCAAGAATTAATTTTACTATTAGATAAACAAAATCATTTGCGAATGGTTTTATCTGGTAAGACAGAAGGAATGATTCGTAGAATGAAAGAACATGTAGCGCTCCTTCAGAAACAATACGATAAAGAAACCTCGAAAAAAAGTAAATAAATAGAATGAACGCCTTTTATAAATATTGTTCAATCGCACTCCTCTTTTTAATGCTTCATAGTTGTAGTGCGAAGCCAGAGAAGAAGGAACACGTCCTTCCTTTTATTGGTAATTTTGACATTGAGTACAAGTTGATTGATGGAGTAGAGATAGCGGATACGGTTTTTCCAACGATACCCTATTTTTATTTTTGGAATGAAGATTCAATTAAAGTGACATCGAAAGACCTGAAAGGTAAAATTTGGGTAACAGATTTCTTCTTTACGACTTGTTCAACGATTTGTCCAAGAATGACCGATCAAATGAAGCGGTTGAATGGCTTATTGTCAGACGTGCAAAATGAAGTACAATTTATATCATTCTCAATTAATCCAATTCACGATACTCCTTCTCAATTGAAATTATATAGAAAACACCATGAGATTGATGCCAAAAATTGGATTTTCTTAACAGGTGATGAAGCGGAGACACATCGTTTGGGAATTGAAGACTTTAAGGTGTTTGCAGGACAAGATGATTTAGCGGAGGATGGGTATGCTCATTCAGAAGCGTTTACGTTAGTTGACAAAGAAGGATACGTTCGTGGAGTATACAACGTAGCAGATGTTAAGCAGGTTGATCAACTAGAAAAAGACATTCGAAAATTATTGAAATATGAATACAACTACAATCCACCCAGATAAAGTAAAAACATTTCGAAAGTTAATAATTATCGTTTCAATTGTTATTCCAGTGGTAGTCGCATTACTTTTTGGAGTGAAGATTGATGGTTATGACCTTACATTTTTACCGCAGATTTATGCTGGGATTAATGCATTGACCGCCTTGATTCTTTTATCAGCTTTGGCAGCCATAAAATTGAAAAAAAGGCAATTGCATAGAAGTCTTATTCGCTTTGCATTGTTACTTTCCTTACTTTTCTTAGTGCTGTATGTTACCTATCATATGACATCAGATTCAACACTTTACGAAGGTGAATCGCGCACGATTTATTTTAGTTTACTTATATCACATATTGTTTTGAGCGTAGCTGTCATCCCAGTTGTTTTATTTACCTATCTTTTTGCATGGGAAGGAAACTTTGTAAGACATAAGAAATGGACCAAAATTGCATTTCCTATTTGGTTGTATGTGGCAGTAAGTGGTGTGATTGTTTATTGGATGATTTCACCTTTCTATTCATAAACGAGAATGATTAACAGTATTTTTGAATTTCTTTCCAAACAGTATCTGCACTGAATTGCCAGTTAAATAGGCGACTACGCTTCATTCCCTTTATTGAAAGTTGACTGCGTAATTCAGAATCATGTGTAATTTTCATCATCGCTTGTGCAATATCTTTTACATCAAAAGGATCACAAAAAAGAGCTGATTCACCGGCAACCTCAGGCAATGAAGTTAAATTACCAGAGATAATAGGTACCCCACATTTCATTGCTTCAACTAGAGGGATCCCAAATCCTTCAAAGTAAGGAACGTATGTCAAGCAACTGGCTGATCCAATAACCTTCGCTAATTCCTCAAGAGATAAGCGTCTTGTAAAATGAATTCGATCTTTATGGGAACCATTTAATTTGGTATAATCACCTGATTTATCCCATAATGCTTCCCCAACAATTACTAAATCCCAATTATTAGAAGAGGATGCACAATAAATTTCAAAAGCTTTTAGCAGTCGTGGCACATTTTTCCTCGGATGTAATGAACCTACAAATACAAAATATTCTGTCCCATTGGAATATGTTTTTCGTGTTACCGCCTTTAACTCTTCGTCAATCGGTTTAAACACATCGCTCGCACCATTCCAAGCAACAGTTATTTTTGCTGGGTTGATCCCATATGTTTTAACTATATCATCTTTCGAATAAGTTGAAACTGTAATTATTTGCTGTGCCTTTTTGGCAAATTTTGGAAAGAAGTACCTTAAATACGTACGTGCAGAAAAAGGCAAATCTTCAGGAAAATGGTCAAAATTAATATCGTGAATGGTCCCTATTTGAGGAATTTTAGTGCGAAGCGACAAATAGCCATCAGGTGAAAATAATACATCTATTTTATGTTTTTTAAGGGCTCTTGGAAGTGAAATATCGAACCAAATCATAAACAAGAGAGGATGCCTTGCTGCTGGTCCTATGACAACAGGCGTAACATTTTTACCAAAAATGAATTTTTCAGAAAAGGGCCGATCAAAAAAGAAAACAAATTCATGTTCAGGATGGCTTTGAACCAAGCGCTTAGTAATCTCATAAGAATACCAGCCAAATCCTTCCATTTTGCCATCCAATAAAAAACGAGCATTGATTCCTATTCGCACGATATTATCTTAAAATTGTAGAATGTAATTTGAACGTTTTTCTTTGCCAATTGTTGTTTCTGGTCCATGTCCACAATAAACAATCGTATCCTCTGGCAAATTAAACATGATCGTGAAAATAGATTTTTTTAATATTTCTAGATCACCACCTGGCAAATCAACTCTGCCAAAACTACCATTGAACAAAACATCACCGTTGATTACAAAATTATTTTCTTCATTGTAAAAAACAACATGACCAGGTGCATGACCAGGCGTATAAAGAACGTTAAAAAAAATATTTCCAAAAACTAATTGGTCACCATCTTTTAGCAAATGTGTTGGATTTGGAGATTTTTTATAAGCACTAAAACCATATAAATGAGCGTAATTCTCTACAGATAGAAGTGTGTTCACATCATTTTCATGTAAATAGTAAGGAACAGAATATGTTTCCATTACAAATTGATTCCCCAAAACATGATCAATATGAGCATGTGTATTGAGCAACGCTATTGGTGTTAGGCCATTTTCTTGAATAAACGCTGCAAGTTCTTGTTCTTCATGACGTTCAAAGCAACCAGGATCAATAATGACGCAATTTTTTTGTTGATCGAAAACGACGTAGGTGTTCTCTTGAAAACCATTAAACGAAAACTTTTGAACTGAAATCATTTGTCAAAGTTACATTTCGTAATTGAAATATTTATCAATATTGATTTCAGGTATTGTTTTTGGTTGGACTCATTTTATATCTTTGTAAAAAAAATAATCATGAAAACAACACTATTCATTTTTGCAGTTATACTTTTAGCTTCATGCGGAGTAAAAGTTCCATATACCAATGAAATTCGAGATGAGTTTGGTTTGGAGAACGAAAAAGCCGTTAAGAAAGTTCAATTTTATACCTCCTCTACCATTATTTTTGAAAGAAGTAAATCTACAGGTAATCAAGGGACTTCGGAAAGTGGAGTATTGGTCACTAACTCAAATAAAGAGCAAGATAGAATTATCATCCCAATTAATACTAAATGTATTTTTGATAGCTATGGCGAAAGCGGCGAATTGATAATTCGTTTTGAAACAGGAGTTAATAAAACCTTAACTTTTACAATGCGTCCGAATATTCAAAATAGTAAATATTACTTAGTCGCTGATTGGACAAATCCGAAAGGAGGAAAAATCAACTATGGCAATGAAGAATATACTACAACTGCTTCATCTGGAAACACATATTTGAATGTTGTTTTGAAAAAATTACAGAAAACAAAACGTAAAGATCGTATTGTGAAAGGTATGAAAGTTTAATAGTTAACAATTTGCATAAAAACAGCTCGAAGTAATTCGGGCTTTTTTTATGAATATTCAGTGGGAAGTCCGTTTTGATAAATGAATCATTGACTAGTCCCAAACGTACCACTAATTTCCAACAACTGCAATAACCATTCGATTAAAGAGATTTTCACCGAAGTATCGTCGATTTAGTCGATAGCAAAATTCGTTGAGATAGTTTTGCAAA
>Ga0105050_10001826_pt1 | contig 31273 bp, 31 predicted proteins | sample FRY01_FD_78088 | JGI IMG/M metagenome (GOLD analysis project Ga0105050, IMG submission 78088) | Freshwater microbial communities from Lake Fryxell liftoff mats and glacier meltwater in Antarctica - FRY-01 | ecosystem: Environmental > Aquatic > Freshwater > Ice > Glacier meltwater ...
AACATCTCTTCGTGATTGCCCATCAGGCATAGATGCGGGCTCTGCGCCAACAGGCGCAAAACCCCCGCGCTCTCTTCGCCCCGGTCAATATAGTCGCCAACACAGACCAGCGGCAAATCAGGGACACAGACCCCAAGGATCAGACGCAGCAGATCGAGCCTGCCATGAATATCGCCCACCACCTGTAACGGCACATCAGGCGCAGGACGCGCCAAGGCCGGGGCCTGCGGGGCAGATCGAAAAAGGCGGGAAAAGAAGCGCGACATAACCACCCTTGTGCCGCCGCAAGGGCGCATAGGTCAAGCAATCGGCAGGTATGCGTCGTGCACAACGACTCGCAGAGTCTGGTGAGGCGCTCGAACAGAACCTCAAGGAAGCGTAGACTGAACCGCGCCGGGTTTGCCGGAGGCTCCAACTCCTGAGTAGGCTGGAGCATGATGAGCAAGACCACGAACAAGTTTTCGCCTGAAGTGCGCGAACGCGCGGTGCGCTTGGTTCTGGACAACCAAGGCCAGCACGGATCGCGTTGGCAGGCGGTCCTGTCGATTTCATCGAAGATCGGCTGTGCACCGCAGACCCTGAATGACTGGGTCAACAAGGCCGAGGTGGACAGCGGCAAGCGGGACGGTGTCTCCAGCGAGATGGCCGAGAAGAGCGAGCCTTTGTCCGCCATTGGTTCAAGAACAATGCTGTGGGTTTCAGACTTTACCTATGTCGCAACCTGGAAAGGGTTCGTCTATGTGGCCTTCGTCATTGACGCCTATGCCCGCAAGATCGTTGGCTGGCGCGTCAGCACCTCCCCTCATGCCGGGTTCGTTCTGGATGCCCTCGAACAGGCGGTCCACGAACGCCGACCGACCAAGAGTATGGGGCTCGTTCACCACAGCGACCGAGGCAGCCAGTATCTGTCGATCAAAACCACCGAACGGCTGGCCGAGGCAGGCATCGAACCCTCGGTCGATAGCGTCGGTGACAGTTACGACAACGCCCTGGCAGAGACAATCAATGGCCTCTTCAAGGCCGAAGTCATCCATTGTCGCAGTCCATGGCGTAGTTTCGAGGCGGTCGAATATGCCGCCCTCGAATGGGTCGATTGGTTCAACAACCGCCGCCTCCTCGAGCCGATCGGGAACATCCCGCCAACAGAAGCCGAGGCCAACTACTACGCAGCGCTGGAAACTGAACCCATGCCCGCGTAACTAACGTCAATCAGCCTCGGGCAAACCCGGAGCGGTTCAAACTGCGGACCTTGGGGTTCCTGACAGGTGACTATCAATTTCTTGGAAACTTGGTGCCGCTGAAGAGACTCGAACTCCCGACCCCATCATTACGAATGACGTGCTCTACCAGCTGAGCTACAGCGGCCCCGACGCGCTCTTAGCATCACATGCTTTCGCCGAAAAGCGCTATTTTGTAGGTTCTGGTTCAGGATCGGGCACCGGCTTGGCGAGAGGATCGTCGGCCTCGATCACCATCGGCAGGTCCGCTACGTCCTCGCTCATCGCGTGCCGGCCCACGATCAGAGGCAGCATTTCGGTTCCCACCGGCATTGCCACTTCGCCCACAGGCGGGGTCCGCCAGCTTAGCGTATCGAACCCATGATAATTGCCGCAGACCGGAGCCCATGCACCGTGAATATGTTGGCAATTGTCGCAAATCCACTGCGGCCCGCGCGATGCGGTCAGCGCACGGGTCAGCCAGCCGCGCACGACCGCTTCATCGGCGCCAGCGCCACGTTCGATCGCCGCCATCAGGGTCAGGTTGCGCGCGGTCGGTTCCTTGACGATCAGATCACCCAGCGCGCGGCGCGCTGCTGGAAAATCTTCGGCGGCGATCTGCAATTCGGCCAGCAGCATCCGTGTTTCGGGATGATCTTCGCGCAATTTCGTCAGCACGGCAAAACGCTTGATGCGGGCCTGCGGGCTCTCGCCCGGTTCGATCTCGGCAAAGGCGGCGGCAAGATCGGGATGCGGCTGCACCTCCCAAGCCTTGCGGATGACGCGTGTCGCATAGCGGGCATTACCGGCGACGATATAGCTGCGGGCGGCCATCGCGGCAGCCGGGATCAGGTCGGGCGACAGGCGGTTCGCTTCGATTGCTTCTTCACGGGCCTCGATCGAATTGGTTTCAGCCAGAATATCCTTGGCCTCCGACAGGGCCAGCACCGCATCGCGGCGTCTATACACATCGCGGGGCAGGGCACCCGAGCGCAGCTTGGCATCCAAGGTCGCGCGGGCACCGGCCCAATCCGCGCCCTCGGCCTGCAACCGCAGCAGGATATCCTGCGTCTCGGCATGGCGCGGCTTCAGTTCAAACGCCTTCTTGGCCAGCTTCAGCGCGGTTTCCGTATCTCCAGCCGCCAGCTTTTGCAGCATGATGCCCCGGATGCCGACAAACCGGGTCCGGTCATCCTGCAACATCAGCTTGTAAGTCTCCTCCGCGCGACGCGTATCGCCGGTCAGTTCAGCGGCTTGCGCCACCAGCAGATTGGTCAGTTCCGGCTGATCGAGATAGCGCTCTGCCTTAGCCGCCTTTGACATCGCCAGCGCGCCCTCGCCAGAGGCCAGCGCCATCATCCCTTCGGACAGTGCGACATAGCCCTTGCGCTCGCGGTTGCGACTGAAGTAGCGCGAAATTGCCGTCTCATCGCCATTGATGAACCGCAACGTGGCGATCAGCAGGCCCAGCACCTTGATGAACAGCCACACCAGCAACACCAGCACGACAAAAGCAACGGTGAGTTCGAGCGGACTTAACGTCAACTCGATGCCTGCAACGGTGATCTCGGCCCCACCCGACACCTCCATCAACTGCACAGCGCCAAAGGTCAGGGCCGTCACGACAACGACAAAAGCCAGGATTTTGATCAGGGACCACAGCATTCGGCGCGCCTCAGTTCTGGTTCAGGGATTGCGAGAGGTCGAGCACGGCAGCAAGAGCGGCCAGACGGGCATCTGCCGCAGCGATCCAGCCTGACATTTCGGCCCGGGCCACTTCGGGCAGGCTCGCCACTTCAGCCAGTGCATCGGACAGACGATTGGCCTGCAGCGCGGCCTCGGCGCGCGACAGGATGGCATCAGGATCAGTGCCATCGCGCGGCATGACCGATCTCACATCGAATTGGCTGCGCAGGAACGCGGTGAAACCACCACCCTCTTCGCCCGCCAGCCCCTCTCTGCGCGCCGTCGCCAATGCAGCCCGCGCCGACTCGGGAAACGAGGCGGTCAGCGTGGCAAGGCTCGCCACCCCTTCGCTCGCGCTACCGGTCAACGCATCTGGCACCGCCACACCTTCAGCCGATAGTTCGGCCACCGCTGAATCAAACGGCGTGCCCGCATCTATCGCGGCAGAGACGCGCGACAGGGAAGCACGCGCCACGGCGGCGCTGGCCGTTTGGCTCGCATCATCGACCAGCGCGGTCGCCTCGACCCGCGTCTGTGCCAGTTGCGCATCCGCCTCGTTTGCAATCTGCTGCATCCGTTCGCGCTCTGCGGCCACATCAGCGCGCAACATGTCCAACTCCTGCTCCCAGGCGTCGATCGCCGTCTGCGCCAGCGTGCCATCCTCGGAGGGCGCCCGCTCCAATGCGGCCAGACGTTCATCAAAGCCCAGCAGTGCCGCAGCGACAGATGCGTCAAGCGCGGCAATTTCCTGCATCATATCCGGGCCCAGCGCCGCGACTTGCGCTTCCAGTGGGGCAATGTCAGGCATCCCGCCCAAACCGGCCTCAAGTGCCGCAATCCGCTCCGCCTGCGCCGCGACAATTGCCGGATCCACGCCGGGCCCTGCACCCATCCAATACCACGCCGCACCAAAGCCGAGCGCAGCAGCGACAACACCACCAAGAACCATTGGCAGAACAGCATTCTGTTTCTGCGATGTCATGACCGGTTCAGGACGCGGTGGCACAGGCGGAACTGGGGGAACAGGCGGCTCAGGGGGCGCGAGCGACTGTTCCGCCGCAGACTCCGGCTCAACCACAGTTTTCGTCACCATTTCCGTCTCGGCGTGCGGCGCAGACACGGCGTCCACAGTCTCGGGCGCGGCAACAGGCTCGGTCAGGTCCGGCGCTTCAGCAGAGACCGGATCGGGCTCGGCCGCGATCAGAGGCGCGCTCGCCGTATCCGGTGTCGGGTCCAGCCGTTCCGACGCGCCAGCAATGATCGAAGGGCCACCCTGCGCGAAATCCGGCACGACAGACTCGGCCTCGGGTTTCGCCGCGCCTGCCTTGCTCCCGGCCTTGGTTCTCGCCGTTCTTGCCACGCGCAACTCCCTTCGCAACGATCCGTTTCGTGAGGGGACCCTAACCCGGCTTGCGGGCTGCCTCAAGGCGATGGGACACCCTTCGCCAACGCCGCAAGCAGCGCCACGGTTCCTGAAACCATCGCCGGACCGGTGGACGCGGCAGCAACGCGTGTCTCCGGGCCGAGTCCATTTGCCGCCTCTGCCGCCGCTGGGCTGATCGCCAAGACATGAAGCGGCGCCATAAACGGCCCCGCATCCTTCAATATGGTGGCGCTGCGCGGCGAAAACAGGGGAAGGACCACAGGAACATCCCCCTGCAAGGCCGCCAGTGCCTCCGCCGTCAGCGGCATCTCGGCCTGATCATAGACCACCGCCTCGCGGCAGGTCAGTCCGGCGGCATTCAGCCGAGCCGCGACATCGCCGCGCACATGCGCGCCCCGCAAATGCAACATCGGCGCCTCCGGCCCCTGCGACATAATCAACGCCACCAGATCATCCGCGTCACCCTGCGCCGAGATCGGGGCAAACCCTGCCTCCCGCGCCACGTCAGCCGTCCGGTCCCCCACGCACCACGCTGTGAGGCCGCGCGGCAGGCCAAGCCGATTCGCCGCATGCGCCCCATGCGCCGAGGTCAAGATGATCCCGGCGAGATCGGCGCTCTGTACCGCGACCGTCAGCGCCCGGATCTCCAACACCGGCGCAATAACCGCGCGAAACGGCCCCGCCCCGGCATCCTGCACCGCCTGCAGAAATCGGCGCCCCTCGGGCTCGGGCCTCGTCACCAGCAGGATCGGCAGCACCGCCTTCATCTCAGCCATCCCCTTCGCGCCATTGTTCACAGCGCGGGCCAGTGTTACGTGAGCCAGTGTTACCTGCATCAGGCACAGGCGCAACCGGACCGATCCATGACCGCTCCCCTCACCATCCTCGGCATCGAAAGCAGCTGCGATGACACTGCCGCCGCAATCGTGCGGCAGGGTGACGACCGCAATCAGGGCCGGGCACAGATCCTCTCCTCCATCGTGCAGGGACAAACCGCCCTCCATGCGCCCTTTGGCGGCGTCGTCCCCGAAATCGCCGCCCGCGCCCATGTCGAAAAGCTTGACCACTGCATGGAACAGGCCTTGGCGCAGGCGGGGCTGAAATTGACAAACCTCGATGGCATCGCCGTCACCGCTGGCCCGGGCCTGATCGGCGGCGTCCTTTCCGGGGTGATGTATGCCAAGGGGCTCTGCGCCGCCACCGGCCTGCCGCTCATTGGGGTCAACCATCTGGCCGGCCATGCGCTCACCCCGCGTCTGACCGACGAAACCCCCTTCCCCTACCTCATGCTCCTCGTCTCCGGCGGGCATTGTCAGTTCCTGCTGGTGCACAGCGCCGAACATTTTCAGCGCATCGGCGGCACCATCGACGACGCTCCCGGCGAGGCATTCGACAAAACTGCGCGCCTGCTCGGCCTGCCACAACCCGGCGGGCCATCGGTGGAACAGGCCGCGCGCAATGGCGATCCAATGCGCTTTCCGCTCCCCCGTCCGCTCCTCGACCGGCCCGGCTGCGATATGTCCTTCTCCGGGCTCAAGACCGCCCTCCTGCGCGCCCGCGACTCCGTCATCGCGGAAAAAGGCGGGCTCAACGCACAGGATCAATCCGACCTCGCCGCAGGCTTTCAATCCGCAGTCACCGCCGTGCTCGCCGAAAAATCCCGGCGCGCACTGGCGCTCTACCTCGGCCTGAACCCCGCCCGGCGCAGCTTTGCCGTCGCCGGTGGCGTCGCGGCCAACGGTCCGATCCGCGGCGCCCTTCAATCACTCTGCGCCGAAACCAATACCCAATTCATAGCGCCCCCTCTCGCACTCTGCACTGACAACGCCGCGATGATCGCCTATGTCGGCATCGACCGGCTCCGGCGCGGGGCCATCGACGATCTCACGCTCTCGGCACGCCCACGCTGGCCGCTTGACGCCGCAACCCCCTCCCAACTCGGCTCAGGCAAAAAGGGGGCAAAGGCATGAGGATCGGCATCGCCGGCGCCGGCGCCTTTGGCACCGCTCTCGCCGTGGCACTCTGCCAGCGCCACGACCAGATCACCCTCTGGGCGCGTGACGCGGGCAATATGCAACAGACGCGGACCAACCCGCGCCTGCCCGGCATCACCCTGCCGCCTGCAATCAAGATCACCGATGACATCGGCGACATCTATGCCGCCGATACGGTGATCCTCGGCTTGCCCGCGCAAACCCTGCGCGGATTCCTCATCGCCCACGCTGCGGGCCTCGCGGGCAAGGCGCTCGTCGCCTGTGGCAAAGGGATCGAGCTTGGTACCCTCACCGGCCCCACCGCCACGATCAGCGCGACGGTGCCTGATGCCATCCCAGCCATGCTCACCGGGCCCAGCTTTGCCGCCGATATCGCGCGCGGGTTGCCCACCGCGCTGACGCTGGCCTGTGAGGACGAGGCTCACGGCATCGCTTTGCAAAAGGCGCTCTCTACCCCCGCCTTGCGGCTCTACCGGACGACAGACACCATCGGGGCTGAACTCGGCGGCGCGCTGAAAAACGTCATCGCCATCGCATGCGGGGCCTGCATCGGGCAGGGCATGGGTGAATCAGCCCGCGCCGCGCTGATGACACGTGGCTTTGCCGAGATGCAGCGGCTAGCGGCCCACCTTGGCGCGCGGCCCGACACGCTGATGGGGCTGTCAGGGCTGGGTGACCTCGCGCTCACCTGCACCTCCGAACAATCGCGCAATTACCGCTACGGGCTGGCCCTCGGGCGCAGCCAACCCTTCGACACCACCACAACCGTCGAAGGTGCGGCCACTGCCAACGCGATCCGCGATCTCTCGCGCAAAATCGGTGTCGACATGCCGATCAGCCTCGCAGTCGCCGGTCTGGTCGATGGCGATCTCAGCGTCACCGATGCATTGCGATCCCTGCTTTCACGCCCACTCAAAGAGGAATAGACCATGCGTTTCGCCCTGATGGCCCAAGATAAACCCGGCGCGCTCCAGCTTCGGATGGACACGCGCACGGCGCATCTCGACTATGTCGCGCAGACCGGAGTGGTCGAAATGGCCGGGCCACTCCTCGACGACGCCGGGCAAATGTGTGGCTCGCTCATCATCCTCGACGTGGCCGACGCGCAGGTCGCAGCAGATTGGGCGGCCAATGACCCCTACGCCAAGGCCGGGCTCTTTGCGTCGTCTACCCTTTCGGCATGGAAAAAGGTCATCGGCTGATGGCGCACTGGCTTCTCAAATCCGAACCCAATGTCTTTGGCTGGCCACATCAGGTGGCGCTTGGTGACAAAGGCGGTGAATGGTTCGGCGTGCGCAACTACGGCGCCCGCAACAACATGCGGACGATGAAGGTGGGCGAACTGGGATTCTTCTACCACTCCAATATCGGCAAAGAGATCGTCGGTATCCTCGAAGTGATCCGCGAATCCGCGCAGGACACGACGACCGAGGACCCGCGTTGGGACTGCGTGATGGTCAAGGCGGTGCGGCCCCTGCTGCGACCCGTCACGATCAACGACTGCAAAGTCGTGCCGGGGCTCGAATCCATGGTCCTGATCAATAATTCCAGGCTTTCGGTGCAGCCGGTTACCGATGCGGAATGGGAAATCATCTGCCGTTTAGGGGGTCTGGACGGCTGAACCCCGTTTCTGGCATTCTCGGGGTGCGTAACGGGGTGACACAATCCCCGGCGCGAACGGGAGGGACCCCAATGGAAATACTCAACGTGCTCGCCGCGGCACTTGGCGCATTCGCGTTTGGCGCGGTTTGGTACATGGCCATGTCAAAGCCGTGGATCGCAGCGGCCGAGATACCGGTCGATGCGCAAGGCAAACCGCAAGGCAATGGCAGCATGATGCCCTTTGTCATCGGCATTCTCGCGATGATCATCGTAGCGGGAATGATGCGGCACCTGTTTGAAATGGCCGACATCGACACGATAGGCAAAGGCATTGTCGCCGGTGCCGGAATCGGTGCCTTTTTCGTGACGCCATGGATGGCGATGAACTACGCCTTCTCGATGCGCAAAAGCGCTCTCACCGTTATTGATGGCGTCAACGTCATTGTCGGCAGCACGATCATGGGGCTGATTCTGGCTCTGTTTTAACTAGATTCAGAGGGGCCCTGACGGATCAGGACCCCTCTTCTCACCCGCGTACTCCCACACGCGAACATGAAATCGGTCCGGCCGTCCTGGCCTGCCTGATAGCTATAGCGCAGATTGGGGCGATTCCCCAAACCTAAAGCCCGACGCATTCGACTCAACTACTGTCGGAGGCGAGCGTCTTGGGTGACTCAAATTCGTTAAAGTTTTAGTGAATCGGTACCAAGCCTGACCAACAAGACAACTTGAAGGTTCGCGGCAGAGCCGATTTTATCGACGAGTTGGGCACATTTGATGCAGAGCCCAAGCGAAGCCTCTCCCGCAACCAATTGTTAGTAGCTGGAATCTTGACGTGTCCAAGGACAGAGACGCCACAATCGACCTCATGATCGAGTTTGTGATGGAAGAGTTGCTGTCAGGTAACTCACAGCGCAAACGCGCGATGGTGCGGCGCATGGCCGAACGCTGGCCATCAGAACCGGCACTCGCATTGGTATTCGCGGTCACCTCCGCGACCTCAGCCATCGAGGACAGCTTGGGCAATAGCACCCCCCAAGACCCGGTGATTCCGCTTGGCTACCGGCTTTCCGCGCTGATCTCCGCCGATGTGCATGCGGTGCAATCCATGGGGCAAGTGCCCTCCATGGCTCAGGACCTGCTGCATTTCTGGCGGCGCGTGGACCCGCTTTTCTTGCGGCTCCAGTAGGGCTCAGACCATCCGGATGACGGATTTGTCGATGGCGAGCATGTAGCCGCGGCGCGCAATATTCTTGACCAGCAATTCGCTGACCATCTGATTGCCCAGCGTATCACGCAGCCGCTTGATCCGGGTGGCACCCGCCGCCTCATCACAATCCGCGGCATCGCGGCCGGAAATCACCGCCTCGATCTCGGCCCCCGAAAGAACCTCATCATCCATCCGGGCCTCGGCCAGCACGGAAAGCGTCTCGATTGCGGCCTCGGTCAGCTTGAACTCGAAATTGTTGAGATAGACAGTGTTCTGATCCCGCGCGATCAGCAGGGAATTGACCTCGATCCCCTTGCGCTCGATCTGGCCCATCCGGCGGTTCATCGTGATCAGCATCACCAGAAACGCGACAGCCGCGATCAGCAGAGCGGTCGAGAACACCAGAAGGACAAAGATCACGAATCGATAAGACGACAGCGTGTCTGAAAATGCGGTGCCCGATTGCGCCAGAATTTCCAGCAGACTGATTTCCAGCCGGGTGGTCAGAGTGGCATTTTCGACAAACAGGCGCTCGACCCGGGCGTTGAAGGCGTTGGCATCGGGCAGGTTCAGAAATAGCAGGATCGCCGCGATCAACAGAATCAGGACAATCGCCGCGATCCCCGCGACAACAACCCTGTTCCCCGTCTGCCGCGTCTCAATAGCGGAGGAAGAACTCTCCTGCACTGTCACGCCTTTCCTCAAGTCCCGCGTCATCAAAGACGCTCATCACTTCCAGCAGTTTCCAGCTATCCGTCGCCAGCCGGGGGGCCAGCTCGGTCGCTGCATCCAGCACAGTGCATGAACCATTTATCTGGGCAACGCCATATTGCAAGCGAAGAGGATCATCCTGCTTGGCTTTATAATCTGCGTAGCATGCCGCCTGCGCCTGCGAGGTGAGGGCAACAAAGACCAGAACTGATGCGATGAGGTTTTTCATACCGCAGAAGTAACGTCAGCTTGCGCTGTTATTCAATATCCGCCCGCGTTCCGGCGCACGCTAGGGAATAGCCCTGTGGTGTTATTGCCTGTCCCTGCCCCATCGCCCACCTTCCCCACATAGTCACCACGGCCCGCTATGGGTGCAGCTCATAACGCGACAGACAAAAGGATGGTTGGCATGAAAAAATATCTGACAGGCGGGGTGCTCGTCGCCGCAATGACCCTCAGCGGCATGACCGCGACCCCGGCGCTGGCCGACAATGACGACCGGAACAGGATACTCCTCGGGCTGGCCGCTCTCGCCGTGATCGGTGTGGCCGTCAGCCGGCATAACGAACGTGAAGCAGAGCGCGATGCCCGTGAGGCCGCCGCCCGGCGCGTGTTGCCGCGCTATTGCCTGCAACCCTTTGACACCCGGCAGGGTCAGGTCGCGATCTTCGAAGAGCATTGCCTGAACGCTGACTATGCCCATGTCGCGCGGCTGCCCGCAGAATGCGCCGTCACGATCCGCTCGCGTGGCTACTACATTGATGGTTTCGACCCGCGCTGTCTGCATGACGCGGGTTACACGGTGTCCGACCGGTAACACCTGGTCGAGCAGAGGTGCGGCACATGCCCCAGTTGTCGCACCGATGGGGGGTGGAGGGTAGGACATGGCCCTTCGCCCCCTTTTTCACGGATCGGCCCGCCTTCAGACTTGATCGGCGGATGCGGTTCTGGTCATTGACCCCATGTCGCACAGCAATCCTGACCTGAGCTACGAACATATCGCGCTTGCACGCGGGCTTTTCCGCATCGCAGGCGTTGACGAGGCCGGGCGCGGGCCACTTGCGGGGCCGGTGACTGCCGCCGCCGTTGTGCTTGACCCCGCGAATATTCCGCCGGGGCTGAACGATTCCAAACAACTCAGCGGCAAAGAGCGGGACAGGCTCTGCCTCTTGCTCCTTGAATGTGCCGATGTCTCGGTCGGTCACGCCTCTGTCGATGAAATCGACGTGCTCAATATCCTGCGGGCTTCGCATCTGGCCATGCAGCGGGCCTTGGCCGGATTGCGGCGGACGCCTTGCCATGTGCTGATCGACGGCAACCTTTTGCCACGCGGCATGACACTTTCGGCACAGGCCGTGGTGCGTGGAGACACCCTGTCTTTGTCCATCGCGGCGGCCTCAATTGTGGCTAAATCGTGTCGTGACCGGATAATGGTGGATTTAGCGCAACAACATCCGGGCTACGGCTGGGAGAAAAACGCCGGTTATCCGACGCCCTCGCATAGATTGGCACTCCAAAATCTTGGTGTAACCCCACACCATAGGCGTTCCTTCAAGCCCGTCCACAACATCTTGTATCAAGATAAATTACTAAGTGATTGATTCAATAAAGTTTTTGACAGTGAATCTTCTGTGACTCATCCTGTGGACAACCAACGAGCGGGCAATCCGCCGGGGACAGAGGCAGAGAATGACCAAAGTGAAAGACAAGGGTGCCGTGGCGCTCCCTCTCAACACGATCATCGACGGCGATTGCATCGCCGTGATGCAGTCGCTGCCAGAGGCATCGGTTGACCTGATCTTTGCCGACCCGCCCTATAACCTGCAATTGCGCGGTGACCTGCACCGGCCTGACAATTCGCTGGTCGATGCGGTCGATAACGCTTGGGACCAGTTCGCAAGTTTCGAGACCTACGATCACTTCACCCGCCAATGGCTCGCCGCCGCCCGGCGACTGTTAAAACCCAATGGCGCGATCTGGGTGATCGGCTCCTATCACAACGTCTTTCGCATGGGGGCAGAGCTGCAGAATCAGGGGTTCTGGATTCTCAACGATGTCGTCTGGCGCAAATCCAACCCGATGCCCAATTTCAAGGGCAAACGTCTGACCAATGCCCACGAGACGCTGATCTGGGCGTCAAAGGACGAGGCGAGCAGATACACCTTCAATTACGAGGCACTCAAGGCGCTGAACGAAGGCATCCAGATGCGCTCTGACTGGGTTTTACCGATCTGCACCGGGCACGAGCGGCTCAAGGACGAGGCCGGTGACAAGGCGCACCCGACCCAAAAACCAGAAAGCCTGCTGCACCGGGTGATTCTGGGCACCACCAATCCCGGCGACGTCGTGCTTGACCCGTTCTTTGGCACCGGCACCACCGGCGCCGTGGCCAAGATGCTGGGCCGCGATTACATCGGGATCGAACGCGAGGCCGCCTATCGCACCGTCGCAGAAAAACGCCTCGCCAATATCCGCAAGTTCGACCGCGACGCGCTCGCTGTCAGTACCTCAAAACGGGCCGAACCGCGCGTGGCCTTTGGCGTGCTGGTGGAACGTGGCATGCTGCGACCGGGCGAAGTGCTGACCTCCTACAATGGTCAGCGCGTGGCCAAGGTGCGCGCCGATGGCACGCTCGTGGCCTCTGACATGACCGGGTCCATTCATCAGGTCGGCGCGCATCTGGAAAACGCACCAAGCTGCAATGGCTGGACCTACTGGCATTTCAAACGCGACGGCAAAACCGTCCCGATCGACTTTCTGCGACAGCAGGTCAGGTCTGAAATGGGGGATCACTGACCGCCCGGCAGGGTGGCAAAACCTCAAAATGACCCCGTCGGAATACCGTTCAAATACCGACGTAATACCGCAGTCGAATCTTTCGTTTACCGCCGGTGCCACGCACGCTGTTTCAGCGGGTGCAGCACTAACTTTGCCCCGCCGTTCCCTCAGGTTCGGCGGGGTTTTTTCCTTTGGAATCAAGCGCCGTAGAAGGTCCTGCCCAGCACGATCATGATCTGGCCAAAGCTCCGGACCAGCTCCAGCGGCACACCCGTGCCGACTAGCTCTCCCGAAACCGAGACATTCTCAAAAACCCCATCCTCCTGCCGCCCCGAGTTGGTCAGCCGGAACACACCGACCACGCCATCAACCATTGCAAACGGGTCCGCCGCGGCAAAGGGATCACCGCCGCCAGCGCCCGGAAGCACCAGATTCAGTGCATATTCCTGCTGATGACTACTACCCGCAGGGGCGTCAAGCAGCGGCATGTTGCCTTCGAGTCGGTAGGTCGTCTCACCGCATTTCACGTCAAACTGCATCTGCCAGGCTTCATTGGCATAGGCATAGATCGCGTCGCCGGTCCAGCCGCACGACTCGCTGGTTTGCTGACCCACATGTGGCACGATAAAGCTTTCGAACCGGACCGAGTCAATTTCCGTATTATAGTCAATGGCTTCGCCGCCCGCAGCCGTCTCCTTGAGCCGCTCGATCAGGCTCGCACCCAAGGCGCGGGCCGAGTCGGACGGGTTTTCCGGCTGCATTACCAGATTGCCCCGGAACGAAGCATTTTCCGCGCCAGCAGCACCTGCGCGCAAATAGTTTGCAAGGATCGTGGTGCCATTTGTATAGCCATCGGAATCCGCTTCGATGGTAAATCCACCAGCATAGCTGATTCGCGGCAGCGACTGCGCCGGGTTGTTCGGGTTCTTGATGGTTCCGTTACCGGCGATCGCACAGGCTTCATCGACCCGCGAAAGCCCGAGCCATGAACTTGCCCCGGCCGAGCAGGTCACACCCATTGCCGTGGTTCCGCTGCGATCGTCGACAGAACCGCTGAACGTATCTTGACGGTCACTGTCAAACAGCGATGGCTGTGCAACGTTGAGGGCAAATGTGACGGTTTCTGTCGCAGATTGCGCCAGGGCTGCGCTACCAACTGTGGCAAGAGCCAGCGCAGAAGCAATGGATAGAGTAAAGTGCCGCATGTGTAGTCTCCTCTGAATGCGGTTAAGAATCTGTTTTCAGCACGACGCTGGACCTTGATGGTCCTTGTTTGGGCCGCTTCAATTTCATTGGTCCGGCACGATAGCCGGGTGGCGTATTTCAATATCGAGCAGGGTAAAATTGCTTCTTTGCCTCGTCAGCGTCAACTGTTCAATTTTCCCGACCACAGCACGCCGGGTTAACTACGCGCCGCGCGGCATTGGCAGGCTAGCGCTGTTGTAGGGTTTCCAATCGGTGATGTCGGCGTAATAGGTGCGCCGCCATCCACGCACTTTCGGGTTCATCACACGCCGCCACAACGGAGGCACCATCGCTAGGGCCGCCATCAGAGGATAGCCAAACGGCAATTGCGGCGCGTCGGCCTCGGTATAGTTCTGAAGCAGCGGGAACCGCCGGTCCGGCTTGTAGTGGTGGTCGGAGTGTCGCTGTAGATTGATCAGAAACCAGTTCGATGCGCGATGCGCCGCATTCCACGAATGGCGCGGCAGCACATGTTCATAGCGGCCCTCACCAAGATGGCGACGCGTAAGTCCATAATGCTCAATGTAATTCACCAGTTCCAACTGCCAGATCGCGATAAATGCCTGAAACAGGAACAGTGCCAGCCCCTCCCAACCGCCAAGGATAAGCGCCAAAAGCAGCATCGCGGCCTGCAACGCTCCGTAGAGCCAGAACGGGTTTTCGAGGCGGGACATGTTCAGCCCATTGCGCGCCAGTAACGCGCGCTCCGCCCGCCAGGCGGATGGGGGACAGGTCCGTAACACACGCCAGAAATAGCGATGAAACCCTTCGTTATATCGCGCGGTTACCGGGTCTCGGGCAGTGCCGACATGGATGTGATGCACGCGCAAATGCTCTGAGCGGAAATGACTATATAGCACGAGTGCGAGCAGCAGATCGGCCAGCCAGCGTTCAGTACGGTTTTTTTGATGCATCAATTCATGGGCATAGACGATACCTACGGCACCGGCTGCGACGCCAACGCCAAAGAACAGCACGATCTTCTCCCAGATCACCAGATGATCGGCACCGGTGACATACCAGATCATGCCAAAGGTCATCGTGAACTGGAGCGGGAACCAGATGAGCGTAATCAGGCGATACCAGAACAGATCCGCCTCAGTTGACTCAAGATCGGCATTCTCGAGGTTTAGCCCAACAAAAAGATCAAGGATATCAAAGAGAATCCAAGTAAACAGCGGCAATAGGAAAACTGTCCAACCGCCGTTCATAGCCCCGACGATGGCGCAGGGAACCGTGATCAGCGAGAGCCAGAAGGGCAGCGCATTGCGCAGAAGGGCAACTTGTTGGCGGGCTATCATGGCAACTTTCCGTCTGTAATTTTGCGTCGGTATCCTGACGGTATTAGAACGGTGTCATTTTAGCATGGTCAACCTGTGTCTCAATCGTGGCGCAGCGTCGCGGCGGCAAGGTCGTGCACCTTGCGCATCACGGTTGGCAAATCCGCAGGCCGGAATGCAGCGGCAGGGTGAAACTGACCGCGGAGCGGCGTTGCATGCTGCGGCAGCCGCGCCGTCAGGATCGTGAGACGCAGATGAAAATGCGTAAAGGTATGGAGCGCCTGTTCTGACAACACCTCCCAATCCGCGATGACCGGCGGTGCTGCGCTCGGCGCGTCGCTCCACTCCGAGCCGGGAAATCCGAGCATACCGCCAAGAAGTCCTGAGTCTGGCCGGGTCTCAAGCAGCCAGGCACCATCGGCCCGCCGCGCGACATAGGCAAAACCGTTGCGGACCGGGACCAGTTTCTTGGGCGTTTTGCGGGGCAGTTCCGCCTGTGTCCCAGCTCGCCGGGCGGCGCAAGGGCCGCTCCACGGGCATATCCCGCAAGCCGGGCTGCGCGGTGTGCAGATCGTGGCACCCAGATCCATGACCGCCTGAGCATAATCCCCCGCGCGGCTTGCGGGGGTCATTTTCGCCGCCAATGCGGTCAGTTCAGGTTTGGCGGCAGGCAGAGGGATGTGAATATCGTAAAGGCGTGCCATGACACGCTCGACATTGCCGTCGACCACGGTCGCGGGCTCGTCAAAAGCAATCGCGGCGATGGCAGCTGCGGTATAGGGTCCAATTCCCGGCAGGGACAACAACCCTTCCCGATCGAAGGGAAACTCCCCGGCATGATCCGCCACTACCACGCGCGCGCATTTCAACAGGTTGCGCGCGCGGGCGTAGTAGCCAAGCCCTGCCCAAGCGGCCATCACATCAGCATCTGGCGCGGCGGCGAGGTCTCCGACACTGGGCCAGATTGTCGTAAAACGCTGAAAATAGGCGCGGACCGCGGCGACGGTGGTTTGCTGCAACATGACTTCGGACAGCCAGACACGATAGGGGTCAGGTCGCATGCCAGCAGCACGATCCGCGGGGCTGGTGCGCCATGGCATCTGCCGGGCGTGGCGGTCATACCAGTCCAGCAGGATGTCGCTCTGTTCACCCATTCCGCATCTTTCTATCCATGGCCTTTGGGTTTTGCTGGTGTGTCGGCGCGCAAGCCTTAAACTAATGCAAGACCATGAAACAGCCATACCGCCACCCGACCACTCGCGGATTTGCTCAGGCGTCGAGCCTGATGCAGACCCGAATCCGCACCGCATCCGAAGCGCGCGGCTTTGCTGTGAGTCGGTTATTGACCCATTGGGCCGAGATCGTGGGTGATGGCGTGGCACGCGTGGCACAGCCTGTCAGCGTTAACTATGGGCGTGACGGATTTGGTGCGACCTTGACCGTGCTGACAACGGGTGCGCAAGCGCCGATGTTGGAGATGCAGAAAGAGCAGATCAGGGACAAGGTCAACGCTTGCTATGGCTACCGCGCGATCAGCAGGCTGCGCATTACCCAGACCGCCGCGACAGGCTTCGCCGAAGGGCAGGTGCAGTTCGGCCATGCGCCAAAAATTGCGCCTTCCGTTGACCTGCAGACCGAAAAGGACGCTAAAGAGGCCGTCTGCGATGTCGAGAACACGGATTTGAGACTTGCACTTCAGGCGCTGGCGACCAATGTGCTGCACAAAGCCAAGCGCAGATCCTGAGCGCGATATCACGAAAACGATTGAGAAGAGGTCCACATGAAACGTCGCCTGCTTTTGACCGCCGCCGGTTCTGCCATCGCTGTTGGTGCCGGTTGGTTGCTAACCCGCCCGACGAATGACACCGATCCGCTGTTTGGCGCTGCCTTAGCGCAGGACGCCGTGATCGATACGTCGACCATTCAGGACATGGTGCAGGGGTCGGAAGATGCACCGATCACGATCATCGAATATGCGTCTTATACCTGCCCGCATTGCGCCGCCTTTCACAGCGACCAGTATCCGCAGCTCAAGGCGAATTATATCGACACCGGCAAGGTTCGGTTCATTTACCGCGAGGTGTATTTCGACCGGTTCGGCCTTTGGGCCTCTATGGTGGCGCGTTGCGCTGGTGAGATGCGGTTCTTTGGTGTGACCGAAGTGCTCTATGCCCAACAGCGTGAATGGGCGGCGAGCGGCGATCCGGCGACGATTGCTGATGCGCTGCGTACGATTGGCAAGACTGCCGGTCTTGACGATGCAATGCTCGATGCCTGCATGGCTGATGCAACGATGGCGCAGACTCTTGTTGCCTGGTTTGAAGAGAATGCAGCCCGCGATGACGTGACCTCGACTCCGACACTCTTCATCGATGGCGAAAAGTATTCCAACATGTCCTACACCGCGCTGGCAGAGATTCTGGACGCGAAACTGGCAGACTGATGTCAGTGCCTGGTAAACCAGCGCCGCTGGCCGGGCTGAAGGTGATCGAACTCGCCCGGATTCTGGCTGGCCCATGGGCCGGCCAGTTGCTTGCAGATCTGGGCGCAGAAGTGATCAAGGTGGAGTCCCCGGATGGCGACGATACCCGTCGCTGGGGTCCACCCTTCATAGATCATGGCGGCGGTGTGTCGGCCGCCTATTTCCATGCCTGCAATCGCGGCAAATCGTCGGTGGTGATTGATCTGGCCGGCGCAGAGGGGCAGGCCCGGCTGCGCGCGCTGGTTGCCGATGCCGATATCCTTATCGAGAATTTCAAGGTTGGCGGCCTCGCAAAATATGGCCTCGACTATGCCAGTCTGTCCGCGCTGAACCCGCGTCTGATCTATTGTTCGATCACCGGTTTCGGGCAGGACGGCCCCTATGCACATCGTGCGGGTTATGACTTCATCATTCAGGGCATGTCGGGCCTGATGTCCTATAACGGTGCGCCAGAGGGGCAGCCGCAAAAGATTGGCGTGGCGCTGACCGATGTCTTTACGGGTGTCTATGCCACGACGGCGATCCTCGCCGCGGTGCATCAACGCAATGTCACCGGCAAGGGGCAGCAGGTTGACATGGCGTTGCTGGATGTGGGCACCGCGATCAACGGCACGCAGGCGATGAATTACCTTACCACGGGAGTGTCGCCCGGCAGGCTCGGCAATGCACACCCGAATATCGTGCCTTATCAGGTGTTTGACTGCGCAGATGGTTACATTATTGTGGCCACCGGCAATGATGGGCAGTATCGCCGGTTCTGCGCCATTCTCGGCCTTGCTGCGTTGGGCAATGATCCCGATTACCTGACCAATGCCGACCGGCTGCGCAATCGCGACGCGCTGATTGCGATTTTGATGCAAGCAACCCGGCAAAGAGCCAAGGCCGCGCTGCTAGCCGCATGCGAGGCAGAAGGTGTCCCCGCCGGGCCGATCAACGATCTCCAAGAGGTGTTTGCCGACCCGCAGGTCATTGCACGCCGGATGCGGATTGATCCCGAAGGAGTACCGGGTGTGCGCTCTCCGGTCCGCTTCAGTGATGCCGATTTGGCGCTGGATCGTCCGTCGCCCGCATTGGGGCAGGATCAGCACCTTATTGCGGAGTAAGGCCCAGACCGGCGAGGGCGAGGTCGATTTGTCCCCAATCTGCAACGTCGAGCCGCACAGGCAGGGTCAGCACCTTGAGCCGAAATGATTGCGGGAGACGCACCGCGTCTTTTTCTGTGGTAACGAGCTGCGCCTGTCGCAGTTTTGCCTCGGCTTCGAGCCGCTGCATCAGTGCGGTTGAGAGAGGCTGGTGGTCCTGAAGCGGTTCGGCACGGACAACCTCGGCCCCGCAGGCGCGCAACGTAGCAAAGAATTTTTCCGGGTCACCAATGCCTGCAAAGGCCAGAACGCGTAGTCCTTGCCATGCCATTCCGGTCTGCAGCGGCACAAGCGCGCCGGTTGCATGTGGCAAACTGCAAAGCGTCGTATTCCAGGTCTGGATAAATGCCGACTGCGCCGGAGGGTGGCCGATAGATAACAGCAGGTCGGCGCGGGCCAGCCCGGTCTGTACCGGTTCGCGTAGCGGACCAGCCGGAAGCACCCGACCATTGCCAAAGCCACGCGCGGCATCGACGACAACAACGCTCAGGTCTTTGACAACTGAGGGATTTTGAAATCCGTCATCCAGAATAACGACTTCTGCGCCGGCCAGCTGCGCCGCCTGCACGCCTTTGGCACGGTCGCGCGCAACCCAAGTTGGTGCGAAGGCAGCGAGTAACAGCGCCTCATCTCCCGTCAATGCGGCATTGTGCAACCGTTCCTGCACGAGCACCGGTCCGGCCAATCGTCCGCCATAGCCCCGTGTGACGACTTGCACGCGCAGTCCCCAGCCGGTCAGCCGTTGCACCAATGCGATAGCAGTCGGCGTCTTGCCAGTGCCACCGACGTTGATATTTCCCACACAAATGACGGGGATATCGGCGCGAAATGGTGTGCCGCGCTGTAGCCGTTCAGCGGTGATGCGCGCCGTGATCGAAGCCAAAGGGGCGAGCGTGCGGGCCTGCCATCCGGGGGCAGACGGCGGGTTGAACCAGAATTGCGGCGGGTTCATGTGGTTTGACCCAAACGGTCGATCCGCTCGCGGATCAGGTCCGCAATTCTATTGACGACAGCGGCACCACTCGATGTCACATCCCAAGCTGCGTGCGCCATAGCGGCAGCTTTGTCAGGGGCAAGAAGCACTTCGACTGCATTGCCCAGGTCGACTGTAGAGCGGACCGCACGGCTGGCCCCCGCCGACGCCAGCCGTTCATAATCGGCGCTATGTGGTGCCGTCAGAGGTCCATGTAGCAGGGCCGAGCCAAGCCCCGCAGGTTCCAGCGGAGAGCGTCCGCCCTGACCTGCAAGTGTGCCTGCAAGATAGGTAATCGGCGCCAGCCGATACCAGAGCCCAAGCTCTGCGTTATTCTCGACCAGATAGATTTGCGTGGCTTCATCCGGGTCGGTGCTTTCGCTCCTGCAAGTGACCGTAGTGCCGTCGCGGCGCAACTGTGCCGCCATTTCAACGGCGTCAGCCGGATTGGCGGGCACCAGAATGAGGCAGAGGCGATGGGCGCGGCGGCTGGCCTGCCGATGTGCGGTTGCGACAGCGTCAAGTTCGGCCATTGGCACATCGGCGGCGAGCCAGACGGGACGGGTCCCGAGCAGGGCCGCCATTTCACGTCGCTCCTTTTCGTTGCAGGATGGTACGTTGAGACCAATCTGCATCGGTCCTGTCACTTCGATCCGGCTCCCCTCCATTCCAGCGCGGCGTAGTTGGGCGGCGGCGGCGTGGTCGGTTGCGAGAGCAAGCTCGAACCGATCAAGAAGCGCCCGCGTCACACCCGGTATCCAACCGGAACCTGCAACACCAATATGTTCTGCCTGGGCGTCAATCATCAATCCGGACAATGGCTTGGATTCTGTCGCGGCGATAAGGACGGGGCGCAGATCGCCTTGCATCCAGAGCAAAAGGTCGGGTCGCCAATGGTCAAGAAAGGCATTGCACGCACTGCGCTGTTCAGCGGGAGCGGGCTGAAGGATCAGGTCGGGGCTGGCATGGGTATTGGCGGGAATGTCGCCGCTAGTCACCAGAAACGCAGGTTTATCACCCTCGGTGGCGAGTTGCGCGGCGATGGCGCTCACGATGCTGATGCGGGTGGGGTCGGGGCTGTGGACCCAGACGAGGGGGCCGCGGGGGCGGGGGGGTGGAGGTGGCGTGTGGGGCGTGGTGACCCCGCGCCGCAGGGCAAGATAGGCCGCGAGCGAGAGGGAACGGGACATGATTTCTGGGCGCTTTCCGCAATGAGCGGTGGGGCTAACTCAACATAAAGCCATTTTATATCAGTAGGATACCAAGGTCAATTTCCAAGCTCTTCGGTGACGGATCCGGCGGATCCGGTGTCGCGCAGGCGGTGCAGGTGGGCGATGTAATAGCGCATGTGGGCATTGTCCACCGTACGCTGTGCCTCGGACTTCCATGCGTTATAGGCTGACTGGTAGTCGGGGAACATGCCGACGATATGTATGTCGGCCACGTCCTTGAAAATATTCTTTGTCGGATCAACGAGTTCGCCACCAAAGACGAGGTGCAGGCGCTGGGTCATGTCAGGCTCCGGTAACGATGGGACAGGTGCAAACTGCGGGCTATAGCCAGCCGGGTCAAGGCAGGTTAGGCCCAATATCCTAACGGAACATGCACCTGCGGTATTACGTCGGTATCTGAACGGTATTCCAACGGTGCGAAATGGCGGTTTTTGACTTTGACCTGATCGGTTCGGGGGTCAGATTTGCAAGGATTTGACTGCAACGCGACATCGTCAGCGTTGTTCAGTCAACCGACACCGGTATTTCCGGTCAAGACGCACTCGCGCTTTGTCATCCTCTGCGACAGGTTTGCGCCGTCAAAAGTTTTCATGCAGGTTCCGGCATCACCCCTGCCGCCTCGATCATCTCGCGGGTCATGCGCGCTTCGTCACGAAGCCAGTCGCAGAAGCGCTGCAGTTGTGGGCGGACCGGCCCGTGCGCTGTCACAAGAAGAACATAGGGCAAAGGCGCAACAAGACTCTGGCCCGAGGGAAAGGGCAGTACCGCCCGGCCGTCGGCGAGATCACTCTCGATCAACGACAGCCCGCATACGAGGAACCCGACATTTTGCCGCACGGCCTCTAACGCCAGTCTTGCATGACGGTAATGGACCCCGCGCGCGGCCCCCTCGCGACGATAGCCAAAACGATCAACCCAATTCTTCCACCCGGGCCGCAGGGGATCATCGCGCTGCGCCTCAAGATGCAGAAACGGCATGCCCTCCAACGGCATGTCTTTGTCCCAATCCGCCAGACGCCGCAGATTATCGGGCCCGGACACTGGCAAGAGGCGGTCGCGATAGAGCACCTCGCCCCTGTCAGGCGTGCGATACTCGATTCGGCAATCCGGCGCGCCAAGACGCATCGGGACATCACCCGCGCCGTTGATGCAGAACAGGATGTTGGGGTTGTCCGCCCGAAAGCGCGCGAGGCGCGGCATCAGCCAGAGTTCGGACCAGTCCGGATCAGCGACGATATGGATTTCGGTGACGCGCTGGAAATCGAGTGTCTCGATGACCCGGTCCAGTGCCGCGAAGGCGAGTTTAAGGTCGCCCATCGCGCGCTGCAGGTCCTCCGTGGGTTTGAGCCCTGAACGTCCGCGCAACAATAAGTCTGATCCGAGATATTCCTCCAGGGACCGGATGCGCTGCCCCACGGCCGCAGGTGTGATTCCCATGCGTCCCGCAGCATCCTTGAGTGATCCAAGCCGGATCGCCATCTCGAGGGCCTGAAGAGATTTAAGGTGCGACGCAGCGCTCATCAGTAAAGGCTACCTTTAGGCAGGCAACGAATCAAGGGACTTACGAAAGCTCTGCTTTCTGTCGCAAAAGAACTTCTGCTTAGGATGAATGCAGCGGTCGATGCATGATGGGCGCACTTCAACGCAGCAAAGGACCACGATGATGAAACGGTACATGATCGAGCGCGACATCCCGGGCATTGGCGAATTTTCCGTCACTGAGCTTTGTGGTGCATCCCGTGCCTCAAATCAGGCGATCAGCACGATCGGGAACGCCATCCAGTGGCAACACAGTTACGTTGCGGGAGACAAGACCTTCTGCGTCTATCTTGCGGAAGATGAAGCGGCCATCAGGCGGCACGCCGAACTAAGCGGTATTCCGGTTGCACGGATCACCGAAGTGCCACAGATCATTGATCCGCTTACGGCGAACAACTGACCCTGCCGTTTCCGGCGCCTTCCCCATAACAGAGGAACGACGCCGGAATCCACGGTGCTTGTCTCACGGTCCCCGCTGCAGGTCTTTCACTGGCTGATGGCCAGTTCAGGCCCCGGCGAGCACCATGTTGTCGATCAGGAGCGAGGGGACGACCCGGCTGAGGTGCAGACGCGCGTCATTGGCGGGGATGATCCGCAGGAGCATGTCGCGCAGGTTGCCTGCGATGGTGCATTCGTTGACCGGGTGGCTGATCTGCCCATTTTTGACCCAGAAACCGGCAGCGCCGCGGGAATAATCGCCGGTGTTGGGGTTGATGGTGGAGCCGATCATCGAGGTGACGAGCAGCCCTGTCCCCATCTGCCCGAGCAGGTCGGCCCGGCTGTGATGGCCCTGCGTCAAGGCAATATTGGTGAGCGATGGCCCGCCGCTGCGCCCGCCGTTGCCGGTGCTGGGCAGCCCGAGCTGCCGCCCGGTGGCAAGGTCGAGCGTCCAGCCGGTGAGGGTGCCATCGGCCACGATGTCGCGTTTGGCAGTCGGGAGCCCCTCGCCGTCGAACAGCCGCGAGGCAAAGGCGCGGGGCCGGTGCGGGTCTTCGGTGATGCTGAGCCCGGCGGGCAGGACCTGTTGACCCAGCGCGTCGCGCAGCCAGCTTGACCCGCGCGCGATGGCGCTGCCGTTGATCGCCTGCAACAGGTGCCCGATCAGCGAGGAGGCGATGCGTTCGTCAAAGAGCACCGGGTAGGTGCCGGTTTTGGGCCGCGTGGCACCGGCGCGTTCAGCGGCGCGCTGACCGGCGATCTGGCCGATTTCCTCGGCGCTGCGCAGATCGCTGCCGTGGACGCGGTTGTCGTGGTCATAGTCCCGCTCCATCCCGGTGCCGGTGCCGGAAATGGCGACGCAGGCGATGCCGCGGTCGGATTGCCGGTATTCACCGCGAAAACCGTTTGTAGCGGCTATGTGCCCATGCCAGTGACCATAGCCCGCTGATGCGGTCGAAACCTGGGTCACACCGGGAACGGCGAGGGCAGCAGCCTCGGCCCGGCGGGATTCGTCCTCGAGCGTTGTTGGGTCGGGTTCTGGTGCGGGATCGAACAGGTCGAGCCGGGTGGCGTCAGTGTCTCGCGCCAGTTGCGACGGGTCGGCCAGACCGGCGTAGGGGTCAACCGGTGCTTCGCGTGCCATGGCGACGGCGCGTTCGGCCATCCGGGTGATCGTGTCGGTTGCGGTATCAGAGGCGGAAACGCTGGCGTTGCGCTGTCCGACAAAGACCTTGAGGCTGACTTCGATGCCTTCGGAACGCTCGGCCTTTTCCAGTTTGCCCTGGCGCACGTCGATGGAGAGCGAGGTGCCGGAGCGGGCCATTGCCTCGCTTGCGTCGGCACCGGCGGCGCGCGCTGCGGCGAGAAGGGCGTCGGTCAGGTCAGACAGGCGTTGGGACATGCGGCAACCTCGGGCAAGGGAGTGGAATGGCAAAGGGGCATAATGGCGGCCCTGACACGTCAGGTAAGCCGCCGATCCGCCCCCCGCAAGCCCGCAGGCAGCGCCGCTATTGCAGCGGCACGCCATTGGCGGTGATGCCGCCCTGCGCATCGACCACGACCGTGGTTTCATAGTGGTCATCGCCGACAACCTGCGCGAACATGCCCATCATCATCCGGGGCATGGCCAGTTCAGCGGCGGGGATCAGTCCCATCGCGCCGAGTTTGTCGAGCAGCGCATTGGCGCCGGTCAGTTCGAAGGTCGCCTCGCCCTGTGGCCGGGGCATGCCGCCGAAGGACACCAGATCGCTGTTGTCGAAGGTGAACCTGCCGCTGCCCGTGAGTTGAGCACCGAGAGCAGAGATGAGCAGATCGCTCATGGTGAGGCTGCGCAGTTCGACGGGGATAACTTCGTCTTGGAGCATCGGGATCAGGGTTTCGAAATCCAAGAGGTCGGTCTTGAGCAGCACCGCGCCGCCAATGGTATAGCGGAGTGTCGCCGGGTCGCGCGGCAGTGCATTTCCCCCATCGAACAGCTCCCAGATACCATCGTTTATCGAGATGCCGGTGAGATTGAGGCCGAAGCCCATATCCTGCGGCTGATCGCTCGCGTTGACCGGTAAGGTCAGATCGAGGCCTATCTCTGCAATGCCGATGTCGATCGGAAACGGGATAACGTCAGGCTCATTGAGGTTGAGCGCGGCGTCGGTCGCACTTCCGGACATCATGAGGCCGGACTGGTCAAAGCTGAGCGTCTGGGTCGAGGCGGCGACGGTCTGCGACTGGTCGGACATGATCGTGCCGTCCATCATGGTGACGTTCTGCGCCTGTGTGCCGGAAGACGAGTTTGTGGCTGTGAGCGAGAGACCGTCGCGCAGCGCCTGTGAGAAGTCCATGATATTGATCGGCGTGCCGGGGATAGTCAGCGTCGTTTCGGTCACGGTGCCGCTGATCGCATTGACGGATTTGGTGACCAAGCCGATGTCCGGTATGGAAAATGAGAAGTCGGTGATCGTCTGCCCGGCTGAGGCAGAGGTTGTGATGGTGAGCGCGTCACCCGCTTGCACCCGCGTCGTGGACTGGCTGTCGCTGACCGACACATACATGGCGATGTCGAAGTCATCCACTTCCGGCACTTCATCGGCAAAGACATTGATCAACGTGATTTCGGTCATGCCCACCGATTGTACGAGCGTCACATCCGCCGGATTGCCTGTCGCCACGCCAGTGAAATCGGTCATACTGAGGCTCAGCGTCGCGCCAAAGCTGAGCGTGTCACCTTCAATCGTAATGCGCCCGCTCAGGGTTAGTTCGCTCTCGGATGCGTAATCAAGTGTGACCGAGCCATCACCATTGTCGATCAGGGACATGCTGCCCATGTCCACCGCGATATTGCCCACATCAAAGGGCAAAATATAGTTGACCCGGATATCCGACACGGCGAGCGCTGCACCATTGCGCGCGAGCGTTGCGGTGACTTCGGCACCGGTTGCCTCAAAAAGTGCGCTTTGGCTGGCCCAGACATCTTCGGGGGTGACGGCGGCAAATGCCTGAGGGGCGAGTCCGAGCAGGGCGGTGGTGCTGAGCAATCTGGTGAATAGGGTCATCATCGGATCCTTGCCTGGTAAGTGAAAATCTAAAGGAAAAAAATCAATATAGGCCCAAAACGGGCAAGTTCTAAAAGAATCAAAAGCGAAGTTGGGGCGCGCCGGATGGACCGGCGCGCCTGACCAATTCAGAAGGGCAACGGTGCGCCATTGATGGTGATTGCACCTACGGCATCGATCGCAAATTTGGTGGTGAGCATATCGTCACCGACCGGCAGACCGAACATGCCGATCATCATGCGCGGCATCATCGCCTGATCTTCTGGGATGAACCCCATCTGCACCAGTTTACCGATCAGTCCGTTGACGCCGTTGATCGCGAAATTGGCCTCACCTTCAGGACGTGGCATGCCGGGAAGTGTGGTCATGTCGTTGTTGTCGAAGGTGAATGCGCCGGACCCGGTCACTTGGGCCCCACCAACTGACAGGTTCAGGTTGTTGAGCGAGAGCGAGTTGAGCACGCCCGGAGGGCCATCCATCATCGCCATGCCACCATCCGTCGGCTGATCGGTGAGGTCCATGAGCAACGTCGCGGTGCCCGCGATGTCGATCAGCAAGGTCAGCGGATCACGCGGCAGGACCGCCCCCGGATCGAGCATCGCCCAGATTTCGTCATTCACGGTCAACTCGGAAATGTTGAGCAGCGCTGTGAAGTCGGAGGGTGTGTCGGAGGCCGAGAGCGGCATGGTGATGCCGAGCCCGTATTCCGCAAGGCTGAAAGTTACCGGAAAAGGAATCTCGCCGCCGGTGATGTTTACGGCGATGCCCTGCGTGCCGGCATCAAAGGAGAATGCATCTTCGGTTATACTGAGTTCCGTGCCACCGCTGGCTGCGGTCGCGGTACCGCTCAGCAGCATGCCAGCATCGTCAACGGAGAACAGGTAGTTGACAGCGCCAAAGCTGTAACCGCCCGAGATCGAGATATTCTCAAGGTCGTTGCCTTCGGTCGGCTCAAGCGGAGCCGAGACTGCACCGGCCGAGGCAAGATCAGCGATGCTGCCCGAGAGCGTGACGGCAACGCCGTCTTCAGTGTCTGTCACGTCGAGGATCACGTCGATCGAATCGGCCCCAAAGGCAAACGCGACGTTGGCAATACTGGCGTCGGTGCTGAGGGTGTAATTACCCGCCAAATTGTTCATCGCCAACTGCATGTCATTGATGACGGCCGAGTCAGCGGTTTCGACCGAGTCGACCACGATCGCATAGCGCGCGGCAGAGAAATCATAGGCCATTTCTTCGGCGGTGCCGCTCACCGTCATTTGGAGGCCGGTGTGGCGCAGAATCAGGCTGACCACTTCGGGGCCAGTTTCCCCTTCGGATGTGACCTTGATCGGGTATTCTTCGGACATGGTTACCGACACGGTGCCATCACCGTTTTCGGTAAAGACCAGCGAGGCAAGGTTCGCTTCGACCGATTCGCCATCTTCGGTCATGTTGGTCGCGATATCGGTGACGGTCAGGACGTTGCCCGTCTGCGATTCGGAACCGACGGTGAAGCCGCCTGCGCCGTAGATGTCGAGGTTGGCTTTCCAGCCGTCCCAGACCTGTTGCGCCGTCACGTCGGCAAAAGCCGCGCTGCTGGTCAAGAGCGCTGCGACGCAAACAGCAGGACGCGTCATACGGAAATTCATCATTGTCGAACCTTCCCTGTTCAAATTCACTTCAAAGCTTCCTTCGCCGCCCGTCGCAGGTCAAGGTCAGGAAATCTGGACCCAAGCGTAGTGTCGGTTTGGTCTGAACGAAAGATGGCAAGGGCGCGAAACATGGATATGGCCGGAAAAGTTATAGTGATCACGGGCGCGGGGCGCGGAATCGGCGCGCAGGCCGCGCGAATCTTTGCCGAAGCGGGCGCAAAGCTGGTGCTGAATGCGCGTGATCCGGACGGCATCGCCGAGATTTCGGCGCAGATTGGTCCGGATGCGATGGCCGTGGCGGGTGATGTGAGTCTGGCCGCAGATGTGGATGCGCTGATTGCCGCGACGATGGCCCGATGGGGCCGGATCGATGCCCTGATCGGTAATGCCGGGGTGATCGAGCCGATTGCCCGGATCGAGGATTCGCAGGTTGCGCAGTGGGACCGCGTCATCGATGTAAATCTGAAGGGCATTTATCATGGTATCCGCGCCGTTCTGCCGGTCATGATTTCCCAGAAATCGGGCACGATCATCACGATGACCTCAGGCGCTGCGCATAAGCCGGTCGAGGGGTGGTCTGCCTACTGCGCCTCAAAGGCGGGGGCGGCGATCCTGACCCAATGTGTCGATGAAGAGAACCGCAAGGACGGCATCCGCGCGATGAACCTGTCGCCGGGCACTGTGGCTACAGATATGCAGCGCGGAATTGCCGCCTCGGGCATCAATCCGGTGAGCAAGCTGGACTGGTCTGCCCATATTCCCGCTGATTGGCCGGCGCGCGCGATGCTGTGGATGTGCAGCCCGGATGCGGATGACCATCTGGGGCAGGAGGTGACGCTGCGCGATGCGCAGACTCGTCGGCGGATCGGGTTGGACTGAACACATGCCAACGGCTGTCGTGATCGGCGCCGGGCCGGCGGGCCTGATGGCGGCAGAACAGCTATCCATGGCCGGGGTGGCGGTGACGCTGGCCGAGGCGATGCCGTCGCCGGGTCGCAAGTTTCTTATGGCGGGCAAGTCGGGCCTGAACCTGACCAAGGATGAAGCGGATTACCTGCCGCACTTTGGCGTGCTGTCGGATGACATGGCTGCGGCGCTGCTGGAGTTTGGGCCGCAGGTGGTGATCGACTGGGCGCGCGGGTTGGGTCAGGAGGTATTTACCGGATCGACCGGCCGGGTGTTTCCCGTGGTGATGAAAGCCTCGCCGCTGCTGCGCGCCTGGTTGCACAGGCTGGCGGGGCGCGGCGTGGTGTTACGCAATGGCTGGCGCTGGACCGGGTGGGATGATGGCGCGCTGGTGTTTGAGACAGCGGCAGGCCGTGAGGCACTGCTCCCGGATGTGACCGTGCTGGCGCTGGGCGGGGCGAGTTGGGCGCGGTTGGGTTCTGACGGGAAATGGGCTGCGTTGCTGCCCGGTGCGGTGGTGCCGTTTCGGCCGGCAAATATGGGGTTTGTCGTCGATTGGTCGCCGCATATGGACCCTTGGCTGGGACAGCCGGTTAAAGGCTGTGCCCTGATTGCCGGGGATCAGCGCGAGCGCGGCGAGTTTGTGGTGTCGCGGCGCGGTGTTGAGGGGGGCGGGATTTATGCCGTCTCGGCCGCGGTGCGCGATGGTGCGCCGTTGTGGATTGATCTGATGCCGGATGTGCCGCTGTCCGATGTTGCGGCCCGTATCGCCCGCCCACGTGGCAAAGCGAGTCTGGCGACGCATCTGCGCAAGGTGTTGCGGCTGGATGGCGTGCGCATGGCGCTGCTCAATGAGTTTGGCAGGCCGTTTCCCGACGATCTCGCCGGGTTGATCAAGCACCTGCCGCTGAGCCATGCCGGGCCGCGTCCGATGGATGAGGCGATCTCGACGGCGGGCGGGTTGCGCTTTGATGCGCTGGAGGGATGGATGATCAAGGCGAATCAGGGGGTGTTTGCCTGTGGTGAAATGCTGGATTGGGAAGCGCCGACCGGCGGCTATCTGATCACCGGTTGTCTGGCGAGCGGGATGGCCGCAGGTCGCGCGGCGGCGGATTACGCGCTGGCGCGCAGATAGGCGGGCCGCGCACGCATCCGGCTGTGAAAATCGTGCAAAGCCGCCTGATCGTAGCTGAATTTGGCGGCGAGCGCCCAGTCGAGGCAATGGGACAGGATGATGTCGGCGATTGTCATCGTTTCGCCCATCAGGAACGGTCCCTGAAGCCGACCGGCCAGTCGGTTCAGGTTCTGCGCAAACTCCCATCTCAGGGACTCTTTGATCGCAGGCACCCGATGCTCTGTTGGCAGGATGAAGCTGTGCCGTGCGGCGGTCCAGAGCAGCGCATCGCATTCGTCGAGAATGACCTGCGTGAGGCTGTCCTGCTGCGCGCGCGCAATGCTGCCTGCGGGATGGGTCAATTGCCCGTGCCGGTCTGACAGAAAGGTCAGGATCGCGGTCGAATCGGTGATGGCCACGGGTCCGTCGTCGCTCTGGCACAGCAGCACCGGCACTTTGCCGGAGGGGTTATGCTGCGCCACGCCCGCAGAGCGCGGCGGAATGGCCTGATGAACGTAAGGGACGCCCATCTCTTCAAGCGCCCAAAGGACCCTGAGCGTGCGTGTGGTTCTGGTGCCGATGACGATGTACATGGTGAGGGTCCTTTCCGACATTGCCCCATCATCGGGTTGCCGCGTTGCGAGGGCAAGCGTCCGGGTCGGCCTCGCGCCAGAAACGCCGGTTGCGACAAGAACACAATCGGTTCATTCCCGCTGGTCTGTTTCTGATCCGCTTTTCATCGGGGGCAAGTTGGGGATAGGAAGGGACACCGAACAGGGAGGTACCGCGCCAATGGCTTTTGTCAAAGCCCGACCATTCATCGCGGCCTTGCTGGGAACCGTGAGCTTTGCCGGATTTGTATCGGCGCAGGATCGCGGGTTGAGCTATACGATCTGGGGCACGCCCGGCCTGTTGGAAATGCCATCCGCCATGAGCGCAGATGATGCCGAGATCGCCGCGACCTTTGGCGCATTTGGCGGCAACCGACGCACGACACTTACCTTTCAGATCACACCGCGCCTGTCGGGGAGCTTCCGCTATTCGGGGTTTGATTATGTATTCTCCAATGTAGATACCGATGGGCCGGAGGTGCGTAGCAATTTTGACCGCAGTTTTGACCTGCGCTATCGCCTGATCGATGAGGGCGAGTGGATGCCTGCGGTTGCGGTCGGGTTGCAGGATTTCCTTGGAACCACCTTTTATGGTGGCGAATATGTTGTCGCGACCAAGACGATTTCTGACTCGATCCGTGTTACCGGCGGTCTGGGTTGGGGGCGGTTGGCGACGAACGGCGGTTTTTCGAATCCGCTGTCGTTTCTTGGGTCTGATTTCGAAACCCGGCCTCCTGTGGACTTTGGCAAGGGCGGCGTTCCTGCCTTTGACAATATCTTTCGCGGGGATGCGGCATTGTTTGGCGGGGTCGAATATGCCGTCAATGACCGCCTGACGTTCAAGGCAGAATATTCGAGCGATGCCTATGTTTATGAGGCGGCCCGGGACCTGATGGAGGTCAATTCGCCGTTCAACTTTGGCCTGACCTATCGGCCTGCGCCGGGGTATCAGGTGGGACTGGCCTATATGTATGGCAGCGAGATCGCGCTGACGGGGACGGTGACGCTGAACCCTAATGACCGCCCGTTTGATGGCGGCATGGATGCA
>Ga0105050_10001834_pt1 | contig 31141 bp, 28 predicted proteins | sample FRY01_FD_78088 | JGI IMG/M metagenome (GOLD analysis project Ga0105050, IMG submission 78088) | Freshwater microbial communities from Lake Fryxell liftoff mats and glacier meltwater in Antarctica - FRY-01 | ecosystem: Environmental > Aquatic > Freshwater > Ice > Glacier meltwater ...
CCTGGAACACCTGGTACAAATGGTTTACCTGGGGCTACTGGTCCAATAGGTCCAGCTGGCCCAACATGGACGATATCTTCTGATAATTTTAACGCGGATGGTACTTTAGCAATTGTTACTAGTATTCCTTCAACAATAACCTCAACGAATGCAGCTTGGATAGTTGGCACATCCGCTGCAACTACAAATGCTAATGCTGGCTTACGATTTATAGGGACATCAACTAATCAAAGTTGGGATTTAGTTTCAAATGGATTAGTTAGAGGACGAATGAGTAATGTTGGTGAGTTTTTTATTGGAACAACGAATACAGTTTTAGCAGGTGATCTTATGAATGGTGTTAGTAATACCACATTCCCATGGGCTGTAAATGGGTATTCATCATTTAATGGTTCAGGTGTCTATGGCCAAGTTGCTGCTGGAGCAACTATTTTTGCAGGTGTTCAAGGCGAGTATAATGGTACAAATGCACAAGGCGCTGGAGTTAGAGGCTTATACGCTTCAGCCACTGCTGGTACTGCATTTAATGCTACAGCTAGCGGAGTTAATGGAGGTGCTACTACAGCAGGTTCTTATAAATTCGGTGTTTATGGAACAGGGGGTACATCGTTAAGGTCAGGTGGAGTTATGGGGTATGATTATGGTGTAGCAATCGGGAGTTTAGGATATTTTGCTTCCAATGGACTTGATTATTCTGTTTATGGATTTGGACAAGCACACACGAATGGAGTTGCTGGTGGAAAATTAGCACCTGGTGCATCAATGGCTACTTTAGCGGAAAACACAAACATTGGACTTGGTATTTATGGTGGTTTTATGGGTGGATGGGTTAAAGGACTTGTCTACGGTACTGTTTTGTCAGGAGATCGATATGGTCTTTATGTTGACGGTAAAACCTATATGAATGAACCGTTAGTTCAACTAGTTGAAACTGCTGGTGATAGACAAGTTGTTTATGGAACTTCTGCAATGAAAGTGGAAATAAGCGATCGTGGCAAAGCTTCATTAGCAAATGGTACTATCTTCATTGCTTTCTCGGAAGAATTCAAAAATACTATATCTTCTAATCCAGATGAATTAACAATTACAATAAGTCCTTTAGGTAATTCTAACGGTATATATATTGAAGATTATAATCAAGATGGATTTACTGTTCGTGAGAACAACAATGGATCATCTTCAGTATATTTCAATTGGATCGCAATTGGTACACGAAAGGATTATGAGACACTTGAACATTCTTCAGAAATTATCGCGAATGATTATGACCAAAAAATTAACGGTGTAATGTATAACGATATTAATGAAAATGGAAATGCTCAACCAATGTGGTGGGATGGTACACAAATTCGTTTCGATGCAGCACCACCAAAATCAGCACCTACAGGAACAAATGTGTTAATAAGACAACAATAAAATATAATTGAGATTTTAAAGGGTCACTTCAAAAATGAAGTGACCCTTTTTTTTATTCTCCAAGTCTGATACGTACACCAATTGACGAATTAAATACCCAATTTCTTACACCTTCTGGTGGTCTTGAATCATAGAAATTGGTGAATTCAAAACGAAAATCGATACGCTTGAAAAGATGAAAGGTTAATGCGTATTGTCCCATAAAACGGAAATCATTGAAATCTGTAAATAAGGGTTGAAAATAAGTAGCCGCTGAAAAAGTAAAATTAGTCTTAGGATCTATAAACCAAGATAAATAATTACTCCAACGCACTCCTTCATTTATAATTCCTGAAGTTCTAATATCTTCATATTCATAAAATACCGATGACCCTGCAAAAAGACGATAACCCTTTTTATCATAAAACTTTACCCGCAAACCAGTTCCTGTTAGAGCTCGTAATCGCTGATCTAACAATTGATTGTATTGAATTTGCGCATAACTCTCACATTTCCAAGGACTTTTTTTCAAGGTATCTCTGAATGATTTCAATCGATAAGCATACCTGAAATGAATCATCCCAGAATTAGCATAAACTTGATTGGCACCCTTTGTATACACCCAATCTGTTAGAAATAAATAATAATGCTTTTTAGACTTGTATTGCACTCTTGGTCTAAATGAACCACTTAAAAGAAGATCTTTATTTTTAACCGCTGAAAAAGCAGCATCAATTGCCCCACTAAATCCACTTGTATCATCGTAAATTCTTCTATTTTCAATATTGACAACTTGTGAAAAAAGATGAGTTGAGAATACGATGTTCACTATAATAAAAAGGCACTTCATTACTTCTGAGCGAACTTATACATGATAAAAGCGATAAAACCAAAAATCACATTTGGAACCCAAACGGCAATTTGAGGGGGGAAACCAACTTTTAAAGCAGCTACAGTTGTTACCTGCATCGCAAAAATGTAAATAAAAATAATGACCAAGCCAATTGCAATATTTATCCCAACACCACCACGTCTCTTTCTACTAGAAACTGAAACACCTATTATTGTCAACACATACGTAGCAAAAGGTAATGAAGTGCGTTTATATAATTCAATTTCATACATTGGCACATTACCAGAACCTTTTAGTTTTTCTCTCTTAATAAACTTTGTCAATTCCGAATAAGTCATTGCTTCTGAAACATTATCTCGCTGAGACATTTCCTCTGCATTAAAATTAAAGGTTGTGTCTTTAACTTTTCCCTCGTAAACTAAATCGTTCGGATAACCAACATAACGTTCGTAATAATCCGTTAAGGTCCAATCATTTGTTCCCAGTTTACATTTCGCAGTTCTTGCTTTTAGTATGTATCTCAATTCATTATTATTTCCCCATTTTTCTAAAACAAAATCATTTATCACTTCATCTTCTGAGGAATAATTCGAGAAGTAAACAATTTGATTTCCAGGGTATTCAGCATGATAATTTTGAATGTACATGGCATCACGATAGTACTTTTCTTCAAAGTCCAATCGATTTTTATTTGAAATAGGAATGACAAAATGATTAAAGATTAAAGCACCTATCATCAAGATTGTCGCGCCAATCATATACGGTCTCAAAAATCGATTAAATGTTCGACCGCTATTTAAAATCGGGATAATTTCAGAATCTTGCGCCATTTTGGCTGTAAACCAAATCACTGAAACAAAAATAATCATTGGCGAAAATAAATTCCCGTAATACACTATGAAATTAAAGTAATAAGTAAAAATAATTCCTGAAATTGGCGCTTGATTATCAATGAATTCACTCAATCGTTCCGACAAGTCAAACACCATAGCTAGAAGCATGATGATCCCCAACATAAAAAAGAATGTTGTTAAAAACTTACGGAGAATATATCGATCAAGAATTTTCAGCATCTATTACAATCTATTTTTCAATTTTGGAACCATTTGATCTTTCCATTGCGTAAAATCACCTGCTAAAATATGTTTACGCGCCTCTTTCACCAACCATAAATAAAAAGCTAGATTATGAATTGTCGCAATTTGAATTCCTAAATTTTCTTTGGAATGGATCAAATGGCGCAAATAAGCTTTAGTATATACTTGGTCAACATAAGCAGTTCCATTAGGATCAACTGAACTAAAATCCAAAGCCCATTTCTTATTTTTAATGTTTATAATCCCTTCTGAAGTAAATAACATTCCGTGACGTGCATTTCTACTAGGCATCACGCAATCAAACATATCAATTCCTAGGGCTATACATTCCAATAAATTGACTGGTGTACCCACGCCCATTAGATAACGTGGTTTTTCTTTTGGAAGAACACCACAAACTAGATCGGTCATTGCATACAATTCTTCATCAGGCTCCCCCACCGATAAACCACCAATGGCATTTCCAACTGCATCATGAGAAGCAATTGTTTCGGCTGATTCTATACGCAAATCATTATAAACACTTCCTTGAATGATTGGAAACAATGCTTGGTTGTATCCATATTTGGGTTCTGTACGATCCATTTGTTCAAAACAACGTTTCAACCAACGATGAGTCATGTGCATAGAGCGCTTCGCGTAATTATACTCACATGGGTAGGGTGTACATTCATCAAAAGCCATAATAATATCCGCTCCAATCGACCGTTGAATATCAATTGCCTTTTCAGGCGTAAAAAAGTGATAGCTTCCATCAATATGTGATTGAAAACGCACACCTTCTTCAGTTATTTTATTCGAATTAGATAAAGAATAAACTTGATAACCTCCACTATCCGTTAAAATTGGACGTTCCCAACCTATGAATTGATGCAATCCCCCGGCACCTTCAATCACCTCCAATCCCGGTCGTAAGTATAAATGATACGTATTTCCCAAGATGATTTGGGCTTCTACATCATCTCTAAGTTCTTGTTGATGAACGCCTTTAACCGTTCCAGCTGTACCAACAGGCATGAAAATAGGAGTTTCAATTGCTCCATGGTCAGTATGCAAGATCCCAGCTCTTGCCTTAGATTTTGAATCAGTATGCTTTAAATCGAAGTGCATAAATTGTTGAAAAATAAACAGCGCAAAGATACATGTATTTCAATAAGCACCCCATATTTGCACCAAAGCTTTATACACGGATGCATCTATTGCCAACATTTGATCAAAATCTAGAGACAGTCATTTTTATTGCACTTGCAATATCAGGGTTTGTTCAACTAATATACGCCTTATTCATTTACAGAAAACTTGCTTTTTATAAGGAGAAAAAAGGTTTGACGGATGAAGATCTCCCTGCCGTATCAATCATTATAGCTGCTCGAAATGAAGCTGATAATTTGTTCGAAAATCTGCCTTTCATCTTAGAACAAAATTATCCTACATTCGAAGTAATTGTCATCAATCATCAATCAGTTGACGATTCCTCTTATTTATTGAATGCCTATACACGTCAATATCCTAACCTACGGGTTATTGAAGTAAATCGAAATCATCATCTGCGATCTGGTAAAAAATTACCCATTACTCTTGGTATAAAAGGCGCAAAATATGAAAATTTATTACTTACCGACGCCGATTGCCGTCCAGCAACAAACAATTGGCTGCGCAGCATGAGTTCTCGTTTTGTCTCAGGAAAGGAAATAGTTTTAGGGTACGGACCTTACAACAAAAGGAAAGGATTCATTAATCGACTCATTCGCTTTGATACTGCTTGGATTGCGATGAATTATTTTTCAATGGCATTGAGTCGATTACCATACATGGGAGTTGGTAGAAACTTAGCTTATTCAAAGGATTTATTTAATCAAGTTCGTGGATTTAAGTCGCATTATGCCTTACCTTCTGGAGATGATGATTTATTTATTCAAGAAGCCGCACAAAAAAATAACTATGCAATCAATTTAGATCCGAGCTCTTTTTGTTATTCCGATGCCGCGGAAACATGGAGTGCATGGTCAAGACAAAAATCTAGGCACTATTCCACTTCAAACCGGTACAATGTTATTAAGAAAGCGTTGTTAGGAATATATCCCTTCACCCTGTTAATCTTGCTCATTTCCTTTGTTACTTTGTTGCTGAATATTGAATTTCGCTGGTTAAGTCTTGCGGTGTTTAGCTTTGTAATGTTAATAAAATGGTGGTTTCAAGGCCGTTGCCTAGTAAAATTAGGTGAAAAACGCTTTGTATACTTCTTGCCATTTTGGGAAATCTTTTACACCTTGCTAATTCCCGTTTTGTTTTTAACTGCGGAGAAAAAGCGACCAAACAAATGGTAGACGTAGAACATTTATCTGACAAAGCAAAACAAGATCTCATTTTAGTTGAGTCAGCAAAACGCGGCGACCAGTCAGCATATGCGGAATTAATGGACAAGTACCGTGATTCTATTTACTACATGATGCTTAAAATGGTAAAAAACCAAGACGATGCAGATGATTTAACCATTGAAGCATTTGGAAAAGCATTTAGTCGAATTGATCAATATTCACCTAGCTTCGCTTTTAGCACTTGGCTTTTCAAAATTGCCTCAAACAATAGTATCGATTTTATTCGCAAAAAACGAGTGAAAGTAACTTCAATGGATACCGGAATGACAACGGATGATGGTGAGACGATATTCTTTGATGCCAAAAGCAATACTTTAAATCCAGAACAAATTATCATTCATGGCCAAAAGGTTATTCATATGCGCATGCTAGTCAGCAAACTCAAGCCCCGCTACAGAGAACTTGTTGAAAAGCGCTATTTCGAAGAATTGAGTTATGAGGAAATTTCAGAAGAATTAAACCTTCCTTTAGGAACTGTTAAAGCCCAATTGTTTCGTGCCCGTGATTTCCTGGCAAATATGATGGATAAAATGAAAGAAGATATCTGATTTCTTTTCAAAACAAGCTGATTTTATAACTACATGTCGACATCTACAGAAATTGCGTTAATTCTAAAATATTTTCCAGAATTGACGGCAAAACAACAAGACCAATTTTCAAAATTAGGACCTGCCTATAAATTTTGGAATGCTCAAATCAATGTTATTTCAAGAAAAGATGAAGACAACTTTTATGAAAGACATGTATTGCATTCACTAGGCATTGCAAAGGTTATAAAATTTGATGATAACTCTGAAATAATAGATATTGGAACTGGAGGAGGATTCCCTGGAATACCTTTGGCTATATTATTTCCTGAATGCGAATTCACTCTTGTAGATTCGATCGGTAAGAAAATAAAAGTGGTAAATGAAGTCGTGGAAGAATTAGGTCTTAAAAATGTTACCGGAATACATGCACGCGCCGAACAGATTAAACAACAATTCGATTTTGTGGTGAGTAGAGCAGTTACATCAATGCCTGCGTTTCTGCCATGGACACGCAATAAGTTTAAGAAAGAGAACCATAACAAACTTCACAACGGGATTTTGTACTTGAAGGGAGGCGATTTAAAAGAAGAACTTTCTGATGTAAAATATCCAATCAAGATAAAAGAGCTTTCAACCTTTTTCAAAGAGGAATTTTTTGAAACAAAAAAGGTTGTATATGTAAAAATGAATAACTAAAAAAGGTGTAGAAAAATCCACACCTCTTATTTGTTTATTCTATTTTATATTTTAAGAATTCAATTTGTACTTTTTTAAAAAAGCATCCCAATTCCAAATAAAACTTGCCATTACCTCATCCATTCTTTTAAGGAACAAAGGATTCGGTGCTTGCATTCTTCTGAAGTATTCATCTTGGAAATTATTCAATTTGTACTTTTCAAAAATGGCTCTTGACATTCCGTATACCATATTTTTCGAAGGATGATTAATTCTTGAAATGAACGATTGGTAATCACGAATCATTTTAGTGAAGTCAATTACTGACATTTCGTACATACTCGCCAACTTTTCAAAAATAATTAGCTCAATGCGACTTGCTTGATTCGCTTCAAAAGTACTTTCTAAATAGGAAAGATTCCCTACAAGAACGATTAAACCAAATTCACCATTGTCTTTTTCTGCAATTTCAGGTGAAACTACAAAAGCGACATCCTCATTGATCAATTGTGCTACTTCTTTAAAACCGTTGTCAACAGTGTCAAAAATAGCATTAATAAAAATGTTTGAAACTTGATTATCCGATAATTTTCGTTTGATAAGTGAGCCTATCATTTGTCTTTCAGTTTTTAATGTAACAAATTTACCATTACCTTAAGGCTGAATCACCTAGTGCCACTCCGTGTTTTCAACTAAGTTTTCAACACTTTGATTACAAAATGAACTCTAGATTAATTCATTTACATTTCAAACCATTCAAAATTGATTAATGCTTATCTTTATGCACTAAAATAATTTGTTCCTTCATGCGATTTCTAAGTGTTCTATTTATTGTCTTTTCCTCTTATCTGGCTTATTCACAGATTAGAAATGCGCCAAAATCGTTTGATAGTTTGACAGTTTCAAGCTCGTTTGACAAATACAGCGTCTATATGGCGAATAAATATACTGTTCCAAAAGAATTTGAATTAGCTATCGCCATTGCCTTGAGTTATTACCCTGAATTGGTGGATTCAAAAATTAAGTTCAAATTTAAAAAAATCAATACCACGCTGAATGCACGTCCAACACTTGTCTCTCTTTTGTTTTCTAAAAGAGAGGATAGGATCTATATCATTCGGATTAATAATCTTGAAAAAGATAGTGTTATCAATATTTCTGAAGTGCCATTCAATGCTAAAATTGGACTTTTCGCGCATGAATTTTCTCATTTTTCAGATTACGCTAAAAAATCAATGTTTGGTGTTATGGGAAGGGGTATTTCTTATACTTCAAAGAAATCTAAAGCAATTTTCGAAAAAGAAATTGACTTAAAGACAATTCAAAGAGGCCTTGGTTGGCAATTATACGATTGGTCTAATTTTGTTCTGTATGATTCAACAGCCGATATAAAATATAAAGAATTCAAAAAAGAGGTTTATATGACTCCTGAAGCAATTCTTGAAGTAATTAACACTACTTACCCTAATTCAAGTGAAAGTGAGACAAATTAATAATTCAATCCTTATGTCAAATCAGTTTAAAACATATATAATTTTTGGAATCTTAGTTCTAACAGGTTTAACAAGTAAAGCCCAACAGCATGATTCACCCAAACTAATTGTTGGAATTGTCATTGATCAAATGTGCTACGAATATTTGTATCGTTATCAAGATAAGTTTTGCGAAAACGGTTTCAAATTAATCATGAATGAAGGAACAAATTGTAGAAACACCCTATATAATTATGTTCCAACTTATACTGGACCTGGACATGCTACTATTTACACTGGAACAACCCCAGAAAATCATGGTATTGTTGGAAATGACTGGTACGAAAGAAAAACAAATACGGTTGTTAATTGCGTAGACGACTTAAATGTTACTTCGGTTGGAACAGCTTCTGAAGATGGAAAATGTTCCCCACACTATCTTAAAACACCAACAGTTACTGATCAACTCAAATTGACTTATCCATCCGCAAAAGTAATTTCAATGTCAATCAAAGATCGCGGTGCTATTTTACCAGGAGGTCACTTGAGTGATGGCTCATATTGGTATGACTATTCTACAGGTAAATTTATCACAAGTAGTTTTTTTAAAAAAGAACTTCCATCATGGGTAAGTAATTTTAATAATAAAAATGCGGTTGATAGCTATTTGAAAGATACATGGAATACCCTTTTGGATATCAGCGCGTATGGAGAAAGTGGTCCTGATAATTCTCCCTATGAAGGATTATTACCTGGTAAAACTACACCGACGTTTCCATACAATTTAAAAGAAATGACGAATGGAATTCCGAACTATAGTTTGTTCACCGCTACTCCTTTCGCAAATACTTATTTAGCAGATTTCGCCATTCTGTCAATTGATGCTGAACAACTCGGAAAAGATCAACAAACAGATATGCTTTGTATTAGTTTTTCTACACCAGATATTGCTGGGCACACCTTTGGTCCTTATTCAATCGAATTGGAAGATATCTACATCCGTTTAGATTTAGAAATTGGAAAATTAATTAAAGCATTAAATGAGAAAGTAGGAAAGGATCAATATGTGTTGTTTTTAACAGCTGACCATGCTGTTGTTCCGGTACCACAATATTTAACGGATAAAAAACTTCCAGGCGGTTATGTTTACTTAACGGATAAAATGATCCAGTTGAAAAAAGATGTTGAATTGATGTACGGTGCTGATTTAATCCTATCTCAAGAAAATTTGAATATCTATTTGAATCATCCTTTGATGACTGAAAAGAAATTAGATGTAAAGGAAATTTCCAATTTTATTGCTGACAAAATAGCGGTTTGGGATGGCGTCAAACGTGTGTTTACGGATGTTCAACTGCGAAATGGCAATTCTGATGACGAATGGTTAAACATGATAAGAAGAGGTTATCACAACAAAATGAGCGGCGATGTCATTTTTATGCTTGAACCAGGATATTTACCAAAGTCAACAGAGACTGCAACTTCACATAAGGGCACAAGTCATGGGTCCGCATTTAATTATGACACACATGTTCCATTACTTTGGTACGGAGCAGCTATTCCAAAGCAAGATGTGTTTCGAACAATAAATATTGCAGATATTTCTTCCACTTTAACCCACCTACTTTATTTACAACGATCTGGTGCAATGACAGGGAATCCAATCATTGAAATTTTCAAATAAGAAGCAAAAAAAAAGCGGAATCAATTTGATTCCGCTTTTTTTCTAATTTGATTCTAATTTGATTCTTAATGAACAATTGCCAATTTAACTGGCTTACTTGCTTCAGCACCATTAAACACTACAACAGAATAAATACCTTGAGGTAAATTAGTTGTATTCAATTCAACCGTATTGGTTTGTTCATTGATACTGATATGTTGAACCAACTTACCAACTTGATCATACATTTTCACTGATCCCTTTGAAACAACGTTTGAGAAACTAACTGTTGCATAAGTATTTGCTGGGTTAGGACTAACAATAGATGTCATTGTTAGTTCATTTAAGCCACTCGCGTCAACATTATAGGAAACTCTAAAATCATCAAAATAAAATCCATCTTGACGTTGTCCACCATCTGATTGAAATTGGAATCGAACTTTAATTATTTGACCAATATAATCACTTAGATTAACTTCTTCGAGTACCCATGAAGCTTGTGTTCCTTCGTATAAAGGAGTGCCATCTGCCTGCACTCCGCCGACTGATCCATTTCCAGGCACCGTGTAAAATCCACATTGCCCGATCCAAGATGTTCCACCGTCAACAGAAACTTGAAATTGACAATAATCATAATCAACTTCAATATCCCATTTTGCATAAAAAGACACTTGTGCAGCTGTAACATTTGTAAGATCAATACTATTTGTCAGCATATATGTTTTATTCGCATTATTCTGATAATTTCCAGTATTACTTTCAGTAAATGATGTTGAAGGAGAAACGAACGTTGTACCCGTTGTTGCCCATGTACCCGCCCAGTTTGCGGTTGTTGAAGCATCATCTGTAAATTGAACCGTTAAACTTCCAAATGTTTTAACAATTGTATCTTTTCTAATCCAAAGGCCATTATCAGTCAATAAGACATACTTGATCTCATCACCAAATTGAATAGCTGGATCTAAAACATAGGATATTGATCCAGTAGAAGATTGTCTTAAGTCAATATCATAAATGACAGCAGCGCCAATCGATTGAATGTTCAATAAAGGTTGAATTGAAACTGTTATTGGTCCATTTTCCAAACCCAAGCGCAAAGCAGAGTGGTTAAAATTCCCGGTCAATGTTCCAACAGTTGAAGGATCTGTATCATTTACAAGCAAATATTTTAATGTCATATGTGCTAAAACTAAGTTGGTAAAAACCATTGATTGACAAGTAGGAATAATATCTGATTGTGCAGGCCAAAAGGACGTTCCAATTTCTGGAGTCCACGCAAAAATTGTATCCTTCAAACCTACTCCTACATCAACTTTATACATGTAATCATCTGAATCTCCGGATGCAGGGTAAAGACCTGAACTCTTTTGAGGGAAGAATCCACTTTCTTCCACCATATGATTTGATAAATCAACAAAATAATCATGATGGTCTGCAAACTCAGCTGCAGTGGTGCCTACAGGAAATAATAATGTATTTCCATAAGTATGTGCATTAAATGCTGAAGTGAAATTGTGATTTTGCACCAACCATTGTATAGCTTGTGTTTCTGGTTCTGAAAACGCACCAGTTCCTGGATATGTATCATCATTCATATTAAAACTTACACCAGTTGTTCCCCAACCGTATGAGTAATTTCTATTTAAATCAACACCTTTATTTGTTGTACCAACATTTCTTCGGTTCTTACGGTGCATACCTCCACCATTCGGATTCGTAGTTTCATTATAAATGTATCCATCGGGATTAATACACGGAACAAAAAACAACTCAGTATTGTCAACTAGGTATTTTACTTCATCGTTCGTTGCATAATTTTCCAACAAATACCACATGTAAAATATCGTTTGAGACATACTCAATGGTTCTCGCGCATGATGGATAGCAGTATAAAGGACTTCTGGCTCTGTTTCGTCTGAACCAACATTGTCAGAAATTTTAACATGGTAAATCGGACGATTCTCATGCGTCAAGAAAGTTGAAATGGGCGCTTTTATACTCACTAAGGTTGGATATTGTGCTGCCATTGCATCTAATTCATCCAACATTTCTTGGTATTTCAAATACCCTCCCATTGTTCCTAAATTAAAGTTTGTTGGCACGGTCGGCAAAGCTCCTCCTGCATTTCCGCCAACACAATTGACATTTTTCTCATCCGAATTAGTCGAATTCAAATTTTGATCAACATAAAATTTCTGAACATCTTTAATTAAAATCTCAAAATGATAACCATTTGCTTCCATTAAGGCAATTTCAGCTGATGAAAAATCAGATATGAAAAAAGTATTGTGTTTATGCGTCCCATGGTCAACAGCTAAACCTAATGAAGCCAGTTTGTTCAAACCTTCATCATCTGTGAAGATTTTTACACGCGAATAATCTTGTGCGTTAAGGGTAAGTCCAAGAAAAAGGACAAAGGATGTAAGTAGTTTTTTCATTTTATAATTTCTAGTATAAGTCATACAATTTACAATTAATTTCAATTCTATTCATCAACTTTCGCTTATTAGCTGCTTTTGCAAGATGAATACTACAAAACAACGAATGAATTCATTTAAACGTTAGATTCACTTATAATTAAAAAAGGCGCTTTCATACCTAATTCAACCCCTTTTGTATAATCCTTCAATTAGGTGAGAAGCACTTTTGTACATTTGGGTATACAAAACTCTATATTATGTCTGATAACAAAATTACATTCGGAAAAGTTTTTTGGCCAAGCTTTTTAGCAGTATTAATTATGTCCATTGTTGGACTACTCATTTTCTTTTTAATTCTCGGAGGCATCATTGGTAGCTTCGGTGATTTTGGTCCAAAACCATTAGCTGTAAAAGATAAAACAGTTCTTCACATGACCTTAGATGGTGAAATTGCCGAAAAAGGTGAAAACAGTTTTGACGCATCATCCTTTTCACTGAATAAAACGATTGGCTTAAGTGATATTTTATTTGGTATCGAAAAAGCGAAAACAGATTCGAAAATCAAAGGAATTTTTATTGAAATTGGTGATTTGAACTGTGGTTTTGCAACAGCACGAGAAATCCGCAATGCCATCAACGATTTTGAAAAAAGTGGAAAATTTGCCATTGCTTACAATCGTGGCGAAATGATTAGCCAAAAAGAATATTACGTTGCTTCTGCAGCTGATGAAAATTATGGTTTTCCTTCTTCGAACATGGAATTTGTAGGACTTGGAGCTGAATTATCATTCTTCAAAGGTACATTAGCGAAATTAGATGTTGAAGTAGAAATCATTCGCGGAACAAACAATGACTTTAAAAGTGCGGTTGAACCATTCTTTAGAAACAACATGAGTGATTCAAGTCGCGTGCAAATCGAACGTTACTTAAACTCAATGTGGCTGGATATTCGTCAAGAAATTGCGAAAGACAGAAATGTATCAGCAACCACCTTAAATGAAATAGCTGAAGGAGCAAAAATTCATCGTGCCCAAGATGCTGTTGATTACAAATTATTGGATGGGGTAATGTACCGTGATGAAGTGATGGATCTTGTTTCGAAAAAAGCAGGTACTGACAAAGCAGACGAAATTGAGCTTCAAGCATTTGAGAAATATGCAACTAAAAAATTCAACCAAGACCAAGCAAAAGCTAAAAACGACAAACCGAATATAGCAGTAATTCTTGCAGAAGGTGGTGTTTCGGTTGATGGTGATGGTTTGACTTCAGAAGAAATCTGCAAACTATTCCAAGATGTTCGCAAAAACAAGTCAATCAAAACAGTTGTGTTTAGAATTAACAGCCCTGGTGGAAGTGCTTTAGCAAGTGATGAAATTTGGAGAGAAGTAAAATTGACAAATAAAGTAAAGAAAGTGATTGTTTCAATGGGCGATGTTGCTGCATCTGGAGGGTATTACATTGCCGCTCCTGCGACATACATTTTCGCTGAACCAACAACAATTACTGGATCAATAGGTGTTTTCGGAATGATTCCATATACTGGAAAAATGTTTGAAAACAAATTGGGAATGACTTTCGATCGAGCAACTACAAATCAACATGCTGTTTTAAGCACTAATCGTAAGTTAACACCTGCTGAATTGGTATTAATTCAAGAAGAGGTTGACAATATCTATGATAAATTTTTAGGTAGAGTTGCTGAAGGAAGAAAAATGACGAAAGAACAAGTCAATGTTATAGCTCGTGGACGCGTATGGACAGGACGTGATGCATTGAAAATTGGTTTAGTAGATAAACTTGGTGGAATTAAAGACGCAATAAATTATGCTGCGAATGAATATGGCATTAAGAATCAAAAAATTCTTTATTACCCTATACGTAAAGATCAAAAATGGTTGGAGATTTTGGAACAGATTGAAGAACAAGACGAAGCTTCAATCAGTGTTGAATCGGCTCAATTACCAAAAGAATTGATTGAACAATACAAAAAATTGAAAAACATCGAATCATATAGTGGTATACAAATGAGAATGCCTTTTGAATTAGATATAAGATAAGAAGTGAATAAGAAAGAAAAAGGCGGAAGATTTTTTAACTTCCGCCTTTTTTTATGTATTTCTACGATTGTAACGTTGCTTCTCATTTAGCCATTTATGTTGACTCTTCGTGAATCTATTAGAAGATTTTTTCTTTGGATCAAAGCGGTAAATGATTCCAATTGAGTGTTGCAGATAATCAGCATCCGTTTCGAAAAAGTCAAGTGAAAGTGCCAATTTTCCAGCAGTTTGAACTTGAATTCCCCATTTCCGTGCAAACCAAAAATTAACTCCAAAAGTAGTTGTTACCAAAGGTGTAAAATTAGGATCTTGGGTCGCACGATAGGTTCCCCCTAAGCCCATTGACATGTATGGATCAAGCCACTTTACTCTTCTTAAAAAACGGCCAAAGCTATATTTTACTTGAAAATCCGCACAAACAAAAATACCCGATCGTCCAGTTGTATCATTGATAAGTTTCGAGCTAGAATAACGATTAAAAGCAGCTGAACCTTCTAAAGACCACCCTCTTCTCAAATACCTATCGATAGATAATCGACTCGGGAAATATTCATAATTCCATGAACCTGGAATATCCAATAGGTTCGAATAAGCATTTCCATCATCATCAATGACGTTCCAGCTTATTCCAATCATCCATTTATATGGATTTTTTTTGCGCTGAATAGAAGCTGGCTGAGCAATTAAGCTCATTGCAAACATTAAACTAAATACAATTAAACTTAGTTGCTTCATCTTCAAATTTACATAGTTATTTCATCAAACGGAAACTGTAAAATAAGTTTCAGTAATGACAAACAAAAATACAAAACCATTCAAAACAAAAAAACCTCGACAAAATCGAGGTTTTCAGTTTAAAAAGAATAATTATTTAGAAGCCATTTCTACAAATTCATCGTAAGAAACTTCTCTATCTTTCAATTTAACCGTGCTTTTAAAGAACTGAGTTAATTTTTGTTCAGCTAACATATCATAAACACGCGTTGCCTCTTCTTTGTTTTGTAACACTTGAAGTGCAGATGCCGTTAATTCTTTATCATCGGGAGCTGGAATGCCATATTGAGCGTAATTATTCACTAAAAGTCCTTTTGTGAATTCAATTACCTCATTATTATCCAATTTAATTTCATTTGTTTTGAAAATGTTTCCTTGGATTAATTGCCACTTCAAGCCTTTTGCATATCCATCAAATTCTTTTTCAATTTGATCTTCCGTAATTTCCTTTTGATTTGAGGCTTTAATCCATCTTTTCAAGAACGATGTTGGTAAATCAATTTTCGTGTTTTCCAACAAATCTTCGTAAATTGACTTCGTTAACAAACGATCTGAATCATTCGAAAACATACCTTCAAGATCAACAGCAACTCGTTTTCGCAAATCTGCTTCAGAAGTCACAGCTCCTTCACCAAATAAACGATCAAATAAGTCCTGGTTCAATTCAGCCAATTCCATGTGCTTAATCTCATTGATTGTTAGTTGGAATTTATCAGATACTCCTACTAGTTCTTCTTCCTTAATCCCTAACATTGCAGCAGTATCGCTCGCGCCACGAGAAACTTTATGAGGACTAACGATCACTTTATCACCTTTAATCTTTCCTTCTAATTCAATCTTTACTTTTGGATCTTCAATGAATTCCATTGAGATTGTAGAAGAATGCATAATTCCACTAGTCTTGATTGAATCATCCTCATTCAATTCAACAAATTGAGCAAGCACTAGATCCCTTGAACCAATGGCATCAGTAGAAACTAATTTTCCATAACGACGACGTAAATCATCTACTTGTTTGTCTAACAATTTCGCATCAACTTTTACTTTAATGTAATCGTATTTGCTTTTATCCGAAAGAGGCAAAGTAAACACTGGACTAAATCCAATCTCATACTCAAAAACAAAATCTACTGGTTTTTCAAAGTCACCTTTTACTTCAGCATCCATCTTTGGTATTGGATTACCTAGAATATTAAGTTTGTTTTCAGAGATATACTGATACAAAGCGTCGTTTACAAGTTTATTCAACTCTTCTGCAAGAACAGATTTACCGTATTGTTTTTGAACCAGACCCATTGGGACATGACCAGGTCTAAATCCAGGGGTTTTAGCTGTTTTACGGTATTTCTCTAAGGTCGCCTTTACTTTATTCTGATAATCAGCTGGAGAAATTTGTACTTTAAGTACTGCGTTTAACGTATCAACGTCTTGACGAACTACATTCATCTTCAATGAATTTTTAAATTGTATTAAACAAAAAATGGTCTTGTACAAACAAGACCATTTGAAGTGCGGATGGAGGGACTCGAACCCGCACACCTCTCGGAACCAGATCCTAAGTCTGGCGTGTCTACCAATTTCACCACACCCGCAATTATATTTCAATCTATAGAGACCGCCTGTCTCTACCCACATTTTGGAGTGCAAAGATAATCTATTATTTTAAAAATGGAAACAAGCACCAAAAAAAAATAGTGACTCTTCATAAAATGTGGAAAAGTCTTTAAGTCACATGAAGAAAGAGCGCTAAAAAGCACTTAAATTTGTACTCTAAAAATTAGGCGTTAAAATGTTAAGTCTCGATCCTCAATCTCTTACAATTCCGAAATTACACCAATATCTATTGGGTGCTATTGGTCCACGACCTATTGCATTTGCTTCGACAATTGACGCAGATGGGAATCATAATTTAGCACCTTTTAGCTTTTTTAATGTTTTTAGTGCTAATCCACCTATTCTTATTTTTTCTCCAGCACGCTCAGGAAGAAGTAATACGACGAAGGACACTTATAACAATGTGAAGGTAGTTCCTGAAGTCGTAATTAATATAGTGAATTACGACATTGTTCATCAAATGAGTTTAGCAAGTTCACCTTATCCTGCTGGTGTAAGTGAATTTGAAAAAGCAGGCTTTACTCCAGTGGCTTCCGAAAAGATTAAACCAATGCGCGTCGCTGAATCGCCTGTTCAATTTGAATGTAAGGTGAATGAAGTCATTGAATTGGGTAGCGAAGGTGGCGCTGGAAATTTAATCATCTGTGAAGTAGTAAAAATACACATCAACGAAGCTGTTTTAGATGAGAACGGAATGATTGATCAACATAAAATTGATTTAGTAGCTCGAATGGGAGGAAATTGGTACTGTAGAGCTGACAAAAATTCGATGTTTGAAATTGTGAAACCAATTACTACCTGTGGAATAGGTTACGACCAACTTCCTCAAGATATTCTTTCTAGCAAGGTGCTAACTAACAATAACTTAGGTCAACTCGGTGGAATTGAGGAGTTGCCAAATGAAACAGATGTGAATGAATTCAAACTTTTGGAATTAAGTGAATTATTTGTATCTTTAGAAGACAAACCAGCGGAATTAGAACTCGCTTTGCACAATAAGGCAAAAGATCTCTTAGCTGAAAACAAACTGGAAGAAGCGTGGATGACCCTTCTTTCTTTTAACAACGGATAAAACAACAACAAATTAATAAATAACCATTATGTTTAAATTAACAGGAACCGTAAAGGTATTGAACAGTACTGTTCAAGTGTCGGAGAAATTTTCAAAAAGAGAATTCGTAGTTACAGACACGTCAAGCATGTATCCGCAAGATATCTCTTTCCAAGCAACACAAGACAAATGTGCCATGTTAGATGGAATTCAACAAAATGATCAAGTTGAAGTATCTTTTAATATTCGTGGACGAGAGTGGACAAGTCCTCAAGGTGAGGTGAAGTATTTTAATTCATTAGAAGCTTGGAGAATTGAAAAAGTAGGTGCTGGAGTTCCGCAAGGAATGCCTCAAGGTGGTCCATCTGCTATGAATTTAGATCCAATTTCGGCAACTCCATCTGCTGCTGTAAATGTGGAAAGCGCTGATGACGACCTTCCCTTTTAAAACCTGAAATTCTGTTTTAAAAGACAAATCAAATTGACTAAAAGCTAAACATTCGTGTTTAGCTTTTTTTTGTGACCTAATGTTTATGGCATAAAAAAGCCTGTCATTGCTGACAGGCTTTTAAAAAAGTTCAATAGTATATATTAATTAACCTTAACATTTACTGCGTTCAATCCTTTTTTACCTTCTTGAAGTTCGAATTCAACTGAATCACCATCACGGATTTCATCAACTAAACCTGAAACGTGTACAAAATACTCTTTGTTTGTTCCTTCTTCTACAATAAAACCAAAACCTTTTGATTCATTGAAAAATTTTACTGTGCCTTTACTCATTATAAAAATATAAAATATTAAAGGGCGAAGTTACGATAATAATCACGCGAAACACATTTAATGAGGATATTTATTTTTCTTCTTGTTTGAAATAGAAATAAATAGGGGATTTTCTTAAGGTGTAAAATATCTCTACAATCAATACACCATTAACTTTCCTTCAATTATTTGACCCCCTACTTCAAGAAAATAAATATACTGCGCACTTGGTAAATTAAAATTCTTTAAATCAATAAAAACAGCTCCTTTCTGCTTGAATTCATTCAATGGCTCTTCAATTATTCTGCCATCTATAGTACAGATTTTTAATGAAACATGAGCAGCACTTGAAAGTTGAAAGGACAACACTTCATCCTGTTGAATTGGATTTGGAAACAAGATTATTGAACCTAACTTATCAATTGACGAAAGATTCGCACTTGAACCCATGTAATGAAAAGTAACTGTATTGTTTTGCGTATTCGGAACAGCTAAGGTATCGTTTAGCGTATTGTAGAATATATCCGCAGGATTTGAGAGACCCGTTACAACTTGAGTTGGTGTGCCAAAAACATTGTCAAATTTATAAATTGATTGTTGTCCCCAAGCCGATACATAATAGTTGCCAGATCCGTCACGTCCAATTCCATCACAATTACTCAATGATGTAGTTGTAATAGTTGATAATGAAGAATCGGCAAGGCTAACCGCTTTAATTGCCGCAGATCCGCCCCAATTAACAAATACTAGTCGATTATTTGCCCCGTCATACCACATTCCATTCGGTGAAGAAACAGTATTTGTAACCATTACATTGAATGCCTCCGTTAATATATTTATTCGATAGATTTTCTTTGCACTGAAATCGCTTACAAACAAATATTGAGACCCATCACTTGTTATACCATTTAAGAATGTCCCACCTACATTAATATTATTCACCAACAACCCTGTTGTCAAATCAAAACTCTTTATTCTAGTAGCATCGCAAACCCATAATTTATTCCCAACAATTTCCAACCCTGCTGGATTAGTAACATTCGATGTAAATAATACTGGCGATTGACCAGGAACAAGCGATTGAATACTTTTAACCGTTCCTTTGTTTGACACTAAATATCTATTGTTCAATTGATCAAATTCAACGCTTTCTGGTCCGCTTAAAGATTGAGCAAAGATGACTGATGTTAAACTTAAAAATGTTAAAGCAAATAATAAATGTTTCATCTTGATATATTTAAGGTATAAACTTAAGCAAAAACATGCTGGAATTTACAAATTGAATTAATGGCACAGAAATTGAAATTCCAAAAACAATTATTTCCTAATTCTAGTTTTCAATTTCGCGGAAATCCTCTCATCCCAAATGAGAGGATTTTTTTATTCATTTCAACTTCTCATCTTTAAAATTCTAAATACATCGTATCTTTGCACCCTTAAAATTGGAGGAAATGATTACGGTTGATGGATTAGCAGTAGAATTTAGTGGAACAACGTTGTTTAGCGATGTGTCTTTTGTTATTAATGAAAATGATAAAATTGCCTTAATGGGTAAAAATGGTGCAGGAAAATCGACAATGTTGAAAATCCTTGCAGGCGTTAACAAAGCTACAAAAGGTAGCGTTTCAGCGCCAAAAGACGCAATCATAGCTTACTTACCTCAGCACCTTTTAACAGACGATAATTGCAGTGTATTTGAGGAAACATCTAAGGCTTTTCAGTCTATTTTTAAAATGAAAGATGAAATTGAAGTCTTGAATACAGAATTAACTGTGCGCACCGATTATGACTCAGATGAATACATGCGTATAATTGAGCAAGTTTCTGAATTAAGCGAAAAATTTTATTCAATAGAAGAAATTAATTACGAAGCGGAAGTTGAAAAAGTATTACAAGGCTTAGGTTTTTCTAGAGAAGACTTTACCCGATCGACTTCTGAATTTAGCGGTGGTTACCGTATGCGAATTGAACTTGCAAAAATTTTACTACAAAAACCAGATTTAATTTTGTTGGATGAGCCAACAAATCACCTGGACATCGATTCTATCGAATGGTTGGAAGATTTTTTAATTAACCAAGCAAAAGCTGTAGTAGTAATTTCCCACGATAGAACCTTTGTAGACAACATTACCACTCGCACGATTGAAGTCACAATGGGTCGTATATACGATTACAAAGCAAAATACTCTCATTACCTCGAGCTGCGCAAGGAACGTAGGGAACAGCAGCAAAAACAATTTGATGAGCAACAACGCTTTATTGCTGAAACCACCGAGTTTATTGATCGTTTCAAAGGAACCTATTCCAAAACAAACCAAGTTGGATCTCGTGTTAAAATGCTTGAAAAATTAGAAATTGTCGATGTAGATGAGGTCGATTCTTCCGCTTTACGTTTACGCTTTCCTCCTGCCCCTCGTTCGGGAAATTATCCTCTAATTGTCAATGATCTTTCCAAAAGATATGGCAATCATGTAGTTTTTAAGGACGCTTCTTTAACAATTGAACGCGGTCAGAAAGTAGCTTTTGTAGGTAAGAATGGAGAAGGTAAATCTACAATGATCAAAGCCATTATGAAGCAAATTGATTTTGAAGGCTCATTGGAATTAGGCCACAATATTCAAATCGGATATTTTGCCCAAAATCAGGCATCTTTACTCGATGAAAGTTTAAGTGTATATGAAACCATAGATAATATTGCCGTTGGTGATATTCGTACAAAAATTAGAGATATTTTAGGTGCCTTTATGTTTGGAGGTGAAACCAGCACAAAAAAAGTAAAGGTTTTGTCAGGTGGTGAAAAAACACGACTAGCGATGATAAAACTACTTTTAGAACCGGTTAATTTGTTGATTCTAGATGAACCTACCAATCACTTAGATATGAAAACAAAAGACATTATTAAAGATGCTTTACGCGATTTTGATGGCACCTTAATTCTTGTTTCGCATGACCGCGATTTCTTGGATGGCTTAGCAACAAAAGTTTTTGAATTTGGAAACAATCGAGTAAAAGAACATTTTGAGGACATCAAAGGATTCTTAGCAAAGAAACGTATGGAAAGTTTACGAGAGATTGAAAAGTAACATTCAATATTTCAATAATTTCGATCTAATTTTCGCCCCTTCCACGTTGGTTTAAACCTATACATCATCAAAACAATGATAAGTGTATATAAAGGAAATAAAATTTCATAAAATGGAATAAACAACCATGAAACCAAGCGTTTACTGCGATTAAAAAAAGGCAAGAAAGCTAATACATCGATTCCTGATTTTACAAAAAACACCATGATTGCCGACTTTGTTTCACCAAAGATGAGTAAGCTGGTCACAATTCCTACAAAAACAAAGGTAAATACAGCTTGAGTAACAGCCAAACTAGTACTGAGTCGATCTTTAACATCTCCAGTTTTTGCAATCCATCTCAAACGCTGATGAATAAATTCCTTCCAAGATTTTGGTGTTTCTGTATAAATAGCTAAACGACTGTCTGTCATCAATCGCACTTTGGCATTGCCTTTGCGGAAATCACGCAGTAGATAAATATCATCGCCACTTGGCATATGCACATGGGTCTCAAATCGATCATGTTTTTCAAATGCTTTACGATTAAATAATAAATTTGCACCACTCGCTAAAATTGGTCTTGTCCATCCAGCCAAACCCATATTTACGGCCATGACAAGTAATAAATCAACTTCAAATAGGTATTCAACTGACTTTTCAGCTTTCAAAATGGCTGGTAAGATATACATATCTGTTTTTTCCAAATAACTTACATAAGAAAAATACGAAGGTTGAAGTTCTATGTCAGCATCGATTGTCAAAATAAATTCCGAATTTGATGACTCGATTGCCTTTCTGATTGCACGTTTTTTTCCTTCAATACCTTCGTCTAAATTTAAAATTCGATAAGGAATTTCAGTATTTAATTGATTTATGAACTCAACAGACCGGTCATCAGAATGATCATTTACAAAAATGAACTCTTTTGGGTAAAGTTGAAGTTGTACAATTGAATTTAAAAGGCCTTGAATACGTTGTTCCTCATTTCTAAAAGGAATAATTACCACTAAATCACTCACATCTATCCCTTCATTTTCCTCTGCTACATAAGAAGTTTCTCTCATTCGTTGTGCGAAATATCCCACAACAATTAATAGGAAAATGAACAATAAATAAACAACTAAAAAAAGTGTAATTAAATTCATGATAAAACTTTTTTAGAACGCAAAAAGAGGATTGAAAATAAGGTTGGTAAAAATAGATTGATGATCCAAATCGAGAAACTTGCAGCAACAATTGTATTTGAATCGATGACTAAAAGTGATAACACCCATATTGCTATTGAATCACGAATGATTATTTTTCCAAAGAAAAGTGAAGGAGCCAATGTTACCCATAAATAATATTGGCCAATCCAAAGCAATAAATCGAGTGTAAATGAACCACCAAAAGCGATAATTACTAAGTAAAATTGCAACGCAAAGATCACCAATCGCAAAAGACTCCATAAAAACACTTTCCAATGAAAATTGCTCAAGAATCTGTAATTCCCTTTTAACTTCAATATCCTCATTCTTCTTTTGAAGATTTTCACAAAGAAAAAATCAAAATAAAAATACAAAACAAACACGACAAAAATAATAGGAAGCGCAATCCAACTAAAAAAAATGGGTATTTCACCAAAAGGTGTTTCATTTAAAATCAAGATACACACAATGCCAATTATGATACTCATTGCAAACTGGGCATAATTTGAAAAGAGGGTTAACACAGTTATCGCAACTCGATCTCTTCGCTGGAAGTAAAAAATTCTACCAATAAAATTTCCAAGCATGTTTGGCGTCAGCATTCCTGAAACAATTCCAGCTAAGAAAGCATTAAATGCCACTATATTTGTTGATCTGACTTCAGCTACTTGCAAGGTGATTTTCCATTTCCTCCATTCACATAACCAATTGAAAGGCATCAGAATGAAAGCAAGCAAAAACAAAAAAGGATGTCTCAACTCAACGAACTCAAAAGAAAAATTCGTCTTTTTTAACTGCAAAAAAAACACAACTGCAATCCCTGCAAAAAGCATCAACTTTAAAAAAAAGAAGAAAGATTGTTGTTTTTTTATAGCTTTAACCAACGAAGTAGATTTGAATGGTTGAAGATAAGATAATTCTCGGAATAGACCCCGGTACGATGGTATTGGGATATGGATTAATTCATATCAAAGGTTCTAAAATGCACATGCTGAATTGTGGGATTATCGATTTGAAAAAATTGCCCACCCATCCAGACAAGTTAAAACGAATTTTTGATCGCTTAGATGGTTTGATTCGAGAATACAAACCAGACGAGATGGCTATTGAAGCCCCATTTTTTGGAAAAAATGTGCAGTCAATGATAAAATTAGGTCGTGCACAAGGTGTCGCAATTGCAGCTAGTTTAAGTAATAATATCCCTTTTGAAGAATATACTCCAAAATCGGTTAAGCAATCGGTTACAGGTAATGGCAGCGCGTCAAAAGAACAAGTAGCAGCGATGTTGCAAGTCTTATTGAATTTCACTGAAATGCCAAAATACTTAGACGCAACGGATGGTCTAGCGGTGGCTGTTTGTCATCATTTCTCAAAAGGAATTGGTGAACATAACAAATCGAAAGGAAGTGGATGGGAAAGTTTCATTAAAGCAAATCCAGATCGACAGCGAGATGAATAATTAATTAGTTAAGCGCTGAGAAAATCACCTAGTTATGACACTAAATCGAACAGTCAATTCTTTAATTACACACAAGACTAATAAAAGATTTCGAAAAGCAATTGAGGCTATAAACCTGAAAGTTCGATTATAAATGAAAAAATTAGAAGTGAAAAACACACCTATTTGTTTATTCTCTTTTTAATAAATCCAACTGGCTTATTCTGATCACTGTTATCCAAATTATGAATACTATCATTTACAACTAGTTGATTTGATATTCTATTAAGTGAATCCAAGACTTGCGCATAAATCGATTGCATTTCCTCTTGATGAGAACCATAATAATCCATACTCTCTTCATAGCGACTTGGAGAAATATGATAATTTTTCAAAATTAAATCTCCTGATTTTTTCATCGTCTTATGGTAACGATTCACTTGAATATATTTCGATTGCACATGAGATTCAAGAAGCGTCATTTCCTTTAATACCATCACTAATGTATCCCTTGGTATTAAATTGTCCTTTGAATTAAACCCACTTACCTCATCTCTACAAGAAAATAGTAAACAAATAGAAAGAAAAAATAGAAATTTACCTATCATCCGTGTCTAAAACTTAAACGTTGACCATTCGATCCTTCGACTATCTGTTCATTTGCATAAACTAAGGCTCCATTTACATAAGTAGAATCAATTGAATGAGAAAATAAAGTTCCTTCAAAAGGAGACCATTTGCATTTATATAAAAGTGATTCTTTTGTTACTTCACTTTTTTTCGCTGGATCAACAATTACCAAATCTGCTTGATACCCTTCACGAATATAACCTCTATCTTCAATTCTAAAAAGAATTGCTGGTGCATGCGCCATTTTTTCAACCACTCGTTCAATCGAGATTTTTCCTTGCTTTGACTTTTCAAGCATAGCGAGTAATGCATGCTGAACCAAAGGTCCACCAGAAGGAGCTTTAAAATAAGATTGGTCCTTTTCTTCAATTGTATGAGGAGCATGATCTGTGGCTATTACATCAATTTTATTATCAAGAACTGCTTGAAAAATAGCCTCACGGTCACTTGCTTTTTTAACCGCTGGATTCCATTTGATCAAATTACCCTTGGTTTGATAATCTTCATCTGAAAACCACAAATGATGCACACAGGCTTCTGCTGTGATCATTTTTTGCTCCAACGGCAACTGGTTACTGAACAATCCAATTTCCTTTGCTGTAGAGATATGGAGAATGTGCAGTCGAGTATTGAATTTTTTTGCTAACCGAACGGCTAAAGAAGACGATAAATAACAAGCCTCTTCGCTTCTTATAATTGGATGAAGTTCAACTGGAACATCTTCGCCATAAATTGCTCTATATTTTTCAATGTTTGTCCGCACAGTTTGTTCATCTTCACAATGAGTGGCAATTAACATCGGTGGAACTTTTGCAAATAGTTTTTCCAAGGTTGTTTCACTATCAACTAGCATATTTCCAGTAGAAGATCCCATAAAGATTTTTACACCACAGACTTTTTTTCCATCTATTTTAAGCACTTCTTCTATATTATCGTTAGACGCGCCCATGAAAAATGAATAATTCGCTATGGATGATTTTGAAGCAATTCGGTACTTGTCTTCTAATAATTCTTGTGTTAAAGCATTTGGAATAGTATTCGGCATTTCCATGAAAGAAGTGATTCCACCCGCAACCGCAGCGCGTGATTCTGTTGCAATTGTTGCTTTATGAATCAGTCCAGGCTCTCTAAAATGAACTTGGTCATCAATACACCCTGGAAGAACGAACTTTCCTTTCAAATCAACTTCAAAAACACTTCCTGTGTAGTTAATATGTGAATCTATTTTTTCGATTTTACCATTCTTAATTAAAATGTCTGCAACAAATTGTTTTCCTTCGTTGACAATAATTCCTGAACGTAAAATTGTAGCACTCATAATTTCATTTTTCTCATTTTCCAAACGCCAAAAAAGGCTTCTTTAAAAATACCAGTACTCATTTTTGATGTTCCATATTGACGATCTATAAAAGTAATTGGCACTTCTTCCACCTTAAAACCATGTTTGACCGCTGCGTATTTCATGCAAATCTGAAATGCATAACCTTTAAAAGTGTTTCCTTCCAAATTGATTTTTTGCAATACTTTTTTCTTGTAGCACTTAAAACCTGCAGTGGTATCTTTAATACATATTAGTAAAATTATCCGAACATAAACACTGGCAAAATATGACATTAATACACGGTCCCAGGGCCAATTAGACACCTTACCACCTTTGCAATAACGAGAACCGATACTCAAATCTGCTCCATTCTTGCACGAATTATACAAACGGATCAAATCATCTGGATTATGCGAGAAATCACAATCCATTTCAAAAATGTACTCATATCCCTTCGAAAGTGCCCATTTGAAACCATGAATGTAAGCAGTCCCTAAACCTAATTTTCCTATCCTACTTTCTAAATGAATTCTACCTGGAAATTCATTTTGAAGTTCAATAATTTTTACTGCTGTGCCATCTGGCGAATTATCATCAACGAAAAGAATATGAAAATCTTTCTCATACGACATAACCTTGCGAGCCATTGACTCAACGTTTTCTATTTCATTATATGTCGGTATGATAATAAGTGAATCTGACATGCAGGTCTAATTTCAGTGCTAAAATAAGGATTTAAGAATTAAATCAATTGTTAAAACTTCTAAATGCTCATTGAAAATGAATTAACTGTACTATATGCATATTAAACAAGCTAATTAGTTCAGTTCTATAAACACTGCATCAATTGCCTCTCGAATCAAATCCGATTCATAACCTTTTGATACTAAAAAACGTGACATTTTTGATTTCTTCTGCCATACGTTCGTTTCTTTCGTATCAATAAACTTACGCTGCGTCAAGTGAAGTAGGTTATTCCAATATTCGTCGAGATCAATTTCTTTAAAGGCAAGTGCTATCAATTCTTTGTCAATTCCTTTTTGACTTAAATGGTACTTTATTTTAATTCGTCCCCATTTTTTGAACCTAATTTTTCCACTCACAAATGAGAATGCGAAGCGCTCATTATTTAAAAAACTATTTGTTTTTAGATAATCAATTAATAGCACTGTTTGATCTTTTGGGAAATTCCATTGAAAGAGTTTTGTTTCAATTTCCTTGTCACAACGCTCTTGATAAGCACAATAAGATTCAAGCCTCAATTGTGCCTCCTGAAAAGAGTATTTGCACTCCGACTTCATGTCAGAGTGCAATACCTTCGTTTTTTTTATTTACAAATGAATATTCCAATAAGTGATGTGCGGTTACACTGCGAACAGGAATCCATTTTTTAAATTTAAAGAACCATTTCACTTGCCTAGAAATTAAGCCTTTCTTGAAATATGCGTCCAAATAAGGATGCACCAACAAAGTTACATGGCTTTCTTTTCTATCCAAAAGAAGGAAATTTAAATTCGATTCAATTTCTTCAGCTAATAAAATACTCGCTTGTACTTCACCTGTTCCATTACACGTTGGACAGGTTTCAGAAGTATTAATATCCGTTTCAGGTCGCACACGTTGGCGTGTAATTTCAACTACCCCGAATTTAGATGGAGGTAAAATATTATGCTTTGCTCGATCACGTAACATATGACTTTTCAATTTCTCGAAAAGAATTTTGTTATTTTCTCGATCGTGCATATCGATGAAATCTATACAAACAATACCACCCATATCACGCAATTGAAGCACACGTGCTATTTCTTCTGCGGCTTCTAAATTTGTTGCCAATGCATTGCTTTCTTGACCATCAGAACCTTTTCGGTTTCCGCTGTTTACATCAATTACATGCATTGCTTCGGTGTGCTCAATAATGAGGTAACCACCACTTGGCATTGGTACTTTCTTGCCGAAAAGCGTTTTAATTTGTTTATTGATACCAAAACGCTCGAAAATACTGATTTTGTTGTCGTATGATTTTACAATCTTTTCACGACCTGGAGCGATATCCGCTACAAAATCTTTCATTTCTTGCTGCAATTTTTCGTCATTCACATGAATGTTCGTAAAATCGGCATTCAATAAATCGCGTAAAATAGACGATGTTTTATCTATTTCTCCTAAAACACGGCGAGGAGGTGTAGCTGTTTTTAAGTTCCCATGCATAACTCTCCATTTTTCAAGGAGATTTTTGAGATCTTGGTCAATTAATTCAACCTTTTTATTTTCAGCTACTGTACGAATGATCACTCCAAAATTCTTTGGCTTGATTGCATCCATCAGATTTTTCAAACGATCTCTTTCTTCTGGATCCTTTATCTTTTGAGATATCGAGATCTTATCAGAAAAAGGCACAAGGACTAAATATCTTCCTGCGAGAGTAATCTCAGAGCACAGACGTGGGCCCTTACTCGAGATTGGCTCTTTCGCTACCTGTACCAAAATTGGTTGGGAAGCGGAAATTATTTCATCAATTTTCCCTTCTTTGGGAATGTCTTTTTCTGACTTAAAGTAAAGAAGATCGGCTACGGTTTGCCTGCCATGTAGCGTTTCTTTGGTAAACTTATTAAGCGAGCTAAATTGAGATCCTAAATCCAAATAATGCAGAAAAGCATCTTTTTCAAAACCGACATCAACAAAGGCTGCATTTAAACTTGGGACAACTTTACGTACCTTTCCAAGATATATATCTCCTACGGCAAAATCCGTATTCCCCTGTTCTTCATGCAACTCAATAAGCTTCCCATCACGTAACAAAGCAAGCCAGATACCACTTGGTCGGGCATCGACTACTAGTTCTAAACTCACGAAAGCCTGTATTAATATTTATAAAACACAAAAAACTTAGCAAGATTACCTGCTAAGTTTACGTTATGTGTAACGAAATCGTTATTTCTTTTTCTTATGACGATTCTTTCTAAGCCTCTTCTTACGCTTGTGCGTCGCCATCTTATGTCTCTTTCTTTTTTTACCGCTTGGCATAATGATATATATTTAATTGGTTAATCTCATTCTCAGTGTTCAACCCGTTTTATCAAACAGGAAAAAAACACTCCTATTTTTCAACAGGAGTGCAAAGATAATCATTTCATCGAAAATTCAAAGCACGATGAAAACAATCTGTTATTAATTCACTTTCACATTGTTCTTTACCTGCTCAACAAAAGTTTTCGCTGGTTTAAAAGAGGGAATGTTGTGCGCTGGGATAATAATTGTTGTGTTTTTTGAAATGTTTCTTCCTGTTTTCTCAGCTCTCTCTTTCACAATAAAACTACCAAAGCCTCTTAAATACACGTTTTGTCCTTTAGCCAAAGAATCTTTAATCGATCCCATGAACGATTCAACCGCCTTAAGTGCTTCTACTCTTTCCAATCCTGTTTCGTCTGCGATTCCTGCAACAATATCTGCCTTAGTCATTTCTATAAAAATTTATTTGTTTCACTTTTTTTTAGACCGCAAAAGTATATCACATAAAAGATATAATTTTGCTTTCGGCCAAAAAAAAAAAATAAATTCCCTTAATGACTGATTTCCACCTATTAATAACCGATTGGTATAGACTAAATAAACGTGAACTACCTTGGCGTTTTACAAATGACCCCTATAAAATTTGGTTATCGGAAATAATCTTGCAACAAACACGAGTAGATCAAGGCCTAAATTACTATTTAAAATTCATCAAAAATTATCCAACGGTTTTTGATCTCGCATCAGCAGATGAACAACAAGTTTTGAAAGATTGGCAAGGACTCGGCTATTACAGTCGGGCGAGAAATCTCCATTCTACTGCAAAATCAATTGTTAATGATTTCAATGGTGTTTTCCCCTCAAATTACCTGCAAATAATCAAGTTAAAAGGTGTTGGGGAATATACTGCAGCGGCAATAGCTTCTTTTGCCTTCAATGAATCAAGAGCCGTAGTTGATGGAAATGTCTATAGAGTTTTAAGTCGGTATTTCGATATTGACTTGCCGATTGATAGCACTTCTGGAAAGAAATATTTTTCAGAATTAGCAAATGAATTAATTCATCCAACTAATCCTGCTGATCACAATCAAGCAATCATGGAATTAGGCGCTTTAGTATGTAAACCTGCGCAACCTTCGTGTCCAACTTGCCCTTTAAATTCAAGTTGTAAAGCATTAGAAAATCAAAATATTTCAATTCGTCCTGTAAAAGTTAAAAAAACAAAAGTTCGCAATCGTTACTTTTCATTTTTAGTTTTTGAAAATGCAGATGAACTTATTATCGAAAAAAGAACGGGCAAGGATATATGGAGCAATTTATTTCAATTTCCACTTTTTGAAACGGAAGAACCTGCAAGAGTTGAAGCGATTATATCCGTTACTGGCACAGAACCTGATTTTTACTCGGAAGAAATCATTCATATTCTATCTCACCAGCGCTTACATGCAAGATTCTATCATTTTGAACAACTACCTTCCAAGCTAAATCAAGGGTGGATTAAAATAAAAAAAGTAGAACTTGATAATTATCCTCTTCCTCGTTTAATCGATCGCTACCTTGAAAATCGAATTTGAGTGCCCTAAAAAAAATGCAGCAATATAGATTCAATTAATTGTCTATAAATATTTACTAGTGTCCGATAAAAAAATGAGTAAGAACCCTAAATCTAAACTGACAAACGATTTAAAGAGATTATTTAAATTGACACTTACTTTTTTCAAATTTGAAAAGGAAGTCGAAAAGCGCAAGG
>Ga0105050_10001837_pt1 | contig 31122 bp, 22 predicted proteins | sample FRY01_FD_78088 | JGI IMG/M metagenome (GOLD analysis project Ga0105050, IMG submission 78088) | Freshwater microbial communities from Lake Fryxell liftoff mats and glacier meltwater in Antarctica - FRY-01 | ecosystem: Environmental > Aquatic > Freshwater > Ice > Glacier meltwater ...
ACGCCCGTAACAAAATTGGTTTAGACTCGTCAATGCCCTAAATTTGGGTAAGGCTGCACGGTGTTTTGGATGTATTTGTTTCATCGCAACAAATCTAAAGCCCGGCAGCCTAAATTTAAGCAATGAATTAAAATTCGTGATAATGTCTATTTTTGGGATGGGGCCGAAACTAATTCAGGAATGGCTCCGGAGCGAATTCATCTGGATGGAGTCTACCCAGATAATGATCAGCATATCATCACTACAGGAGGTACAGGAATGGGATTAATCGGGATCTTGGGAGCTATAGAACGAGGATGGGTCAGTCGAGATCAAGCTCGGATACGATTTGAGCGAATGGTAGGTTTCTTGGAAAAAGCAGATCGCTGGCATGGAATCTGGCCACATTGGTTGGACGGAAAAACTGGAAAAGTAAAACCCTTCGGCCAAAAAGACGATGGGGCTGACTTAGTAGAATCTGCCTTTTTGATCCAAGGACTATTAGCTGTTCGAGAATATTACAACAGTGGAACAGTTGAAGAAGTGACCCTAGCCAATCAAATAGATATACTCTGGAGAGCGATGGATTGGAATTTTCATACCCAAGGTGGTCAAGAAATACTTTATTGGCATTGGTCCCCAAATTTTGCTTGGGACATGAACTTTCCATTAGCAGGCTACAATGAAACCCTAATTACTTACATTCTGGCAGCGGCATCTCCTACGCATCCTATTTCTCCAGAAGCTTATCATCAGGGTTGGGCTAGGAATAATGGAGGGATCAAAGCTTCGGTTGTTGCTCCTTTTGGGTTTCCCCTCCAGCTCAAGCATAATGGGGCAGAAGAATATGGAGGACCTCTTTTTTGGGCGCATTATTCTTATCTCAGTCTGAATCCCAAAGGGCTCAAAGATCGCTACGCAGACTATTGGGAAGAAAATAAGAATCAGACGCTAATCAATCGGGCATGGTGTATCAATAACTCTGGGAATTTCAGAGGCTACGGAGAAGACCTCTGGGGACTTACCGCATCCTATTCGATCAATTTCTATAATGCTCATCGTCCCGGTAATGATACTGGGGTGATCTCACCCACCGCGGCAGTTTCTTCTATTGTCTACACACCTGAGGAGAGCATGAAAGTGATCCGAAACCTGTATGAGAACTATGGGAACAAGGTTTTTGGTAAGTATGGATTTTTTGATGCCATGAGTCCACAGTATGATTTCTTTCCGCAGAAATACCTCGCTATTGATCAAGGGCCGATGGTCACTATGATCGAGAATCATCGAACTGGTCTGGGTTGGAGATTATTTATGGGCGCTCCAGAAGTTAAAGTTGGGTTGGATCGATTAGGATTTACCCATCAGATTCCTTGAAAATAAAATCTCTTTGTCCTCAATCTTTCTAAAAAAAAAGGTGATCCGTTTCCAGATCACCTTTTTTGTTTAGTTGACTAAAAGTTATTTGAGATCAAAACGATCCAAATTCATCACCTTGTCCCAAGCTGAAACAAAATCCTTGACAAACTTGGCTTCAGAATCGCCAGCAGCGTAAACTTCGGCTATCGCTCGCAGCTCAGAGTTAGATCCAAAGATCAAGTCAACACGAGTTCCAGTCCATTTCAGGTCACCGGAAACTCTGTCTCGTCCTTCAAATAGCTTATCAGAATCATCAGAAGCGCTCCAAGTCGTTCTCATATCTACCAAATTCACAAAGAAATCATTAGACAGAGTACCTGGCTTTTGAGTGAATACTCCATAAGTTGAGTTATCAAAATTGATATTGATACTACGAAGTCCACCAACCAATACCGTCATTTCGGGAACAGACAAAGTCAACAGTTGCGCTTTATCAATAAGCATCTCTTCTGCTGAAGCTCTGTGCTTCTTTTTGAAATAGTTTCTGAATCCGTCAGCTGCTGGTTCGAGCGCCGCAAAAGATTCTACATCGGTTTGATCTTGACGCGCATCCGCTCTTCCTGGGGTAAATGGCACACTTACCTCATGACCAGCCTGCTTGGCTGCCTGTTCGACACCTGCACATCCACCCAATACAATTAGATCAGCAATAGAAACTTTCTTTCCATTAGCCTGTGAACTGTTGAAAGAAGACTGAATCCCTTCCAACTTTGCCAATACAGTAGCCAACTCAGATGGATTGTTTGCCTCCCAATACTTCATAGGCGAAAGGCGAATTCTCCCACCGTTTGCTCCTCCACGCTTATCAGATCCACGAAATGTTGATGCGGAAGCCCAAGCTGTTGCTACAAGTTGAGAAGTGGAAAGTCCTGAAGAAAGAATCTCAGACTTAAGCTTCACAGTATCCTCAGCATCGATCATTTGATAATTTACAGCTGGAGTAGGATCCTGCCAAATCATGACTTCCTTTGGTATTTCTGACCCTAAATAGCGCTCAATCGGTCCCATATCACGATGGGTTAACTTGAACCAAGCACGTGCAAATACGTCTGCAAACTCCTCTGGATTCTCGTAGAATCTGCGTGAAATTCTTTCGTAATCCGGGTCCTCTTTCATCGCAATATCAGTCGTCAACATAAATGGAGCATGCTTTTTGGCTGAGTCAAATGCATCAGGAACAGTTCCTGCTCCACCATTATTTTTGGGCTTCCATTGATGTGCACCCGCTGGGCTTTTGGTCAATTCCCAGTCAAAACCAAATAGGTTTTCAAAATAATTGTTGCTCCATTGAGTTGGAGTCGTAGACCAAGCACCTTCCAATCCACTGGTAATGGTATCTCCTGCCTTACCTGAGCCAAATGAGTTTTTCCAACCCATACTCTGCTCCTCAATTGATGAAGATGCTGGCTCTGCGGCTACATATTTGTTAGGATCTGCGGCTCCATGAGTTTTTCCAAAAGTATGACCACCTGCAATTAAAGCTACAGTTTCTTCATCGTTCATCGCCATTCGACCAAAAGTCTCTCGAATATCTCGTGCTGCTCCGATTGGATTTGGCTGACCTTGAGGTCCTTCAGGATTTACATAGATCAATCCCATGTGAGATGCCCCAAGTGGACTTTCCAGTTCACGATCACCAGAGTAGCGATCTTTATCTCCCATCCATTTTTTCTCAGAACCCCAGTATACGTCCTCTTGTGGCTCCCAGACGTCCTCACGTCCACCTGCAAATCCAAACGTCTGAAAACCCATGGTTTCCAAAGCGACATTCCCCGCAAGAATCATCAAATCAGCCCAAGAGATTTTACTGCCATATTTTTGTTTGACAGGCCAAAGTAACAGCCTCGCTTTGTCCAGATTGGCATTATCAGGCCAGCTATTTAAGGGGGCAAATCGCTGCATTCCTGCTCCTGCACCACCACGTCCGTCACCTATTCTATAAGTACCTGCACTGTGCCATGCCATTCTGATCATAAATGGCCCATAATTACCGTAATCTGCCGGCCACCATTCTTGAGAGTCTACCATCAAATCTGCAAGATCTTTTTTCAATGCAGGATAATCTAACGATTTAAATGCTTTAGCATAATCAAAATCCTCTCCCATTGGATTAGAAAGTGATGAGTGCTGCCGAAGTATATCCAGATTCAATTGATTTGGCCACCAATCGCGATTACGATTACCGGCACCAGCTGCTTTGGTCACAGTCCCTCCAGAGAATGGGCATTTACCAGCACTGGCGGTCGGCTTTGCGATGATAGTATCATTCATATCGTATGTAATGCCTTCGTGTTCTTTTATATTATCCATAATTTTATTTGATTGATTGCTTATTGATTGAACAATTAACAAATAATTATTCTTATTAGAATTTATTTTCCATTGATAAAAACTATGAGTCTTTTGAGAAATCCCAATCCAAAAAGAATATTTTTGAATAAAAACGGTGTCACTTAATTTAACGATTCAATTTGATTTTATCAGAACTAATGCAGGTTTATCAATTTTTAAAGCTTGATATCAGCTACTTAGTCCCTGTTTACCCAAAGTTCCTCCCTAATCATTATTTATTTGAAATAAGAAAAATCAGGCTAGGCTACAACGAGCTGTCCGCTTATTGGTGATTTGAATGTATAAGTACAAACTGAGGTATGAATTCAGTTTCATTTTCCAAATCAAGCCATAAACCCATTTCATTTCAGTACCACTCATACTGCTTTTACTACTCAAACAGCGATCGTCAATATTGGAGGCACAGCTGGGAAGTAGCATTTCCTCTACCAAAGCTTCAGAGAGAAGGTGCCAATCTAGTTTTAGTAGGCCTGAATAAGGCTAACTTAGAAGTTAATTTGAACCAACTCAAAGGCGGGCCATGAGTAGTCAAAAAGTAATGAATTTTTCATCCTCCAAAATACCGCTTGGTAGTGGCATCTCGCGTAACCTTCCGCATTAAGCCAAGGAGCAGTATCTTTCCTTTCAGATGATATCCAATTTAGTGTCATTAGAATACTTCATATAGATGGAGAGTGGCACTTGACAAAAGGAGAATAGCAATGAAAAAACAATCAGAATAGCGCTTGGACGCATTAATATTAAAGATATGCAACGAGATGAGAGCGGAAATACCCATCGCTATACTCGAAAAACTACTATTGAGAAGGCAGATTGGATTTGGAAACAAAATGTGACAGCCCTCTATACCGAACTTTGAGAATTTGATTCCAGTCCCAGAGTCAAAATAGGATTTCATCCTACTGGATTAGCAAATGAATACGACACCAACTTCAACTATCCACAGTATCACCTTCCTAAATTAGAGCGTTTTGATTGAGCAAGCTTGTTGGGGAAAGAAACTTCACTCTTAAATGATACCCGTTCAACGTTGATGGCTGAGGCCACTTTTGGAATACTGCAAGGAATGAAAATGCCATTTTATTAGGCCTTGGAATTAGCGCTAGCGGTCGTTAAATACCAGACGGTAAAATCGGTTTTCTGTATAGCTGCACTTTCATCAGTAGAAAAAACAACTAATATAGGGTAAGCGCTAGCATTACTGGTAATTCGCTCACAGGTCATAGACCTTGCTCGCCTTTGTAGCTCTTCCAGCCAGATAAAGAAAATTAGGTTACCAGCTTTATTGAGGATCATCACAATCTATTCAGAACATTTCAGATCTTGTCACTCGGTTAAAAAAAAGATATCGCTGCAACTATAGCAGTAAAAGACAAAAGCAATCTAATAACTAGTAAACAGTAGCATTGCCAGAACTTCGTTTATCAGTCATCGCAATGCTCTGCCTTATTGATTTTCCCTTCAGTTAAGCCAAGAAAATTAGGTTCTTGATTTAATTGATGATGATCCCAGAAAAGAATTGCCCTTAGCTAAATAAAGGTTTAACCCGTTTAATTTTTATTCGCGATTCAGAACTTTAGATACTATTCCCTATGAAATTTAAGCTAAAAGAAGTCGCAAAGATGATCGACCACGCGCTCCTTCATCCTACGATGACAGATCAAGAGTTGGAAGATGGCTGTAAACTGGCCTTAGCATACAAAGTGGCCGCTGTCTGTATCAAGCCGTATTTTGTCAAGGCTACCGCCAAGCTTTTGAGAGGCTCCAAAGTTCATGTTTGCTCGGTGATTGGTTTTCCGCATGGCAACAGCACGATTAAATTGAAAGCTCTTGAAGCACGACAAGCTTGCAAAGACGGCGCTACCGAAATCGATATGGTCGTCAACTGCGGTAAAGTTCTTGGAGAAGATTGGAGCTACGTCCGAAAGGAAATCAAAGCCATCAACAAGGAATGTGAAAAGCATAAGGCAATTCTGAAAGTGATCTTTGAAAACGACTTTCTTCCTGAAGACAAATTTAAAATCAAGCTTTGCAAGATCTGTAGTAAAATCGGGGTGGCATTTATAAAAACCAGCACAGGCTACGGTTTTGTGAAAGGTGAAGATGGCAAATACAGTTCTGAAGGCGCTACCGAGCATGACCTCAAACTCATGCGGAAGTACAGTGACCCCAAAGTACAGATCAAAGCCGCCGGCGGTGTCCGAACTTTGGATGGCTTACTTTGGGCGAGAGATTTGGGATGTGCTCGCATAGGTGCCTCTGCAACCGTGGCGATTATGGAAGAAGCAAAAGCCAGACTTGGAATTATGGATAAGAAAAAAGAAGTAAAAGAAGACCCTTCAGGCTATTAATATGATCAAAGCATTTCAAAAAGAAGACGAATTAATTACGCACATCAAAGCAACCGAAGAAGAAATTGATGGTCTTCGGATTTGGTGGCTTGGACAAAGTGGTTTTTTGATTCAGTGGCATGGATTACATCTCTTATTAGATCCATACTTATCAGACAGCCTGACCAAAAAGTACGCAGCAAGCGAAAAACCACATGTGCGGATGAGTGAACTTGCAGTTTCACCTGAGAAATTGAATTTTCTAGACTTGGTCACTTCCTCTCATGACCATCACTTGGATGCAGAGACGCTCAAGCCGATTCTGGAAGTCAATCCCGGAATTCGATTTGTGATTCCCGAAGCCAACCGGGATTTTGTGACGGAGCACTTGGGCTGTAAGCGAGATTTTCCAATCGGTCTGACGGATCGACAAAGTTATTTCCTTAATCAAGCAGTTGCCATCAATGCGATTCCTTCAGCGCACAACGATTTGGAGGTCAATGAAAATGGACATCATAAGTTTTTGGGATATGTCATTCAGATTGGACCTTATACCATCTACCATTCTGGAGACACACTTTGGTATGAAGGATTGGAGAAAAAAATAGCCCATTTCCAACCAGATATATTGCTCTTGCCAATCAATGGAAATAAGCCCGAACAGAAAGTAGCAGGAAATATGAGTGCTTCCGAAGCAGCTGCCTTTGCCAAAGCAGTGGGTACGGGAATTGTGATCCCTCATCATTACAATATGTTTGAATTCAATACCGAGGATCCCGATAACTTTGTGAATGCTGCAGAAAGAGAAGGGATTCAGTATCAAATTCTACAAATCGGAGAGTCTATAGCAATTGAATAAACTATGCATAGGAGACTCTACTGCTTATTAACAATCCCGATGAGTTAGGTTTGGCGTACGCAAAAATCACTTTTTAAATCATTCCTTTTATATTAGCAGACTAATGAGAAACTAGATAAGATTTAATTGTGGCAATCTGACTCAAGACCACTTAATAGAGAGTACCCAAAATCAATTTTACATCTTTATCCAAGAAATGTATTCTAATAAAACAATCATAAACTTTTGCCCTACGGGGATGGTCCCCACCAAATCAGAAACCCCACATGTCCCTATCAGTCCGGCGGAAATCATAGAACAAACGCATGAGGCTTACGAAATAGGCATTACCATTGCCCATCTCCATGCCCGTGAGGCAGATGGATTTCCGACCTATAGAAAGTCAGTTTATCAGCAAATTTTTGAAGGAGTTCGTAAGCATTGTCCTGACCTGATCATTTGTGGAAGCAGCTCAGGAAGAAATTTTCCTGAGTTAGAGAAAAGATCTGAGGTGATCGAACTACAGCCTGATATGTGCTCATTGACACTTTCATCCTTGAATTTTCAGTATCAGGCCTCTATTAATTCCCCTGATACGATCTTAGGTCTGGCAAATAAAATGAAAGAATATGGCGTAGTCCCAGAGTTGGAATGTTTTGGATTGGGCATGATCAATTATGGGTCATATCTCATAAAAAAGAAACTAATCGAAGGTCCATTCTATTGGAACTTATTGTTTGGGAATATTGCAGGGATGCAAGCTAATTTCTCACAAATAGGTACCGCAATAAGAGAAATTCCTGAAGATCATTTCATTAGTCTGGCAGGACTTGGATCAAATCAACTGACTATAAACGGTGCATCCATAGCTATGGGATATGGGGTCCGTGTGGGTTTGGAGGACAACATTTGGTTAGACCACAAGGGTAGGGAATTAGCAAGTAATAAGGGTCTATTACTTCGGGTGCATCAGTTGATGTCAATTCATTTGCGAGAACTATTTTCATCAAAGGAACTTGGAGATTTAGGCTTTTACAATCGAAAAAAATGAAAAGAGTAAGCTTCTTAGGGATTTCGAAAGATAGTGCATCGATTCTCATAGATCTTCTATCCGAAATCAATGGACAGAACGAATTTGCATTCTATCCCAATAAGGATTTCGGAATAGAACCATTTATGCCATTAAAACTTTATCCCATTCAAATCCATGCAGCTGATAGTTGCCCATCTGATTCAGATGAATTGTTTTTTGGTGCAAGAGGTCCGATGAACAAAATGGCAATTTTCGATGATTTCTTAAATTCTTATGGGATATCGGAATCGAGATATACCCAACTAATTCACCCTAATGCATACATCGCCCCATCCTCTCAGGTATCAAATGGGGTACTGGTAGAACCTGGCGTGATCATTAGCGCACAGAGCCAAATAGATTTTGGTGTTTCTCTTAAGCGGGGCTATAGAATTGGCCATCACAATAAAATTGGGCGATTTACAGATATCAATCCCGGAGCAATACTATCTGGAATGATCACTGTTGGCGAAGGCTGCTTAATCGGATCAGGGGCTGTAATAAAAGATAACATCACTATCGGTGCCAATACTATTATAGGAGTTGGAAGTGTGGTCACCAAGGACATTCCTGCCAATTGCGTAGCTTTTGGAAATCCCTGCAAAGTGGTTCCTGAAAAATGATGGATGCAGACTCCGTTAATCAGAAAAGTTTATTGCCCTTGGTTTCCATATGCGTCCAAACCTATCAACATGAAGAATACATTGGTCAATGTTTGGATAGCTTATTAAGTCAAAAAACTGACTTTGATTTTGAGATTATACTCGGCGAGGATGGAAGCACAGATCGTACAAGAGAAATATGCGAGTCATTTGCTCAAAAATATCCCGATAAAATCAGACTTTTCAAACGAGATCTAAAGGATAAGATTTTTATACGTGGCAGAAAAACCGGAAGGTTTAATTTCCTCGAAAATCTAAAAGCAGCACGAGGAAAATATATCTGTCTCTGTGATGGTGACGATTATTGGATTGATAATCAGAAACTAGAAAAGCAATTTCATTTTTTAAATGAAAATCCCGAGATAGAGTTGGTATTTTCTAGTTATAAACATCAACGAAAAGACCAAATTTGCTATGTAGAAGAAGTGAAAGACAAAATTTATGAATCCGAAGAAATAATTGCTATTCATTATTTAGGTCATGTGTCAACTTGGATGTTCAGAAACGATCTTAAAGCATTGCTAACTAATCCAATTATCTATAAAGCCTTTGCGATGGATATGGTTATTCTGGCATACTTCAAAAATAAAGGCAAAATAGCGAGCCAATCTTTTACCTCGTCGTTCTACAGGTATAATTCCACTGGGCTATTCCGATCGAAGCAAAGTAAAGAAGTAACCAAAGATTTTGCCTTAATCCACTTTTATTTCTTCAGATATATTCATAAAAATTTTCGCACTTTATATAATAGTGGCGCGGGCTATTTTTTCAAAAAGTATTTAAAATCAATTTTTAGAATTTGATTTGATAAACCATTACTCGAAAAATCAATAAATATCCTTCCTCATCAACCAATCCGTCTGAATCTCATCGCCAAACGGGAAAGGATGTGAACTGAGCTTTTCAAAACCATTTTTCTTATGAAGCGAATCGCTCTGAGATTATAATTCCATAGTACAAGCCAGTAGTATTTCGTTGACCTTTGCTGTACAAAGTTGATAGCCTTTTTAAGAAGTTATTTCATAGCCTAGAATCTAGTTTATCTTTCAAGACTTAGCGACTTAAGATTTCCAAACCTTTGGGATCATGGATATCCGTATGGACCAGAGTTAGATTTGCCTTGGAGTAGCAGCCAATTTTATCAGTTGTTTTGGTGCATAGAAGGAGTTGGATAACAGACCACCAAATTCCTTTGAAAATTGGTCCTCCGTACAGGCTTCATCCAGATAAACTGTTACAATTTCAAGTTTATCACTAAGTGTAAATACTTGTAAGAAAGCGAGGCGTGCCATATCAATTAATGACATTAATCCACTTTCTCAGCTAATTTTAGTTCCTTGGACTAGTTATTCTGACTGTTCAAGCTTTTTAAAAACACCTGAATCTGACTAAGTGGATACTCACCAAGATATGCTCGATAATTCCCTCATGAATGAATTGATTACTATAAACCTTCATTTGATCACAAACCCAATTTTGTGGTAAAATACTACCGCTGAACCTTCTCTTTTATGGTATTTTTACCTTCAACGGTTATTTTCGAACCTTCCGCAAGCATCACCGAATCTGCTTGTATTTTATTTAAAAATTCAAAATCTTCTCCATAAACAAGGCCGAAATCTACTTTTATTTCAGAGCTTTCTACCTTATACTGTTCCCATCTGGGATGTGTAACTTCATATTCATTGGTCACAGAATTATTCACTTTTGCATATCCCCAATAATGCTCAGTAATAAATTCAGTTTCACTGTTTTCTATTATTTCTGAAGCTTGTAACGCTGCAACAATCTTGAAATGTTGCCATTCCTCATTCTTTTTCCATTGATATTCTACGGTTCTATTTGTATCATTCTCTTCCCACTTATGCCGCATTGGCAATGTCTCATAGTGTTCGTTATAGATTGTATTTGCTATGAAAGTTAGCGCAGGTTTAGGCACGATTTCTTTAATAAAAACGGCGCCACGTTTCCAAGTAGTATTCTCAAGTCGTTTGACATAGAATCTTAGATTTACCTCTTCAAAATTAGTGTGAAAAGGAATTCTCACACCCAATAGTTTGGTATCTAAAAACATAAAACCAATTAGGCTGACAAAACACTTATTTTCCCAGATATCGAGTTCTGTTCCAGCGGGAATATATTTTGAAAGCACACTTGGACTAATCACATAATTCGCAACGGCTAATTTCCGCCATTCTGCATTTAGGAAACTCATTTTTCTTTTTATTTTAATGCTATATGACTAAATATAACCCCGATTGCAGGTGTTTGTTTGTAGTAGAACAGCGCTGATTTTAGCGTATCAAATCTCCTAAATTCCCTTTCTTTCTCTTTTACAAAATAGGCCAGACAAGAAAAATGCTTCACCAAATATGGAGAAGCATTTTTTTATCTGTGCATATCCGACTTTGCACCGGTAAAAGACAAAATTGACTTAATAGATAGTATACAAAGTATGATCGGTACTTTAATCACCTGTCATCGGCCTGCTCCAGTCTGGTAAGTCATCGCACCAGTTGATTAAGGAAATTAGGTTAGCACCAGAATTGCGGATAATCACAATTTTATTTAATCGGATTATCAGCGAAGTACTCTTTTGTTTTACTTAATCATCTCCTTAATCACCGGTCCTGCTTTCTCATCAGGATATTCCATTCCCAAAAGTTGAAAAATCGTCCGAGCGACCATTGCAGATTGCCATTGTCCATTGGATTTCATTTCTCCTGATGCAGGCGTATCTGGTCCCATAGCCATCATCCAGATTTGACCAGCTTCAGGAATGTCGGAACCATGACCTTTCCAGGAAGTTTTGGTCACGCCACGCCCATGATCGACTGTAATGATCATCGTAGTTTTATCCTTGTATTGTGGATCGGACTGGAGGTATTCCCAGATTTCTTTGATGTAAGCATCAGTTTGCTTGGCTGACCAGATGTACTGATCGTATTTATTGCCATGCGCCCAGTCATCCGTTTCGCCATAAGAAATGTATAGCGCTTTTGGTTTCTTGGTTTCCAAGGCTTCCATGGCATAATGATGGGTAAATGGATCCAGTCGAACGCCACCCCAAGGACCTCGGATCTCGTCTTGCATACGATTGATCAATTGCTCCTTTTCCGTCAAGTTCGGACCAGTAGCTTTTGCAAAGCCTGCATTTACAGGAATTCCGCTACGCTCAGCATTGATGATGTAGGGAAATACATCCCAAGATCCGAAGGCCATCACTTTGCCTTGGTAATCTGGCATCCGGTTAAGATGTTCTAGAAAAGTGATGTTTTGATTGTTGATCTTATCATTACTGGTAATTCGTATATCATCAGCAAATCCGCTAAGCACTTCATTGTAACCTGGGTAAGAAAACCACATCTTATTCTGATTGTCTACCAAGTTGCCATAAGCGCGATTACCATAGATCTGACCTTCTTTGGCAATGGTATTCCAGAAAAAAGGAAACAACATTTCTCTTCGTTTGATTGGGTCTGTAGACCAATAATCTGCCAGAAGAGAATTGGGAGTTTCGATCATCCCCGTGTCATTGACCATCAGGGAGTCCGCACCTTTGAAAAGCTCCTGCCAACGCAGGCCATCAAAAGTGATCAATACAATATTTTCGGTTTTATAATCTTGTGCTTGAGTAGACCCCCCGAGTATGCTGGCAAGGACAAAAAGGGCATAGATGCTTTTTTTCATAGTGTTTCAAGATTTTTTAAAAATCCGCCTCACTTGTGGAAGCGGATTAAAATTTATTTATTTCAATTTACAGTTATCAGTCTTTACTTTTTACTTCAAACTTCAGCTTTTTATCAGTTCAGACTTCTGAATATAGCTTTAGAATTTCGCTTCTGGTTTCAAACATCAGCTTTTTGAGTTTCGCTACCGCTTATTCCAAAATCCATTCACAGGTTCCAATTGAAAGGGGGAGTTCATCCCAATCTAAGCGATAAACGGTTTCAGCTTTCTGACTTCAAACTTCAGCTTTCTGAAATCCTATTTCACATCCCACCAAACCCGAGTGGTAATCGCGTCTGGACCTTGTCTTTGGATTACCTGGGTGTAATTCTCTCCGTTCAATGCCTGAATACTCGATGGATACATGTATCTCACCGGTACCGTATTGATAAAAGCGGCAGGTCCAGGCTTAATATCCGGATAGCCAGTTCTTCTCCAGTCATACCAGCCTTCCAAACCTGTGAAGAAAAGCGAGAGCCACTTCTGAGTCCCAATTTTTTCAAGTTTCTGAGTTGAAGTTCCAGTATAAGCTACATCGTCTTGTGTGAAGTAAAAATCAGAGACGATCAGTTTTTCAGCAATTTGAGGAAGATTAACCGTCTCGAAGCGCTCTTTATAGTAACTCATTGAAGCCTCAATCCCATTTCTATAATAGTCAGCAGCGGTACCAGTGGAAATAAATCCACGCTCTTGAGCCTCTGCTAAAATAAACTGTAATTCTGCATAGCTCATCAAAGTAGCCTGATAGCCAGTTGGGTTGGCCAAAGAAGTACACGCTGAGCAGGACCATAGTAATCCGATTCGAGAAATATTATTTGATCCTCCCAGTGCGGGGTCGCCCGATGGAGAATATTGCAGTGCTTCTTCATCCCCAAGCCCGTTTGGCACTCCCTGATAATCGTTGGGACTGCCTACCACTCCAGAGCCTGAAGCATTAGTCGGCTGTGCGTAGGCGTACAAACGAGGATCATTGAGCATTTTGAGTTTATCTTCCATATTTTCACTCAATCGATACTCATCAAATGAACCTGATCTAGCCAAGTAAAGCGGATGCTGATTAGGCACATCTCCCAAATATTGCAATACTGCTTGATCGCCATTTCCGGTAAAAATTGGACTTTGAGCAGGATTGGAGAGAATCGCTTGCATTGCAGCTGAAGGATCTTGTCTATCAGACAATCTCATCAATATTCGAAGCCGAAGCGAATTCGCAAACTTTTTCCATCTCATAATATCCCCATCAAAGAAGATATCGCCTTTCACTTGCTCAGCAGTGGTTCCCAAAAGTGCATTTGCTTCAGTCAAATCTTTTAGTATACCAGCATAAATGGCTTCTTGAGTATCAAACACCGGATAATTCACCCCATCTTTTGCCTTATTGGCCTCGGAGAATGGCAGATCTCCATAAGCATCGGACATGAAGGAGTATAAGTGAGCCTTCATGACTTTGGCTATCCCCACGTAGTTATTCTGCTGGGCTGCACCTGAGATCTCGATCACATTATTCAAGTCCCGCAGTGAATTGTAAAAATTATTGTATGGATCTCCTTCCGGTCCCCAGTTATACCGATCCTCGTTGGTAAACTGGATTTTTGCAGAATACTGCATGACCACGTTACCAATCCCCCAAGCATTTCCGGCAATTTCATTTGTAGTGCTTCGCATCACGTTTGGCAGAAGCAAGTCAGAAGAAACCACTTCGGGACTATTGGGATTCATATTGATTTCTTCGAACTCTTTGTCACAGGAGTTAAGCGCAAAAACGGTCGCTAAGCTTAATCCTGCTATATATTTTCTATTCAATTTCATTTTGTCTTTCTTTTAGAATTAGTTTTTAAACCGATCAAAATTTAACATTTATATTGAATCCAATGCTTCTGCTAGAAGGGAGTGCCATATTCTCGATTCCGGGCTGAAGTGTCCCTCCTGACATAGATAAGGTCTCTGGATCAAAGTGAGGATTCTCGGTCCAGAGAGCGAGATTTCTACCGACAAGAGATACTCGCACATCTTGAATAGGCATATTTCCAAAGACAGTTTTAGGGATTGTATACCCGACCGTCACTTCTCTCAATTTCAAGAAAGTAGCATCGTATTTTGCTACCTCGACATTGTTGCGCTCATAATATCTATTGTGCCAGTTACGGGAAGTGATTTTAACTGTATTTGGGCTAAAAGAACCGTCGGAGTTTTTCACTACACCAGGGCTAATAATGCCGTTTCCTTCTACGCTCAAATCATAGCCGCTTTCACGTCCGTAGACTGTTTCCGCTAACTGTCCTGAAGTACTTCCGATTATTTTGGTACGAGAAACGACGATTCCACCATATCGGAAATCAAATAAGAACCCGACAGAAATACCTTTGTAGGTAAAGTTATTTTGCAAGCCGAGCATCCAATCCGGATTGTAATTTCCTTGAAGTTTTAGCTCTGGATCACGAAGCGGTGTGCCAGTAGAGTTATGGACGATCTGCCCAAAGAATTCTGAATTGGGATCCTCCACGCGCTCAAAACCAACTCCATAGATATTCCCCATTCGCTCTCCTACTCTTGCTTGGATGATTGCACCATTACGGTCAGTAAGTGTGTAGGCATCCAGCCCATCAGTCAATTCAAGTACTTTTCCACGAGTTCGGGTAAAATTCGCGATGAAGTCCCAATTGAATCCATTTCTATTCTGGATGGGCTTGGCATTCAAGACAATTTCAATTCCTTGATTTTGGATCTCACCCGCATTGATGATTCGAGAAGCATAGCCTGTGGCGATATCCAGTTCAATTGGAATAATCTGATTTCTGGTCCTATTGTCAAAATAAGTGAAATCCAGTCCGAGCCTTCCTTTACTGAACCTGATATCCGTTCCTATTTCAAAAGCTCCCGTCCGCTCAGGCTTCAGATCTGCATTTGACAATCTACTGGATTCTGATTTCGCTTGGATCGGTCCCCATGCTACTTGAGAATTATACACATTGGAGAGATTATAAGGATTTGTATCATTTCCCACTTCAGCATAAGCTGCACGAACTTTCATAAATGAAATAACAGATGGCAGTGTGACCATATCCGAAATCACTGCGCTAAGGGTGGCGGAAGGATAGAAATAGCTATTGTTGTTTGCCGGCAGCGTACTTGACCAGTCATTTCGACCAGTGACATCAAGGAATAGGATGTTTTTGTAGCCTATCTGACCAAAGCCGTAAAAGGAATTGATTCGCTTCTCAGAGGCGAATTGGTTGACTTGAAAGTTTACAGCAGTATTTGTGAAATTGTAAATCCCTGGGATCAACAGTTGAGGAGCCACAGTCTCGACATATCTGTTTTCCTGAACCATGGAGTTACCTCCAAGCGCGATGGAATAAGACCATACAGGCTTGGTAGTTTCAGAATAGGTCAATAGGAAATCAGAGTTTTGCTCACTGAAAGAAATATCATCCTCTCTGTAATTCCCCTTTGGAAAACGCTGTGTGCTGAATGCACGCTTCCGATCACGAAGTTCATTGTAAGTATCAAGTCCCGTTCGGAGCATCAAACTCAACTTTGGAGTGAACTTATAATTCAACGATATATTACCGAAAATCCGGTCCTTTTCTTGTCCGTTTGTATTCTCAAAAGTACTAAAATAGGGGTTATCGTGATAGTTATAGTTGTAATTAAACTGCTGCACATCTTCCAAACCCGGCATCCAATAATCGCGAAGATTCGCCGTATTGATTTGTCTGCCATACCAGATCCAGAGGTACATCAGATTTTCTGTACCGTAGCTGACATTTGGTCGATTACCACTATTTGTTCGCTGAAAATTAAACGAAGAGTTAACGGTCAGCTTATCCGTGACCTTAGTTGCCCCGTTTACCGCAATCGTATTTCGCTTCAAGTCTGTATTCGGAACGATTCCTTTCTGATCCAAATTAGTATAAGAAAGCCGAATATTGGACTTTTCATTTCCCCCTGAGATAGCCACACTGTTATTGAGGGTGATGCCCGTTTGAAAAAAATTATTGATATTATTAGGTTGAGCGACCCAAGGTGTAGCTTGTATGGTGCTTCCAGCGGGTGCATTCAAATCTCCTCCGCGAAATCCCGGAACTGATCTAGGGGAATCGAATTGTGGTATAGAAAGTCCAGCATCCAGTCTTGGTCCCCAGCTTTCGTCCACACCATCAGCGATGCCAGATCCAGCACCGTTGACAAATGAAAATTGACCATTGTTACCCTGACCGTAGGTATTTTGCCACTGAGGTAAAACCAAGGCATTATCAAAAGTTGTATTGGAATTGATCACCACTCCTAATCCCTGTCTGTTTTTCCCGGATTTGGTGGTAATCAGAATCGCTCCATTTGCAGCTCTTGATCCGTACAAAGCGGCAGCGGCCGGTCCTTTCAGAACTGTCATCGATGCGACATCATCGGGATTGATTTCGCCAGCCGAATTACCATAATCAACTTCTTGACCTCCTGATCCTGAAGATCCTACGATATTATTTGAAATCGGTACCCCATCCACTACAAATAGCGGTTGGTTTGCATTGATATTCAAAGAAGATTCTCCTCGGATAGTTACCCGGGTAGATCCTCCGATTCCGCTAGATCCATTGGTGATTTGAACGCCGGCAACTCGGCCGCTCAGCGAATTGATGACATTTGTTTCTCTAGCTTCGGTAAATTTGCTTCCATCAACAACTTGGACAGAATATCCCAAAGCTTTGGTCTCACGTTCTACTCCGAGCGCAGTTACGACTACCTCAGAAAGTGCCATTCCTTCGGCTAAAACCACATTTATGATGGTTTGATTTCCAACAGTGCGTTCAATATTTTCAAAACCCACAAAGGAAAAAACCAACACCTCATCAGGTGCTGCCGAAATAGTGTAGGTTCCATCCACTTCGGTAATCGTCCCACGATTTAATCCTTTCACCAAAACAGTTGCCCCCGGCAGAGGCTCATTGTTTGCATCACTCACTTTTCCGCTGATCAGGGCCTCTTGGGCAAACGAAAAACTTATGGTAAACAACAGGCAAGCTGTTGCAATCCATTGCAAAATACTTTTGTTAGTAGTCATTTTTCAGTAGATGTTTGTTTAGATAGTTAATTTTATTGGGGTAAGTATTTAGTGTTATATAAGATTTTGGATATAGATATGCTTGGTTTAAGCCATGTGTTTTATCAGGTTATGGAAACTGGTTGTTTTGGTCTGGGATCGATTAATCAGGTAGGAGAATTCACTTAAGTATCGATCAATATGCCTTTTGCTTACCCAAGAATAAGTGGTTCTCAACCAAGATTTAACTTGATGAATCATGGTGTGTATCGCTTCGGAGTTTAGACCTAATTCACTGGGAATCTGCATGACCTTACAATTGTTACCTATTGGAATATGTCCTTTGCATTTATCTGAGGACACACTTGCATTTTCAGAGGTATATCGTTGAAAAATCAGTTGCAAGGATTTAGCTGAAAGGCTATTGACTTTCAATACATACAATCGTTTCACTTTGAATTCCTCAGCCAGTTCTACTGTACAAACTGTTTTTTTTCTTCCCCCTGTAGCTTCGACCCATGTGACTTACCTCTTGACTTTCCACCACAAATTCATCCACATGAAGCTCTCCTTCCATAGGATGTTTTCCGCTGGATCTCATGGCCTCACACACCTTTTGCAGGAAGCTCAGGGATATTTTATGTTGGATGGAATAACCTTTTACCATATAGATATCCCTTTGGTGCTACTGCTCATCTCAAAGAAGCTATGAAAGGTCTTTAAAAGTCCAAATTTGACTTGATGGAACAGGGTGTCTGATCCCGCACTTCCGGTATCGCTACATTTGTTGCAGCTTCGGTCATGGTCTTTTCTTATCTGGATGGCATGATGACCACATTTTCTGCAAGTAAAACGCTTCGATAACTGTAATTTATTTAGGCATTTTTTGGACGCTAAGTCCCATTGGAAACTTTTACTGAACTCTGTGATCTCAGGTCCTTTAATCATATCTATTATTTGGCATTTTTGAGAGGATTAATATATGTATTTATTTGGTTATCCGCGTCTTTGCCAGTAGGATTGAATTGAAAAATGACCGCATCCCGATATTTATCACGGCTGTCCACCGGAGTTGGATTGATTTTAAAAGGGGGAGGAAAAAGTGGAGTGAAGCCACACTTTTTCCTCCAGTCTCCAGAACCATTATATTCAGCCACCGAGCGAAGTCGAGATGTGAACAATATAGTTTGGGTAATGGCATCATTGAGAGTAGTCATATAAATTCATGTGAACACCTTAATAATTTTACCAAAACTATAGCTCGAAAAACTTACAGTGATTAAATCAGAGTTATCAAAAAGTAAATTAATTCTCAGTTAAGTGGCATGAAAAAACATAAAATAATGGTTTCCAGTATTTTTTGACCCGTTTTATTTGTTGACAGATAATATTATGTTTCCTAAATTTTAAGAAATGGTTAAAAAATAAGTGTGCAAACGCTAAACTTTTCGAATGAATCCCTTTTAAACAATTTGAAAGTCAATTGCCTAGACTTTTATGCCGCAAAACTTTGCAATTGTAATTTCAAAAGTTTGAGAGCGAATCAAACACTCCTCTTCATCAACCAGTCCGTCTGGATTTCATCTCCAAAAGGAAATGGATGTGAGCTGAATTTCTTGAAACCGTTACGCTCGTAGAAGTTAATCGCACGGGGATTGTGCTCCCAAACTCCTAACCAGATGTAGTTTTTCTTGGATCGCTCCGCAAAATCAATGGCATGATCCAGCAGCATTTTCCCTAAACCCAAGCCGGTAAATTCATCCAAAAGGTAAAGTCTGGCAATTTCCAGGCTATCAGGATCGTGAACATCGCTTTGAGCTGGGCAGAGATTAACTTTTGTATAACCTATGATTTCTTGTCCTTCTACCAATTTAAAAAAAGTGGAAGCTGAGTTTTGGAACTCGATCTTAAATTGGTCCAAAGTAAAAGCCTCTTCTAAATATGCATGTACGTTTTCAAGCTTGTTATTAGCGGTGAAAGCTTGTAAAAATGCTTTATGGGCTACATCTAGCAAGTCTTGCAAATCACTGAGCTCAGTTTTTAGAATTTGATACCTCATTTTGATTTGGAAAGCTTTTTAAGTGCCACCACAATCTGGGAATTTGGAAATTCACCCAGTATTGCGCGGTAATTGCCATCAGGATCGATCACCACAAAACTTCGACAGGGGTACGGAAACTTAAAAAAAGTTTTTTCAAATAATCCTTCCGGGTCCGCATACCAAGTCATAATCCCAGCATATTTCTCTAGTCCAGCAGGGTTTCTATACAGGTAAGTGGGCCCGTATCCACCTTTTGAAGTAATATTTCTCTGAAGCCACTTGTGATCTTTTTGGTAAAACTTAGTATTCCCCTCGTTCAAACCAGTTGAATTGCATTCGTCTTTTCCAGGATAAAAAATGACTACGATCGGCTTTCCCGCTTTCATCACTTCATTCAAACCAAGCACCTTATAAAATAAGGATGGATTTTCAATCTGACCAAAAGGCATGCGAAACACCAAAACTTGTTCATCAGTATCTTTCCCCGGCACTCCAAAATAAGGTCCTTCCAAAATCTGTTTTTCATATTGCTCTCGACTGATGATCCCTCCCATCTCGTTGCGATAGCTATTCTGAGCAAAAGAAAGCGGAGTTCTCGCCAAAATCTGGATAGTAAGAAATAATATCAGGAAGCGTTTCATGGGTTCAAAAGTAATAAACCAAGGCGAACCAAACAGGTAAATCGATCTAAGTTGAAAAGATAAGCTCCTGATGATTGCGTAGGGAAATTTATTAATCAAAGCTCCCCCCTTCAAAGGCAGGAGGCTGGGTCTTGCTTCGCCATAAAAAAAGCCGGCTTTTTCAAACCGGCGTTTCTTTTTTTAGTCAGGAAGCTCATATCGAAGTGTACCAACTAAGACGTTATCCGTCCCAGGCATATAAGGTGATTCCACGAGATAGACCTTGCCTCCATCAGCCTTGACTTTGACTGCGGCCTCATCTACGAGGCAGTGGTTGTCTTTTTCCTTTTTGTCAGAAAAATGAATTTCATGGGTGTCTGCATCATACTTTCCCCAAACATGTTCATGTTCATTATTAATCATCAGCGTTTCCACTGCACCTGTCATGGCTGCCTTGAGCAGTTTCTTTCGATCATTTCCAATCGCTAGATTTTGAGCCTCCATGTTGCTGAAGTTTTCGTTTCTTTTGATCCTTTCCTGCAGAAGTAAAGGCTCTGCGATATCCCAGGATTTCTGGTGAAGTTCCTCCATATCGTTCTCCGTGAATGCCCCTATCACTTGTCCATCCATTAGGTGGTTGTACTTACTGGCTTTCCTGAAAAGTGGACCCAAGTATTCCACACCGGCAAGGTAAAGCGGTAGCGGGTTCTGGTACAGAATAGGCTCCAGCATGTTGGTCATTCTGTGGAAATAATTTTGAATGGTGACTTTCTTCTCTTCATCGGATCCTTTTCCATGACCATGATACATGGCCCGGGCAGATCCTACGTTTCCCTGCCCCTGAAGACTTTGCTGATTCTCATCCTGTTCTTCTTCTTCGGTGAAGGAAAGGGCTACTTCCTCCGAATCAAGCTCGATTTCCTGAATGACATTCCGGGTCACGCCATAGAGTCTGATTTGCTCAAGGTTAAGCAATAGTAAATAGTAATGGCCATTATCGTTCAGCTCGGGAATCAGCGGCAATAAATAGGGCTTGTGACTGATTACGCAAATGCTTTCGTCGACATGAACGGGAAGCTTCAAAACTTCCATTTCTCCACCATGAATAAAGCAAGCCAGCATATCGGAATTATACTTCCAAAAGTCCAAATCGTCCAAGAGTGACTTAGCCGGGGAAAGCAACCTGTCAATATCACGATCCTGCATACCGTATTCTTCCCGAAGGTTCTTTTCTGCTTTGGAAAGTTGATTCTTCAAGTGAGTTTTGTCCGCATGGTAGCTGTCGGAGCTGATTCTCGAAACAGGGATATAAATGGAGATAAAGGGTTCTCCTCTTTTTTGGGAAAGTGCTGAAAACTGCTTTTGATCAAATATTTTCATCAAATAAAAATTTAAGTAGAAACAAATTGTAAGAACAAGGATTAAAATAACTCCTTCAAACTCCTTACCTAGCACGAATTTTTCTTCTATTACTCAAAAGAAACAATATAAACTATACAGAAAATTACAAGGGAATAAAGATAGATGTGCAAACGCACCACGTGGAAATAATCGATACTGTACAAGAGTAAATCAGAAATAGCATCGACAAGATTTCACTCCACGCTCACGATATCAATTTCGTGGACCTGTACTTCAAGTCGGAAGGTTCAGTCAGTACCTAAGTCAGCATAATAGGCATGCGGGTGGCGATACCCGGGCCTGATACGTTTGCCGAAGACAAAGTGGAAAACTAGATTCCCTTGCTCAAATCTGTGACTGATAAGATTATCTCACAGTTGAAAAAAATCTAAGGTCAAAATCACTAATCCGAGCAAACTAATTCAAATATACCTGATTACCCTTAGAGAATAATTCTGTAAGTTGATGGTCAGCTAGTCTATTATACTAGACAGCGAATAGCGCTTTCAATTTTTTTCAAGAAAAAAGCAGCATGATTCGCTGAATTAGAACTTGCTTAAAGTTTCAAACTTATGTCTTGGAAATTATTTTTTGGTTGGATATTCAGTACACAAAATCATTTCATTATAATAGATTAAAACCACCATTAACTAATATTTGATCGGTAATTGTAAGCTTAGAGCCAGGTAAAATTTGTATTGTCCCACCTCCCACTTTTCCTAGCTGAACTTCTATTTTCTCCAAGGAATATCCTTTTTCATTCTTTTCACGAAGTACCAAAACAAACATCTTTCCATCGGATTGCACTACGGCTGTTTGGGGTAAAGAAATCCCCTTCTTGGGGTCTACCTGAACCTTACCTTCGATAAACATCCCTGGCACTAGCATAGATTCTTTCGATTCATCTATCAAATCTGCATGCACATTGATTTGTCTAGCCTCGTTGATGGACTGCCCCACCATAAATACTTCAGCGATCAAGTTTTCTGAAGAAATCTCAGGAATATGAACTGCTACTGTTTGTCCTTTTTTAATACGTGTTGCATCTTTTTCGAAGACCACCAATTCCATGTGTAAATGCTCCTTGCTTATCAAGCTTACCGCTACATCTCTAGGCTGGATATAAGCTCCTGGAACCACATTTATAGCGGTTACAAATCCTGCAATGGGTGAGTATATAGGCACCTTTGATCGGATTGATTCAGGCTGCAGCTCTTCCACATTGATTCGAAGCAATCCTAATTGACGCTTCAAACTTTCTGCTTTTGCTCTTGTGCCTTGATAATCTGCTTCTGCCTTCAGATAGTTTTTTTGAGAGGCAATCTGCTCTCCGTAAAGTGTCTTTTGCCGATCATATTCTGATTTGAGATAGCTTAACTGACTTTTTGCCTCCAGGTAGTTTTGTTGCAGCAGGATGAATTCCGGGTTTTCAAGGTAAAATAGCACCTCCCCTTTTTTGACAGACTGCCCTTCCAGCAATTCCAATCCACTTACATAGCCTCCGTAGAAAGTCGTCACTTCTTGCATGTTCTCCACTGGCACTCGAACTGCACCTTGAACAGTAATCTCCTCAGAAAATTGACTGCTGTCCATTTTTCCCCAGGCCATATTCATTGAATTAAATTGATCCAAAGTCAACGTAATTATTCCCTCTTCGCTAGAAACTTTACTTATTTCAATACCAGCGGTTTCGGCAGCTTGTTGACCACAGGAATAAGTGAAAATCGAGACTAAAAGCGCAAGAGTAAATCGGAAGGAACGTAATTTGGTCTTCATCAGTCGATCAGGTAATTTATTTTCAAAATAATAAGCTCGTGTTCGTATCTGCTTTGCAGGTATTGAAGTGTGATATTTCTTGAGTTTTCCAGCAGCTGTGCATATTGGAGAAAGTCGATTTCTCCCTCTTGATAGGCTCGCTGCGCTTGTTGGATCAATTGCTCAGCCAATAGTCTCCCCTCATCTTCATAGTATCGGATGATCTGCTCTTGTTGGATCAGTTGAGTTTGCAATTGACTATAATTACTTCGAAGCCTGTTTTCATAGCTTTCTGACTCCAGCGCTATTTGCTCCTGTTGTAATTGAAAGGATTTGATTTGAGCTCGATGAGAACCGAAAAATAAAGGGATTGCCAAACCGGTCTGAAAACCAGGGTACACTGCTGCGTTAGGTCCTGGGTTGGTACCTCGGAATAAATCGACTGAGATATCAGGAAGTAATTTTCGTTTTTCAACCTGTACCTGATGAGCCGCTTGAATGGTCAGCCCCTCAAAATATTGTATACCGGGATGTGCACTCCAGTCTGCTTGGTTATCCAATTTCAAATCTGTTTGGGTTCGACTCACTTCCAAATCATCCACCCAGTTTAACTGAAGCTTGAGTTGGTCTAAGGCTACTTTGTAATTTTGATTTGCTTCGGATTTTTTGAGTTTAATCTCCTGAAGTTTTCCCGCTGCTGTCAATTTCTCCAAATAGTTCGTTTCCCCTGTTTCAAATCTTCTGTTTGCTGCATTGGCAAAAACAGCATACAGACTATCTAGGAAATCATAATTATCGCTCAGGCTTTGGAAATACTGAACGGTCAAATAAGCCTTACTCACTTCACCTCGAACCCTCATTTTCTCAAGTTCTGACTCTTGCTGTCTAATTAATGCCTGATCTTGAAGCACATTTTTCTGAGCGGCGTATAGGGAAGGGAATGCAAAACGCTGACTTACTCCCCAAACGCGGTTGTAAACTCTGTTTTCGGCAATATCATTTTTATCATAGCCATAGTAAACAGTTGTTTTATCCACATTCCAACTCGCTCCTTGTCTAGCCATAGCAACTTCAGTGGACTTTTCTGCAGCTTGAATCTTGAGATTTCTTCCTTCAGCAAGCTCAAGCGCGCCTTCCAGAGTTAAAGGTATAGCTCCCTCCTGTGCCATAAGCGGAGCTGCCAAAAAGAACAGAACAAATGTTGTGATGACTTTCGAACTTAATCCAAGCTTCTCTTTTTTCTCTTTGAAAAGTACATACAGCACCGGAAGTACAAAAAGCGTCAGGATTGTAGCCGTGAATAAACCTCCGACTACTACCGTGGCCAAAGGCCGTTGTACTTCTGCACCAGCAGAAGAGGAAATTGCCATTGGTAGAAACCCTAAAGCCGCAGCAGAAGCAGTCAGTAGAACTGGACGTAATCGTTCCCTAGCTCCAAATCTCACAAGCTCTTTTAAATCGGTAAACTTTGATTCCATAGATTTAAAATGCTCGATCAGTACAATCCCATTCAACACCGCAATCCCAAACAAAGCGATAAACCCTACACCTGCTGAGATGCTAAATGGCATATCCCGAGCCCAAAGTAGAAACACGCCTCCGATAGCAGAAAGGGGAATCGCTGAATAAATCATTATCGCATCCTTAGCTGATGAAAAGGCAAAATATAAGAGCACAAAAATCAAAAACAAAGCGATTGGAACTGCTATAATCAAGCGACTACGGGCTTGTTGAAGATTTTCAAATTGCCCGCCGTAGCTCACACTATAACCTTCAGGGACCTCAATTTTGGTTGCTACAATAGCTTGAATATCATCCACCACAGATTGCAAATCTCGATTTCGGACATTTACACCAATTACGATTCGACGTTGGGTATTATCCCGAGAGATTTTTGACGGCCCCTTGGTATAGGAGATCTTTGCCAATTCAGCTAGTGGTATAGATCCTCCTGTAGGTAATGGAACTGCCACGTTTTCAAGGTTAGAAATATCCTGCCTAAACTCTTTTTCAAAGCGGACTACCAAATCAAACTGCTTTTCACCTTCAAATACGCTACCCGCAGTTTTCCCAGCAAAGCCCATGGTTACCATTTGATTGAGGTCCTCGATATTCAATCCAAAACGACCAACTTTAGCACGGTCGTATTCAATTTTCATTTGTGGCAAGCCAGCCACTTTCTCCACAACAATGTCAGCGGCACCTTCCACTCCTTGTATGGCGGCCTCTATTTTCTTTGCTGTTTGAAGCAAGACCTCTAAATCTTCTCCAAAAACTTTGATCGCCAAATCAGCTCGCACCCCGGTGATCAATTCGTTGAAGCGCATCTCAATAGGCTGGGTAAATTCAAATTCCAATCCGGGAATTATTTTCAACGAATCTTTGAAAGCTTCCGCTAATTCGTCCTTGGTCTTCACCGTGGTCCACTCAGAAGGTGAGTGCAAAATCACAATCACATCTGTCTCTTCCATAGACATAGGATCAGTTGGAATCTCTGCCGCACCGATCCGAGTTACGATCTGATTCACCTCAGGAAATTTCTTAAGAATCAACTCAATCTGAGTCATAGTCTCCACAGTATTTGTCAGCGTTGTTCCAGTTTTTAAAAAAGGCTGGATGACAAAATCCCCCTCGTCCAATGTCGGAACAAACTCAGAACCCATTCTGGAGAAAATAAAAAGAGTGACCGCAAAGAGTGAAAAAGCACTGATCAAAACTACTTTTGTATGATCTAAAGCCCATTTTATCGCAGGTTCATAGCCTTTATTGATCGTATTGATAATTCGAACAGATACATTCTTAGGACCCGGCGGAGTAGTCTTCAGAAAAAGCGAGGAAACCACAGGCACATAGGTCAAGCCTAGAATCATAGCACCGACCAGCGCAAAACAGAAAACTTCCGCCATCGGACGAAACATCTTTCCCTCCACTCCAGTCAAGGATAAAATAGGGATAAAGACGATGATGATGATAATCTGCCCAAAAATTGCAGCATGCATCATTTTGGAAGCTCCTTGAAGGGAGACTTCGTCTTTTTTCAGCCGCAACTCCTCTGGGGTAAGCTGATTGGACTCTTCAGCAATCTTAGTAAATCGAAATGCGATGTATTCCACAATAATCACTGCCCCATCGATAATAATCCCAAAGTCAATCGCACCCAGACTCATCAAATTGGCATCGACACCAAAGATATACATCATTGAAATCGCGAAGAGCAAACTCAATGGGATCACGGAGGCCACCACAAGTCCTGAGCGAATATTGCCCAAAAGTAAAACGACTACAAAAATCACAATCAAACAACCCAAAATCAGGTTTTCTGCAATCGTGAAGGTCGTTCGTCCAATCAGTTCCGATCGATCCAAAAATCCGTTGATAATAACTCCCTCGGGTAAGTTGGGCTTGATCTCCGCCAGTCGTTCTTTAACCCGATCAATAGTGGCTTTGGATCCTGCCCCTTTGAGCATCATCACCTGGCCAAGTACTTTTTCACCTTCACCATTTGCAGTGACCGCACCGAAACGATTTGCATGACCGAAGTCGACTTTGGCAATGTCTTTTATATACAGTGGCGCTCCGGCCCGGACTTCCACGACAATATTCCCAATATCTTCCAGACTTTTCACCAAGCCTTCGCCACGGATAAAGAAACTCTCGTTTGCCTTTTCTATATAACTGCCTCCGGCGATGGAATTATTTTTACTGAGTGCGTCATATACCTGAGTCAGACTCACTCCCACAGCTTTCAATCGCTCTGGATTGATAGCTACTTCATACTGCTTTAGAAACCCTCCCCAGGTATTTACTTCGACTACTCCCTCGATACCAGAAAGTTGCCGACGCACCACCCAGTCTTGAATCGTCCGCAAATCAGTAATGGAATAGTTATCTTCATAGCCTGGCTTTACGTCGATTACGTATTGATAGATCTCTCCCAATCCAGTTGAAATAGGTCCCATGAAAGGTTGTCCAAACCCATTAGGGATCTGATCCTGAGCCATCTTGATCCGCTCTGCAATAAGCTGTCTAGGTAAATAAGTGCCCATATCGTCGTCAAAAACGATGGTGACGACCGATAGACCAAACTTGGAAATCGATCGAATTTCCTTCACGCCCGGTAGATTTGCCATCTCCAACTCTACGGGGTAGGTCAGGTATTTTTCCACATCTTCGGTAGCAAGATTCCGCGAGGTGGTAATCACTTGTACCTGATTATTAGTCACATCTGGAACTGCACCAATCGAAATACGTGTCACTGAATAAATACCAAAGCCTATCCAGCCAGTAATCAGTAAAAAAATGATCAGTTTATTTGAAATACTCCAATTGATAACACGGTCTAGCATAGAATGACTCTTTGTTAGGCAAAAATGTCTATAATCATCTGTAAATCGGTGTAAGAATAGCTTAAGGTTTTCTTAAATCTTTTCTTGAAAGATCAATCGGAAAATAGAACCTGTACCTTTTTGGCTTTCTACTTCTACTAAAATCCCAGATTCCAAAGCGAGCTTTCTCACGATTGCCAGACCCAAGCCAGTGCCCGATACAGGCTTTTCCAAAAGTTGAGTTTCTCTAAAAAATGGATCAAAAATTCGTCCCAAAGATTCTTCCCCGATTCCCACTCCTTGATCTTCGACAGTCAAGAAAGGTGCTCCTTGATGAATTCCCGCCCGGATGGAAATCAACGTCCCCTCATCCGAATATTTCAGCGAATTCTGAAGTAGATTGGTCAAAATCATCTGAAGCGACTTAGTATTCACTTCCAAAATAAGCGGTAAAGTGAGGTTGGTTTCGAAATGAATTTGCCTGGCATAGTCTTCAGACATTTTCTGAGCAAAATTGCTACCAAACGCCAGTAAATCGATTGACAGGTAATCGGAGTTCGAAAATTTGCCCACGCGAGCCAAAGCCAAGAGCTGCTCCATCATTTCTGTCATGCGATCAATACTTTGCAAGGCAGTATGAATTTTTGACTTATATTCTTCAGCCGTTCGAGGCTTTCGAAGGAGCACTTCCAGCGTTCCTCTCAACACTGCCAATGGCGTTCTGAGCTCGTGAGAGGTATCTGATGTGAATTGCTTTTCCCTAGTGAGCGATTGCTCCAGTCTAGAAAGCAATTCATTGATCGATCTTGAGAGCTGACCGATTTCATCATTTGATTCGGAAAGTGGTACACGATCATTGAGATTATTCTGAGTGATCTGATTTGTCGATTCAATTATTTTCTGAATGGGTTCGATACTCTTTCCGGCTAGATATCGCATGATTAAGAATAGGGAAATCAAAATTGCTGGATACAGAAAAAGAAGCGTGTTGCTCAGGTTGTGAAGCAAATGACGCGAATCCTCGAAAGAGGTAGCTACAAGCATAAATCCCTCTATTTTACCTTCATGCTTAAGTGGAATTTGCATTTGCCGCACTTCTTCATTACTAATCTCTACAGTAAGGGCGTCATCTCTTGAGGTTCGGCCAGGCAAAAAATTCAAATGATTCCCACGAAGGTTTGGAGATCGATCCATCGTATTACCTTGAATATCTACAATTTCGATAAAGATAGGATTGAGCTCAATGATGGAATGCTCAGCCTCTTCCCACTCATTCTTATGAGAAAAAACCAGCATACCATCTTTAAGGAATATTTCTTCAAGATGCTCCTGAACTTCCGCCAAAAGTTCCTTATCACTATTTTGAATAACTGAGTAATTAACTACCAAATAAATCATCACGAAGACGACTAGCACAATCATAGCGGTCACCCAAGTCAGTCTTCGTGCAATCTGCTCCCGGTATGAATTTCTTTTTTTCATAGCTCCCTGGCCATATATCCGACTCCTCGAACTGTTTGAATATGTCCATCCACATCATTGAGATTTAGCTTTTTACGAAGCGAATTGATAAAAACATCAATAACCCCTGTATTGTATTCGAAGTGGATATCCCATACTTTCTCTATGATCAGCGTACGCCGACACACTCTATTTTTGTTTCTGACAAGGTATTCAAGAAGTGCAAATTCCTTTTGCGTAAGCTGAACTTCAACATTATCTTTCAATACTTGATGCCTTTCCGGAAAAATTGAAATCGCCCCTAAGGTAAAAAATTCTGGCTCTCCGACTTTGGCACGTAGCTGTACCCGAACGCGCTCTAGCAATTCTTCAAAATGAAATGGCTTTTTGATGTAGTCATTTGCTCCTGCCTGAAGACCAAAGATAGTTTCATCTGTGGTGTCTTTTGCAGTTAGAAAAATGATTGGAGTATTTTTAAATGTTTTTCGAAACTGTCGGCAAAGATCAATCCCACTTAATCCGGGAAGCATCCAGTCTAAAAGCAACAGGTCATAATTACCTGATAGCGCTAGATCCAAGCCCTTTTTTCCGTTGTCAGCAACGTCCACTGAATAGGATTCCTCTTCCAAGCCTTGCTTTATGAAACCGGAAATCCCTGGCTCATCTTCTACGACTAAAATTCGCATAAAGTATCATTTAGGTTCTATTCGGTGAATTTTCCAGCCGTCGATTTCAACTTGAAATTCCCAACTATAATCGGAAGGAAGCTCAGGAAGGACTTTTTTTGATTTTGAAATCCAAAACCCTTTTTGATTGACTGCCTGCTGAATCCATTCGGGATCAGTTTTCAAATTAATCAAAGTTTCCTTCCAGCTTTCATCTTTCTGAAATTGAGTTTCTCTGTTAAGGCTTTCATCACCATCATAAACTGAGACGATTGGTAGTTTGCTTTGAAATGAAATTGAAGGAAGTCGCTTATCGTAAATGAATACTTGATCTTGAGCTTCTTGATGAGTTGAGACCCATTCAGCTACTCTTCTAGTATCATTGACGACAGCGGGGTTGGCACTGAAAAAATACGATGCCATCAAACCGATTCCCATAGTAAATATCCAAGAATTGATTATCACTCGATCCTTTCGCTGAATCCCTGAAATTAAAATCCCAGCTAATGATCCGATCAAGATAAACCAGATAAAGTAGAATTTATACCCTAAAGTAATCCTCGGATCAAGCCAAGGTGAAACAATCAAACCAATTAATACCAAGCCAAAGAAAATGAATTGGGTAATCTCCCATTTTTTATGAGCGGGACCCGAAAGCTGATCCCATGCTAAAACAGCCCCAAAGGCCAAGCCTGAATACACAGGAAGAATGTAAAGCACTAATTTGGACTGACTCATTGAGAAGAAAAGAACCGGAACCATCACCCAAACCCAAAATAGAGCCAATTGAGTTGATTTGTTTTTTGCCACCCAGACCGACTTTTGGAGCAAAATCAAAAACCAGGGGAAGGCGGTAACGATCAAGACCACTGGATAAAACCAAAAAGGTTGACCGCGCTGAAATGTATCCGTCGCAAATCGCTGAATCGTATGCTTAAAAAGGAAATAGTCCAGAAATTGTGCATCCTCGAGATAGAGTTGCACAAACCAAAATATCCCAATTGTTAACATCAAGCCAATTCCAACCAATGCCTGCCAATTGAATCTGGGCCAAGTTTTATGCTGAAATCCATAGAATGCCACTACGATCAATGGAACTATCCAAACGACCGGACCTTTGGTCAAAAAACCCAAGCCCAGAAAAACGAAGGATAAAATCAGAAGAAACGGCTTTTTTGATTTTTGATAACTAAACCAAAAATACAATGCTGCCAAAACTAGTGTGGCTAAATAAGTGTCAGTGGTCAAAGCACGATTTCCAATAATTACCGCTGGAAATGAACTGTAAAGCAAAGCAGCAAGGAAGGCCTTTCGAGTGTCTTGAAATAGCATTTTTCCCAGTTTGAAAATCAGGAAAATTTGAAGTAGTACTGCGATTTGTAGGAAAAACCGAGCTGCAAATGGGTTTACTCCAAAGACTCGATAAGACACAGCG
>Ga0105050_10001843_pt1 | contig 31094 bp, 37 predicted proteins | sample FRY01_FD_78088 | JGI IMG/M metagenome (GOLD analysis project Ga0105050, IMG submission 78088) | Freshwater microbial communities from Lake Fryxell liftoff mats and glacier meltwater in Antarctica - FRY-01 | ecosystem: Environmental > Aquatic > Freshwater > Ice > Glacier meltwater ...
CGTGAGGGCTTCAGATTACAGATACACGTGAAGACAACGGAAGGTCGGACATGAATTATAATAACTTAGCTGATTTGGAAACGGGCGATCAATCGTCTGCCGCCGAGACCCATGACGCTCAAACAGTTCCCCTTAGTGTCGTAAAATCGATGCGAGAGGAACAAAGCCGCCTAAAAGATCAGCTTAAAATAATGAGCGATCAGTATGACGTGATGCGCATGAGCGCATTTAACAAACGTGAAGAACTTCCAAAAGAGCCTGAAAAAGACCCGTCAGATCTGGTGACTTGGGGAGAGGCTCAGGGCTATCTAAATCAGCGAGAGTCGGGCATGCGTCTAGAGATGCAGGAACTCAAAATGAGTCAGCAGAACCCCGACTATCAGGATGTTGTGTCTAAGTTCCTGCCATTAGCTATCAAAGAGGACCCGGATCTGGCTCACGAAATCGAGATCATGGTCAAGACGGGGAAAAATGCAGCTGCGTACGCCTACAAGCGCACTAAACAGTCAGCAGCTTTCCTGGAGTCCTCAAAAAAAGTAGAGCACAACGATCAAGCTAAACGGATTTTAGAAAATGCTGAACGTTCTGGAAATTTAAGCGAAATCTCACCTGGCGCGAGTGTGAATTCTCAGCGGAGTGCTTATTGGAGCATGTCTGATGAGCAATTTCGACAACAAATGAACGCAAATCTAGGATTTAGTTAAAAATGGCTTTAACAACTACAAATCAATTAAAACCTGCCGTACGCGAGTATTATGACAGGTTGTTGCTAACAACGTTCTATCCGAACCTAGTTCACACTAGATACGGACAAAAACGCACCATGCCCTCCAAAAACGGCGATACAATCGTTTTCAGACGCTACGAAGTGCTTGATAGTGCTCCAGTGCCCCTTCGTGATGGTATCACACCTCCAGGTGTTGTGCCCTCTACTACTGACATCAAAACACGGGTGGATTGGTACGGTAATTTTATCGAATACACTGACCAAGTCCAAGCGACTGTAGAAGACAAAATTCTTAACGAGTTTTCGACTCTACTATCTGAAAACATGGGTCAGAGCATCGACATCATTACTCGTGATGTGTTGGTCTCTACTGCATCATCAGTGCAGTGCAGTGGTGGATCAAACGGTGGGATAGTAACTGAGCTCTCTCAAAGTGATATCGACGGAGTAACAGCTACATTTCTCAGTAATAACGCTAAATTCATTACTGAAATTGTTCCAGCAGCAAACTTATTTGCTACTAGCCCAACCCGCGCTGCGTTCTGGGGGATTTTTCATCCCGACAACATTCAAGCGCTTGAAGCGTGCTCGGGCTTTGTTCCAACTAGTCAGTACTCTATGCAAACAGCTGTTTCTAATAACGAATGGGGTTCTACCAAAAACTGCCGCTGGGTACAAACAAGCCTAGCATCAGTAGGAACTCAAACTATTCCTATCTACAACAACCTCATGTTCGCTAAAGAAGGATATGGAACGGTGTATCTAGGCAAAGAGACAGGCGAGTTCTACGTGAACCCACTTGGCTCGGCTGGTGCTGCTGATCCGCTACATCAAAGAGGCTCAGTAGGCTGGAAGATCCCCTACGCTACTGCTTTGTTGAACGATTTCATGATCGCAAACCTACAATCTACCGCAGCATAAAGGATAAAAAATGGCTCAGATTCAAACATTCACTTGGGTTAACCCATCTGCGGCAGTTGCTCGTGATCTCGATTGCGGTTTTCGAGTAGCTAAGATTGAAATTTACGATCAAAGCAACATGAACAGTGTAGCAAGTCCCGCTGTGTTTAAAAAAGGCGTCTGGACGCTGGACATGGCCGCCGCTTCAGCAATGATCATGAAAAACTCAGATGGCGCAGCCACTGATGTATCATCATATATCACTGCTAATGGAGTGACTGCTCTAGATATGCAGGCCTCGTTCGGTTCTGTTGTCAGCGGTTTCACCAATGCCGCTCCTGGCGTCGTTACTGTTGCAAACGGATCTCTTTTCAAAGCGGGCGATGTCATTCGCGTAGAAGGCATGATTCAGACTGGCACAGGACTGAGTAAAAACGGGCAGTGGGCAGTAGCTAGCGTTGCCGGCTCTTCACTAACGCTCGTTGCAAGCACAGCGTCTGGATATCAAGCCTACAATGCAGGCGGTATTGCAACTGTTGTAGAACGCTTAAACCAAGATGGCGAGCTTCAGCCGTATGTAACCGTCAACACAGCAGTCCAGGGCGTCAACCTTGGAATAGGTGTTGTCGGAGCTGCTTTATCAGTAATGAAAGCAGTTTGCTACGGCGAAATGAACGTCGTTTAACACGTAATAGGGGGCTGTTTGCCCCCTGTTTGTCCCTTTTTACACTATGAGTAACACTTTAGGAGTCTGTTTTATGACTACAACTATGATTAATACAGCGAGCATTGATGCAAAAGAGAGCGCTGAGGAAAAGGCAAGAGATCTCCGCAAAAAAAAAGACGAGCCAAAACTCAAATATGAATTTATCAATATGGAACAGCCTGGTCGTTCTCTGAGTTTTTTCTACGGTGATGCTCGACGTCCTGAGAAATTTAGTTTTCATCACAATCAGGTCGTTGAAGTGCGGGAAGAGATAGCAGAACACGTGCAGTCTCGTCAGACGCCAATTTGGAAATGGGTAGATAGCGTGTCGTACGACGGCTCTCCTCGCCGAGTGGCTAAAATTGTTGGCTACACCCCACGTTTTTACATGAAGAGAGTGAAATAACGGTATGACTACACTTGCCAATCTTAGAGTGCTTACACGACGGTATTCGGGACGAGAGGACGCTGACGAGATCAGCGATTCTCAGCTCAATGCCTACATCAACGAGTATTTAACGATATACTTCCCGCTTGATGTGAAACTCTACGATCGGTTTCAGTCCTACTTCATCAATCTATACCCCGGTGTTGCTGTATACGACGTAGACCAAGATATTGTGCTACTCAACAACCCGCAGTTCGCTAACGGCCTATCTTTAGCTTTCTATACAGACCCTCGTTCTTTCTACGAGCTATATCAAAATCAATATCATGCCTATCTCCTGGGCACTGGTAACGGATCTACACTAACGTTTACTGGCACTGTCCAGCAACTACCCATCATTCCCAGCAGCCCGTATGTTACCGATGGCACTGAAATGCTAACCGACAAAACGGGAAGCGGGATTCTATCGGGTAATCTGGGTGGCTATGGCACTATTAATTATGCGACTGGATATATAAGCGCGACTTTTAATACTGCTCCATCGGGTAGTGATGACATACAAGTTTATTATGATTGGTTCAACGTAGGACAGCCTCGCGCTGTGCTTTTTTATCAGAATCAACTTCAGATCAGGCCTATACCCGCTAAACCCACTATGCTCCGCTGCAACACCTACTGGCGTCCCTCAACACTAACAGCTGACTCATCATCCATTACAAACCCAGAGTGGTCACGCATGATCGCTATGGGCGCTGCTCTCATTATTCTAAAAGAAAATATGGAAATAGATGCTGTCAGTACGCTGTACTCGCTCTGGTCGCAGGAGTTCTCATTAGTTCAAGAACGATCAAACTCGCAGCTCATCACTGGGCGCGTACAACCCTCATGGTAACAAAATGGTATGGGATCCAACGCTTCCTCGTCCGCAATCTAAAATTAGACTGTCGGCTGGATACATCACTACGAACTGGAATGCTATTCAAGACGGCCTAGGCTCGTCGCTCAATATAGGCATTGTCTCAGGCACTAAGATGTATTTTTATCAAGATACGGCACCGTCAGGATGGACTATCCAAGCGTTAGCTAAAGACTGTTTGCTGGCTGTCAAAGCCGACACAACTACATACAATATTGTCGCCTTTAGCAACAGCTCACCTGGAGTGATTATACTCAATACAGCTACTCATGGTTTCGCTAAAGGCATGAAAATCACAACTCTTGGCATCGTCATGAGCGGCAGCGGATCTGATCTCAACGGAGACTGGACTATTCTGAGTGTCTCGGGAGCATCGTTAACACTCAGCATCAATACATCTACAGGTTTCAAATCATACGTATCCGGCGGAACAACTGCTTGCTCTACAGATAGCACGTATAGCGCAGGCGGAACTATCAGCGGGACATGGCAGCAGCCTGATCACGCGCTGAGTTCTGCTGAAATGGCGCACGTCCACGATGCCGGAACAAATCTAGCGGGCAACTCGGGTGGGGGTGTGTTTTTCAGAGCGTATGCGACGATTACTGACAAAACGGGAGCAATCAGCTCGTCAACAGCTGCTGATCACAATCACGGCTACACGTACAGAAACTATGGTGCTGTTGGCATCATCTGCGCTAGAGACTGAGTTTAAATGTAAAACTGCTGGACATCTCAATTATGAAAAACACGTGCTGCGACAAATGCCGACACATCGAGTGCCCGAATAAAATCGAGAGCTACTGGAAAGACGACAATGGAGATCTGAAAGTTTTGACTGACTGCGCACCGAAGCGATCGATGCTGATGTTACAGGAGTTTTCAAATCAAATGGTCACTCAACAAGCGTCTATTGAGCAATTGCGCAATCAGTCTATTGAGTTGAACATCAAACTCGATGCAGCTAATGCGCGTTTTTCAGATGCAGCCGATCAGCTACATCACGTGATCGATATAGCTCATATGATCACTAGCAAGGGGTGCTAAAGTGGGCTATCAACCGTTTGCTATAGCGCCGCTTACTAGTGGAGTCGATCAGAGCCTGCCATCACAGTTCATTCCAGACGATGCGTATCAATCTCTCGACAACGTCTATGTACGTCGGGGAGTGTTGCAGAAACGACAGGGCTACACCCTTCTGTTTCAGCTGCCGACTATTGTGACTACGGCACTCATTAATATAACTGATATCACACGAGCAAGTGTCGGAGTGGTAACGGCATCGGGCGCGGTTAACGGAACACTGATACAAATCGCTGACGTATCGGGAATGACAGAAGTCAATTTTGCAGGCTCTAACGTCTACGTAGTTACGAATGCTACACCAACCAATTTCGAGCTGTTTGACTTGTTTGGCAGTCCCGTTAACACCACTGCTTATTCGTCGTATGTGTCGTCCGGAGTGATCACACCCAGCTTGACTATCGCATCAGCTACTAAAACAGATCCTGTAGTCGTTACGACTACTGTAAATCACGGCCTGAGCAATGGGGCAGTGATCTACATAACGGGAGCTGTCAGCATGTCGATTAACGGCACGAGCTACGTTGTAACTAACAAAACCCTGAACACGTTCGAACTGTATTACAAGGACGGTCAGCCAGTAGACGGTGTTGATTTTGATGACTACACGGGCCTTGGTATCATCTCGACATTCGTTGCCGATGACATCATTACGGGTATATTGAAGTTTTTCAAAGCCGATGGCAGCCAGTCGATTCTGGTTTTCACAGAACGGTTTACGGCGTATTTCGATGACACCATTTCAAATCTAGTTCCTGTAAGCAACACACGACTGTTTTTTGGATCTGGTGGCGATTTCTTCCTCGGCGACACTTTTGGCGATAAAGTCTATTTCACTAACAACATAGACAACATTGGTGAGTGGAGCATACCGGACAACAAGTTATCCTTCCTCGTACCTAAGTACGGATCTGGCGCAACAGACCTCATTATTACGTGCTCTCAGATACACAGTTTTAAAGACCGGCTACTACTGTTAAGTCCCACACAGTCTGGCTCAAGCCCCGGTTTACAAGCTCAGCGCCTCACAGCAAGCGCGCTCAATGATGTGTTGTCTGTCAACGCCTGGCGCTACGACATACCCGGCAAAGGCTTTTTTATAGATGCTTCAGTCGGTGAAACGCTCTATTCGTCGTGCACATTTAAAGATGTGATTATCGTAAGCTTCATAGACTCCCTGTGGCGCATTCGTGCAACTGCTAGCCCCTCGCTGCCATTCATTTGGGAGCGCATCAACTCGTTCAGAGGTGTGCAATCTCGCAAATCGCTCGCAAACACTCACAACGCAATAATGGGCATCGGTCAAGAAGGGGTGTTCCTGTGTGATGGCGTTAACGTCGCTCGTGTTGATCAGAAAATACCCACTTTTGTCTATGACGCCATCGATCAAGAGTTCTTTTACACTGTCTATTGCGAGCGTGATGACATCCTGCGTCAAGTCTGGTGGACATATCCGAAAAATGGCTATCCGAAAGGCTCGGCTCTAATATTCGGAGAAGACGATACCAATTACTCAAACTACACACTGCCATTCAACGTATTGCAATCGTTCGAAACAGTCTCTAGTGACACCACCTGGGGTTTTTACAACTCTCGCAACGGAAACGACTGGGCTTGGGATGAATTCCCAGAAGATGATTCCTGGATATCTGGAGATATGCAAAGAGGCTCGCCTATATTCGTCGCCGGCACATTCGATGGACGAGTAGTGATCGTTAATGAAGACGCAACTGACAACGGCACAGAAATCGAAGTCGAGATCGTTACAAAAGAATTCAATCCTTTCTTTGCTCAAGGTAAAAAGTGCCGATTGGGCTATGTAGACATTCTACTAGAGTATGATCAGCAGATGTTGTTTTACGTCGATTTCTACACGAATCACTCGCTCAATGCGTACGTCACTCGTACAGTTAACTGCATTCCTAAATCTAACGATCCCAGCGTCATCACTGTGCTAACTAAACGCATATGGGCCGGATGCATTGGCAACTCTCACAGATTCAGGCTCTACACTAAAGGGGACGCTGGAGGCCTCAGGATTCAGTCTGTGACTCCGTATTTTCAAGCTGCTGGTGGTCGGTTGTACAATGCCTAAAATGTCCACTGATGAACTCTTCCCCTCAATCGGCCTCAGCACTGAAGTGCTGATTTCTAGACTCAACGACATCATAGACTCGATTCAAGATGTCTTTAACTCATCAGCTGAGTCTCTTGATCAGCACTATGACATTGCAGCTACTCCATACGAAGTCCCTGGCATCGGCAAGAGGGGATCAGGGATGCTCATAGTTTTCGGTGAAAGCGAAGGCACTCCAGCTGCTGTATTCACATGCGTTAAATCTACGTCAAATGCTAATGGAGATGTTGCTGTACAGAGCTCTCAGAGCGGAACCGGTGACTACGCAGCTGAAAATTACAGTTGCGACTGGCTAGCTAATCAGTCTATTCGAGTATCTGTAACAGCAACTACACATCGAGCGAGGGTACAATGGATAGGAAGTTGACGTTCAAACGAGTTACAGACCCCTATTTAGTCCCCAAGAAATACGTAGATCGTATTAAAGCGCGCACTTGGACTACTGAGAAATGGTACAAAACAGCAGATCAATCAGCTCATGTAAAAACTGAATATGGCAAAGCAGCGAACCTAGACACTTATTTACTGTTAGCTGTAGACGCTGAACAAGAAGTCGTAGGTTTCATTTGGATGCAGAAAGACGACCTCAACGACTGCCTCTGGCTCAACAACGTCTCTATTGATAGTAAATATTGGAATCAGGGCATCACGATGAGTGATATCATCCCCGAAATCAAAAAAATAATGTATAAAGAATCGTTAGAAAAAGTGATCTGGACTACTACTAGACCGCGATACGGTGAAAAATACGGCTTTAAGCGCTGTGCTCACACGTTAATGGAATATAATTTAATGGAGAATTCACATGGGCATGACGAAACCGCGACAGACAGGCAACATAGATCTGCTGAACCCCACACAGCGTAATCTACAAAATCAAATAGGGTCGGCAGCAGGACAGGGGTTTGGTCAAATCGATCCCAATCTTCAGAACAACCCGCTTTACAACCAAGCAACTGGCGCTCTGTCTAACATGCTGAGACCACAGAGCGCTGGTGACTTAGAGCAGTCGTTTCAAACATCAATCGGCGATCCCACTATGCGCCAATTTGATCGACAGATCGTTCCAGGGATACAGCAGCAGTACGCAAACGTGGGAGCCGGCAGATCATCAGCTCTCAACCAAGCCCTCGCACAAGCTTCTACTGATCTATCGACTAACATGGGCTCACTGCGACAAGACTTTCTACAACGACAGCAGCAGCAGCAGCTGGGTGCAGCTGGTCAAGCAGCTGGTCTAGCCTCTATGCCTCTGCAACAGCTACTCTCACTATTAGGACCTGCTATGCAGCAGTCTAATCAACCCATGGTTCAAAACTCACAGCCTACCTTTTTGCAGCAGCTGCTTAATGCAGGTGTGCAGGGTGCTGGCGCAGCGCTTGGCGGAGGGTATTTCTAATGTCTATGACCTATGGCAATCAAGACCCTTACAATATGGGCGGTATAGGACAGCTGCTGGGACAGTTTCTAGGACAGAAACAAGCTAACGCACGTCAGCAGAACACTCAATCGATACTCGGACAGGCTTTATCTCAGCAGCCCAATAGGGGTGAAGCTGGCTACGGGCCGATGGACGGCCCAGACTCCGGCATTGAGCGTGTGCTACGAGCAGCTAATCAGAATAACGTTAGACCAGATGCCCTACAGCAATTTATGGGCATGGCTCCAGGTGTGGCCTATTTAAAAGAGCAAGCCCTCTCTAAAGATCTGCAAAAGTCTCAATTTGCGGCTCAAAGTAATCTACTACCAAAACAATTTGAAATGGCAGAGAAGCAACAGCTTGGAATGAATGCACTACAAACTATTCAGCATATGCAAGAGATAGGCAAAAGAGGAAATTTAGGTCGAGGATCAGCAATTTCTTCACTTTTTGGTGGTGAATCTGCAAAAGATGCTGGACATTATGAGAGATTGGGAAAATCTTTAATCTCTTTTTCTAGTCCCATTATTATACGTAACAAAAAAGAATTCGAAATTTTAGCGGGAGATCTTTATGACCCATCTATATCAGATGCTAGAAGAGAGGGCATTCTAGAGGGCATGAAAGAGATTATTACGCAAAACGTAATAGCTTATGGCGGAACTGTATCACCAGATAAAAGTGAACCCAAAGCAGAGCGCAAACCACTCGCAGAGATATTTGGGGAATAGATGACAAACGCAGACAAATTCAAACAAGCAATTGATGCTGGCTATACTGCTGACGAGATTGTGAAACATCTATCATCGACAGATGAGAAGTTGAAGCAGGCAATTGATAGTGGCTATACTCCTGACGAGATTGTATCGCATTTTACAGCTCCAAAAGAGCGGTCTTTTGCTGCTAAAACTGGCAGAATCGCCACACAAGCAGCTCTTGGATCTTTAACATCTATACCTATTGTGATGGCTCACGACGCTGTGCAACTAGCATCAAGAGTCCCAGGCGGACAATATATGCGAGCGCGTCAAGGAATAATGGAAGATTTGGAGTGGTTAGCAGAAAAAAAGAAAAGCGTTGGACTAACAGAATCTGAAGAGGCTCAGTTTAACGAATTCTCAGATGTGATTGCACAGCCAGCCCGAGAGTCTAGCTATTCTAAAACAGAGCCCTACGCTCAATCTGAAGACTACAGCACCATTGGGCTCATTGAAAAAGGCACGGGTCTTGATCTGAAACCAGAGGGGTACCTTGAAAAAGCTGCCTTTTTTTTAGGAGGTAATAAAACGCCCTCAAAGTGGGGTAAGACTGCTGTCGATCTGAAAAACATAGGACTGAAGCCATCAGAACTAGTTCAAGCGTTAAAACCAGGCATGAAGGAGCTCAGATCACTAACTGGAGCAGCTGGCTGGGAGCTGGCTGAGCGAGGGGGATATGGGCCCATAGGGATAATCGCAGCATCGATTCTGGGTCACATGGTGCCTGGAGGAATAGCGGGTGTAACTAAAGCTTTTTTAAACCCAAAACAGTCCTTAGCTCGGGCTGTCAACTACATAACACGCGATAACTCAAATACGGCATGGCAAAAACAGCTTATCATAAGCGCGCGAGAAGCGGGTCTTCAGCTCGATGCAGGCTCTCTAACAGACTCTAGAATCATTAAATTAGCTCAAGCGAAGGCATCGCAGTCTGGATTAACGGGAGACGCATTAGACAAATTCAGGCAAAACCTGAGTGGTCAGATCATTAAAGAATACGAACAAATAGCAGAAAGTCTATCGACTGCTAAATTTGAGAACGCTCATCAAGCGTCTGAATCTGTAAAAAGCTATCTAGAAACTGAGCCCATTGCATTCAAAACAGCAGATCTAGAAAAGGGAATGGCCACGGCGCCCCCGCTAAGAGGAAGAGTCGGTGTTTTTGAGCACCCACAGCATCGTGAGACTCTACTCAACGCTATATCTCCTGTTGAGACTATAACACCAGCACAGGGTGGACAAGAGCTTAGAGCTGTCGCAAACGACATCAGAAAGCCTATCAAAGATGGTTTCACTAATCGATGGAATGAGATGAATCAAAAAGTTAGCTCTGTTCCCTCAGGCCCTCAAGTGGAGCTTGCGAGACAGATAAGGGCGTTCGTAGATAGTCACGGGGGAACGCTACTGCCCGGGATGTCTTCAGCAGAATCTCAAGTGATGAAGGCTGCTCAGGATTTGAGCGAAGTTCTATCGCCAAGCGGCAGCGGCTATAGTGATGTGAGTTTGAGCAGTTTGATTAAAACAAAACAAACGCTAGCTGATATAGCTGATTTTGATTTTGGCGGATCAAACTTCAAATCTGCTTATAAAACGTTGGTCGGTGATGTCGACACAGCTATAAAGCGCACGCTATTGCAAAATCCCGAGCTTCGAGTAGAATACTTAGCTCTCAATGCTGAGTACTCAGCGTATAAGCAAACTTTTGAAAACAAACACACTCTCAAACTATTCGAGCGTAATAACAACGATGTCGCATCGACGTATTCATATTATTTGCAAAATCCTGATCGCCAGCGGGCGTTAGAAGGCGTTTTAGGGCAGTCGGAGCAGGGCATACAGCTTCTGCAGAAGGGGAAGAGAGACTATGCGTCTAGAGTACTGTCAAAAAGCAATATGTCTGATCAAGAGCTTCGAGAGCTTGGAGAAGTACTCGGAAATCAGAACAGCGTAGCGTATGAGCAGTTCGCGCATGACTATCAATACGAGCAGAGCAGGCCTGGAGCTCAGCCGATACCTCAGAAAAGCCTTCCCTTTGCTCCTCAAGCTCAGACGAGTGTCTCGAGGCCCATAAACGCTAAAGAGAGCGTGGCTCACGCTAAAAACAAGAGCTACGATATGTTGAAAAATGAAAGCCCAGAAAAACTTATGGCTCGCATGAACACTCAACAAGGCATAAAAAAGACAAGACATTCGTTGAGCATCGATGAAGAGGGCAAGAAGCTCTTTAATGAGCTAGCACGACTGAAACTAGACGAGATGATTCGAAAAAACTTAACAACGAGCATGACTGATCAAGTGAAACTCGGCACATTCTCTAATTTGCTCAAAAGCGCAGAATCGCAAGCAGTCGTTAAAGAGCTGGTGGGGCCAGAAGCTTATGCGCGTTTACGCAATCTTCAGGGCCTCTCTGCAAAACTATCTGATAGCGCAGATATGTTTTTCAACGCATCGAAATCGGGCGCTACTGTTGCAGATATAGCAATAATATCGTATGGCATAAATGGAGCAATTGCAGCATTGCAGGGAAACCCCTTTATGCTCGCGCAAACTTTCGGTTTAGTTGCTGGCATGCGAATTTCGGCTCGGCTGTTAGCTGATCCGGTATTCTTAAAATTCTTAGAAGAGGCTATTTTAATTAACCCGACGGGCCCGCGTCTTAATAGAGCGCTTACACAAATGGGACCGCATGTCCTGCGCGCAGTAGATGCTCAAGCAGCTCCAGCAACGCAGATTTTAAGATAGCGTGACTCGAGGCAGCACTCAGGCGTTCAATGCGGCTCTTCTTTGATGATTGAGCCGCTTTTGTTTTGCATCAACATCATAATCGACACGTTGTCGATATTCGCTTGTGCCTCGAGTTTGAGCTCTTCTCTGCGCCATTCTTTATATTCAGCGTCGATAAGCGGCATGAAGCGTGCGTACATGCCATTATTGCTCTCATGGCTCTTCTGACGATAGCTACGAGCGAATTGTGCCCTTGCTCTAGCATACAAGCTTCGGAACTCTTCGCTCACAGATAGCGCATGTTCGATTTGTCCCTTCGTGTACTCGTAATCAAGCACGAAATCTTTGAAATAAGTGCCAGGAGTAGGGTCTTTAGACCAGATGATGAGGTCTTCTCCCATCTTCAAAAATGGGTCTATGTCGACTGTGGCGCGTCTGCCAGATGCATTTTTTCTGTTTTCTGGTTTAACTCGTCCGCCTGCCATTGTGAGCCCTTTTTAGCCCTTGTTTTAGCGCGTAGCGTGTTCACGTTAGTTGCTGAGCTGATTTTTTGTAGAGTAGGGCTAGAACATAATTAAAGCAAGCTAGTTATTCAATTAATGAGTAACTAGCTGCTCTTGTTGCCTGCGTCAGTTCAACAGTTACATCTATAGTAGTGCAGACAGTTCCGCGCTGCACGCTTGTCTGCTTCTTCGACTAACTCTGATACGATCAGACTCAGGATTTCGTTTATCTCGATGTAGCCCTGCATTTCAGGCCTATTTCCGACCAGAAACTGCTGGAGGTCTTCGATCGAAGCCGGACAGTCTAGTTTGTTTAGCGTATGAGGTGGGCGAGCTGCTGTGATCTGTTTTTTGATAGCGATGATTTCGTGACCGAAAAGTGTCAGTATTTCATTAGCTGAGACTTTGATGATGGTCTCTGGAGGCAATGCGAAGAGCTCTTCGATCGAGGCGGGCATTACAGCTGCCTCAGCTGCCTCAGATGGCTCTACTGGCTCTACAGCTGCATGCTCATCTGCCTCAGCTTCTGCATGCTCCGCTACAGCTTCATTAAGCAAGCTGTCGTACGCGCTCATTTCAGGTGTTTCATTTTTAGTCGCCGCTTGAGCTATAAAACTATCTAATGCGCGTTGCTGCTCATGAGTGAAATCTTCGAATCGAATTTCATTTTTTCTATTCATGAATGTTCCATTTTTAGCCATCGCTTGATCTATAAAACTATCTAATGCGCGTTGCTGCTCATCAGTGAAATCTTGTGTTCGAATTATATTTTTTCTATTCATGACTGTTTCCTCAGCTGTCTCTACAGCTGCCTCAGCTGCCTCAGCTGGCTCTACTGGCTCTACTGGCTCTACAGCTGTATGCTCCGCTGCATCAGCTACGTTTATAGTTCCGACTAGTGGGAATTCTGCGATTTTCTTGTTTTTTTTAGTCATAAAATATGCCTCCAGGCTGATGTTTCAACGACGATATATACAATTTTACGCGATCTCATACTTTATAATCTTAGACAAATTGAATATAGCACTATGCTAATAAATCACACATATGCTATGATGATATTACTCAAACTTCGTCTCACACACGATCAATACAAACACACACAAAAACGGAAACTCAGATGTTAGAAGATATTTCACAATATCATGGACTAGTTTGTTTTGAAGCAAACGGCACTTTTTATTGTTGCGAAGAAACAGAAACTGACCAATGGTTCGTTGGCAAACGCACTGATATCGATGAGGAATTAAATTTCTACACTAGTATTTTTTGTAAAAGTAGCAAACCTGACAATCTCTATAAAAAAATTATCGATCGTGATCGCGCTATTTTCAATCGTGATTGCGCTGTAGCTTGCGAATTACATGAAAAGCGTTGGATGTTGGATGAGTCTATCGGCTTAGCTAAATTTCTTGTCGAGCAGCAGCTGCTGCCCAACCGCGACGAAAATCAATAAATTTCGTTAATATTACGAAGACATTTAGGCAGCAGCTGCTGCCCAAATTTTACTGCCGCGCAGGCAGCATCGGCTTTCAGCCGCATTACTCACACTCACACTCACACTCACACTCAATCTTCGGAAATTTATGAAAACGATCTCATTTAAAATTAACAAAATCAATCGCGTATGGATAGACGCAACGATTGGCGATAGCTGCCCCTGCAAAATCAAAAAATGTCAAAAAACCGCAGATTTGATTGCTGGCGAAGATTTTATGCTTTTAGTTGAAGATGTGTCTATTCGATCAAAATATGGCACTGATTTGCGTTACGAAGTCATTTCAACAGCATCAAAAGAAAAATGTTTTATCGACGCGTTGTATAACGAAGATTTAGTTGATCGCTGCAAGTGCCTGGGGGGCATTTGGGATGAAGAGGCACAAGTTTGGGCATTTGACGGCATCGTAAAAGATCGGGTCGAGGAACTAGAGGCGATTTATTGCTCTGAGATGGTGTCAGTAGAAATAACTGCTCGAATAGAAGTTTTCGAATACAACGCGAATATAAAATTTCTTGGTTATCCTCTCTGCTACGCAACGGGACGAGATTCAGGCGCAAAATTATGCAGGGGAATTAGTTTAATAGAAGGCAAAATTTCAAGCGGCGGCAGTCACAAAAATTGGCTAACTAAAATAAGCGAGAATTCTAAATTTCGTTTAAAAATTTCTAAACTTTTGTTAGATAATGGGTCAGATATACCCTACTTTGATGTTAAAATTTTAGAAGAGTTCTAAACACTACTAGCTATTTACTGCCGCACAGGCAGCTTAGAAGAGTCTTTCATTAAATTTCGTTAGTATTACGAAGACATTTGGGCAGCAGCTGCTGCCAAAATTTTACTGCCGCGCAGACAACTACTAAATTAGTATTTGCACTCTGAGCTACAACTCAGTAATGAAAATATGCGTCTCGTCAGTAGTTCCCCATTTTTTCTGAGCAGTCAAAAAAACGACTTGTGCATCGTCTTCGTACGCAACATTAGTAAGAGCGTCCAGAAGATTCTTTGAAACATTGTCAAGATCAGCCCTAGTCAATTTCCATTCGCCAATTTTCTTTTTCGTTGGGCTTTTGTAAAACGCGATAATCTCAATCTTGACAGCCCCTTTTATCGTCGACGCTATCTGAGGTTTTATCCAAGCCGCCAGCATCTTTCTGTTTTTTAGCTTTGGGTCGAAGAAGATCTTGCCGTTGCAGCGCGGGCGGCTCCAGGTCTGAGGGCGGCCTGGGAATATCAGGTGATAGTGTGCTAGTGTCATCTGATTGCTCGAATTTGCTTCTCTAATCTATTCAGCCTCCATAGCCAGTATTTCATCTTTATTACACGCATGATGATACTCAGTAGAGAGCGCCTTGGTTTTTGCATACTAACTCTTTTAATCTCAAATTTTTAATTTAAATTATATTCTGATTGCGTCTGATAATTACGCGTTGTTATGTTTTTTGTTTTGCTAAATAGACTAGAAGCATCGGTGCTGCACACGAGCACAAAAACAACAGTATTTTAAACGCTGTGAGCATCATATCTGGGTTCATTTTAGGCCTCTGCTTAGTCTGTTAGTCAGCCACGGTATGCACACGAGCAACGCGCTCAGCAGGACTAATTTGTCTGTTTGAATATCCATAGCTTTCCAAATTGTATGGTAGCTCTCACGACTCTGTTTTGTCTGAGTAAACGCTGCATCGTATAACGTTAATCCCTGCAACGTATAACGGTAAAACATTCGTTTAAAACAGGGCTCTAAAAAGGAAGGTTATCCTCGTTGAAGTCGTCAGCTGCAGTTCCTGGGCGAAAGCCGCCGGGCACTGAAGCGGGAGCTGGAGAGCCTCTCTGTGAATAGCTAGGAGTAGAAGAGGGGCGCTCTTCACTTCCTTGATAGCGATCACTCTTACCACCAGGAGCAAAGCGAATCTGAGTCGCCGTAATCTCCAAAGAGACCTGGGTGCGACCTTCGCGATCTTGATAGGTATCGGGTTTGCGTCGGAATTCACCATGCACAATTAGCATAGTACCCTTTTTAATATAGGGCATCATGCGATCAAACTGATCACCCCAGCAGCTAACTTTCCACCAGATCGTCTCTTCTCGCTCGCCTGCTTTGATAGTATCTGCAATGCGAAACGAGACGACTTTGCGCCCTGAAGGCGTCATACGCTCTTCTGGATCATTACCAACGAAACCGATAATTTCTACGAGATTCATTCATTACACCCAATCTTTTCTTTATTTCTGAAATAGTCTCCGTTTTCTTGCCAAATGTCTTCTCGACAAATTCGGTTTGTCGCAGGGGAGTCGTCTTTTCGTAATCTATTACGCTCAACAGTGATGAGCGTTTTGTTGTTAAGCAACGGATGGGTGGTAGTCTCTAGATATTTGATGCACTCGTCTAATTTGTCGACAGAGCAACCGGCTCGCAATGCCACAGCTTTTCTTCCTGCAATGCATCTGCTGCCTTCAAACGCAAAACTGCTAATGGCTGAATAGACAGAGAGTTGATATACATCGAGGCCAAGATAGAAAACGATATTGGGAGTTTGCGTGTTCCATTTATGGTTTGGCAATTTGTCTGCAATTTCTAGTTCTTCTTCATCGTAATAATTTTGATATGTCATGTTATTTGGTCTTTCTCGTTAAGAGGTGTTGCTGAATTGTGTCAATACGCTTAAACATCACAAGCGGGAGCTTTGGATGGGTAGTGGTTTTACGAAAGCATAGGATATTGTCCTATCATGTGCGTTTTTATTAAGATTGGCGCGCATGAGAATAGGATCAAAATCTTGTATGGCACTCCTTCTCTTCTTCCCATTGCTTAGGTAGATAAGCAGCTCTCTTATTTCATCAATAGTGAAATATGGGAAAAAAGAGTGCATTTCTTTTGTAGATTGACGTACCCAAGTCCTTCCCTCATGAAAATTCTCATTACATTTCTCGCTGATTTGACAATGGGCCTGAAAATGTTGAATGAGCAGGCTTGCGTTAACACCATATTTTTTTGCTAAATCGATGTCGAACGAGTGACGCATTGAGTTCCTTGTTTGCATGTGATTAAATTATTTATTTATTATGTGATTAAATTGAGTTTTCTCAAACAATTGTTTATTTGCTCCAGCGAACCTGCATCTGAGAAGCGGATGAACTGAGGTTTTGTGTCTGTCGGTAGTTTAAACTCGAGACAAGTTTCATGAACGTTGAACGACGATGTAGCAACGTGGCGGCATCGAGAAGCGTTCATAGTGCTGCGGACCTTTTGGCAGTAATCGTATAGCTCTAGCACCCGATCTCTAGACCCTTTTGCCTGATCCGATTGCTGCTGCTTAATATCGACGTTGGGGCACGCTTTACGCTTGAGTAAGGCCGTGACTACGGCAATGGGATTATCGACGTCTCTGGTGGCTTTGTATTGCGAATACGCAAGTGCTGCATTCTCAAAGTCCTGAGCAACATGAGTAGGTGAGTATTCGGAGCATAGCTTTTCGAGTTCAGCTGGCTTGAGAGGGAGAGTAGCAAACTCTTTGAGTTCAGAGAGAACAACGAACGAAACAGGGGAGGCGCTAGCCTCTTCTTGTTTGTTGTTCTTCTTGTCTTGTTTATGTTCTTCTTCTTCGGGCCGCTGCTGGCTACCCCCCCCGCTGCTGGCGGATACACCCCCCCGCTGCTGGTGGATACCCACCCCCCGCTGCTGGCGGATATCCCCAATCTTTTCTTTATTTCTGAAATAGTCTCCGTTTTCTTGCCAAATGTCTTCTCGACAAATTCGATTTGGCGCCTGGGAGTCGTCTTTTCGTAATCTATTACGCTCAACCGTTATGAGCGTTTTGTTGTTAAGCAGGGGATGAGTAGTAGTCTCTAGATATTTGATGCACTCGTCTAATTTGTCGACAGAGCAACCAGCTCGCAATGCCACAGCTTTTCTTCCTGCAATGCAGCTGCTGCCTTCGAACGCATAACTGCTGATAGCTGAATAGACAGAGAGTCGATATATATCGAGGCCGAGATTGAAAACGATATTGGGAATTTGCGTGTGCCATTTGTGGTTTGGCAATTTGTCTGCAATTTCTAGTTCTTCTTCATCGTAATATTTTTGATATGTCATTTTAATTGGTCTTTCCTACTAAAAGGTGTTGACCAAAATGAACGATTAATGATAAAAAGGTCTTGTTATGCAGACCTTTTATTATTAATCATTCATTTTGGTTCCCCCAGTTCCCTAAAAAGGTGTGGGGGTTTTTTTTTGATGATAATTGATAACTTAAATTGCTGTGGTACTGAATGCATACACTGCGTTGCTGAATTGTGTCAATCGCGTTTGCTGCCTCTAAGCTAGCGTGTCATTTTTTTGTGAGTCGTCCTCACTTTTCTCTATTAGCACTTCTGTTTTTTCTACAAAAGGTGCGTTTGCTTCCTCGTACACAGCCCACTCATATCCTAAAATCTTCCCGTTTAAATTTTTATACGTTATGCGACTGAGGTATCCAGCTTCTCGCAAAATCTTCAGGTATGAGTAAACTGAGATAATGCAGAAACCTGTCTCGTTTGAAATAGACTGAGCCACAATATTCCAATCGTCAGGTTTCTCGAGTATTGAGTATAAAACGGCACGACAGCAAGCCCACCCGGTGACTGTGACTCCGACTGGCGGTGTATGGCGATTAGTGAGTATCTTTGAAATGAAAACACACTCAGAGCTGTTTAATATCGGAGCTCTAAAGATTTTTTGCTTATTATTAATCATTTTATTTTTACTTTCCCTGTCGGGGGGGGGTTGACTGGAAACTCTAACAAATGGTACACATTAACCTGTGTGTTATTGTGTGTTATTGTGTGTTATTGTGTGTTTTATTTGTTTTATTTGTTTTGTGTGAGTTGTTTGTTTTAGTTTTCGTATTTTGTAAAATAGTGTGTGAGTTGTTTATATAAGTTTTTCCGTTTTACTTCGGATTTTAACCCTCGGCTCTTAATTAAGGCCGAGGGTTTTTTTATGTCGAATATTTGCGAAACGCTTTGTAGACCAAGACTGCTTGTAACGATCCCGCCACAGCACTAATGCCTGCACTGTGTAACTCAACACCAACCAGCAGGTACGCGTCGACAATCAGTTGAAATGCAATCATCGAACCCATTTTGAACTCTCTTTTATTTTAGGAGGCATTTTCGGAGGCTGAAGCAATTCGAGAATTTCTGATATCAGCATTTCGGCGTCGATTAACATCACCCGATTTTCTCTGTCCAGAGTATGCTTGGGAAGGCTTTGGAGAAGGAGCAGGGCACTCTGGGATTTCCCAAAACATTGGCCCACACGGTACTCTGTATCCTGTAGGTGGCATAAGACAGTCTCCAGACTCGATTGCGTCTCTGCAAACGACTCTAAGTGCGTTGATAAATCTTTGGCGCAAGAGTCGATCGGGTAGTGGGGCGTAGTGGGGTACATGTAGCAATCTCTCGGGTTCCTGAATTGAAAAATTAGGCAACTCTACAAATATGTTCCGTTTTTTAGTTTTAGCAACGACTCCGTTGATGATGAGTCCGCATTTAAGTTGTACCGATGCTGTATACACATTTTTTTTATCTCTATCGATACCGTTTTCGTAGAGCGCAATGACCTTCATGCCCGTTTCTATGGGCTCGATTGAAGGTTTTTGCACCTCTGGCTGTGCCTGGTCTTGTATCAGTCCCATAACAAATGCTTTAACTGATCTGCTATTCTTTATTGTAATACACATTTCAAAAAGTGCTTGCTCAGCGTCATTCAGAGCAAACGCGTAGGTTTTAGCCATCGATTTTATCCTGATTTTTTTTGATTGTTGCTTCGTGTGCTGCGTTAAATCGATGAATGATGTCGTTTATCGAATCAATGCATGTATTGTTTTCGCGATCGATAAATGCCGAGTTATTCAATTTCTTTCTTTTTGGTTTTTCTTTTTTTTGAACACACTTTGTTAAAATATTGAAGAATGTGATTGAAACCATCAGCGCATGTCTTTTTTTTGAAAGTCATCTCGTGTTTCATGTTCTCATGAGCGTTTATGATCGCGTTTTCATACTCTTTGCTCTGATTCGCATCGAGTCTAAAAAAAATAACTTTCAGTTTAGGTTCTCCGTTAATGAGGGGAATTTCTGGGTGTTTTCTCGGTCGACCGCGGGTTTTTTTTTCGATATCCATGTTAGTTCCTTGATGCAATTGTTTAATAATGCTACAATATTTGATATATTAACGCAAGTGGGAATATAATATGAATACTCAAAACGAAAACGTGCCAGCAGTGCAGCATCAACAAATAAAATCTTCGGACAACTTTCTAAGTAGTCTCGAGGCTCTAGTTAAAAGCACTGATATGATCAAAAACCTCTGCAAACAGCTTATGCAGACTCCCCACTACGCTAAACTCAAAGAAGAAGGCATTTTTGCTATAGTAATGATGGCTAATTCTCTTGGAATTGATGTACAAGCAGCACTCAACGGTCGTCTCGGCTACGATCGAGGAAAGGTTACAATACCCTCTGAAACAATGAATTTAATGATCCGCCAGGCCGGACATTCGATTGAAAAAGATCCTGTTTCTAACGAAAAAGTGTGCATTCTCACAGGCAAACGCAAAGACAATGGAGATACGATCAAAGTCAAATACACAATCGAAGAGGCATCTAGAGCGGGTTTAACAGCTAAAGACAATTGGAAAAATCATCCCCAAGCCATGTTGTTCGCTCGATGCAGTTCAATGCTAGCTCGACAGCTATTCGCTGACGTTATTGGCGGCTGCTACACACGAGAAGAAATGGACGACGAAAACTTCATCAACAAAAACGCATCTGTAGTTGATATTGCATCTGTCATTGTAAAAACGTCAGGCATGTTTAGTGACGGGCAGTCAGACGAGCTAGAGAGTTTGGTTGCTAATATGCCCGATATTCGCGAGCGCATACTGTCACTGTATGTAGTTACAAAATTCACAGAAATACACGCGACTAATTTCGAGTTTATCAAAAACTGGGCTACTAAAGAGCTCTCTCGTCGACAAGTTGACTCGCTGAAGACGACTGAGGACGCTGAATAATGAAAATAGTTAACTTTGAGCAAACTTCGGACGAATGGCTAGACTGGCGACGAGGTAAAATGACTGCGAGTCGCATCGCGTGCGCCATGAATAGGTCGCCGTTCGGCACAGCATACTCACTATGGTGTGAGATCGTCCTCGGCAAGGTCAAGCCGATGTATATGCCAGCTGTTGATCGAGGAAGGGCACTAGAAGAGCCTGCTCGTTATTGTGCAGAGCAAATGCTGGGTATGACGTTTACTCCTCTGTGCGTCGAGTCAGACGAGAATCCGAGTTGGGCCGCTTCACTAGACGGCTACAATCCCGAAAACGATGTCGTTATCGAAATCAAGGCTCCAGGAAAAGAAGTTTTAGCTAAAGCCGAGAAGGGGATTATTCCCGACGAGTATTTTTTGCAAATTCAATGGCAGCTGTTAGTAACGGGCGCGAAAAAGGCGTGTTATTTTTGCTATTCAGGTCTCTCGGGTATGGCCATCTGGGTAGAGCCGTGCCCGGATACATTCGAAAAAATGAAACGTACTGCGATCGAGTTTCAGGGCTATGTCGATAGACTAGAAGAGCCAGACCTCACTGATCAAGATGTGATCGACGATAATTCTGTAGAGTGGCTTGAGTTCGCTAGACTTAAAATACAGACAGCTGAGGCCCTTAGGCAGGCTCAATTCGACGACGACACAGTAAAAGCTAAGTTGGAACAGATAGCTGGGACTAGAGCTCGTATTCGTGGTGGCGGCGTTTTGTACACGCAAACTAAACGACCGGGGAACATCAATTACAAATCAGTCGTTGAGAGTTTAGACATTTCTGATGAAGAGCTCGAAAAGTTCAGGGGATCACCAGTTACAACTACTCGTATAACTATTACTAAATCACGTGCGTAAATAAAACTTGGGGCAACATCTTGTTGCCCAAGCGGATATCGGAGACTAGTCCCATTTGAACGTTTTGAAACGAGCGGGATTGATTTTAGTGTAGCCGATAACTCCGTTAAGACTTCTGTGCCCTAAATAGTCTTGTATCAATCGAATGTCGCACCCTTGATTCACTAAATGGTAGCCGCATGCATGACGAAGCATGTGAGGAAAAGGCTTAAAATCTAGACCCGCTTTTTTACCGAGCATCGCCATCAGCTGATTGAATGCGATCCGAGTAAACTGAGTGTTTCGCTGCGACAGGAAAATCTCGTCAGTTTCTAGCGAAGGAAATCTCACGCGCCTCTCTCTGCGCCAGTCGTTCAACATCTTGAGCTCGTCTAGCTGCATCGGCTGTGTAGTATTAAGCCCCCCTTTAGATCGCACTATATATACAGTGTGATTGTGCGTGTCTATGTCTGTCCATTTCAAGCGGCATAGCTCTGTGGCTCGGAAGCCATGGCGAAATGCAAGCATAACAACGGCTTTGTTGCGTGATGGATAATCTGTTTTGTCACATGCTGCTATTAAAGTTTTAACTTCGTCGTGTGTTAAGTGTCGTTTTTTGCTATTTTTCAATTTGTCGTATCTCAAATTTTTAAGTAGTTAAATGTCTCTCAGTGTCTGAGATTTATTTGTTAACTATTGCCCCAATATATTAATACAAAATGGATATTTTGTAATGAAGCGTTTTCAGCAACTTTTCATTGCAAACGATTGCGCGTTAGGGCTATTTATCGGTTTATAGGTTAACTATGATTCCCGTTCCAAAAGACATTTCAGTAGCTACTCGTCTGAACGACTCGTGCAATTGCTCCTGCTGCCCGGTTTTTCGGAGATTTTCGCCTAAAGCCAAATCGTCCTCTGTAGCGTCGACTAACACGACGCCAATCGTTGATCCGGCAGATGTAAAAGTGGCCAAAGCTGCAAAGTGGTTTTTTCAACGAAAATCAACAGCAGCGCCCAACTTACACTGAGCTGCAAAACAATATTTCTATTTGTCTCAACGCATATCTTTTTTTTCGTTGAAAAAATAACTGCGGCTGTCTATGACAGAGCATATGACAGATGAGAGAGGTGTCTATGTCTATTGTTAAGCCAACCTACGCCGAGCTGTGGCTCGCTCGCAAACCGAGAAAACGCGCTGACAAAAACCACCCCTGGATGTACACGATTAGGTCAGCCTCATGGTGGAATCTCCCACTAGAGCAGATCAACTACGAGGGGAAAATAGTAAAAAATCACAACGACGATTTCTAGATTTCCTCGTCTGGGCTCAGATCGATTGTTACACCCGTTTGCTGTTTTATCACAGCTTCACAGGCCTGTTCAACGGGATTGTCATTGCCCATATAGATCGTGCTAACTAAACCCAGGCATAAAGTAAGGGCAGTAATGGCGAGTACAATAACCATTTTAAATCCTCAAGTTTTAGATTGAATACGCTGTCAGTAGGTTGGAGGGGTGGGCCAATCAATTGCATTTGGGAATCCTGCCTGCCCGGGTATTTTTCTGAGATGATCTCTATACTCCATCCATTCCATAGAGGCGCATGGAGCGTCTGGCAGCATTGTCCAGTCGCAGTTTTTTAGCAATTCGTTACGTCTATGTCTCATTTCAGCAGCCAAAGCTGTATCTATCAGCTCAAGGTCTGCATCGCTACGCATGCGAGTAATCTGCGTTTCTGTAATGTCGTGTTCGTTGATGACTACTACACTGCTGGTGACTATGTCCCCTGCCGTAACTACGAGTACATATGGCAACCAGCCTAGGTCTGCTAGTGCTACAGGCGTCATGTTTTTCAATCCGCTGATGTTTTCCCATGATTCGGGCAGACCCATCGGGCCCTCAACGATGACTTTGTCGATTACTAAAGCGTAGCGCATACAATTTTCTCCAATAGGCGTTGGCGGACATTAGCAAGAGGGGCTGCCCAATTGCCATAAGTTTCTTGTCTAAACAGTCGTACAGATCCGTACCAAGATGATTTTTCTCCAGGAACTGACCAGGTGTAATACGGCATGATGGGAACGATGACCCAGGTCTCTTTCCCCATAGCAGCTGCTAGATGGGCAATAGATGTGCATGAGGTAATGACTAGGTCGAGATCAGCAATAATCGAGCACGTAGCCTCCCAATCCGTCATTTGATGTCTGAGGTCGGCGAACGGTAGACCATCTATAGTATTGTCGTCACGTTGCAGTGAGTAAAGCGTGACTCCTGGTATTTCGTGGAGGTCAATCAGCGGCTGGGGGTCAAATCTTCTAAATTGCTCATGTTCAAATTCAGGTCTGCCGCTCCATTTAATCCCAACTTTCAATTTGCCCTGTTCGCTGTAAAGCTGCTTTACATTGTCCGAGTGCAAATAGGGTTTTCCGCAAAGCGTTTCATGCTCATATCCCAGCATGTGAGCAGTAGACATAGCGGGAACCCAGTAGTCGTAGTGAACGCAACTAACATACTCATTATCTACGCATACGTAACCGTGACGCGAAAAGATCGGCATTAAATCTTTAGCGCAGGCTATGACAACTCGGGCGCCTAGTTTTTTAAAATCTTCAGCAAATCGGAAATTAATAATTTGATCGCCGAAACCGCCCTCACATCGAAAAAGCAGGGTCTTGCCCTCCAGCGGTTCATCACGCCATATATTTCCCGCAATCCGCGGCAGGCCAAAAGCGTTTAGGAATCGACCCGCATCCATCATTTTCATGCCCTTATTGAGCTCGCCCCGTCGAACCGTATGCCAGCCCAGGTTAAAAATTATCCCCGGATGATCCTGCTCATCCATCCCGCGAAGAATTTCTTCGCTTTTATCGGGGTTTCCCGTGACGCACTGGTGCAGCGCTTCTGCGATTGGTTCTCTCATGTGCATAATGCTCCTGTAATTGAGTCGCTCATAAGCTAAAAGCTCCGGCGCTGGATGTCAACAGACTGGAATCCGCCGAGTTCCAATTCGTCAGTGCACCCACCTGGACGGGAGATGATCTGTTAGAGGGCAAGAGGAGAGAATTTCCCCATGCGTAGAATTCTCCGGCTGTTGTGACCGCTAGAGAATTGCTCGAGCCTGCTGCTACAGATTTCCAATTCGTCAGTGCGCCTATTTGTACGGGAGAAGATTTGTCTGCGGTTGTACCATCGCCCAGCTGCCCAAGGTTATTTTTTCCCCACGACCACAGTGTGCCGTCTGTGCGCACAGCTAAAGCATGGTTTAATCCTAAAGATACGTTCGACCAGACAGCAAGAGCACCAACCTGGACGGGCGATGATTGGCTCGCAGTCGATCCCGTGCCCAATATGCCGCTACTACCATCACCCCACGTCCACAAAGAGCCCGACACAGTAATTGCAGCTGATGTTCCTGTGCTGCCCGTCGAAACAGACTTCCAGCTCGTTAGTGCGCCTACTTGGATGGGGCTGGATTTGCTTACGACTGTACCATCGCCCAGCTGACCCGAACCATTAGACCCCCACGTCCACAACGTTCCGTCTGTTTTTACAGACAGATAGTAATTGTTTCCGCCGACTGCTTTAGACCAGTTCGTGAGTGCGCCCACTTGAGTTACAGATGATAGGTTTGGAGTTGTTGTAGAATTGCCGAGCTGTCCCGATGATGCAGATCCCCAGGTGTACAACTTGCCTGATGCTGTTACTGCTGCGCAACTGAAAGCAGTAAAAGAAATAGAAGCGACGTTGCTTATGCCAGATATCTGTACGGGATTGCTTTGCACCCAATTAGTCGTTCCCATTTGCCCGGAAATGTTATTTCCGCCCCAGGCGTAAATGTCTCCATCTGTAGATAATGCCAGAGCGCCGTAGCGGCCAAATTCTATTGATTTCCAAAAATTAGAAGCGCCGACTTGAACGGGGCTACTATATGTTCCGATTTTGTTTAAACCGTTTTGAGGAAACCCACCCCAGGTAAATAAATCTGTGCCCGCAAAATAAGCGCCTACACTTGCACCCACTCCCAGTTTTGTTGCTGTGCTGATTGAACCAACTTGGATGGGGCTGCTGATGACGGTCGGAGTAGTTGTTGAAATGAGGTATCCCAGCAGGTTCGTCTCTGTTTTACCATTTCCCCAACTCCATAATGTGCCATCAGTTTTGTTTGCCACGATGGCTTCTCGTAGAACCGCAACGTCGGACCAGTTTGTCAGCGCGCCCACTTGCACTGGGCTAGAGAGTAGTCCCTCCGGTGTATTTCCCCAATTCCACAAACTTCCGTCGGTTTTTATAGCCGCAGTTAATCCATTAGTGAAAAAACCACCAGTCATTGATATTCTGATTTTTGACCAATCCGTTAGCGCGCCTACTTGCACGGGAGAAGATGTTGTTGTCGTAGATCCCGTTCCCTGTTGACCCGAAGCATTAGCCCCCCATGTCCACAACGTTCCGTCTGTTTTCACAGAAAACACCGTGTCGACCCCTTCAGCACTCGATAGCGAACTCCAATTCGTCATGGCTCCAATCTGAACCGGCGAGGAGAGAGCGGGAGTTATAGTTCCGTTGCCAAGCGCTCCGTTACCCGATTTACCCCACGAAAATAACTCTCCGCTGGTGTTGATAGCATAGCTCGTAAATGTAGTCGTCCCAACTTGTGCCCACGTCGTCAGTGCGCCTATTTGTACGGGAGAAGATTTGTTTGCGGTTGTACCATCGCCCAGCTGACCAAAAGCATTAGCTCCCCACGACCACAGTGTACCATCAGTTTTAACAGCTAATGCGTGATTTGAGCCGCATGCAACCTTGTTCCAATTCGTTAACGCGCCTATTTGTACGGGAGAAGATGTTGCTGTCGTAGATCCTGTTCCGAGCGCACCCGCACTATTAGTTCCCCAAGACCATAGTGAGCCGTCTGTTTTCACACCTATGCACCAGTCATCGTAAAGCGATCCAGTGCCGCTAGAATTTAGCGATTGCCAGGTGCCGGATAAAGCCGTGGGCACAGTTAAGAAAGAAGATTCGCCCGTTCCGATGCGTCCTAGGTCTGTTGTTCCCCATGCGCCAAGAGAATATCCGACTTCTGGAATAGCCGCTTTTTGACTCATCATCATTATTATTTCAGAAGTCATTGGTTATCCTACATTGAGTCTGATTATGAAAACGATATAGCTAGTAAGAATATCCCAGCCGTTTCATCGATCATGTGACAAATGCTCCGCCGTTTGTCGTAGCGCCAGCTGTGACGTCAAGCCATGTAGCAAGAGCACCAACTCGAACTGGACTAGAAGTGATGGCTCCTGTGCCGCTGCCGACAGGCGAAAATCCCCATGACCATAGAGTTCCATCTGTTTTGATACCCAGTGATGCCGCGTTTCTGCTAGTTACAATTTTATCCCAGTCAGTCAAGGCACCCACTTGCACGGGAGAAGATCGAGATGTCGTTGAGCCCGTGCCAAGTCTTCCGGTCGCTCCTAAGCCCCATGCCCAAAGGGTGCCGTCTGTCTTGACAGCTAACGTACAAGAGCTACCTGCTGAAACCATTTTCCAATCAGTCAGAGCGCCAATTTGGATTGGGCTAGATATGTCGGGTGTTATAGTACCATTGCCAAGTTGTCCCGAGGCGTTTGCGCCCCACGCCCAAATCGAACCATCGCTTTTGATAGCACTACAGTGATTCGACCCAGCCGACACTCTAGCCCAATCAGTCAGAGTTCCTACTTGAGTTGGCGAGGATACGTTTGTGGTAGTACCAAGGCCACACTGTCCGACTGTATTAGTTCCAAAAGCCCATAAGGATGAATCGGATTTGATGGCTAATGTAAAGTCAGTACCGCAAGAAATAGATTTCCAGTTGGTCAAAGCACCGACCTGTGCAGGAGAACCTAGGTTGGGAGTGGTGGTAGAGTTGCCTAGAGCACCGTTTGCAGCTGAGCCCCAAGTCCAAAGTGATCCATTGCTTCTTATAGCGGCAGCAGTTGAATTAGCAGCGGATACCGAACGCCACTGCGTTGACGACCCGATTTGGACGGCATCGCTTTGAATCCAACCTGTTGTGCCAAGTTGACCCACTGAATTGGTCCCGCCCCAAGAGTAAAGGGCGCCCATTCTGCCGATCGCTAGTGAAAAACCGTTGCCCACCGATAAACTTCTCCAGTAATTCAAAGCGCCGATTTGAACGGGAGAAGAATAGGTAATAATCCGATTTAGACCATTAAACGGAGTCGCCCCCCAGGTGTAAAGAGAGCTGCCGTCAAAATAGGCGCCGAGGCTGTCACAACCCAAACCTAGCTGTGTAGCGGTACTGATAGTCCCAACTTGAATGGGTGATACTACCGTCGGGGTTGATGTTGTGAGCGGGTATCCAAGCAGATTGGTTGTCGATTTTCCGTTACCCCATGACCAAACCGTTCCATCCGTTTTTAGGGCTATAGCGCTAGAATTATTTAAGATTAAAGATTTCCAGTCTGTCAGCGTGCCGATTTGGGCCGGAGAAGATATGTCGGGCGTGGTAGTACCGTTGGCTAATTGGCCGTTAGCCGATTTTCCCCAAGTCCAAAGCGATCCATCGCTTTTCACTGCTGCACTGCATCCAGTAGTGACCGTGCCGCCAGTGCCTAAATAGCAGGTATCCCACGTTGTCAGCGCACCTATTTGCACAGGTGATAACACCTGTGTTGTTGAACCATTGCCAAGTTGTCCCGAGGCGTTTGCGCCCCACGCCCAAAGCGAGCTATCCGATTTGATAGCTAATACACTATTACACTGAGAATTCATGGAGATTTTCGCCCAGTCGGTCAGGGCACCGAGTTGAACCGGGCTCGATAGATTCGGAGTAGTCGTGCCATTGCCAAGTGCGCCGTTTCTAGCCGCGCCCCACACAAACAGCTCACCGGTCGTTTTGATGCCATAACTTGTGTTGCCTGCGGCTCCCACGCGGCTCCATGTTGTCAAAGTGCCCACTTGTACTGGGCTAGACCTACTTGTAGCAACGCCGCTGCCGAGTTGTCCTCTTGTCCCAAGTCCCCAAGACCACAATGATCCGTTGCTTTTTACAGCTAAGCTATGAGCCGTTCCGCAGGCGAAATAGGCCCAGTCCGTCAGCAAACCCACTTGAACTGGAGAAGAATAAATAGACAATGATCCCAATCCCGTCTGTCCCGAGGCGTTAAATCCCCAGGCCCAAAGCGATGAATCGCTTTTTAGACCGAGACAGTAAGCGCTTGAAGCTGATTGTAAACCGCCGGATGTCAATGATGCCCATGAGCCCGGAACATTAGTCGGCTCGGTCACTGTAGAAGATAAATTGTTACCAACCCCACCATTTACATTATTTCCCCAACCGTACAAAGAAATCCCCGGAGGCGGTACAGGAGCATCTTTTGAAGTCGTCAATAATAAGTGAGCTGTCATTAATTAACCTATGTTGGGACCAATAACGAAAACTATATATGTCGTAGTAGTGACGTCATAATACACACCGAGCATATCTAATCCACCCGCTGTTAAGGTGGGCGCGGTAGAGCTTGCAAATTGAGTCCCTGCTGGCCAAACAATGGTTCCAGCTCCGCCGTTGGACATGCGGATTATCACAACTTCAGATTCACCAGCTGCCGGGGCATTACTGAAATCAAATGTGATAGTATTAGATGAAGTGATGGTGCATGTGAAAACTTGAGCAGAAGCTAAATTAATCGTAGTTGTGCCTGTTGTCAATGTTCCCAACGCCGATACTTTCAACTTTTCACCCTGTACCAGGGAGCTCACTAGGGGATACGCAATAGCGGCTGAAATAGTACCGTTGCCGTTAGTGATAGCGATATTCGTGCCTGCTGTTAGCGTTGCTTTGGTAATTCCGCCACTAGATGTGTCGCCAATCAGCAGTTGTCCATCTGTGTAAGCCGTTTGACCCGTTCCGCCGCTGCCGAACGCAAGCGTGCCACCGGTGAAAACGGTTCCGTTAAAACTAACAGCTCCGGCTGTGGAGACGTTCAGTGAATTGGCTTTAGTCATTTTTTACCCTCGTGATGCATGACTGAACTCTAGCATAAACATAGGCAGCGAACGATATCATATACCCATAATCAGAAACGCTAAATGTAAGAGCCGTCATATTATCTTAAATAATTATTATACAATAGGGACTGCATTGCTACAGTCCCAAAAACTTAACTAACTAATACTAAACAACGTTCCAGATGCCCTGAGGAGCACTTGCAAGTGTCCAGATAGCGCCACCAGCTGAGTAAGCCAAAACAGCTGAATCGCCTTTAACTGAACTTGTAGCCGAACCCGCGGCAGCACTAACTCCTGAGCCCATTTGAATGACATCGGATCCACCTGCTTGGAACAGAACGCTACCGGCAGACAGGTTAGATAGTCCAACGATATAACCGTCGGCCGGAGCCGTCGGAAGGGTCACTGTGAGGGCAGCGCTGGCCATGTAGCCATTGTTAGTCGCTGTAGTCGGAGCTGATGAAATCGTGCTCCAAGTAAAACCGCCGCCGGCTGCTGCCTGGAAGCTAGGAGCTGAAGCAGCGCCGTTGGATGTAAGAATAAATCCAGCTGTAGATGGAGCTACAGAAACAATTGCGTTGCTGGCACCAGCTACTAAAGTCGAGTGTTGAGTAATTACGCTTGCAGAAACAGCAGAAGAGCCATTACCACTTAGTACGCCGGTTAGCGTGCTAAAAATAGGAGCGCTTAAAAGAGTCTTAACTCCAGCAAAATCTTGGGCTGCGATGCTAAGAGCACCGGCATTAGTTGCATTAGCAGGCTGTAGATTAAGAACATTGCTTAATGCTCCCGATAAACTTAAACCGTCCGCATTTGGTGTAGAACCGAAAGCGCCGAGGGTTAGAATAGATGCTACTGCGCTGATGTTAATGCCACCAGCGGTGTTTGTAATTGTTACTGATCCGTCAGCTGACAGAATATTGCCAAGAATTGGTGCAGCACCTGTAGAACCAATAGCAAATTGACCGTTAGTTGCTACGCCAAGAGATACGATGGCGTTAGAGGCGCCTGCAATCATCACACCGTGCTGAGTTAGCGTTGGTGTTGAGAAAGCGGTACCGGAGAAATACGGTACGCCTGTTGAAGAAATGTTTAACGAGTTGGTTGCAACCATTTTTTTAAGTCCTTAAGATTAAGATAATGTTATAGTTCCCTCAGAACCACCTTGCGATAGCCATGTGCTATCAGCAGCCCTGAAAACCAGATTGACAGCATCACCAATTGCATTAGTGACCCCTGACCCCGTTACAGATGACAAACCAGATCCGATTCGAATCTTCTGACCTGTTGCACATTGAATAGTTACAGCGGATGCCGTATCGGCGACGATATAGACAAACTGCCCTTGAGTCGGCGACGCCGGCAGCGTCAATGTCATGAGGCCTGTGCAGAAATAGCCGCGATTGACGACA
>Ga0105050_10001844_pt1 | contig 31085 bp, 25 predicted proteins | sample FRY01_FD_78088 | JGI IMG/M metagenome (GOLD analysis project Ga0105050, IMG submission 78088) | Freshwater microbial communities from Lake Fryxell liftoff mats and glacier meltwater in Antarctica - FRY-01 | ecosystem: Environmental > Aquatic > Freshwater > Ice > Glacier meltwater ...
AGTACGGTGGCGACCGCGGGCAGGACAGTGATGTCTGGAACTGCGACGATGATTGGTATTGGGCGTGCCATGGTTTATGCCTTCGTCCCGTAGAAGATGACTGTGATGTTCGTCCGGGCTCCGTCAGTGTCAAAGTTCAACTCGTTGCCGTACCCCATACTGTAGCCTGAATGGTATGGGGTCAAAACGTAGTTAACCACGGTACTTCCCGTCATGACCACACTACCTCCCGGGGGGCCGACGGCCTTCCAAGTTAGTAGAGGGACCTCAGTACCTTCCAACAAGCTGTCGAATTTACCTACGCCGTCAGCTTTCAAGGTGAATGCTGAGTGTACTGCCACCGCGCGTATGACGGCGCCTGTTCCTAGGCCAGTCACTTGTAAGTTAGGTAGTGGTTGGTGGAGTGCTGTGACACCATCTAGTTTAAAGCTGCGCGTAGTGGCTACCACGTTAAATCCAGCCAGGGTGCCGGCGACAACCGTGGACCACGTCTTTGAGTTGCCTTCATAGGTGCAGACCTGCAAGACTCTTGATAACGTCCTGATGGTTGTGTCGACCACCCCCTCTAAGCTGATCGTGTCAGCGACGGCTTCAAGCAGGCGGTCGTTAAGCTCGAGGAAGGTTGCGTTGAAGCTGATCAGTAAGTCATTTATTTCCACTAACCCTCGAGGAGGTGCAGCCATCCAACCGCTCCCTGAATCAGGCTGGACCACAGAACCGTCAGCATTACGCGTGATAGACGCTGTGCTGTAGTGCTGCGAGAGGATCAACAGGACCCAGTGCATGAGGTCGTACTGAGAAGGGACCGTCGTAGTGGCGCGGAAGCCGCGGGTGCCTCCCTCTTCAAAGGAGGTTAACCCTGTCGGCGCCACTGCCAACTGGGCCCCCGACGTGGTGGGCGGCGTGGACGTTGGGAGGTAGCGAGCGTGTACAGGCTGGATAGGTACGACAGTCGGTCCTGCAGGGTCAGCCCAACTGGAAATGTAGGCAAACTTGAACCAACCGTTGTTCTCCCCGTAGGTCGAGCCTACTCCGGGGGTGGTCGCGGCCGCGGCGAACTCCACATACTCTTGATCTACTAAGGTGGTGGGAGCTGTGGCCTCAGCCACCAGTACCTCGTCGAAGTACACAGCGTCATCAAGCTCTACACCTGCGGTCTGCCGCCGGAACAGGAGCCAACAGTTGGTACCGCCCGCGCCGCCGCCGCCGCCTAGCGCGGTTGGGGCAAGGGCGGTGAGGTCCACGTAGGATGTAGTCTGGGCTGCACGTAGGGTGTCATGAATGACTACGCGGCCCTCTCGCGCCCCATTGGTGTAGTCGGGGTAGTTAACACCGACCGCTGGCGCCGACGCCAAGAGGATGCAAGTCTTGATGTCGAGCAGCACGCTCGCTGGGGAGCCTGCAACCACGCGTAAGGTGGGGTCGGGAGTGGAGAGACACCCCCACGCCTGCCCGGCGACGCCACCGATGTGACGCATGATAGTCTCTTGCAACAACTGCGTTAGGCGGTAGGCTGCTGGCTTATCGAAGCGGTGGTTGGTCAGGTTGAATAGTGGCTTATCGCCTACGCTCGACATTTTCTTTTCCCCTTCTTCGTAGGCGCAACCTGCTGCTCAGGGAGCTGCTCGGGTGGCTCAGGAGCGGCCTTTTGATGCTTGAAGCTATACCAGAAGGGCGGGTAACTACTGGCCCCTCTGCAGCATGTGATGTCCGTGACAAACCACGATGCCCCTCCCCACGCGTCGTCGCCTTCCATGGGCAGGCGGGCAAGCTCAGTCACCTTGACCACCCTCGAGTCGTCAGCCGCGAAGGCAATGGCCCACGCAGCTGACTGCTCGTCTTCAATAGGGGTGTAGAAGGTCCTCACAGTCCCGTCGCGCCAACTCACCAAGACGGCGTGGGTGGCTGTGCGTGCTTCAGCGTCCTGTGACGTCGGAGAGTCTGAGGGTGAGCTTGTGGCGAGGAGAGCCTGGGTACAGGTCTGATTGATCAAACGTAAGATTTACAACCCCCTGGGCAACGCTCAACGGAGCAATGGCGCGTGTCATCTGATAGATAATCAGTGGGGCGCCGGGAGGTAACCCAGCGACGTAGGCGACAATAGCTTGGTTGAGTTGGGTGCGCAAGGCGTTCAAGTCGGAACCGCTCACACTCACCATGTTGTAGGTCAGTGCGATGGCCTGCGACGTTGGCGCCACTACGCGAACAGTCACACCGGCGGCGACACACACCACGTTGATATAGCGCTGCAGCTCTGCAATGATGCCAGTATACACCTCGTGGCCTCCTACGCTCCATGCGTCGCCCGGGGTCACCGTGAACTGAGGTGCCTTGTTAAGGTAGATGACGTTGCGTTCGTGTTGTAGGCGGTAGGAGCTCCGAGGGCGGACCTGCCCTGCCGTGGTCAACACAGGGGGCGTCGCCACAGGACCGTCGACCGTGAAGGTGTAGCGACTGCCTGTCCCGATGAGGGTGGTCAACTGCCCTGAGTAAGTCTCTGCTGGGCGGGTGTAACCGATCATGTCCGACCCATCGGACACAACCAACTCGGAGTAGCCTCTCTGGTCGGGGTCGTTCCACATCCGTGCGTGGCGCAGGACGACGCCGTCGCTGGCCTGAAAGTTAAGAGCGATGGCCTCGAGTGCCTCGTTCTGAGTCAGTGCGAGCGAGCCTACCCAACGCTCGGCTCGTTGGCGTAGCTCAGGGTCACGCTCTTTGTCGCTGCCCCCAAGGAGGGGTTGGGTGTTGGTGCATTCAATGACCTCGTTAGGTTTGCGTGAGATGGTGTCGACTGCGCCTACCTGCAGGATGTTGCCTGCCGCGCCAGGGGAGAGCGCAACAAAGGCGATAGACACCGCTGTGTAGGAGCCGGGATCGATGGTGAAGGCGGACACGTTGGTGTACTGGGTGGTGGGTGATGTGCTCACCGAGACCAGCATGGCGCGCGCGGCGACCGTCGTGGTGCCCGTCGAAAGGGACCGGGTCACGCGGAAGGCACCACCAACCGCCGGCGTGGATTGGCGCCGCTTGGGGAAGCCTGCGGGGAAGTCATTCAAGCGGCGGTCGAGGTTGACGCCGGTGCCGCGGAAGTAGAAGGCGTCTACGAACTCTTGGATTCGCCGCTCGACTGCACCGATCTCTTCTGCGACTGACCCCATGAGCGTCCCGAGGACACCGCCTTCAGAGAGGTCAGAGAGGTCCCGCGAGACTGAGACCACCCGTGCGACGAGCTCAGCCATGATTTCAAAGGGGAGGCGTGGGATGTAAATGGCCATGTTTAACTCGCACTGTAGGTGAAGTTGATATGCGTTGGTGCAGCGCCCACAGGTTCGACCACTGTGTCTACCTCGACTTTATCCCCGATCTCAGTCAGCGTAAACGAGACGATGCGACTCGTGCGGTGGTCGGCTAGGAGCTGCGATCGGACGTTGGCTCGTAGATCCCCAGGTACGTCGGAAGTGGCGCGCGCTCCGATGGAGGGGCGCAGCCCATAGCGAGGGTAGACCTTGTTGCTCCCCTGCTCAGTCCGCATGCGGTGGCGTAGGTTCTGCGTGTAGCAGTCGTAGCCACTGACAGTGGCGATGTCGGTATTTCCGACCGCTACGAGGTCTCCGTCGCGATGGAGGAGGTCGGTCCCGAAGACGTCACCATTGCGCACGATGGCGCCTACTGCGCGCGGGACAGCGATGACATTCCCTGTCTCGAAGGGACGTCCGTCACCATGTGTGTAGGCGTCGAGGAAGCTGTTGTATGTGATGAGGTCATCAGCGCGTGACCTGTCCCCATAGACGTTGCCCGCGACGTCGTAGAGAGAAGAGTCGCCGCTCGCCACGACGTACTGCTCAGTGGGGACCGGGACACCGGGAATGAAGTTAGACACCATGTTCGCGCGAGAGTTGCCGCGCTCAGTGTAAAAGCGCATACTTAGTAGGAACTGAAACAGGTTGTATGCTGGGCCAATACACTTCAGGAAGCGTGCACCACTCCCTACTTGCCCTGAGTTGGCGAGGTCAGCCGCGAACATCAGAGTGTAGAAGTTGTTAATGAAACTAGCCTGGTACATGTGGTAGGGGCGTGTGTTCGCCCACATGCTGAAGCGCATTAAGGACGTTGTCCCTGCTGCGACCTCAGGGCACCCCGGAGGGAGTGTAGGGTCAAGGTAGCGGACAGGCACCTTGAAGTTGGGGGCGTCTAGGTCAGGGATCTCGTTCTGGCTCAGCTTTAAACATGCGTGCTTAAAGCCTGTGTGGTAGCTGTCGCGCTTGTTCTGGAGCAGCGTCAATGCCTTGACGTTGTAAGGGAGTTGCCACTTGTTCCCGACAGGGGAGTTGGTGACGATGCTCAGGACAAACTCAAAACTATTGGTCGAGCTGCCATGCGCTCGCGTGTAATCGAAGCTGATCACATCGCACAGGTAGGCTTCGGCCTCGAAGGGGAAGAAGAGGGCAAGCTGCACGTCGGTACCGCGCACGAGGGCGTTCTTGTTCTTCTTGCTCAACTCACTATACAGCTGCAGGAAGTTGCGGACCTTCTGGAAGCGCAGCATGTCCAGTGGGGTGTCACCTGACCGCCCGTGTAGTTGGAACGTAGCTTGCATGAAGCCCTCGTTCTCTTGGTACACTACCCCGTCCATGCCGCGTGTGCGCACGAGTGCGACAGGGTCTGACTTCACGACCTTGAAGATGTAACGAAGCGAGACCGCGTCGCGCACGCGCTCAGGGTGGTCCTTGTAATCTTCAAAGAGTTCAAGGAAGTACGGGGCCGGGGAGACTGAAGCATCGGGGACATAGTAGTGCCCCGGCGATGTCAGCTGGCGTGTGGCGATGTCTCCGAACTCTTTACGCTTGGCCGCTCGCGTGTCGTCTTCGTCACGGTCCTCGATGTCATCTGATACAGGGGCCAGCGGTGCTGCCCCGGCCTGCAGTATGTCAGAAGGGTCTCTTGGCAGCGGAGGCACCGCTGCGTCGTTGGCTGTCATCGGCTGTATAGGGGGCAGCGGCATCACGTCTAGGGGTGCGGGCAGTCCTGCCGGGATCCAAAGAGGTGTGAAGCCTAGGCTAAGCGGTGAGTACGCCGGTGTGCTCTGGCCCCATCTATTTGGGTAGTCTCCCCACAAGGCAGTGCGAGGGTCAGTGTGGTCTGTGAAGCTCATGTCACCCCTCTTCGGTTCTCGAGCTGACCTTCATGCAGGCAGCAGTCATTGCGCTGCTGTCCACGGCTGGCTCGGCTGTCCCTGTGTAGACTGGCGCTAGCAGTATAGTCAGGGTACCCGTAACAACTCCGCCCGTGGCCGAGACGAGTCCTGGCGCTAGGATTGTCGGCGCCATTGCTGATTGGATGTCGAGCACAGCTTGGCGCAACTCATTGATGGTGTCGGTCATCGACTGCAGTTTTTCTGCGAGAGGATCAACCAAAGGGACACGCCCGTCACTGTTATCCCCCTGGGAGATGCGCAGGAACCCGTCAGAGGATAGTTGCGCGTTGAACGTGTCCGCTTGTACAACTGCCTTCCCATCGCGACGCAAAGCTAACGTCACGTTGGAGCTACTGGCTACACGGTACTCCTCTAGTTGGGTGAAGGCTAGGTCAACACCTACATCGCGCACGTCCGCTATACCGCTCGTACTCGTCTCTGTTTCAGAAGCATCGTTAAACAAGATCACGGGGCTGTCCATTGTACCTACGATGATAGCATCCACCGAGGACAACCTCGCTACCAACACCCGCGGGAGGTAGCGATAATCACTTGGAGACGTATCGCTTTGTAGTGGGATGTACGTTGGCGTTGCTACAGCTGATAGGATGCCTACCCCATTTATACGTGACCCGTCTCTAAAAAGTATATCAGCCACGCGCCTTCCCGTGGGCGATGTGCGTAAGTTAAAAGCACGTGCAAGGTACATCCCGCTTTCCATCAATCCCCTCCAGCCCGTTGGGTGCCGCCTGCAAGGACCTCATTTATGCCCAACCCGAAAACATCCACACGGTTGTTCTCCAACTGGCAGTGGTGAAATACCCCAAGGGTTGGGTCCGTGAACCACTTGTATTTCGGTATGTCATCATTCGCGCGTGTCATAGACCCTGGGTGGTCTGGCAAGGTTGGTATACCCCGCAGTACCACACCCGTGACTTTTTTAATCGCACGCAGCAGACGAGCAATTGAGTCCTTCTGAGCGTTAGTTGGTGCGTACCTGCGCGGAAGGGTACTTTTTCTCCGGCCCTCCGTGGCTGTCGTGGACGTAACGTATACAGCGTAGAAGGGAGACAACCGCGGCCACGCACCCGGCGCTGCTAGGTTGGCCTCATATTGAGCATCAGATAGTGTTTGGTTGAACTCATCGATACCTGTGGTCTTATTTTTAACCTTCACATTGGTCTGCTTAGGAACTAACACCTCTATACTGACAGATAGGTTGTTGTACATACTAGCTACTTGCCGCTCAGTTGCTAGCCTAGCACCCACTACGGCTGCTATCATAGTATCAGGTAATGACGCGTGGTAGCACAGTACAGCCATGTCGTGGTACTGTGCAATGTTGCCTTGTTTGTCTACTGCGAAGTGTGTTTGGATTGCACTGTTCGCGTCTTTATTCGCGTTCTGTTGAAAGTGATCCCAATTTTTTGTCAGTGATGTGTCCTGTGCTCCATCATTTGTATGCAGTATCACTTTTGTTATGGCTGTGGACCTATGGCGGCTAAGCGTGCTTCGCAGAGGAGATGCTATCGGTAGCTGTATGACGGTGCAGTCCACCGGGTGGTAGACCCCTTTATACAGGAGGGACTTCCCGGCTATAATGTCTTTAGGTGTCAGCGCTTTAGCCCCGAATGGAGAAGGGAGGGTTGTATACGCTTGAGGTACGATGGAAGGGGCCACTACAAACTCAACAAAAGGAAACTCTCTCATGGTGTGCTCCCGATAGGGATGATGGGGTTCAGCGCCAAGTCACTTCCTCCAAGAGGGACCGAGTGCCCGCGACTGAACTGGATGGTGGTCGTCGCAGTTTTCTGCCCGTTGATTTGGGTTGTGATGGCGTGTTGGATGGCTTCCACGTACCCCAGGTACTCAGCTTGGTCTCCTAACGATGCGCGAAACCATTGCCCCGGCTCGAGAGGTAACACAGGTGCGAAGGTGGTCTGCTTCTTCACGGCGTCTTCCGTCATCTGCACTGCCACTGTCGACTTGAGCGTCATAACCCCCTTCTCTAGAACGTGGTCTTGCATGCTAAACTGCATCACCTGCGCAGCTGCTGCTCGAAAGTAAGAGGGGTCTACGTTACCACTAGGTCCAATGTAAGGCCAGTTCACTCGGTACATCCGCAGGCCGTGCTTTTCAATTTGGTCGTTGACTAAGATGGGGAGGTCTGACCCTGCTAGAGTATCTATCTCGTCACCCCCCATAGGGATGAGGCCAACGGTCGCAGCGTTCGTGCGCTGTGCGTCGTCTTGAGTACCGCGGAAGGATGTGATTAGGTTCCTATCAATAGGCACGACATTGCGCACGCTGCCCGTGTCTAGTGTGACCTTGTTGAAGAACTTGTCACTGACAAGCAGTTGAGTGGTCTTGTCTCGTGCATCTTGTCTTGCCTCCTTTGCTGCTGCTGCAAAGAAGCCTACTGCGTCTAAGACTGTCGTCTCGAAGTCTTCCCCGATGTAGCCCGGCTTAGCAACAACGCTATGATAGAGCGGCTCTGCGCGCCAGGGGCGCACGCGGTACACAAGGACGGGGCGCTTCCCTAATGCTGATGCCAGCTTGCTGTACGGCTCGGTGCCTCCTTCAGCAAAAGCCGGGAAGAGCTCCATGATTTTAGATTCAGGGACAAACATGGATGTCAACAGAGAACCAGCCGTTGCTTTCCGTGTCGTGAACATGTTGATGAACTTGTCCGGGGTTAGGTCCCCGAAGTCCGCTGGTTCGATGTCTTCAAAGAGGGGAGCGTACTTAAGCGCAGAGGCACGGTCATACACCACCGGGATCTCGTCCCCGAAGTACCCTCCTCCAAGTGATTCAGGCACTTTGATGCGAGCCACCTCCTTGAACATCAGAGACAGGATTTCACCTGGTGGGGTGCCATACATGTTGGTGATGGCTTCTGTGAATTCGATCCAGTCTTGGAAGGGCCATACGTTCCCGATACGGGAACCCTTCGTCCCGCTGGTGTCCCCGTGGAGCACATGAATCTGTGCCCTCTTGAGAAAGTCCCACCAACCAGCCGAGCTGGCGTTGTGGGACTGCAGGGTGAGCTCGCCTGTCGCGGCGCGCTGAAGGGTGCGCGTGCGGTTAAGGACGATGCCCCACGACACAGGGTACCCCGTGACGTCACGCAGGACCGCATGGTCACCCGGTACGAACAGAGCAGCTGATTCAGCTGCGGTCGCAATGACTGCGAACTGCATGTCGTCTCGCCCCTCCACGTCACGCACGAACGTAATCGTGGGGACGCGCCCACCCCAGTCAGTAGTGGCTGGGGCCCCGTGGCGATAACGATGCAGCTGAAAAGAACCATTCGACATTGGATGACCTTCGTAGCGTTTAGGGGATAGCTGAGTCAGCGAGACTGCGGAGAGCGTTGGCAGCTGAGTCAAGCGCCATGCTCCACTTCTCCCGTGTATCAAGGTCTGCAATTTTACTTTCAGTACCTATGAGCCCGAAAGCTCTCTGAGTCAACGCAGTCCACCGCCCGAAGACGTTGTCTTCAGGCACTAACCCTTCATCTGTTGTGGGCGTACCTGCCAAGTTCATCCCACCCATGTTCTTCATGGAGGCTTGGATCGCTTCTGATTCATTGGGGAAGAGGGCCGACGCTGCCATTTCTTGCAGCATCGGGTGCATCGAGTTCCACCCCTCTACGAAGCCTTGCATGGAGTCAGACCTCGCATTGTATTTGTTCATGCCCTTCAATGTCCCGCCGCCGCGCTTTATAGCATTCATAGTCTGAAAGCCTTGAATCATCTTGCGCATGGGGTCGCCAGTGATGTTGGCGATGTACTCTTGGTTCGATGCAGCTTGCGCGCGCAGACCGGGGATGGCGGCGTAGCTGACACCGCTCTTGAGCATGGCGTCCAGGCTGTTCGCCCCTACGTTCAGACTGCCACTCAGTCCTTTGGAGTAGCCTGCCTCGATCTGAGATTGGATGGCTTCGATCACTTGGTGTTGAGGTGTCCCCATGACGCCTCTCCGCGTGAGTGCGGCGATCATAGGGTTGAGGTCGCCCGACTCGCCAGTGAGGCGCCCAACGCGAATGCCTTGCGCGCTGAGGTTGTCGGTCGCCCCCATCTTGAGCGCGCGGACCATGGCCGCGACATCTTGTGACAGGGTGCGCCCTGTCACGCCGTGGCTGCCTGAGAAGCCTTGGTAAGCATCTAAGGCAGCGCCTGTCTCCAAGCCGAACATGCCTAGACGCTTCAGGGCGTCAAGCGATGCGTTCGCCCGTCGGTTTGCGGAGCCGTGCTCGTCCCGGTAAGCTAAGCTCCCTGAGAGTGCTGCGGTAAAATCGTCTTCACTGAACGAACTGGCGTCGATGTAGGTACGTCGTAGCTTAGCGTTACCTAGATAGGTTTCTGTCTTTGCACCCGCCCTCGCAGCAGCGTCCCTGACGCCCTTGGACGTGTTTATGCCGTGGTGGTCAGCTGCCGCTTTCATGCTCTGGCGTTGGGTTGTACTTATGCCTGCGTCAGCGTCGCGCGCCCTACGGTCAGTTATCATCTCTGCTATCAAGCTGTCGGGGATGTTGTCGGCTACACCTAAGCGCAGGTCAGCGCTATACTGCTTCGCTTTCCTGCGTGCCTCACCCTCACTCATCACCGCGGTGCCGCCGCCACCCGACTGCACATACAGTTGTCCGATGGATGTAGTTGGTGCGCGCCCTTCGCCGACGTTGAACTGGCGGCCGCGCAGGTCAAACAGCGGCTCTGCTGTCGCCATGATCTTGTCCATCTTCGCGGTGTTCTCGTAGCCTCGCGACAGTCCTGCGGTCAATAGCTTGCCTGCGATCATGGCCACAGTCCCCACCCCGGACATGCCTAACCCTGCCATGACTCCTAACCCGCCTCCACTTGCACCAGCTCCGGGCGCGCCGCCAGCGGCCAACCGCGCGGCCTCGACCTTGGTTGCCTCTGCGCGTGCCGCACCTGCCATCCCTAAACCGCGTGCCTCCAAGAAGGCGCCGGCAGTGTGCAGCGCGCGTCCTGGGATACTGGACAGGTCGCTGCCTACCATCCCTTGGAGTCCCGTGCTGACACGGCGGTAACCATAGAGCAGGCCCGCTGTCTGGATGAGGGAAGAGTCGCGGTGGGCGGTAGCGGCTTGCTGTTGCACGGCGCGCGTCTGCTGGGTGACTGCTGACTCTTGCGCCCTGGTCGCCTGCCCATACTCCTTGAGCATGCGCTTGCCTCGCGGGCCTGCGAGCTCCTCACGCGAGAAGGACGCGAGGTCTGTCTGCAACTTGAGTGCCGTCTTGAACAGCCCTGCTGTGAGGGTGTCCAGCTTGCTTACATCTAACGCACCTTGCGCGGCGGTCAGACGCGCGCCGACGGACGCGCGCTGCTGGTCACCTGTCTGGAGCCCCTCTTCTCTGGACGCTGCCTTATGTCCTGACGCGATGAAACTTTTTGCGCTCCTAAGCGCTGCCTGGCCTCGGGCAGTACCAGGGGAGGATGATGCCTCGCGAAGAGCTTTCTGTGTGTCGGTGAGCCACTCAGCGTTCATCAGGCCGGGCGTGCCTAGGGCGCCCATGCGAGACCGGAGCGCTTGGAAGTCTTCTGCGACCTCCGGCGAGGCTGACCGCGCTTGGCGCATCTTTCCTGTCAGGGTGAAGGTGCGCTCGTTTGCTACTCTAGCTGCGACTTTTGCTTTCAGGCGCACATCAGCTAAGGCGCGCTCCTCGCTTGTAAGGCTGGGGTTGGTGGCGCGGTTTATCAACTGTTGGGCTGACGGGGATACACTCGCCGTGCCTACACTCGCTAGGACATCGCGGGCTCTGTTAACTCTCAGTCGGTCCTGAATACGTGCCGTGTTCGCAGCATTGGTCGACTGGACTTTCGCTGACCATCTAAAATTACCTGCTTGGTGGGTGACTCCAGCGTCGTCATAACTGGCAGGCACCACTGCGGAGACAGTTACAGGCCCCCCTCGCGCATCCGCGAGAGCACGCCCCTTAGACGCTATGCGTGCCCTGTCAGTGTTGGTCAACGCAGCTTCAGCTGCAGCAACTGCCGCGAGCCGCTGCCCTACCTCCCTTCGTGTGGCGGTAGCATCTTCGAAGCGTACGTTGACTGAGACGTTGTCATTTGCCATGGGAGCCCCACTGAGCCATCAGCTTCTTGTCTAGTTCGTCGAGCGCTGGATTACCTGTCTTCATCGGACCACCTGTCCGCAGTGACTGCTGTATTAGCACACGAGACCATTCATCGTCGCTGAGGCGTAGGAGCATTGCCTCGTGACAGACCTCTGGAGCCAGTGCAGGCAACAGAGGGTTGATGTCAGACGCGGGGACTGGGGGGAGAAACAGCCTTACACTCGACCAGAAAGCGCTCAGTCGTATCTTCTCCACCCTCTGGATTGTGCCCCCGAAAGTATCGCTGCGTCAGGGCGTCCACCTCCATACTGAGGGCGAGAGCGAAGTCGGGGTCAGTGCGGTACGCAACCTTGAGCCACTCGGGTGCTGTGGCATCTGCGTCCCACTGCACGCGGCAGGTAGCTTCAGCGACGGCGTCTTGGCGCGCGCGTGGAGCGGAGAACTCCCACACCTCGCCGACTAGGAGCGTGGCGGTCTGAAAGACCAACATGCGGTCCTTGGTCTCGAGCAGCACTCGAGCCTCTACCTCGCAGCTGCACTCCTTACCCGTCTCAGGGGAGCGCCACCGGATGGCCAGGGGCGCGCGGGCAGGCGCAGGCGGAGCTTCCAGTATCTTCGGCTTCGCGGGTACGTCTGCCCGTGCCTGGGTGGCCGCCTTGATCTTGGTGAGGAGCCCATCGTCCCCGGACGCCACTGGACTGGGGGTTGCAGCGAGCGCCTCAGGGGTGGGCGTCTTGAGCTGCTCTGCGGCTTTCATCAGTTCTTGTTCGTTCATAGGTTCCTCAAACAGTAAAGGCCACCTTGTGTGGTGGCCTCACTGTGGACGTACTTCAAGTGTAGGTCAAGGCAGAGAAGCGAATAGTCCTTCGAGGGGCGCGGTCGGGGAAACCTCGATCATGCTGCGTGCCACGAAGGAGCAGTTCTCCATGATCACCGTGTCGGTGGTCACCGAGATGGACCGGTCAGTCGGCGCCCACTGGTTGACGACATATATCGCTTGGCCGGTGTAAACGTTGTAGAGCTCAAACGTGCTGAGGTACTGACGAATCATCTGGGGCGTAGACGTCTGTGCAGGCCACGGCCGTCCGTCCTGATGGGTCAGGGGCTTCTTGTAGATGCGGATGGTGTCGAAGGAGCCCGACACGCGCACGCGCACCAACTCGAACTGCTTGGTGAATGCATCACCGAGCACGTCGATAGGGAACTGGGAGAGGGACTCTTGGATACGCGCGCCCGACGCCCACCCAATGTCCACTACTTTGCCGTCGCGCTGCACCCGGATGCCGCACACGGTCGAGGGAATACCTCTGTCAAACTCTGGTACGCTCATGTGATGCTCCTATTAGGACGCGCTGGCGGGGACAGTGATGCCCACGAACAAGCGAATGAAGTTGATGTCGATGCGCACGATGATGGTGTAACCCACGTCGAGGATGTCACCGTTGCGCGCCACTGTGATGGATTCAGCCTCGAAACCATGGATCAGTGGATTGAGCGAATCGGTCTGTGCCTCGAGCTGTGCCCTGACCTGTACTTTGAGGGCACCGTCAGTGACCGGGTCTCCCCCTGGAGCAAGGAGACCGTCGAGAGCGATGCGCATCGCCTTCGTGCTGTCCCGCACCGAGCGGGTGGCTACCACTTCAGTGCGCGCCACGTTGGTGTCCTTCGTCCAGGTCGTCACCTCACGCTCAATGCGCGCGGTGCCTCCAGGAGGCGTCGTCGTCAGGATGCACCCGGCGCGAAGGAGTTCGTTCACGACCTCATTCGTGTACAGCCCTGCATTACGTTGGGTAGCGGTCACACGCGTGTTGGCTCGTGTCAGGGTCCCCACCCGGAGGAGGGACGCACTCGCAGCGGCGTGCATCAGTGCGTACCAGTGAGGTGTCTGGCGCTCCACTGCCCCGGTGAACTGGGGGATGTATGCCGCGTCGATGACGAGGGCGGAACGCTCACTGTTGAAGAGCGCAGCGCGCGCCACCAAGGTGCTGAGCGGGTCCAGGTCCCCAGCGCCAAACCAGAAGAGGCGCTCGTTGGCACCATCGGCCCACATCGTGTCGCTGTGGGCCTTGAAGTAGGGGAGGATCGTGTCGGCGGCAGGCGCTGTGCCCGTGGGGTCATAGAAGGCGCAGACATCGTCGACGTCGTACCACCGCAGCTCTTCGAGGGCGTCGGCCCAGTCGAGGGCAGTGACTGCGGACTGGGAACCTCCAACAAGATAGAAGAAGGTGCCGGCCGTGGGAATAGCGGGCGCGAGGTTACCTGTAGAGGTTAGCACCACCATGATGCTGCTGGCGTTCACCGTCGTGAGGATCTTCCACTTGTCAGCGGTCAGCGTGAGGCTGAGTGGTGCCGACGCGCTGTAGTCAAGGTCGGCCACATCGATGGACGTGGTCCGGGTGGATGCGGTCGTGGACGTAAAGCCCGCAGCCGCGTACTGCTCGAGGAACGCGAGGACTTCAGCGATCGTGGTCTGCCCGCCCGCTTCATTGAGTGGAGCAAAGTTGGCGCCCGCGATGCTGATGGTACCTGTGAAGGTACCTGCTGCCGTGTAGCTGCTCGACACGCTGGTGAGTGAAGACCACGCAGTGGTCGTGGTCTTCACTGCGCCATCCAAGCACTCGGCCACGGAGAAGGTCAGGACCTCTACAACATTGAGCCCTGTGACGCTGTTGACGCCTGAGCAGGAGACACTGAGGGTGGCCGCTACGCTGAGGACACCGCCAGCGATGGTAGCGACATTGAGCACACCGCGGACAGGCCCGCTGGGCAGCCACGATACATGTGCAGCAGCGTCCACGTCCATGGTGTCTTGGTCGAGCACCTTAGAGAAGGTGAGCTCGACTCCAGAAGCAGTGACCGCGCCTGAAGTTGTGGAGCCTGTGTCATCGAGCCACACACCGAAGCCTTCGGTGGTGTGTGGGGCGGCGCCGGGGGCACCGGGGATGGCCACAGGATAAGCGTAGGCGATGACCGCTGGTGCAGGCTCAGCAGGCACACGAATGTTTTCCTGCACACCGTTGTTCGCCACGACTACATCCCAGCCGCCAGACGCGACGTTCGGGACGATGCGGAAGCGGGTCTGGTTACCTTCGGGGCCCCAGACCGCCGAGCTAACCTTGATGCTGTCGACAGCACCCGCAGAGTACAGGTTGCCGAACGCCTGAGTCGTCGGGACCGTCGAGATCAGGTAGACCTCGGCGGGCGCGCCGGCGAAGGGGGCGTTGATAAGCGGAGCGTAGATGATGTTCGACATCCGGCGCAGCGTGGCGTTCGCGGGTGCGAGGGCATCGAATGCGCGTTTGGTCGTGCTGAGGTGAGGTACGTTCTGCTGCAGGAAGGGGAACTCACCTACCACAGCCAGCGACCCGCCCTGCGTCGGAGCGCTGGGGGTCGTGATGTACTTGAAGCTGGCGTACACACCAGGCCGAGCGACGAAACGCCCGTTGATTACAATGCCACCTGCCATGGGGTACTTCCTTGCTGTTGGTTACTCAGGTGGTTGCCACCCGACCGCGCCCTGACTTGTACCATCGAGAGGCGTCATCGTGCGCGCTACTGGGTTAGGTATACTGGTAACTGTCGTCCCTTCTACGTGGACGAGGATTGCAGTGGGATAGGTCTCGGGCGTTATAACCAGCGGGGTCAACCGCTCCATGGCTTTGAAGGAGAATAGCATCTGGCGCTTGAACTGGACTGCGCGCTCACGCCCCTCCTTGAAGATGTAAGGCTCGAGGTCCGTCTCCAACACGATCGCAGGTACGGACTCAACACCATGCTTTATGAACCATGGACCTGCACTCATCATCGCAGTCTTGACAAACCGAGTGACCATGCGGACCACGTCCTTGTTCACGTGGTTTACGTAGATCGCGACTGTGGGCTCCATCATGTACTGGAAGACTTGCCCTGTCATGGCCTCACCGGATGGCCCAATCCTGTTGGCCCGTGCATAGCCCGTGTTCCCGAGGGCGAAGGCGACGGGTGTTGCACTGTGGAGCCCGACACCGATGAGGAGGTTGTTGATGTTGGCGATCATCGGGACGTCTGCGGAGCGGACCTGCATACCTCCGTGAGTGACGATGGCTGCATACACGGCGTCAACGGAGGCTTGGTCGTAGACGTTGTAGTCTTGTGTGCGCCTCCAGGCTGCGAGCCCTTCAGTGGACACAGACCGCCACGCGTGCTTGAGCGCAAGCTCAGTAAGAAGATCAGGGTCTGCTGCCATCGGACGACCTCTTAGCTTTGGCTGGGGCGGCTGCCGTCGGGCGACCGGCCACTGATGACGTTCTTGATGGCGTCGCGCAACTTCATTGCGATAGGCGCCTTGGGGCCTGAGATAAGACCTGCGGGCTTGACACCGACAGAGAAGAACGAGCGAGGGTTTGAACCCGCGTTCGGGTCCTCAAAGATTGTGCGGAACACCTTGAACTTCGTGCGCTTCCCAATCTGCTTGGCGCGCACAGTCTCGTACTCGCCTCTCACCCACTCATGGTCTTCGGGTTTGTTGTCCTTCATGGCCCGCGCGTTGTGATAGAGCCAGTTGGCATGGGCCGGGTGGGCGCGGGCGTCGACCTTATCCATCTTGACCTGACCCGCCGTGTAGCTCCCGTCTTTGGACTCTGTGACAGAGTCCTCATAAGAGTCCTGCATGTTGCGTCGCATCTTGGTGAGCAGCTTGCGTTGGTCGTGCTTGGACACGCGCTCGTGGCGGCTCTCTGCTTGCGCCATATGTGCTTCAAACATCGGCTGTACCAGCGCCTCGATCTGTGCCGCCATTGCTGGGGCGATGAAGCGCAGGTTCCTGTAGGTCTTGCCTACGTTCTGGTTTCGCTTGCTGTTGCTCTTACCACCTTTGGTCGCACGTCCCTTTACTACTCTAATTGTCCCGAACGAAAATAGCCAAGGACGTAAGTCGCGCGCCGTGCCGTCGTAGGTCCCGATGCCGTCGTGGAAGTTGCCAGACAATGGCGGGCTCCACCCGAGCTCGACCATCATGGCGTCTTTCCCTCTCAGCTCTAGCTTCAGCTGAGAGCCTGCAGAATCGACGTGGATGCCTTTAATGTACTGATTACGGTAGTCCACATTGCGTAGTGCAAAGGATGGCTCGGAGATCCGGTCGGTGGTCGCCACCTCCCGGCGCCACGCTTCATCGATGTAACGCGCCACGGCCCTCAACTTGCTAGCATTAGGTGTGATAATGTCTGCAAGGACTGCGGCGATGTGCGCTCCATCTTGTCCACGATAAACCACTTGGTTCCCGTGCATGATTGTGACTCTACGAGGCATAGAGGGGGTAGGTGTCCGGGTTGGGGGTGACATCAGGCTCAGGCGCGTGCCCGAGGAACTCGGGGCGGAGGTGGACCAAGACTGGTAGGTAGTCAAAGGTCTCGGCCGCCGCACCCCATGCTTGGGTGAAGGTGTCCCGCCTAAGGAACGGGAAGCCTACGATGGTGAACACAGGGCGGGCGTAGTAGCGCACGGTGTACCACGCTCCCGCGGGTGGTGACGTCGTGGCTGTGTCACCGATGGTCCAGTCGATAGCACCTACATCTGTGATGGTGAAGTCGACGCCTTCCAACAGCACTGTGCCGCTGACATTCCCGTCGGCGTCCGTGGCCCGCATGTAGGCCACGCCGAGCTCTAGGACTGTGCTGCCGGGGGACGAGTCCGCATTTCCCACAGGAAACACGCGGCGCAGTACCGGGTACCTCAGGCGCTCCACAGGCCCGGCGCTACGCTGGCGCACCTCGTTCAGTACGCGCGCCCCTGCCTTCAAGGTGAGGCGGTCGTTGCGATCCGGGGTGTGCTCAGGTGGCATGCTGCACAGGAGGTCACCTTCGGTGTACTGCCCAAAAGGTGTACTGAACTTAGCTGACTCCTTCACATCATGCAGGAGTCCAATGGTGTCCTGTCCCCCGCTGTGCAGCATACCGCTGCCGTAACAAGCAGGGCAGTTGGCGCGCGGCTCATCAGAGGCTTCCTGCACATAGTCCCGGTCCTGCACCCGCCGGCAGGGGCAGATGAGGGAGTACTCCCACTTCAAGGGCATCCCATGTTGCAGGAGCACGCGGCGGAACTCGCATGGCTCGTAGTCTACCCGGCCGATGTCGAGGTTGAACTCGTTGATGAAAGGGATCAGGCGCATTAGATGACCACCATGTTGAACGAGGCATACTTGGCATAGATGGAGGCTTTGGATGCCTCCATCTTCTGCGTGAAGGTGTCCGCTAGGTTCGCGAAGGGCCCCCGCGGGTTGATGTTCTTTGACTGGGCGAGGCCATCCAGTTTTAGCGATGTCCCGATAATACCCGCGCCGTAGATGGCAGCGCCGACGACCGCTAGGATTGGGATCACAGCGGCGTAGGAGACATACTGTAGGATGTCTCCTTCGTACGCGTACAGCACAGCCGGCCCCGCATACGCGGCGGTCGCTACCTTGGTCAGGCGGTAGGTGGCGGAGGACACAGACGCCACTCGGTACAAGATGTCTCCGAGCTTGACGTACTCCCCTGCCCCAATGAGTCCTTGGAGCACAACGTCGTCATCTAGCCCTGTCACGGTGACCGTGTCTTCTCCGTCCACCACTGTGTGGGTACCGAGTAGGTCTGACTCAAACCCGGCGGTGTAGCTGATGCCGTAATAGCCAGGGACGAAGTCATCGAAACGAAACAGATTGTAGAACGACGCTTGGTAGCTGACGATCGAACCCTGGTCCCCGATGCCTTGTGATGTCGGGATGAGGTACATGACGCCGCCAATCTTGCTGGACACGTACACCCACTGCTTGGGGAGGGTGAACCAACGGAGGTTGCCTAACTGCACCGAGAGGCTTGTGATCTCTTGGACAGGACGCTTCAGCGAGACAGACAGTTGGTACTGCTCACTTGACCGCTGGTGGATACGCATGCGGTCTTCGTTGACCACAAAGCGAGTCTTCCGCAGCGCTAGACCGAACTCGTTCTCGAGGTAGGTCACCGCCTCATCAATCGCTGCCCACAATGCATCGTCAGAAATGGTCACGCCTGTGCGTGTCATCAGAGGGATGATAGACCCAAGCAGGGTTTGCTTGAGGTAGGTAGGTGTGATGAGGTCGGTGATTGACATCAGATGTTACCAATGTCCTGGGCGACAAGGAGTGAGACGAGCTCGGCTTGTGCGACGCGCGATGTCTTGATGCCTCGCTCCTTGCAGATTTCTTTGAGCTGCGTGTAGCTCATGTCTGCATAGTTTCCGTCGGTCCCCTCGCTGTCGGAGGCATCATCGAGATTTTCGACGTCACCAGCGAAGCTCCCGTCCGCGTCTTCACTACCGTCTTCATCCTCGTCATCACTGTCGAGGATGCCGCTGAAGTTCGTGGTCGGCTGGGGAGGTAAGGGAGTATCAGGGGTCCAGAAGTCTTGGTCCGCGGGCTTCTGGGCCTGCGCTGCTGACACGATCGCGACAGCTGGGGGACCTTCCGCGATGGTGAAATAAATCTGGGCTTCGCCAAGCAGGCGCCACTGAGTCTCAGTCACTTCAGGCGTGACATCACCCTCGGCGTCGACAATGAAACGGCTGCTGCCGATACAGATGGCGGTCTCGCGGGAGTACTTGTGTGTTAGTTTCATGCAATCCTCGACAATGAAAAAGGGGCATCCCTGCGGATGCCCCCTTTGTAGCACGCATTAGCGTAGCACTAGTATCAACCAAATCCGACGTTCTTGATGACGAACAGCCGTCTCGGGTTGGACACCTTCAGCGCACCGAACATCGTGAGCAGGAACTGCTCTGTGGTCGAGAGGCTGAGGGAGACCGGCCGTTGCGTGACAGGAAGGAACTCCTTCCACTCCATCACATCCGACCTGTTGTCGAAGATGATGATAGGCGCCGTGTTCGGGCGCGTCAGGTTGTGGTCGACGAACTTGGTACCGCCGCCACCTCCAAGGGTATTGCGGCCATAGCGGCTCACGCGGAAGTAGCTGGAAGGGTCGGTCGGAGCAACAGAATCAGCCGGGTTGGTCGGCGTCGGGATGGACGCGCGGAAGACCGCGTACGAGCGGATCGACTGCGGACCGGACTCAGTGACCGCACTGTCGGCGAAGTCACCCTGGACTGATTCGCCCGCGACAAGCCGGACGGGGCCGACATTGATCGTACGCGTCACACCATTGTCACCTTGCATGATGAAGGTGTAGTAGAAGTCGCGGCCTAAGACGTCAGCTGAACGCCACTTGCTGGTCGTACCACCTGCGATGACCGAGAGCACCGGGGTGAGTGCAACCGGGGGGGCGTGGCCCTCCACACGCGTAATCGGGTGGTGGATGGGCTCGAGGAGAGGGACCACCGTGAACGGTACTTTCGGGTTGAGGTGAGACCCCACCGAGATACCGGTCGTTGACAGAGTTAGCCCTTGGTCGCTGGCCAGGTCACCACGTTTGAATGGAATCAGACTGTTCTGATACCACGTGTAGTGACGCGCGGACATCAGCACCGCTTGCGGGTCGCCGTAGATCGGGGGGCTGACCAACATGGCCAAGAAGGATTGAATCTCCTGGCCCGTGATCGTGTTGCCTTCCGCGTCCATGACGTTCTCGGGCGCAAACCGCTCGACGGACGGGATGATACCGTCAAACTCGAGAGGGTTGATACTGGAGTCCGCATACAGGAGGTTGCGCTCGTGCGCCATCGACAGCTCCATCGAACCAGCGCGTGCCTCTTGGGCGCGCGCATTGCCGATACCAGACAGGAGGCCCGTCTGGGTGAGCACGTCGGTGAGCTGGCGATGCACCGCCATGTACTTCATCCGAACCACTTGCTTCGTGAAGTGGGACTGCGTGATTGCCGGGACGCCACCTTCAGCGATGAAGATGGAGGTCTCAGAACCACCCCACTTGCGGAGCTGCGGGTACTCGAAGACAGGTGAGGTCACCGACGTCTTCGTGATCAGCTTCTGCAGCACAAGGTGCCGCTCAGACGCGGTAACCACGTCGTAGATCGGCTGGATGGACTGCGGCACCAAGGGCGCGTAGCCACCACCCGACACGGTGGACGAGTCAGACGGCGTGGCGATCGGATAACCGATGCCTGCCTTCTGAAGACTCGCCGACTGCGCCGACTTGACCATGTTGTTATGTAGCGCGAGGTTCAGTTCGCGGAGCTCCGCGAGTGGAACTTCTGCACCTGTGGCAGCCGAGCGACCAAGCTGCTCGAGCTGATAAAATAGCATCTGGTTCGCTGGATCCACAATTTACCTCACTTGTATGCTGCGAGAATCTCTGCAGGGGATTTGCCGCCGGTCTGAAGCAGCATGATGTCATTCTGCATGGCCGCACCGTGCGGGCCCGACTGCTGAAGGGGCTCGAGCCTGTTAATGCTCGAGATGATGAGAGCCTGCGCCTGCTCGAGCTGACCCTTGAAGAGGGCCAAGTCAGTGGCACCTTGCGTCAAGATGGCCTGGGCATTGTCCGACGGGCTGGCGACAGGGACGCCCGCACTGGTGGCGACGCCGACCGGTTCAACCGGAGCGGCCATCGACTTCATCAGCTCACCCATCTGGGTGGAGAGACTCTGGACACGCGTCGCGAGGTCGACATAACCTCGGATGCTCTGGCTGTCCGCTTCCGCCACGGCAGCGAGGCCCTTGGCCAGTTCGCTCTGCGACTTGAAGAGGGAGCTGACAGCTGCATCCATGTTCTTGCCGAGCTCATTGAGCGCTTCGACAACCTCAGGTGCGTTCTCAGCGGCCTTGGACTTCGCGAGGCGCTCGGCGCGCTCGTTAGTGGCCGGCTTCTCAAGCTCGGTCGGGAGTGCATTGAGCTTCTCGACAGCCGCCTGGAGCGCCTTCGCGAGAGTCTCGAAAGCCTCCGACTTGAACATAGGTGCGCCACCACCGAGGTCATCGATGATCTCGCCTTTCTGGATCTGCTCGGCGATGATGGCGTCTGCGTTCGCAACACCAGCCAGCATAGCCTTGAGCTCACTTGCTTTGATCTTCATACTATACTTCCTTCTGTTGCTGCCATCAGGCTGGGGTCTGGGACACCATCTTCAGCACTTGCTGTAGAGATTTCACTGCGTCACCCCACGTCATCTGGGGGTACGCCTTACACAGGCGAATGGTGAGCTGCTCGACGAGGAACGCCGGGTCGTAGGAGTGGTCGTCCTGCAGCTTCGACATGATAACGCCCATCACCATAGAGGTGTGGTCGTTCTCTGCGCCCTCGTGGAGTCCCGTGGCCGCCATGATTGACTTGGCAATGGGGTCCCACCACGACAGCGGGTTCTTAGGTGCCATTGTAATGGCTAGCCACTTGACAGTGGACTTCTCGACGACCTTACCGCGGCGTCCCCCGGGCTTGACTGACCCTTCAATGGAGAAACCGTAGCTGCGGTCGCCACCAGCGCGGCGCATGATGCAGGACTTCTCGAAGATGTCCCGCCCGCGCTTGTCTTCTAGGTACAAGCCAGCTTTGACGTTGGTACCTTTGATGAGGGCGCCGTCGTGTTCCACATCAACTGTTTTAATGCTGATGGGGTACCCGACGACGTTGTGGTTTCCCACGGGGTGTTCGTCGATGATCAATCCACGCGCCCCTGAGCCGCTTTTCCCTACGAAGTAGGACCAGTCGATGCCATCCGATTTGATGATGTCGCCATCAGCGTCCGGGGCCTCTGTGGTAGCGATGCCACTGATGATACCGATCTTGGTATCATCAGTCCCTTCACGCCCTGCCTTGCTGATGACGTCGAACGGTGCCCACATAGAGAACCGGTCGTTGTTATGTAGCAGGCTGGCGTCGAACGCGACCTTCCCCGTACCCTTAGCCACCAGCTCGCGGCTGATGTCCACTAGGGACGAGGTGATACGTTCGGCAATGGAAAATCTGCTCATGGTGGGGACTGTCCCCTGTAAGACCGTAACCCCATCAAGCTGACGATGCAGTGGACACCATGCGACGCCCCCCGACGAACGACGAGACGTCGTCGGGGATGATGTCGGGATTGATTGAAGTCCCCTGCTCTACCAACTTCTGAAGGTACATTTGGTAGCTTGAGTGCAGTGGACGATTGGACACTGGGTCCTTCCATGCAGGCAAGTTCATCAAGGCGCGCCCCTCGTTCACAGACATGAGGGTTTGCACGCACTTGATAATGTTCTCCTGCTTCTGTGTCTCGGTGACCGAGTCGAAGCCGTAGAACTCGAACTGGTATTCAGGCCAGTGCGGCCAGATTATGGTGGTGTTGATCTGGTGCGCGATCCAGCGCAGCAGCGGGCGTAGGCTGCGCTCCTTGCTGGCGACGATGCGGTCCTGCGGCGATAGGTCAGACTTGGACTTGGATGACTTCTCGTCACCAAACGTGAAGCCTAGTTCGATCGGGTCCATGCCGAACATCGCACAGACAACCTTCGTATTGTAGTTCAACCAGTTCATGAACTCCATGTCGCTGGCCGTCTTGCCGAATGGGTGGACCTCCACAGACTCATTGAGGTTCGGGTTGAGCTGGATCAGTGGGACTGATTTGTTCTTCCGCACGCCGGACAGCATCGCTTGGAAGGACTCTTCAACCCGCTTGAAACGCTCTGGCCCCATGAGTGACTTGATGGTGGCGAAGTTGTTCCCAAGGTAGCCTGTGGTGTACAACTGTGCGTTGTGGGTGTGCGCGTTGAGGAGCGCCGCGATGGACCCGACGAGCATGGCCAACTCTGGCATACCATAGCCAAAAGCTGTGACGCCTGGGAGGGCGTTGCGTGTTGACCATGACAGTTCATTGCGCTTGAAGCGTGCAGTCTCACGCCCGTGCATGTACTGAACTAGTTCAGCCTTAGAGAAGTCGAACTCCCCTTTGTCTGAGACGTGTTCTGTCGGGATGAGTAGGCGGATAGTTTGCGGATCCAACAGCCGGAACGCGACAGGCTTACCTAGTCGCGACAAGATTGGTTGGATGTGTGCTTGGTCCACTGCCAGTGTATAGAAGGTCAGCGACCGCAAGAACTGCTCGAACCCTCCTGTCTGCCACTCACCACCCGCAGTCTCGATGATCGCTGCGATGTGTTCCATCCTGTAGCGGTCGGTGCTGGATGGGATGGCGTGCTGCTGACGCAAACGGATAGTCCACCCATTCATGTGCTGGGTTGTCAGGCGCTTGCTGAAGTCGACGACTTGGTTTTGCCTTGTGCCGATGACTGACGCCACGATGGACGTGCGCGCCATGGCGTACAAGCTGTGGTAGGTGAGCGGCGGTACACCAATGTGCGTACCGTATGCGCCTGTGCTGATGGCGCGTGCGGTCTCAACTAGGGTGTGGTCGACGTTCGACCCTAGAGGTGCGACGACTGCCACCCCTCGTGCGACAGTTTTAGCTTTACGTCGTACCATTGCGGACCTCTTGCATGATAGATGCTAGTGTAGTCAGCGTTGCAGCATAACCTTTCATGATCAGCATAGTCTTTAGCTCAGTGGCGGGTGGGCCACCGTCTGCGACTGCGCGCTGAATGTAGTCGCTCGGTGTGAGTACCTTGCGAATGTCGTAGTGGTCTGTCTCACGGATGTAAGAGCTAATCGCTGCGGTACACACAGTGTCGTCACGCCGCATGTGAGTCACGGACATGTAACTCTTGACTATCACCTCAGGCACGACTGCTGCCTGCACGTCTGCGGCCTCAGATTCTGCCACGACTTGCTGCCAGGCACTGAGATGTGTAGTGACGATGACGTCGAGTGCGCCGAGCTCGTCGTCGACTTCAGCCGACAGCGACTTTGCCACCTTGCTGGCAAGCGTCTGTCTGATGGACATCTTGACTGCGGTCAAGTTCTTCACCACTTGGGCGCGCTGGGTTGTGGATGACGCTGACTTCCACGACGCGCGCAGCTGCTTCAGCCGTTGGCGGAGCGCCTGCACGCGCGCGGACGTGGTCTGTTTTTGCTTCTCTGGCTGCTTCTTCTTCTTGCCAGTCCCGCCGACACGCTCCCACTGCCCGTTGCCTACCTTGCGCCAGCGACTGCCATCACCGTGGACAGCGACCTGTCCGAGGGGGTCGCCCCGCGTACCTGCCACGGAGCCTGACTTTTGAAAGCTCGCCACCTCTGAGATGAACGTGGTGACTTCGGCGAGGAAGAGCGCTGTGGTCTCTTCGTCCTTCACCGCGGTGAAGACCTCAGTGAAGAACTGGATGCCGCTTGGTGCGATTAACCCACTCACCCCCTTGAGGAGGAGTTGGGCATACAGCGGGGCGCAACCGGCACGGACGTCAGAAGCCGCGAGACTGTTGGAGTGCCGGAAGGATGGGGTAGACATCGCCTGCTTCGGCGTAGAGGTCCCCGTCGTCGAGCACCACGGGAGATCCTGGTTTAGGCCAGGCGTATCCGATGGATTTTGAGTAGAGGTCAGCCCCTCGGTCGGTAAACCCTGTGGTTGTGACCTCGTGGTTGTGCTGGTACTGGTAGGGCTGGGCTCCGGGCTGGCGCTCTGCGGGGTCGGGGGTTGGCTCGGCGTACCCAGCATCGTCTGCGGTGTAGACTGGGGGAGGAACTTCTCCGTCTCCAAGGTCTCCACCGTCGTCGCCGATGTCGCCTCCTCCGTCGAGCTCGCCGGTGGGGTCGTCGAGGTCGTCGTCGCTCCCTTCCCCAAGGGCGTCGAGCTCTGACTCAACTGAATCGAAGTCGGGTTCAGCACCAGCTTCTCGTACAGTGTCCTCACCAGCCGCGGGATCTCGCCCTGCGGAATCTCCTTCGGGACGGACTTTAGGACTTGATCCTCGGCGTGTTGCCATAGCGACTCCTCCTGTGGAGTATGAACTGCGCCCTTGTTCAGGGCACCGAAGGTATTCTTAAAGATGGAACCGCCACCACAGCTCTCGAGGAACGAGGCTTGGACGTGGGGCGGGACGTAGCTCATGTCTGCGGGGCTTTGTCTGTGCCCGTAGAACTCCGCCATGACTTGACTCGCCTCAGCGATCGACCCGCGGACCTTGTCGATGCCCGAGCCCATCGAGTCGATGCGTACTCGCTTGGTCTTAGACAGGAGATCGACCGCCATCTTGGCTTGGGCGTGCGCGCGGATGGTCGGGACCGGGACGTCACCTAGACCTACCTCGCTGAGCGCGGAGCTGATGCAGTCCGGCCCACAATGGAACAAGGGCCCAGTGGGGCTCTGAGAGCTGCGGGCGGTTACGTGGGCTTTGAGCTCAGGAGATTTTGACTCCCAGGTGAACTGGCGCCCCGACGCATGGTTCAGTAGGATCGGCAGGCCGCCGCGGCCCTTGCGCACGGAGGTGCCGACGTGGCCTCGCTGGATAGAGAGCACCTGTTCTACGCTGTGCCCGTGCTCAGCCACGATGTGCGCAGCAAGGTAGCGGTCCTTGTCGCCGTCGGGTGCCTCGTTGTAAAGGCGGAGCAACTCGCTGGGGGCGTACGACAGCGCCACCTTGTTCTGTTGCATTGCAGCGAAGGTGTGGCGGTGCTTGCGCTGATGAAAGTTCTTAGAATACGACCGGTTGGCGTTTCCTTCCTCGTCGTCCCACGTGGCCACTGCCTTTCCGTCCATGTCCCCGTCGGTGTCTACGGAGACGTGGGATGGGTGGATGGCGTCACTAGGACTGAACCCGTCGAGGTCGTACTTCGAAGCAAGTAGGCGGTTGCCTAAGGTGTTGGCGTCGGCGGCTCCCCCCACACCTTCAACCTGGGCCGGGCGCGCTTCGCTCTGTGGCGGCTTGTCCCCGTCCTTGATTTGCTTCCAGTTCTTAGCGTCAGGTGATGCCGGTTTTTGCCAAACCGAGCCATCTGCGCGCTGTGTCTGAACCCCGGATGGTAGTTGCTTGCTCATGAGCGGCAAGCTACTAGGCAGCGGCGTAACCCAATACGGTGTTATGTTTTAGCGGGATGCGCGCAGCTTATAAAATAAACTAGCAGCGTTTAGTCAGCTCACCCACGCAACACGTCCTCGAGTGCTGCCCTGCTAAATGCCTGCTCAGTCAGGGGCTCCCCGTCTAGTGTGAGGGTCGCCAAGGTATCAGGGAAGTGGACACCACGCCCGTTGAGCACGACCACGAATGCTGACTGGGTGTTCACGAAGGTCACCGCCCACGAGCGGGTCTCGCCCGTGGCGCTGTCGCCCATCAACATCAGCGAGGGGACCCACCCGTCTTCATCGGTCACTGTCGTGCTGCGTGCGATCGTGGTGGATGCCATCTGCACGCGCACATCGGCGAGCCATGCGAGCAGCGGCTTTAGGATGGCAGTGTTTAGTTTGTTACGGAAGATGCGCACGTAGAGGTGGTGGGTGCTCCGCGCGTCGCGCACGACCTCGGAGTCCTCTGAGGGCTGGAAGCTGTCCATGCCCCCACCGACTGTGCCGTCCTGCTGCCAAGGGTCACGCGCCTCGTTGCGCAGGATGTCGTAGGTGATGTCGATGTCATCGTCGTCTCCCCAGAACCGCACGATGGCGATGTGCATCAGCCTGCGTGCCTCACGCTCGCGGTACTGGGGAGGGATGGCGCGAAGGCCGGACTTGCCTAGCTGGTACGCAAGCCATGCGATGGGCTTCTTCTGGAAGAACTCGTAACCCTTCGGACCGATCAAGGGCGGCACGTGCTCCGCACGCGCCTTTACCCCTGGGATTTTTGCGCACGTCGTGCAGAGGCAGGAGGCAAGGAGCGACCGTGATGAAGTGTTGCTCTGACAGTGAGGGCAGCAAGGGACTGCGGGGTACCACTGGCGGGCAAAGGGATCAGGTGTGGGCAAGGTGGCCTCCGGGGCGGTGTCTCCGACACCGTGCCTGAAGGTGGAAGAATCCGCAAGAGTTAAAATAGTTAAAATCTTACAAAACTTAACAGTGCGTCTGAGGTAGGTGGTAGCCACGGGCGGACGCCGCGTGGAAACCGTGTTCTTTGGTACCTTCCCTGCGTCGCGTGGTCCGAGGAATGCCGTGGTACCTGTGAGGGGTGGAGGATGCGCGAGACAGTGTGCTGCGACCGCCTCAGAGAAGGTTAAAGACCGTGGTTAAGGTGGGAGGGTTTAAAACCGTGGCTTGGGTTGGGAGGGTTTGAAAGGGGTTACCGCAGGGAAGCCCTTTGCGTTTGTTTGTCTTGATGCGCGACCGAAGGGAGCAAAGCATCAAGAGCATTGCATTACATTTCATACTCATATCATGTGTATTTTGGATCTGACCTAACCTTATGAAATCATTCAAATCTAAAAAGAACTTAAGGGGGAGTTCAGGCGATATAAGGGGGAGTTCAGGCGATATAAGGGGGAGTTCAGGCGATATAAGGGGGAGTTCAGGCGATATAAGGGGGAGTTCGTTTTGAGGGAATCATTGAGCTTTTTAACTTTGACCTTAAACGCCTCAGGCACGGACTTAAAATATAAGGAGGGCTGACTTAAAATATAAGGAGCTTTAGGGGCGACATCTAAAAAAAAAACGACACCAAAGTGGTGTCGTTCTTCTCAGTGCATTCATGTCCTACCTGGCTGCCTCGTCACCTATTTCTTGCGCCATCGTTTAGCGCCCGCGACTCTATTTTCCTGTCGCTTGTCTCTGCGCCAACACCCTCCCTTCAGTATAAAGGCCATGTCATCTTTGTGCGCGTCGGCCAATAACCAGTGGTCCTCCCGCACACCTTCCTTGATAAAGGGAGGGGTGCTTGCATCACCAGCCTGCCACGCAGCAAGGATACAGGGCAGCGCCTTCATGTGAAGCCGAGCGCTGACAGCCAGATCTCTCCAGTGTTCTGGCGTGACCAAGAGCCCGCCGGCATCAACTACACTGACTGCCCTGTCGACAAACTCAAGGACCAACAGGCGCGCCAACGCCATGGCTGCTGCCGTGCCACGAGTCTTGGGTAGGGGTATTGCAGCTTCAAGTGTCGGGATGAGGATGCGTGCACCATATGAAGGTAGCTCCCCGCCAGTGTCCAAGGCAGCTGCCATTCCGACCTGGAGGGCAGGGCTAAGCGTGAAGGTGATAGAGGGGCTCCTCACACATGCCATCTTGGTCTCCTTGCACGTCCATAATACACCCCCATCCCAGCCTGCGGAGGCACGCCATTTGAGAGCTTCCCCCGCTGCGACGACATCCCGCAGAACGGACATGTCCCTCTTCCCTGGTTGGAGGATGTTGGACAGCTCTGCCCACCCCCCAGGGAAACGCACCTTCCCCTGTTGGCGGTTGACCAAGGTCGTACCGCTCGGGTCCTCTGAGATGACCCAGCTCCGACAAACCAACAGGTCAACCAACCTTGAGGCCACGACCCCGCTCAAGCGTGCGACCCCCCTAAGTACCATAGCAGTTGCATCTTCTTTAGACGCAGTGCGTGCGAGCAGCGGGGCACTTATACAGATAGACCCCACCTCAGTCTTCTCTCCATCATGGCCGCAGGAGAAGACCGCGCCAGCCTCACCAACGGTGAGCTCCGTTGTCTGCATCAGCAGCACTGAGTTCAGCAACACGGCGCGCGTCAAGGCTGGGCGTGACCGCTCGGCACGAGGTGCGCTTACGCTCTGCGCCGGCCCGGCCATGGCGAGCAAGCGGCCCCTGGCTGGAGGTGCCTTGTCCGTGGTAACCTCCGTCTCCGCCGCGCTGGATACAGGCACCTTGGGGGGTGCAGCGGTGACAGGGCTCAAGAGGATAGTGAGTGCTGTCACGGCGAAGGCACGCGCAACCATCGAAGCCCTCCCTGCCTGAGCCACTAGTGCCTTGTTCCCAGCCCACCGGACGTCGGCGCGGGCAGCGAGCAGGTCAGCGTGCCCTGCGCCGAAGGACTCTATGCGCTTCATCGCTGCGAGGTAGACAGCAGTGAGGTCTTCGACTGGGGTCGTTGGTTGCATCTGCACAGGTCGAACAAGGAACCTGTGCATCTGGGCGGTCACCAAAACTAGAGCCTGGGCGCTTATCTTGTGAGAGACAGCTCCTGGGTGTGCAACCTGCCTTGCGCTTAATGCTTCCGCGATGCCGGCCGCCGCATCTTTGGTTACGTTGTCTGTCAGGTGCGCGTACCAGTCTATGCCGGTGTGCGAAGGAACGTACGGGACCGGTGCGGGTGAGGTAGACTGTTGGGTGGTGGGTGCATCGCCCAGATCCTGCTGCCCCTCTTCAGGGCCTACGAGCCTTAACATCCTTCACACTCGCATGTCCCCCACTCACATGTCATCGCCGCACAGGTCTTCCCTTCACATGCCCCACACTCACATCCGCACTCACAGGGGTCAGTCTCCCCTTCGTTATAGCCACCTGACCGCATGCGCCAGTCCCGCGCATCTTCAGCTGCCTCTTGCGCTGCGTAGTGTGCTAGGAACTGGTCGTAGGTAAGGTGCCACCCGTCGGGGTCATCCTTCCAGGCTCGCACGCCCTGCCCATCTGAGTGCAGGTACAGGCACGCACCAGTAGGTGACACGTAAGACGGTGTGACCAAGTCGTGTACGCGCCACTTGACAAGATCTGCTTCAGGTACACCGAGGTGACGCGAGAACTCAACAGGCGTGAAGAGACCGAAGGCTACCTTCTCCCGCGTGGAGCGCTCCCAATCTGAAGGAAGCGGGGAAGGAAGGTGCATATCACTTGCAATAGTCAGGGCTACCATCTATCTTCTGCTTTCCGAGCTTATCACTCGGTGTTTCAGAGTTGTCATCCCGAGCTAATCACTCGGTGTATAGCTTGTGGGTTGTTAGGGTTGTGGTGGCCCGGGTGAGGCCCGTCTCTTGTGGAGGCGGGCCTTTTCTTTTTGGGCTGCATCACACACCACCTTTCCACCGGTTGTCGTCGCGGCACAGCATCTGGCAGTTCTTGGCTTCTGTCTTCCCACCAGCGTGCCACGGTGTAATGTGGTCGGCTTCCATCGCATCAATGGCGAAGCTCCCCTGACACACTGAGCACTTACCTCTTTGGCGCTCGTAAGCCTCGCGCCTTTGGTTGGGGCTGAACATTCTGATGTTCAAGTGCTTCTCTTGTTTGTTGAGCACATACGGGTAAATACCCTTCTTCTTAGACACGTCCTCGTCGACCATGAGGGCGCTGACCTGATGACCGATCTTGACCGAGTCCCACTCTGCGGCGCTGAACTCGTTGTAGAGCACTCCCCACGCTACCCCTTTCATTTCGCTGCGGTACTGGGGGAACGTCGTAGCCACCCAGGCAATCACGCGCTGGAAGTACAACCACAGCTCGTTCGCATTGGGCTTGTGTTGGTGCTTCGCCATGTAGCCTACAACGTCGCCTCCGTTGATCCAATCAAGGGCCGTCTCTAGGTAGTCCTGGCGGATAGGTGAGCCCGTCACGTACTTGCTGCCGATGTTGTAGGCTGCGCAGCCGCCCTTGCTGAAGTGGCGCTTGGCGTCGGCCAACCAAGGGCCGGCGTAGACTGCGTTGCGGAGCTCCTGCTCGGTGAGCTTCTCGCCCGCGATGTTGATCGTGCGGAACCACTCCAGCTTCTCGCTATCCGTCCCACTGCACAGATAGACCATGAGCGGATAGTCGAGAATCAACTCCTGCTTGTCGGCGGTGAGGTTGTGGAAGAACAGGCCGTCGAGCGAGAAGGCCCCCGAGACGTACTGGCAAATGGAGATGGTGCGCTGTTGTCCATCGACCACCTCGAAGCTGCCAACGTCCCGCACAGCCCAGTACATTACATTGAGCGGGAAGCGCTTCATGACCGTGGTAATGACCGCGTCACGCTGCTTGTCCTTGTAGATGAACTCGCGCTGGTAGGCTGGGCGAATGTCGAGCTTGCCTGAGTAGCCCACGACGCCGGTGTTGGGGTCGTCCTGGTAGCCTGCGGTGAGGGCGCGGACAGTGACCGCGAGCAGTTCGACTTTCATG
>Ga0105050_10001846_pt1 | contig 31081 bp, 30 predicted proteins | sample FRY01_FD_78088 | JGI IMG/M metagenome (GOLD analysis project Ga0105050, IMG submission 78088) | Freshwater microbial communities from Lake Fryxell liftoff mats and glacier meltwater in Antarctica - FRY-01 | ecosystem: Environmental > Aquatic > Freshwater > Ice > Glacier meltwater ...
CCGCTTCAACAGGCGCTACGATCTCGCGGCCATGATCCCCCGCCTCACCTGGGCCAGCGTCCGAACCCCGCCCATGCCTTATCGTCTTCTCAAGCTGGCTGAGGTTCATGCGTAATCAGGAAGTAAAAAGCCCCGGCGTTTCCACCGGGGCTCTGTGTCTTTTCAGGATCGGGCCGTGCCTTATTCGGCTTCGGCATCTTCCTTGGCGGGCTTGCCGGTGGCCTGATCGACCACTTTCATCGACAGCCGCACTTTGCCGCGGTCGTCAAAGCCCAGAAGCTTGACCCAGACTTCCTGACCTTCCTTGAGCACATCGGAGGGATGGTTCAGGCGGCGGTTCTCGATCTGGCTGACGTGAACGAGGCCGTCACGCTTGCCAAAGAAGTTCACGAAAGCGCCGAAATCGACCAGTTTGACGACGGTGCCTTTGTAGATGCCGCCCTCTTCGGGTTCGGCCACGATCGACCAGATCATGTCATAGGCTTTCTTGATCGACTCGCCGTTGGGCGATGCGATCTTGATAACGCCATCATCGTTGATATCGACCTTGGCACCCGACAGTTCCACGATTTCGCGGATGACCTTGCCACCCGAGCCGATGACTTCACGGATTTTGTCGGTCGGGATCTGCATGGTTTCGATCCGGGGAGCGTGGACCGAAAACTCGTTGGCTTTGGTCAACGATTTGGCCATTTCGCCAAGGATATGCAGGCGGCCAGCCTTGGCCTGTTCCAGTGCCTTTTCCATGATGGCGGGGGTGATACCCGCAATCTTGATATCCATCTGGAGTGAGGTGATGCCTTCGGCGGTGCCGGCAACCTTGAAATCCATGTCGCCGAGGTGGTCTTCGTCGCCCAGAATATCGGTCAGAACGGCGTAGGAGCCGTCTTCTTCGAGCACAAGTCCCATGGCCACACCAGCAACGGGCGCCTTGAGCGGCACGCCAGCGTCAAGCATGGAGAGCGAGCCGCCACAGACCGAAGCCATGGAGGAGGAGCCGTTCGATTCAGTGATCTCGGACACCAGACGGATGGTGTAGGGGAAATCGGTCGAGGCGGGCAGCACGGCCTGCAGCGCGCGCCACGCCAGTTTGCCATGGCCAATCTCGCGACGGCCCGGTCCCGAGACGCGGCCAACTTCACCCACGGAATAGGGGGGGAAGTTGTAGTGCAGCAGGAAATTGGATTTGAAATTGCCATGCAGCGCGTCGATGAACTGTTCATCATCGCCGGTGCCAAGCGTGGTCACCACCAGACCCTGCGTTTCACCGCGGGTGAACAGGGCAGAGCCGTGTGTGCGCGGCAAAAGCCCGGTTTCGCAGATGATCGGGCGGACCACGTCAAGCCCGCGACCGTCGATCCGGCGGCCATGCTTGACCACGTCGCCGCGCAGGACGGCGGATTCGAGCTTCTTGAGCGCGGAACCGATGTTGGAATCGGCAAGCTGCTCTTCGGTGAGTGCGGCTTTGACCGCATCCTTGGCGGCAGAGACCGCGTGGGTCCGCTCCTGCTTGTCGCTGATCGCATAGGCGGCGCGCATCGCCTCTTCACCAGCCGCTTTGACCGCAGCGTAAAGCGCGGAGTAGTCGGGCGGAGTGAAATCCATCGGCTCTTTGGCACAGGCTTCCGCAAGGTCGATGATCAGGTCGATCACCGGCTGAATCTGCTCATGCGCAAAGGTTACAGCACCGAGCATCTCCGCTTCGGTCAGCTCATATGCCTCAGATTCAACCATCATGACGGCGTCTTTGGTGCCGGCGACAACCAGATCGAGCCGCTGCTCGGGGTTGTTGCGCAGGTTGTGCATGTCGTCGATGGTGGGGTTGAGAACATATTTGCCGCCGGTGAAGCCAACGCGGCAAGCAGCGATCGGACCCATGAAGGGCGCACCGGAAATCGTCAGCGCAGCCGAGGCCGCGATCATGGCAACGACGTCGGGGTCGTTAGTCAGGTCATGCGAGAGAACGGTGCACATGACGAGCACTTCGTTCTTGAAACCGGGGACAAACAGCGGACGAATCGGACGGTCGATCAGGCGCGACGTGAGCGTCTCTTTCTCGGTCGGACGTGCTTCACGCTTGAAAAAACCACCGGGGATCTTGCCCGCGGCATAGTATTTTTCCTGGTAATGCACTGTGAGCGGAAAGAAATCCTGCCCCGGCTTGGTTTCGCGGGCGTAGGTCACGTTGGCCATGACGCTGGTTTCGCCCAGCGTGGCAATGACGGACCCATCGGCCTGCCGGGCAATCTTGCCCGTTTCCAGTGTCAGGGTTTCGTCGCCCCACTGGATTGATTTTTTGACTTCGTTGAACATTGGTTTTCCTATCAAGGCCCTCATTCAGGGCCGTTTGCGTAAGGGCCGGATGCCCTTGGCTCTGGTATTGTCCCTGGCGCCGGTCGAGCCCGGCCGCGCCCATGCGGATGTGAAAACCGCGCCGCGGGAGCTATCCCGGGCGCGGTAACTTGCTTAGCGGCGCAGGCCCAGACGTTCAATCAGGCTGGTGTAGCGGGCTTCGTCTTTGCGTTTGACATAGTCGAGCAGTTTGCGCCGGGTGGCGACCATCACAAGCAGGCCACGGCGTCCGTGGTTGTCCTTTTTGTGCGTTTTGAAATGCTCTGTTAACGTAGCGATCCGCGAGGAGAGGATGGCAACCTGCACTTCGGGCGAACCGGTGTCGCCTTCTTTGGTTGCAAACTCTTTCATCACGCGGGCTTTGTCTTCGGCCGTAATCGACATCGGGGTCTCCTTTTCAACAAAAGGGGTTATGGCGCAGGCCGGGATGTCGTCCAGCAAGGCCCATGGAGGGTATCGCCGCCGCGATGCGGCAGCGATGCGAGCCCATAGAGGAAAACGCGCCGAAAGGAAAGCAATGATTGGAAAGCTGCAAGGGGCTGGAGGGATTGCCCGATTCTGCGCGTCTATGCTTCTGCCTCAGGCAGCGACGAGTTGCACGAGGGACAGATCGAGATTGTCCAGACCCGGCATTTCGGCAACGGCCACGCCATCGGCGAGCAGGGTGATCCCGGTGTCGCTATTGGCGAGAGTGAGCGCAGGTGCGGGCCCAAGAGCATCGTAATAGACCACAAGCGTATCTTCCGCAGCGTCGAAATCCTGAACGATCGCAGCGCCTTGGTCTGCTTCGTCCGTGTGGAGCACAAAGCTGTCAGCGCCGGTGCCGCCGTTCATGTAATCGAGGGCACCGCCAAAGAGGATATCATCATTGGCGCCGCCATTGAGGAAATCCATTTGCGCTGAGCCGCCGTGGTCGATGCCGTCGATTACGTCATTGCCTTCGCCACCATGCATCACGTCGCTGCCCATGCCGCCGATCAGTGTGTCGGCGCCGAGATTGCCGCCAAGTGAATCGTCTCCTTCGCCACCGTCCAGCCAATCTGCGCCATCGCCGCCGGTCAGCGTGTCATTGCCGCCGTCGCCGGACAGCATGTCATCGCCGACATGGCCATAGATGGAGTCGTCGCCCATGCCGCCAGAAATCAGGTCATTGCCCAGTGCGCCGTGCAACACGTCGTTTCCGGCTTCGCCGTGGAGGGTGTCATCGCCGATTCCGCCTTCGACATAATTATTACCTTCGCCCGCATGAACCTCTCCGCCTTCGTCGCCGGCAAAGATGAAGTCACCGTCCGCTGCGCCATTTAGAATTTCGTCCAACGGAATTGTCGGCAATTCATCCTCGTCACCGGAGTTTGGAAGGGGGACAGAGTCATCGTCGTCGGCCTGCGCGGAGGGCACGAAAGCTAAGCCAGCAAGGGCCAAACCGATCAGACCGAGGATTGCGAGCATGAGGGGGGCTTTCGGCGGAGGGGTGCGGCCTGCTTTGGGTCGCAAGTCAATTCATATGGACCATAGCATGAACAAAGCCGTCCCAGCGCGAATAATGACTAAAAGGTTAATGATCTCTGAAGCGCCAACATGACGGTCAGACCGGGTGCCAGGGTCTGGGTTGCCGGTCGTAGGAGAGGTAGAGCGGATGTTGCGGGTGTCCGGCCTGCGTCAGGCCGAGTACATGCAGCGGTGCATGAGTTTGTGTCAGGATTTCAGTGACTTGCGCGCCACGTGCCAGATAGGCTCCATGCGTGCCCCAAGCGGCGATGATCCGGTCATTGCTGTCTCTGATCCAGCCGGTGGCGCTGTCGCGGATGGCGGCGTCATTGCCGGGGCCGACAGGGTCGGGGCTGCGCCGCATCGCCTTTGGGTCCGTATCGCGCCACGCAAAGATATTGGTGACGCGGAAGGCACCAAAGCCCAGCGCGCGCGCGCGCCGCTCGCAACGTTCGACCGTGGGGTCGTTCTGAAGTTCTGTTGCTGTGGAGGGGTTTAGCATCACGAAGAGCGCGCGGGGCCCGGCAATTTCCCATGTCCGGGTGAGCAGGTAGCGGTAATTCTCGCAGGGTGAATAGATCGCCTGCGAGATCGCGTCGCCCTTGAGATGGTCGCGGATAATCATTTGGGGCCTGTCGCTCGTGTGGGCATCACACACCCTAATCGCTGTGAAGCCGTACTGCAAAGGCACCTGCCACGCAACGCACGGGCGCAACGGATTATGTTATGTCTTAACAAGAGTCACACCTGCGGTTTTACGTCGGTATTCTAACGGTATTCCAACGGTGCGAAATGATGGTTTTTTGCCGGGTGCAGCAGACGTGTTTCGAGGTGCTGCATGGTTGGAAAATATTCCTGCCAGCCGTACTTGCGGCCCGTGGCCCGGGCGGATGAGGAAAAGCACTGCTTTTCCCCGCCCGCTACGACCAAGGTGCCACAATCCCTTCACGGTAGCCACAACAGAGGCCAGTGCCTGCCCCGGCGGGTGCGAAGCACCTGCCCTTTCGGGGGGCAGGTGCTGGCCGGGGCTTTGAGCCCCGGCCAGAATGCCGCAACCGCCGCGCGTGGCCTCGGCGATGGCCGAGGCCATGGGGATCGGGAAGATGGAAGATATTCTGAAATCAGTCAGGTTAGCAGTCAGTTCTATGACCTTTTCAGTAGCTGATAGGCGTAAGCTCAGGGCCGCCCTACTCTACGAAAACCCGGCTCGGGTGCAACTCGCCGCTGCGGTATTGGCCGACGGCGATGGCGCGGCCCTGATGGCTGGCCCAGCATTCGTCGCCGTATTCGACGTCGCCCGGAAAGACCATCGCCGCGTTGCCGTGCCGCAGCCGCGTGACGGAATCGGCGGGGCAGGTGACCATGGGCAGATCGGCCAGACCGTCCTCGAGCGGCCGCAGGTAGCGGTCGAGTTCGGGTGACTTGGCGAGCCGGTCGAGCGTGGCGAGGTCGATGCCTTCGGCAGCGGTGAAGGGGCCGGACCAGAGGCGGCGCAGGGTGACGACATGCCCGAGGCTGCCGAGAGATGCCCCAAGGTCGCGCGCGATCGAGCGGACATAGCCGCCCTTGCCACAGGTCATTTCGAGCGTGACGTGATCGGGGTCGGGCCGCCCGGTGAACAGCAGTTCCTCGACCCAGAGCGGACGTGCCGCAATTTCGAAGGTTTCGCCGTCGCGGGCGCGGGTATAGGCGCGCGTCCCGTCGATCTTGACTGCGGAAAAGGCGGGTGGGACTTGCATGATGTCGCCGATGAAGGCGCCAAGTGCGGATTTGATCTGATCGTCGGTCGGGCGCAGGTCGCTTTGGCCCGTGACCTCGCCTTCGGCGTCGTCGGTGTTGGTGGATTGGCCAAGCCGCACGGTGAAGGCATAGCATTTGAGTGCGTCGGTGATGTAGGGGACGGTCTTGGTCGCCTCGCCCAGCGCCACGGCGAGCACGCCGGTTGCCTCGGGATCAAGCGTGCCGGCATGGCCGGCCTTTTTGGCGTCAAAGGCCCATTTCACCTTGTTCACCACGGAGGTGGAGGTGATCCCGGCGGGTTTGTCCACCACGAGCCAGCCCGAAATCTCGCGGCCCTTGCGTGTGCGTGCCATGTTGTTGCCCTTGTCCTGAGGAGGGGGTGCTAGACAGGGATGGCGGGCGGGTCAACGGGGGGTGTCGTCTTGCCCGGAATCAAGGCGCGCAGCGCCGCCGGGCAGCGCCCGACCGCCCCCTCGGGCGGGCGCTCTTGCAACGCTGCAATGGGAGCGCCGTCGCGTTACTTGTCACCATAAACCGCCCGGCTTTCATCGTCACTGCGCCCACCCGGCGGTCTGGCGCTGCCCTAGGTTGCGATCGACTTGTTACTCCAGCACCCCGACAATCGGCCCCATGGCGACGCCGCTGTCGGAGCGGTCGAGTTGGGGCGCGTGCAGGCGCGAGACGCGGCCGTCGAAGTAGAGCGCGGAGGGCAAGCCGAGGCCGTCACGGAAGAAGCGGGCGAATTCGTGGAAGGTGACGGCCTGATTGGAGATGGCAAAGACCGCGCGGTCGCCGGTGGCGCTGGTGCCGACGCCGTTGCGGATGTTGCGCGAGGTGCTGTCAGGCAGGAACCGCGGATGCAGCGCGCCGTCTATCACCAGCATGGGCCCGGATTGGGTAGCGTCGCGGCAGGCGGGCGTTCTGGCGGCGAAATCGAGGGTTTCGTAGACGGTGGCGCTGTTGTCGGTGAGGCAGAGGACGCCGTTGGGCAAGAGCCCGAAATTGCCGGCGCTGGCATTGGTCAGCAGGCGCATTTCCTCGATCCCGCCTTCGACATAGTGCCCGACCGGGGCGCGGTCGTCGTGATACATGCCGGCGTTCATCGCAAAGGCGAGGGTGCTCTGGACGTTCTGTGCGAGTGCGGTGAAGCTGCCATAGGGGGTGCCTTCGCCGTCGCGCAGGAAGAGGCGCAGGTTCTCGGTGGCCGGATCGACGGTGCAGGTGGTGAAGCTGAGTCCGTCAAAGCGCACATCGTTGCAGGTGACGGCCCTTGCGGGCAAGGCGGCGAGCATGAGCAGGACCGCGCAAGCGAGGGCGCGCATCACTCTTGCGGCTCCTCGCCGCTTGCGGGCTTGTCGAGGTCCTGACGCACATGCGCGTCGGCAAAGAGCCGTGCGGTTTCGTCCATGCGGTCGAAGGTCTGGTCAAGCTCGAAGCGCAGTTCGGGGGCGAATTTGAGGCTGATGCCTTTGACCACCAGATGCCGCAGCGGCACGGTGTTGCGGCGCAGGGCGGCCAGCGCTTCGGGTTTGCCCTGACCGCCGAGCGGCAGCACATAGGCGGTCGCCACCCGCAGGTCGGGGGAGACGCGCACTTCGCCGACGGTGATCGACATGCGACCGAGTTCGGGGTCGTGCGCTTCGCCACGCGCGAGCACTTCGGACAGGGTGCGGCGGATCAGTTCGCCGACGCGCAACTGGCGTTGCGAGGGCGCGCGGGAGGATTGGGTGCTGTTTTTGGCCATGTGGGTCATTTAGTCCGATGCCGGGGCTTTGCCAAGCCGCGCTGCGCGGGCTAGAACGCCTGCGGGTCAGCTGAGGGTTTGTCATGTCCATATTGCCGGGAATCGTCGTCACCGGAGCTTCGGGCCGGATGGGCCGGATGCTGAGCAGCCTGATTCTGGCATCGGACAAGGCAAGGCTGGTGGCGGCGCTGGAGCGGCCGGGCCATGACTGGATCGGGCGCGATCTGGGCGAGGCGATGGGCGGCGCGCCGGTGGGTGTTACCGTGACCGATGATCCGTTGGAGGCCTTTGCCAAGGCGCAGGCGGTGGTGGATTTCACCTCGCCCGAGGCCACGGTCGGGTTTGCGGCGTTGGCGGCACAGGCGCGTGCGGTGCATGTGATCGGCACGACCGGCCTGAGAGCGGAGGACCTGCGCCATATTGCGCTGGCAGCACATCATGCGGTGATCGTGCGGGCCGGGAATATGTCACTGGGGGTCAATCTGCTGGCCCGGCTGACGCAAAAGGTGGCGGCGGCGCTGGATGCTGATTTTGATATCGAGATCGTCGAGGCGCATCATGCCCGCAAGGTCGATGCGCCGTCAGGCACTGCGCTGATGCTGGGGCAGGCGGCTGCGGATGGCCGGGGTGTGGCGCTTGATGACGTGTCGGACCGGGGCCGGGATGGCATGACCGGGGCGCGTGCGCGGGGTCATATCGGGTTTTCTGCGATTCGCGGCGGCGATATCGTGGGCGAGCATGATGTGATCTTTGCCGCTGCCGGAGAACGGATCATTCTGCGCCATGTCGCCACAGACCGCGCCATCTTTGCCCGGGGTGCACTGAAAGCGGCGCTTTGGGGTCAAGACCGGGTGCCGGGCGAATATGACATGATGGACGTGCTGGGCCTTTAGCGCAAATTCATCACGAAGGTGTGAATGTTCGTGATTCTGGTGAACTGCTTGATCCTTCCTGTCGTAATGTCAGTATCTGCTGTCTTGGGGTTTGTGAAATGTTCAGGTCTGGTTTGGCGGCTTTGGTCGTGTTGGGCTGTGTCCAGCCGGTATCTGCCAATGAATATGTGACGGTACGGGATGAGAGCGCGTTTCTGACGCTGATGGACGGGCGCGAGTTGCGTCTGGGCATGTTGGGTATCACGCTTGAAGTGCGTGCGGATGGTGTGATCGAAGGATCGGCCTCGGGTTGGCCGGTCAGTGGAGCCTGGAGTTGGCAGGACGGGTTTTTCTGCCGCGAAATGGATTGGGGCGGCACCACGATCCCGTATAATTGCCAGTTGGTCGAGGTGCGCGGGCAGGATGAAATCCGCTTTACCGTAGATCAGGGTACCGGGCAGTCGGCGGCGTTCAACCTGCGTTGAGCGGGTGTTGTCGCTGCAGTCGAGTATTTTTGCCAGAATGAATGCAGGGCGGTTCGCGCTGTTCGTCTGATGGGTCGGTGCCTGTCAGAAGTCGATTGCGATGCCCTTTTTCTCCCAATCGCCATAGCGCACCGGGTCGGGTCCGTTGCGGCCACCGTGTTCGGTGGGCGGGGGTGTGGTGTCGGCGGCTTTGCGGCGGGCCTCGGCCTCGGCCAGCGCGCGCTGCGCGGCGGGGGGAAGATCGGTTTGCGGATCGTCGGGCATGAGGCCGGTTCCTTGTGCGGGTCTGTTACCTGATATACGGGCTGAACCCGATGCTTCAAGGCGGCCCGCACTCCGGGGGCTGCGGCAAGGGATGCGCCCGTGACTTCACCTGTGACTCCATCTGATGACAACAGCGGTATTGCGCCGCGCCGCGCCGCGCTGTTTTTGCTGGATCAGGTGACCGGGCAGGGCAAGTTGATGTCGGAATTGCTGGCGGCGGGTGCGTTGGCGCATTTGCCGGTGGAGGACCGCGCCCGGGCGCAGCGTCTTGCCATGGCGACATTGCGCGGGCTGGGCCGTGCGGACCGGATGCTCAAGCCGTGGTTGCAGAAATCGCCGCCGCTGGCGGTGCGCAATGTGTTGCGGCTGGGCACGGTCGAGATTGCGCAGGGTGCCGCCCCGCATGGTGTGGTCAATGCGATGGTGGAGATTGTCGGTCTGAGCCAGCGGACGGCGAAGCTGAAGGGGCTGGTCAATGCCGTGCTGCGCAAAGTGGCAGAGGCGGGGCCGGCGGGATGGGAGAAACTGCCGGTGTCGCATTTGCCCGACTGGCTGCGCGGCCCACTGGTGGCGGCTTGGGGTCGCAAAGCGGTGGATGCGATGGAGGTGGCGCAGTTTGCCGGTGCGCCGCTGGACCTGAGTGCGAGGACGGATGCCGCGCTGGTGGCACTGGCGCTGGGCGGGATCGTGTTGCCGACCGGATCGGTCAGGCTGCGCGATGCCGGGCAGGTATCGGGATTGCCGGGATATGCCGAGGGAGACTGGTGGGTGCAGGATGCTGCCGCCGCGCTGCCGGTGCGGGTGCTGGACCCCAAGCCGGGCGAACGGGTGATTGATCTGTGTGCTGCACCCGGCGGAAAGACGCTGCAGATGGCGGCGGCGGGCGCGGTTGTGACGGCGCTTGATCTGTCTGTCGCCCGCTTGGCGCGGGTCGAGGCCAATCTGGCGCGCACCGGCCTGATGGCAGAGGTGGTGCAGGGGGATGCGCTAGCTTGGATCGGTGGTCCGTTTGATGCGGTGCTGCTCGATGCCCCCTGTTCGGGGACCGGCACGATCCGCAGGCACCCGGATCTGCCGCATGCCAAGGATGGTGCAGAGTTTGCCGGGCTGATCGCACAGCAAAGCCTGATGATTGACCATGCGCTGAGCCTGCTGAAGCCGGGGGGCCGGCTGGTCTATTGCACCTGTTCGCTGTTGCCGGATGAGGGTGAGGTGCAGGTCGAGGACGCGCTGGCCCGCCATCAGGGGCTGCGGGTGGACCGTGACGCCGTGAACCGGCCGGGGATTGATCCTGCATGGATCACGCCGGAGGGTGGGCTGCGCTTGCGTCCGGATTATTGGCCGGAACTGGGTGGGATGGACGGGTTTTACATCGCCTGTCTACGTCGCGACACCTGAGCAGGACGCCTGAGCCCTTTCCTCATGACCTTGTGAAAGCGCCCACGCGTCAGGTGACATCGCCGTCATTGGCCCGTATCATTGCCTCAACAAGAATGACCCCAGCATACGGGTAAGGCGAGAGCATTGGCGACAGGATCGACATGGGCGGCGCGGCGCAGGCGCATGATGGACCGCTTTCATGCGCGGCTGGCGGCGCGGGCGCGGCCGGCGACGGGGTTTGTCTCGGCCCCGGAGCCGCGCTCGATCGGTCATTTTGCCCGGGGGCGACAGTTGATCGCCGGCAATTTTCTGATGTCGGGTCAGTTGATCGAGGCGCCGGGCAAGGTGATCTGGGAGATTGGCCCGCCGGACGCCACTTTTGGTACCGAATTGCAGGGCTGTGCATGGCTCGATGATCTGGCCGCTGTCGGGGATGCAAAGGCACGGGAGCGGGCGCAGGACTGGGTTTTTGGCTGGATCGACCGCTATGGTGATGGGCGTGGCCCGGGCTGGACGCCGGACCTGACCGGTCGCCGCCTGATCCGCTGGATCAATCATGCGCTGTTGATCCTGCGCGGGCAGGACAAGGCGGCGTCGGCGCGGTTTTATGGATCATTGGCGCAGCAGACGATATTTCTGGCGCGCCGCTGGACGTCGACCGGGGCGGGGTTGCCGCGCTTTGAGGCATTGACCGGGATGATTTATGCGGGCCTCGCGCTACAGGGGATGGAGCGGCATGTGGCCCCGGCGGTGCGGGCGCTGGCGCGCGACTGTGTGCAACAGATCGATGCGGAGGGTGGCATCCCGACCCGCAATCCGCAGGATTTGCTGGAGGTGTTCACGCTGCTGACCTGGGCGGCGCAGGCCTTGACCGAGGCGGACCGGAGCCCGCCGGAGCCGTTGCTTGCCGCGATTGCCCGGATTGCGCCGACCCTGCGCGCGCTGCGCCATGCTGATGGCGGGCTGGCGCGGTTTCATGGTGGCGGGCGCGGATTGGATGGAAGGCTCGACCTTGCGCTGGCGGCCTCGGGGACGCGGATGCGCAAGGTGGAGGGGCTGCATATGGGATTTGCCCGCCTGTCGGCGGGCCGCAGCACGGTGATCATGGATGCGAGTCCGCCACCAAAGGGGGCAGCATCGGCGCAGGCGCATGCCTCGACCCTTGCGTTCGAGCTGACCTCTGGTCGCCGCCCGATGATTGTCAACTGTGGGTCGGGGGCGAGTTTTGGGCTGGAGTGGCGGCGTGCGGGCCGTGCCACGCCGAGCCATTCGACATTGGCCATCGATGGCTATTCATCCTCGCGCATGGCCGGGGCCGGGACGGAGACGCCGGATGATGATCTGTTGGTGGATATTCCGCAGCATGTGCCTTGCGAGTTGTCGGAGATCAGTGACGGGTTTCGGGTGGAGGCGGCGCATGATGGCTGGCGTGCGACACATGGTTTGACCCATGCCCGCACCCTCGATCTGACCACGGATGGCCGCGCTCTGGCGGGGGAGGATCTGCTGACAACGCTGTCGCCTGCAGATTGCACCCGATTCGACCGGGCGCTGGACGCCGAGGCGTTGCAGGGCATCGCATGGTCGATCCGGTTTCATCTGCACCCGGAGGTGGAGGCGACCCTTGATCTGGGGGGATCGGCTGTGTCTTTGGCGTTGAAAAGCGGTGAAATCTGGGTGTTCCGGCAGGCGGGCGGCGCGGTGATGACGCTGGAACGCTCTGTCTATCTGGAAAATGGTCGATTGAGCCCGCGTGCCACGCAGCAGGTGGTATTAACCGGGCGCACAATGGCATATGCAACGCGCATTCGGTGGTCTGTCGCAAAGGCGCAGGAGACTCCGAATAGCCTGCGCGACCTTGCGCCCGACCAGCGCAACGAAGATATCAATGCCGGATGAGCCGCCAACCGTAGCCGAAGGACTGAGATGACCGATTTGCAACCGCTGCGCCGCGCCCTGTTATCCGTGTCTGACAAGACCGGGTTGATCCCATTGGCACATGCGCTGGCGGCGCGCGGGGTTGAACTGCTCTCGACCGGGGGATCGGCCCGCGATCTGCGTGCGGCGGGGCTGCGTGTGATTGATGTGGCGGACGTGACCGGGTTTCCCGAGATGATGGATGGCAGGGTCAAGACGCTGCATCCGCGCGTGCATGGCGGGCTGCTCGCCGTGCGCGACGATGCTCAGCATATCGCGGCAATGCTGGAACATGAGATTCCGCAGATCGATCTGCTGGTGGTCAATCTTTATCCGTTTGAGACGACCGTGGCGGCGGGGGCGGATTATGACAATTGCGTCGAGAATATCGATATCGGCGGTCCGGCGATGATCCGGGCGGCGGCGAAGAACCATGCTTATGTGAGCGTTGTCGTCGATGTGGAAGATTATGCTCCGCTGCTGGCTGAACTGGATGTGAATGGCGGGCAGACGACATTGGCGTTTCGTCAGGCTTTGGCGCAGACCGCCTATGCCCGCACCGCCGCCTATGATGCCGCTGTCAGCAACTGGATGGCGGGGGCGATCGGCGAGGGGGCGCCGCGCCGCCGGGCGATTGCGGGCATATTGGCGCAGACCCTGCGTTACGGCGAGAATCCGCATCAGGCGGCGGCGTTTTATGTCGATGGCAGCAAGCGCCCCGGTGTCGCGACCGCCCGGCAGCATCAGGGCAAGGAACTGTCCTATAACAATATCAACGACACTGATGCGGCGTTTGAACTGGTGGCGGAGTTTGACCCGGCGGATGGCCCGGCATGTGCGATCATCAAGCATGCCAACCCGTGCGGTGTGGCGCGGGGCCGCTCGTTGGTGGAGGCTTACCGTGCGGCGTTTGACTGTGACCGCACCTCTGCCTTTGGCGGGATCGTGGCGCTGAACATGCCGCTGGACGCGGAAACCGCGCGCGAGATGGCGGGGATCTTTACCGAAGTGGTGATTGCGCCCGGGGCAAGCCCGGAGGCGATGGCGGTCTTTGCCGCGAAAAAGAACCTGCGCCTGCTGACCACCGATGGATTGCCCGATCCGCGTGAGCCGGGTCTGACCGTCCGGCAGGTGGCGGGCGGGTTTCTGGTGCAGGACAAGGATATTGGCAGGCTCGATCCGGCGCATGTCCGGGTCGTGACCCGCAAACATCCGACGGCGGAGCAGATGGCGGACCTGCATTTTGCATGGACCGTGGCCAAGCATGTGAAATCCAATGCCATCGTCTTTGCCCGTGATGGTGCCACCGTGGGTGTGGGTGCGGGCCAGATGAGCCGCGTTGACAGCACCCGCATCGCCGCGCGCAAGTCGCAGGATATGGCCGAAGCGCTGGGTCTGAGCGCACCCTTGACCCAAGGTGCTGTTGTCGCGTCGGATGCGTTTTTCCCCTTTGCGGACGGGTTGCACGCGCTGGCTGCGGCGGGTGCGGTGGCGGTGATTCAGCCGGGCGGGTCGGTCAAGGATGACGAGGTGATCGCGGCGGCTGATGCGGCGGGGATTGCCATGGTGTTCACCGGAATGCGCCATTTTCGGCATTGACCACAGGGGGCGCGAGCCGGAATTGCCCCCCGGACAGGAGGCAGCGACATGCGATTGATGTTTTGGACCGGCTTGTGGGTATTCCTGCTTGATCAGGTGACGAAATACATTGTTGTCCAATGGCTTGATCTGGCGGAGCGGTTGCAGATCGCGGTCTGGCCACCTTACCTGAGCTTTCGGATGGCGTGGAACCGGGGTGTGAACTTTGGCCTGTTTTCCGGGGCTGACATGCGCTGGGTGCTGATCGCGCTGGCGCTGGTGATTTCGGTGCTGGTGATCTGGTGGATCAAGAAGGAGGGCGGCACGCGCTGGACCTTTATTTCTGCCGGGTTGCTGGTGGGGGGCGCGCTGGGCAATGTGATTGACCGCGTGATCTATGGTGCGGTCGCGGATTTCCTCAATATGTCCTGCTGCGGGTTCGAGAACCCCTATGCGTTCAACGTGGCCGATATTGCTGTGTTTCTGGGCGCGGTCGGCCTGATCATCTTTACCGGCGAGCGCAAGCCTGCAAAGTCCGCGACCCGCCCGCGCAACAAGACCCCGTGACGGCGGCGGCCTGCTGGGTTATGACGTGATATGAACGGTTTGGAGGGACGGCCCTGATGCGCAAGGCGGCTATTGCAGCGATGCTGTTGCTGGCCGTATCGGCCTGCGCGCCGGAGCGTGGATTGCACCGCTTTGATGCGGGCCGCGCCGGACCGGATGAGTTTACCGTGCTGCCGAGCCGACCGCTGGAATTGCCTGCGTCGTTTGCGGCGCTGCCCGTGCCAACGCCGGGAGAGGCGAACCTGTCCGATCCCAATCCGCTGGGCGATGCGATTGCCGCATTGGGCGGGTCGCAGGCCGCGGGTTTTGCCGGTGGTGTGCCTGCCGGCGATCTGGCGCTGGTGACGGCGACTGCCCGCTACGGTATCGATCCTGCGATCCGCGCGACGCTGGCGCAGGAGGATGCTGCGTTGCGCCGACGTGCGCAGCTGGCAGGGTCGTTCAACATTCTGGGCCGGGACCGCTATTTTCAGGCCTATGCCCGACAGGCGCTTGATGCATTTACCGAACTGACCCGGTTTCGCAATCTGGGGGTGCAGGTTCCCTCTGCGCCGCCTGCGGACTGATACAAGCCGCTCACAAGCGCGTATAGGTGGCTTGAAGCGGCGAGCAACTCGGGTAGGTTGTCTGCTGAAATGTCATTGAAGGGGTTGCCGATGATGCGCAGGGTTTTGCTGTCCGTGCTGCTGAGTGGGATCGCGGCTGTGGCCGTGGCGCAGGAGGTCACGACCTATACGCTCGACAATGGGATGGAGGTGGTGGTGGTCGAGGATCACCGCGCCCCGGTGGTCGTGCATATGGTCTGGTATCGTATCGGGTCGGCGGATGAGCCGGTGGGCGCCTCGGGAGTGGCGCATTTTCTGGAGCATCTGTTGTTCAAGGCGACCGACACGCTGGAAAGCGGCGAGTTTTCCACGGTGGTGGCCGCCAATGGCGGCAGCGACAACGCCTTTACCAGTTTCGACTATACCGCATATCATCAGCGTATTGCCTCCGACCGTCTGGAACTGATGATGCAGATGGAAAGTGACCGGATGAATAATCTGCGTCTGACCCCGGAGGATATCGAGACGGAGCGGCAGGTGATCATCGAGGAGCGCAATCAGCGCACCGAGAACAACCCCGGTGCATTGGCGCGCGAGCAGATGCGGGCCGCGCAATACCTCAACCATCGCTACGGTGTGCCGATCATCGGCTGGATGCATGAGATGCAGGAGTTGAGCCTTCAGGATGCGCTCGACTTCTACGACCTCTATTATTCGCCGAATAATGCCGTGCTGGTGGTGGCGGGCGATGTGGAGCCGGAGGCGGTGCTGGCGTTGGCCGAAACCTACTATGGCGTGATCCCTGCCGAACCGGAGTTGCCCGAACGTCTGCGCCCGGCAGAGCCGCCGCAGCGGGCCGAGCGCAGGCTGATCTATGAGGATGCTCGTGTGGCGCAGCCCTATGTCACCCGTAGCTATCTTGCGCCCGAGCGGGACGCGGGGGAACAGGTCGAGGCGGCGGCGCTGGTATATCTGGCGGAGATATTGGGCGGGTCGTCCTTTACCTCGGTTCTGGGGGAAAAGCTGATGTTTGATACGCAGACCGCGCTTTATACCGGGGCGTTTTATGACGGGGATTCACTGGATTCGACCACCTTTGGCCTGACCGTGGTTCCGTCCGATGGCGTAAGCCTGCAGGAGGCGGAGGATGCGATGGATGTGGCCCTTGCCGCCTTTATGGAGGAGGGGATTGACCCGGAGCAGATGGAGCGGATCCGCACGCAGCTGCGCGCGTCCGAAATCTATGCCCGCGATAATGTCGAAGGGATCGCGCGCCGCTATGGTGCAGCGCTTTCGCAGGGGCTGACCATTGCCGATGTGCAGGCCTGGCCCGAGGTGCTGCAGGCCGTGACCGAGGATCAGGTGATGGCCGCAGCCGCCGCCGTCTTTGACCGCAATTCATCGGTGACCGGATGGGTTGTCCCAAGCCGTGAAGGACTGAGCCAATGATCCGCGCCCTTATCGTCTCCGTTCTGCTCTGCATCTCCGTCGCCGCCCGGGCCGAGGTGGATATTGTCGAGGTGACCTCGCCCGGCGGCATTGATGCCTGGCTGGTCGAGGAGCATTCCATTCCCTTTGTCGCGCTGGAAATCCGGATCCGGGGCGGGGCCGCGCTGGATGATCCTGCAAAGCGCGGGGCCACCAATCTGATGGTGGCGCTGCTGGAAGAGGGTGCCGCCGATATGGACGCCCGCGCGTTTCAGGCCGCGCGTGAGGCGCTTGCCGCAAGCTACAGTTTCAATGTCTATGACGATACGTTCAGTGTCTCTGTCCTGATGCTGACCGAGAACCGTGACGAGGCGTTGGCCCTGTTGCGCGCGGCGCTGATCGAGCCCCGGTTTGACGAGGATGCCGTTGAACGCGTCCGCGCGCAGGTGCTGTCTATCCTTGCCAGTGATGCCAAAGACCCCAATTCGATTGCCTCTGATGCGCTGAATGCTGCGGCATTTGCCAATCATCCTTATGGCAGTTCGATGAATGGCACGCCCGAGAGCGTGGCCGCCCTGACCCGCGATGATCTTCTGGCGGCACATCGCAATGTCCTGACCCGTGACCGTCTGTTTGTAAGTGCCGTCGGTGATATCACCGCCGACGAACTGGGGGTGATCCTTGATGAATTGCTGGGCGATCTGCCCGCCGAAGGCCCCCCTTTGCCGGAGCGGGCCGAGTTCGGGCTACCCGGTGGTACGACGGTGATCGACTTTGAAACGCCGCAGTCGGTGGCGATCTTTGGTCATCAGGGGATCAAGCGCGACGATGAGGATTTCTTTGCCGCCTATATCCTGAACCATCTGCTTGGCGGCGGCGGGTTCGAGAGCCGTCTGATGCAGGAAGTACGCGAGGCGCGCGGCCTGACCTATGGAATCGGCACCTATCTGGTGCCAAAGGATCATGCCGAACTGGTGCTGGGATCGGTCGCATCGAGCAATGAGACGATGGCCGAGGCGATTACGGTGGTGCGTGACATCTGGGCGCAGACTGCTGCCGAGGGTGTGACGGCGGAAGAGCTTGAGTCCGCCAAGACATTTATCACCGGGGAATATCCGCTGCGATTTGACGGCAATGGCGAGATTGCGCAGATCATGGTCGGGATGCAGATGATTGATCTGCCGACCGATTATGTCATCAACCGCAATGATTACATCAATGCGGTGACGCTGGAGCAGATCAACCGGGTGGCGGCGGAATTGCTGTTGCCGGATGCGCTGCATTTTGTGGTCGTGGGTCAGCCTGTGGGTATTGACGCCGGGCAATAAGTCCCTCGCAGAATCGGTTGGGCCCATGCTAATTGTAGTAGTATGGCCCAGCTTGACCCCAAGATATCCGATTTCGAGGCGCAACCGCGTCCGGTGATCCGACAGCTTGATGCGGCGGCGATCAACCGGATTGCCGCTGGCGAAGTGGTCGAGCGCCCTGCCTCTGCGGTCAAGGAACTGCTGGAGAATGCGCTCGATGCGGGCGCGCGCCGGGTCGAAGTGGTCTATGCCGATGGTGGCAAGACCCTGATCCGGGTCAGCGACGATGGTTGTGGCATTGCGGCGGGTGATCTGCCGCTGGCGATGGCGCGGCATGCCACGTCAAAGATCGACGGGAGTGATCTGCTCGATATCCGCAGTTTCGGGTTTCGCGGTGAGGCGCTGCCGTCGCTGGGTGCCGTTGGCCGGTTGCGCATCACAAGCCGGGTGCCGGGGGCGGCGGCGGCGATGATCGCGGTCAATGGCAGCGTGATGGAGCCGGTAAGACCGGCGGCGCTGAATGCCGGGACTGTCGTGGAACTGCGCGACCTGTTTTATGAGACACCAGCGCGGTTGAAATTTCTACGCAGTGATCGCGCCGAGGCGCTGGCAATTGCCGATGTGGTCAGGCGACTGGCGATGGCGGAGCCGTTTGTCAGCTTTACCCTGCGCGATGCCTCGGGCGGCGAGGATCGCGTGGTGTTTCGCGCGGAGGCCGAGAATGGCGATCTGTGGGATGCAGTGCGCGGGCGGCTGGCGCGCGTGCTGGGCCGGGATTTTGCCGATAATGCGCTGCGGATCGAGGCCGAGCGGGACGGGTTGCATCTGTCGGGCTATGCCGCGCTTCCCACCTATTCGCGTGGCTCGGCGGTGGTGCAGCATCTGTTCGTCAATGGTCGTCCGGTGCGTGACAAGCTGTTGATCGGCGCACTGCGCGGGGCCTATGCGGATGTTCTGAGCCGGGACCGGCATCCGGCGGCGGCGCTGTTCCTCGACTGTGATCCGCATCTGGTGGATGTGAATGTGCATCCGGCCAAGGCGGAGGTGCGGTTTCGTGATCCGGCACTGGTGCGCGGGTTGATCGTGGCGGCGTTGCGTCATGCGCTGGCCGGGGCCGGCCATCGCGCGTCGGATACGGTGGCAGGTGAGACGCTGGCCGCGATGCAGCCGCGCATCTATCAGATGGATCGCCCGTCGCAGGGGGCGCGTGTGGCCAGCTATCAGGCGCAGGCACCGGGGTTTGCCGAGATGGCCGCCCCTTCGGCCCGGTTCGAGCCGGAGGTCGTGGCGGAGGGTCCGCTGGGCGCAGCCCGCGCGCAGGTGCATGAGAATTACATCATCGCACAGACGCCGACCGGGATCGTCATTGTCGATCAACATGCGGCGCATGAGCGGCTGGTTTACGAGCGGTTGCAGCGCCAGATGGAGGAACATGGCGTGGCCGCGCAGGCGCTGTTGATCCCCGAGATTGTCGAAATTGGTGCCGATGATGCGGCGCGGTTGCTGGGCATGGCGGAGGAACTGGCACTGGCCGGGCTGAGCATCGAGGGGTTTGGTCGCGGTGCTGTGGCGGTGCGGGCGACGCCTGCCTTGCTCGGTCCGGTTGATGCGGGCGCGATGCTGCGCGATATTCTGGATGAACTGGACGATCTGGGGACCAGCGGCACGGTGCAGGCGCGCGTGCTGGCGATATTGAGCCGGGTGGCCTGCCATGGGTCGATCAGGTCAGGCCGACGCATGCAGGCGGATGAGATGAACGCATTGCTGCGCGAGATGGAGGCGACCCCGCGCGCGGGCCAGTGCAACCATGGCCGCCCGACCTATGTGGAATTGAAACTGGCGGATATTGAGCGGCTGTTTGGCCGCAGGTGAGGTGAGCGAAATGCGGATGTTGTTTGCGGGTCTGCTGCTGGCGGGATGTGCAGCAGTCGAGCAGCCGGAGCGGCTGGAGATTGCCAATCTGGCGGTGGAATCGGAGCGGTTCCTTGCGGAGGAGTTTCTGGCGATCCCCTTTGCGGAGGGGCCGGTGTCGGTCGTGGCGGCAGAGCATGGCCGGATGCGGACCTATATGCTGGTGCCCTGTCAGGGCGGCACGCGGATTTGTGCGGGCGGGTTGCGTGGACCGCAGGGGATGCTGACGCTGACGCCGGATTACCGGGTGGTGACGGGTCTTTATGGCCGCACGTTCTATCTGTCGCCGGGAGGGAACGGGGCGGTCTATCGCAACGGGGTCTATGCGCCGCTGGCGTGGGATTGATCTGTTCTGATGCGCAACTGAGCGGGATTAGCCGAGGCTCCGGGGGAGCGTCGGCCCCGGTCACTTCTGGCGGGTGAGACAGCGCGACGCGCGCCACGAGAGATTTCGAAGGCCAGTGCCTGCCCCGGCGGGGGTGAAGCGCCTGCCCTGCGGGGGGCGGGCGCTGGCCGGTGAGCGGGGCTCACTGGCCGGGATGGATGGTGAGTGCGGCTGGTTGACAGGCCCGGTGGGGCCTGTCATTTCGCGATTGGAGCGGGACAAGCTGACAGGGCGTTAACCCTCAGATCCGCATCACCTTTTGCGCCATGCGGGGCAGGAAGCCGCTGAAGCGCAAGGGGGCGTCGGTGGCGGAGAGGCAGATGCAATCCTGACCGGGTTCGGCGACGGGCGTGTGAACCATGTCGTCATCGGCCACTTCGATATCGCCGGCACCGAAACGGTCAGTCTCGTCACGGAAGGCACCTTGGAGAACCAGCGTCAGTTCCATGCCGGTATGGCCGTGGTCGGGCACGGCGGTGCCGCCGGGGATCTTGAGCAGGCGGACGGTGGCCTTGCCCGAGGTTTTCAGGATCGCCTGCGAGACGCCGCCGCCGACGCGCCGCCATTTGACCGATGCGAGATCGCCGCCCGCGTAGTCGCGCAGCGGTGCCGGAAAGACGCCGGGCTGGGCGGGATGCTCCATCAGCGGGGCCTGCCAGTTGTCATTGGCGATGAGTGCCATGGTCGCGGCAAGGCTGCCTGCGTCGAGCGCCGCGGTGTCGGCGGTTTCCACGAGTGCGCCGCCGATGGCGTCAAAGCTGTGCATCCGGGCGCGGCATTCGTCGCAGAGCGAGATATGCGTGGCCACGACGAGGTTGAACGCCTCTGGCAGGTTGCCGGCGGAATAGCCCATCAGCAGGGCGTCAGTGAGGTGGTGTTTGATATGTTTCATGTTGTTTCTTTTGTCTCTGCTCGTTCAGGACATCGCGTGGCGCAAACGGTCGAGCGCCAGACGTATCCGCGATTTGATCGTGCCCAGCGGCAGGCCGGTTTCGGCGGCAATCTCGCTATGGGTGAGGTCGCCAAAATAGGCGCGCTCGATCAGGTTGCGTTGTTTCTCGGGCAGGGTGGCAAGCGCCTTGCCCAGTTTGTCGGTTTCCTGAGTGAGGGCCAGCACATCGGCCTGATCAGGTTCGGCCTCTGGACCCCATGGCAGGTCTTCGGGTTCGGGCCGCCGATCCTTGCGGATCATGTCGATCTTGCGATTTCGCGCAATCGTGAAGATCCACGTTGAGACGCTCGCCTTTGACCCGTCGAACATGTGGGCCTTGCGCCAGAGCGTCGCCATTACCTCTTGGGTGCATTCCTCGGCAAAGCTTGGCGAGGAGCCCGACTTCATCAGGAATGCTTTGACCCGAGGCGCGAAGTGGTTGAAAAGCTCGGCAAAAGCCGACTGATCACGCCTGTCGCGCACGGCTTCGAGTTGTGCGGTCCATTCGATGCGCTTGGCCGTATCCGTCACGCTCACCTTGCCTTTTGCTTTTGCGCGCAGATGCGCACGGTTCCCCTCACCATAGAATGGCCGGGGGACCAGTGCATTAGCATTCGAAAAAGTGTCTGTCGCGGTGAACATGACAGTCTTACGCTGTGATTGTGAAGGTGGATCATTTCGCTATAGCTTTTTGTGGAATCATCCGCTTTGACGTGGTGCGCGTAGAATAATCAGAAACGTGGTTGAGGCGACAGGGCGGAACGGGAATGACATTCGGATCGGGGGCGATAATGCCCCTTAGGGTTGCTGTGATCGGAGCGGGTATCTCCGGCATGGGGGCGGCACATATGCTTGCCCCGACACATCAGGTGGCACTCTATGAGGCGTGCCCGAGGCTGGGCGGCCATGCCCGCACCCGGATGGCCGGGCGCAGGGGCGATCAGGCGGTGGATACCGGGTTCATCGTGTTCAACTATGCCAATTATCCGCATATGGCGGCGCTGTTTGCCGAGTTGGATGTGCCGGTGGTCAAGTCCAGCATGAGCTTTGGCGCGTCGATCAGGGGCGGCCGGCTTGAATATGGTCTGGCCAGTCTGAGCGCCCTTTTTGCGCAGAAGCGCAATTTGGCGAACCCCAAGTTTCTGCGCATGGTCCGCGATATCCTGCATTTCAACGCCAATGCGCTGAGCGCGTCGCAGGAAAAGGGCATGACCGTCGCCGGCCTGCTGGAAAAGCTGCGGATGGGTGAATATTTCCGCAACCATTACCTGTTGCCCCTGTCGGGTGCGATCTGGTCGACGCCGACGGAAAAGATCCTTGATTTTCCGGCACATGCGATGATGCGGTTTTTCGAGAACCACGCGCTGCTAAGCCATACCGGGCAGCATCAGTGGTATACGGTCAATGGCGGGTCGATTGAATATGTCCGCAGGTTGGACGCGTCGATGCGCAGCCGAGGCGTGGATATCCGCCTGAATGCCGGGGTCGAGGCGGTGCGACGCACGCCCCACGGTGTTGAAGTCAAGGCGAAGGGGGCGGAGTGGGAGGCCTTTGACGAGGTGATCTTTGCCACGCATTCCGATGATACGCTGGCCCTGCTGGCCGATCCGAGCCCGCAGGAAACTGCGGTATTGGGTGCTATCCGCTATCAGGCCAATTCCGTCACCCTGCATTCGGATACAACGATCATGCCGCGCCGCAGGGCTGTCTGGTCAAGCTGGTGCTATGCCGAGGATCAGGACAAGGCGAGCGAGCATATCGACCTGACCTATTGGATGAATTCGCTGCAACCGTGGCTGACCGAAGACCCGCTGTTTGTCACGCTGAACACGACCCGCCCGATCCGCGAGGATCTGATCTGGGATAAGACGGTGTTGCGCCATCCGGTCTATGATCTGGCGGCGCTCAATGCGCAGGAGCAGGCGGCGCAGATGAACGGTGCCAACCGGACATGGTTCTGTGGGGCGTGGATGAAGAACGGGTTTCATGAGGATGGATTGGCCAGTGCCGTGGATGTGGTCCGTGGTATGACGATGGCCGCAGGTATGGCGGTGGCGGCGGAGTGACCAGCAGGGTCGATCATATTGCGGGCCAGACCTATCACGGGCGGCGGGGCGGCACGAAGAACGCCTTTCGCTATTCGATCGACTATGTGCTGCTGGATGCCGAGGCGGAGGTGGAAACCCCGCGCCTGTTTTCGCGCAACAAAGGCAATCTGACGTCGCTGCAGGACCGTGACCACGGCGGTCCGCCGCACCACGGACGCGGTGCTGTCTGGGTGCGTGAGGTGCTGGCGGCGCATGGTCTGGATATGCCGGGCCGGATTGATCTGCTGGCGCAGCCGCGCGTGCTGGGCCATGTGTTCAATCCGGTGAGTTTCTGGCTGTGCCATGATGTGGGCGGCGTGATGCGGGTGGTTGTGGCCGAGGTCACCAATACCTTTGGCGACCGCCATTCCTATTTGTGTCACCATCCGGACCTGTGGGAGCTGACCAAAGAGGTCACGGTGCAGGCGACCAAGCTGATGCATGTGTCGCCATTTCAGCCGGTTGAGGGCGGATATACCTTCCGCTTTGACATAACCCCGCAACGGGTTGGGGTCTGGATCGATTATAGTCGCGGCAATGGCGGGCTGATCGCCACGCTGACCGGCGCGCGCCGCCCGCTGACCAATGCTGGTATCCTGCGCGCGGTGTTGCGCCGTCCGTTCGGGTCGCGCCGGGTGATTGCGCTGATCCATTGGCAGGCGTTGGTGCTGTGGTGGAAGGGTGCGGGTTTTCGCAGCCGTCCGGTGCCGCCGGTGGATGAGGTTTCTCGGTGAGAGCCCTCGCCGACCGCCTCCCGGCTTATACCGTCTTTGCCGGGGTGATTTCGGCGGCGGGGCTGCCGATCTATATCTATGCGCCAAAGTATTATGCCGACACCCATGGTGTCAGCCTTGGTCTGCTGGGTGTGGTCCTGTTTGGCCTGCGCCTGTTCGATGTGGTGCAAGACCCATTCCTTGGCTGGTTTTCCGAGCGGTTGCGCAAGGGTCGCGCCTTGGCGGTGCTGGCGGCTTCGGTGCTTATGGCGTTGTCGATGCTGGGCCTGTTCGCGGTGCCGCCGCCGATTGCGCCGGTCTGGTGGTTCGGGCTGACAATTACCGGCCTGTTCACCGGGTTCAGTTTTCTGACGATCAGTTTTTATGCGCAGGGCGTGGCCAAGGCGGCGGTGATCGAGGGCAGTCATGTGCGGCTGGCGGCGTGGCGCGAGAGCGGGTCGTTGCTGGGCGTGTGCATCGCGGCGGTGGCGCCGACCCTGCTCATCGCCTATGTCGCGGCGCCGTTTGCGGTGTTTGCATGGGGGTTTGCCGCGAGCGTGGCGCTGGCGGTGCTGCTCATGTGGCGCGAATGGACCGGGCCGGCGGTGCCGTCAGAGCCGATCCTGATGCGCCAGATATTGTCGGACCCGCTGGCGCGGCGGCTGATGATACTGGCGCTGGTCAATGCGACGCCGCTGGCGGTGTCATCGACGATGTTTCTGTTCTATGTCGAAACCCGGCTGGGTTCGCCGGGGTGGGAAGGGCCGCTGCTGGTGCTGTTTTTCCTCGCCGCAGCCGTTTCATCGCCGTTCTGGAGTGCGTTGGCGCGCCGGTTTGGCCCCAAGCGCGTGCTGATGGCGGCGATGGTTCTGGCGGTTGTGACCTTTGCCTTTACGATGACTTTGGGTGTGGGTGATGCGGTGCCGTTTGCGGTGATCTGCGTGCTGTCGGGCGCGACGATTGGTGCAGATCTGACGCTGCTGCCCGCAATGTTTGCCAAGCGGATGGCGCGGATTGCGCCCAATGGCGGGCAGGGGTTTGGCCTGTGGTCGCTGATGAACAAATTTACCCTCGCCTTTGCGGCAGTGCTGGTGCTGCCGCTGCTGGAGCGGTCAGGATTTGTCGCGGGGGCGGAAGTGACGCCGGCATCAGCGATGACCATGCTGACCCTGCTCTATGCGCTGCTGCCCTCGATCCTGAAACTCGTGGCTATCGGCTTGCTGGCTTTTACCACATTGGAGGACTGACCCATGACCATGCTGATTTCTGTGCTGGCGGGGATGGTCCTGATGGCGGGGCTGATGATGCTGTTCCTGCGCTATGCCGGGTTCACGGCGCAAGCGCCGCAGGATTATGCAGCGAACGGGCCTGCCTTTGATATTCGTGACAAGCTGAACGGACCGATCCTGTGCGAAGGCGTGATCTATGGGCCCACTGGGCGCGTGACGTCGCGGTTTGTCGCGGATTTTCATGCGGAATGGCGGGGCAATATCGGGCGCATGACCGAGCAGTTCCGCTATGACAGCGGCGCGGTGCAGAACCGCGAATGGACCCTGACGCTGGGCAATGATGGTGCGATCCGGGCCGAAGCGCCGGATGTGGTGGGCGTAGGCACCGGGCAGCAATGCGGCAGCGCGGTCCTGCTCAATTACAGGATCCGCCTGCCGGAGGCGTCGGGGGGCCATGTTCTTGACACCACCGACTGGATGTATCTGACTTCGAATGGAACGATCATGAACCGCAGCCAGTTTCGTAAGTACGGGATCAAGGTCGCCGAACTGGTGGCCACGATGCGCCGGAATGATGCGGTCGAAAGCTGAAAAGAGGGTGATGTGATGCGGCAATGGCAGGGTAAGCGGTATTGGCTGGTCGGCGCGAGCGAAGGGCTGGGCCGTGAGGTGGCGTTCTGTCTGAGCCGTGTAGGGGCCGAGGTCATTGTCAGTGCGCGCAACGAGGACCGGCTGAAGGAGCTGGTTGCGGCGCTGCCGGGCAAAGCGTCGTTCGTGACGCTGGATGTGACCGATGCCGCAGCGGTGCAGGCGGCGGCGGATCAGATTGGCCCGATTGACGGCGTGGTCTATCTGGCGGGCGTCTATTGGCCGATGAAGGCTAGCGAATGGGATATTTCGCGCGTCGATCAGATGGGCGAGATCAACTATCTGGGTGCCGGTCGCGTCGTGGGCTCCGTCATCCATGGCATGATTGCGCGCGGGCATGGCCACATCGTGCTGACCGGGTCGCTGTCGGGGTTTCGCGGGCTGCCGGGGGCTATCGGCTATGGCGCGTCGAAGGCTGGCATCATGTATCTGGCCGAATCGATGCAGGCCGATCTGCGTGGCACCGGCATTGATGTGCAACTGGTGAACCCCGGTTTCATCAAGACCCGCCTGACCGAGAAGAACGATTTTTACATGCCTTTCATCATGGAGCCCGAGATCGCCGCGCGCGAATTTTTCGAGCATATGAACGATGATGCGTTCAAGAAAAGCTTTCCGCTGGTGTTTTCATGGATGTTCCGCCTAAGCCAGTTTCTGCCGGACTGGGCCTATTATCGGTTGTTTGGCGGCCGATAACGGGTGATCCTGATTGCGCTGGATCAAGTCGGCGGTGCGATAACCACCGTATCACGGGGCAACGCAATAGTTTGGGAGGACAGATCATGTTGGAAATTGCCATCGACAAGGTGGGCGAGGTCGTGATTCTGGCCCGCGATATCGAGAATAAACACGCCGAGTTCGATGCCTTTGTCGAGGCGCTGAACGATGACGAAAAGGCGCATCTGGTGGCGCTGATGTGGGTCGGTCGCGGCAGCTTTGAGCCCGAGGATTGGGAAGAGGCGTTGCAGACGGCCTATAGCGAGGCCACGACGCCGACTGCCGGTTATCTCAAGGGATCGCTGCATCTGGCGGATCATTTGGAGAACGGGCTGGATGCGCTGGGGATTTCGGCGCTGGAAGCCGAGGATGATGTCTACTGACTGAGGCGGCTCTTGTGGCTGGCACCCGGGACTTTGTCCCGGACCCTAGGATATTTGTGGCCAAAAGATGCAACCTGCCTCTGGCTTACAAACCGACCGTTTCAGAGATTCCGGATGGATGTGTCGAAGATTGCGCGGGCGCGGCCCCAGACGCCACCGTCGATTTGCACGAGGGTTGCCAGATGCGGCAGGAGTTGGGCCGAGAAATCGGCGGAGCTTTCGCGTGGCAGGAGCGATGGCAGGTTGTCGATAGCGGTCACGTCGAGCGGCGGCTGGGTGTGGACACGGCGTGCGGGCGCTTCCCATGAGGTGACCCGGTTATAGACTTTGATCGGGGAAAAGTCGCTGTCGGGGTCGCAGGCGATATCGCCGATCACCCGCAGCGCGCGGGGTGCGGTGGTGCTGTCGGCCGGGATGAAAACCGGGGTGCCGGGCAGGGCCATGATGCAGTTGAGAAAGATCGCGTGCCGCAGGATTTCGGGGAAGGGGCCGCCATGCGCGGTTTCGGCCATGTCCCATTTGGTGACGCTGAGCCCCATTGCCGTGCTCAGATCGGTGGCGCCGCTGCCAACCCGACCCAAAGCGCCGATGATCAGGACATCGGGCCGGGTGGTGAGCGGGGCCAAACGCTGTAACAGGTCGGATTTGAGTGCGTCGGCGTTGGTGTAGGCGCCGACCGGGCCAGCGACGCCGCCGGATTGCTGTGCGATCCAAGCCATCAGCGAAACGGCAGCGCCGGCGTAACCGGCCCAATAACCGAATGCGGCGACGCGCTGCCCGTTTTCATGGGTCAGATATTCCAGATCATAAAGGCTGCCCCCGCCGGATTTGAACCGGGCGAGCAGCCTTTGCCCGGCCGGCTGTCCCTTGTAGGCGTGGCCGAACATGATGTGCCGATGGCGCAGGGGGGTGCCGTCGTTGGGCAATTCCTTGAGACCGAAGATGATGGCGTCATCGGGCGCGCTGGTCCAGCTTCCCTCGGCGGCGATGGTGCAGCCGGTAGACCGGTAATCGGCCAGAGGGATCGCACGCGCTGTGCTTTGCTCGACCGTGACGGTGAAACCGGCCTGCATCAGCGACTGAACCCCTTCGGGCATGATGCCGACGCGGGATTCGTGGGCACGTGGTTCCGCCCGGACCCAGAGATGTGTCATGTCGCAACCCTTCTATGAATGGAGTGGGCAATAGGCTGCTGCAGCGCGCGGGGCAACACCATTTGCACACGCGACTTCACGCCTGCGTGGTCAAGTATTGACAGGCATGTTTTTTGGATTGGCCCACAACCTTGAATATATAATTATTGTAAATCATATACTTAGATTGGGCTGGAATCTGCCGATGTGTTCTTGTGGCCAATGCGGGGGTCTGTTTGCGGTTTCTGTCGGCAGCCATGGGTCTCTTGGTGGGTTCAGATAGTTAGGTCAGCATCACACCGCGCGAAAGCGGTCCGGACCCCTTTGGAGAGGACGACACATGACCATGTCAACCAATGTTTTTATCGCCGCTGCAGTTGCTGCGCTGATCGCTGGCGCTTCGAGCGCGCAGACCACTGTTTTTGATATTCAGGATTCGCCGGTCGATGCTGTGCAGGATCTGGAAGACGATATCGCGGACGATTTCGACCGCGATCTTGGCCGGTTCGGCAATGAGGGCCGTGAGTTGGGCTTTACCGGCTCAGTCTCGGCACGCGCGACATTGACCGACGGCAATACCAACAACTCCGATCTCGGACTTGGCGCACGCGTCGGTTATTTTGACGGCGTGAACGGCAATGATTTTACCCTGTCCTATACCTTTGGCGAGACTGAGGGCATGACCACCGAGAACCGCGCCTTGATCGGCTATGACTACACCCGTGAGTTCGGGTCATCGTTCTATGCCTTCGGCAAGGCGGTTTATGCCTACGACGAATTCGGCACCTATGAAGAGGACGCGTTCCTTGGTGCCGGGATCGGCTACCGCATCTTCAACACCAATGATCAGCAATGGTCGGTGCAGGCTGGCCCCGGCTACCGTCTGGCGCGTGCTGAGAATGGCGATGAAGTGAACGAAGTGGCGGCGAGCCTTTCGTCGGATTACTCCTATCGTTTTTCCGACACCGTCCTGTTGACCAATGACATGGATATCCTGACTTCGGAAACCGATACCTATGTCACCAACGAACTGGGTGTTAATCTGTCAATGTCCGATGCGCTGGCGTTGCGCACCTCGATCCTGACCGAGTACCGCACCGATCCGCAGCCCGGATTCGAGAATACCGATAACACGCTGGGTGTGTCGGTCGTCTATTCGTTCAACTGAACCGGATTGATCTGATACGGGAAAGGCGGGGCATGTCCCCGCCTTTTTCCGTGGGTCAGTAGCTGACGGTCATGCGCAGCCATGGCAGGGCCGCAGCGGCGATGAGCCCTACGACTGCGCCGAGCACGAGCCGGACGGACAACCGCCCCATGCGGGGTGCTGCTGCCCCGAGCGTGGCACAGATGATTGCGTAATATCCGACGGTAACAGGGTCCATATCTGATGCGTAGCAGAGGAATGGGCGCCGGTCAGCAGTTATTGCGACCCCTAAAGTGGCGAAGGTTCGCCGGTTTGTAAGGTGACGGCTGGCAGGAACCGGTTTGCCCCTCCCCCGTTATTGAATAGCAGGCGGATGAGTGCCTAGCATGGATCAGAACGCAGCCCTGAGCAGGGATTGGCGTGGCGACTATCAGGAGATCCGGATGCGATTGATCACTTTGACCTCTGTTCTGGCGATGACGGCGGCGCTGGCCCTGCCCGCGCAGGCCGATGATACCGCGCTGATTCTGGGGACGGAGCGATATGAGGTGCTGGGACGATTGCCGCGCGGGGCGAATGTGACCGCGGCGGTGGATGGATTCATTGCGCTGGGGTTCGACGTGGTCAGCCTGCCCAATGGCCGGGCGGGGACGGTGGCCGAAGCGCTGGCGCGGTTCATGGCCGAGGTGCCGGATTCGGACCGGCTTGTCGTGGCGCTGTCGGGTCGGTTTGTCACCGACGGCAGCCGCACATGGTATCTGACTGCCGAGGCGGAGGCGCCGGGGATTCTGAGTCTGACGGATACCGCCATTCCGGTGGAAAGCTTGCTCGCGATCCTGTCGCGCGCGCCGGGCCGCGCCGTCCTCTTGTTGGGTGCCGATCCGGCCGCCCGACAGGTATTTGACCCATGGCTGAACGAGGGTATTGGCGAGTTGACCATTCCGCAGGGTGTGATCGTGCTGCGCGGCGATCCCCGCACGGTTGCCGATTTTCTGGCCGATGAGATGGTCGTGCCGAGCGGCAATCTGACCGCGCTGGTCAATGGCAATGGCAGTATCCGGGCCGAGGGGTTCCTCCCGCGCAATCTGGTGTTTATGCCGCCACTGGCCGATGCCGTGGCAGAACCGGAAGAGCCGTTAGTGCTGCCTGAAGCCCTCGTTTCAGAGCGGGCGTTCTGGGATGGTGCTGTGGCGTTGGATACGGTCGATGCCTATCGCAATTATCTGCGCCGCTATCCGACAGGCCGGTTTGCCGATGAGGCCGAGGTGGCGATTGCCGCCATCATTGCCGAGCCGAACCGCGATGCACGGCTGGCAGAAGAGGCATTGGCCCTGACCCGCGATCAGGGCCGCGAGATTCAGCGTGATCTGACGCTGCTGGATTTCAATACGCGAGGTATTGACGGAATTTTCGGGCCCGGCACGCGCGGGGCGATCACCAACTGGCAGCAGGAGCACGGGTTTTCGCAAACCTCCTATCTGACGCTCGAACAGATCAACCGGCTGGATGCGCAGGCGGCCCGCCGTGCTGCCGAACTCGAAGTGGCGGCGGAGCGCGCGCGGGTGGCGCAGGAGCGGCTTGATCGTGCCTATTGGGAGGAAACCGGAGCGGTGGGTGATGAGGCGGGGTTTCGCACCTACCTGAGCCGTTATCCTGACGGGTTGTTTGCCGAAGTGGCCGCAGACCGCCTTGCCCTGATCGAAGAGGACAAACGGCAGGCGGCAGAGGCGCAGGACCGCGCTGCATGGGATGTGGCCCGCGCGGCGGATTCAGTTGATGCCTATCGCCGCTATCTGCGCGACTATCCGGCGGGTGTGTTCAAGGCCGAGGCGGAGGCCCGGATTGCGGTACTGACCGAGCCGGCAGAGGACCCGGCGGATGCGGCGTTTGAAAACCAGATGCAGATCAACCCGGTCGCTGCGCGTCTGATCGAGAGCAGGCTGGATCAGCTTGGGCTGGAGCCGGGCCGGGTGGACGGTGTGTTTGATGCTGATACCCGCCGCGCGCTGCGCCGCTATCAGCGTGACCGCGGACTGCCCCCGACCGGGTTTCTGAGCGAGCAGACACTGGTAAGGCTGCTGGCAGATACATTCGGTAACTGAGCCCAGACGTGGTGCAAAAGAAAAAGGC
>Ga0105050_10001848_pt1 | contig 31074 bp, 24 predicted proteins | sample FRY01_FD_78088 | JGI IMG/M metagenome (GOLD analysis project Ga0105050, IMG submission 78088) | Freshwater microbial communities from Lake Fryxell liftoff mats and glacier meltwater in Antarctica - FRY-01 | ecosystem: Environmental > Aquatic > Freshwater > Ice > Glacier meltwater ...
ACGGCGTCGAGCCACATCTGCGGTGCGACGATTGTGAGGTCGATCCTGTCCGACACCTTGAGGTCTGCGTCGCGGCGAGCCTGCTGCACCAGGCGCACGAGGTCACGGGCCCGGCCTTCAATTTCGAGTTCGTCGGTCACCTCGATGTCGAGGGCGATCACTCCGGCCGACTTACTCAGCCCAGTGCTCGCCTGCCCTTCACCGAGATCGTCACTTGCGACAAGGGCGAGGGTGTACTCCCCCTCCATCAACTCAACGCCACCGACCACTACGAGCAGACCCTCTGGCCCGTCCGTGCTCGACCAGTCACCCGATTTATGAGCCCTGATGACATTTTGGACGTTTTTGCCGAGTCGCGGTCCGAGCGCCTTGGGGACAAGCTGCAACTGCTCGGTAGCAACGGATGCGACGTCGTCGGTCAACACGACGTTGCGCACGTTCACCTCGTCGGAGATGAGTGCGGTGAAGTCGGCGAGTCGGGCAGCATCAGGAGTCGCCACGGTCAAAGAATTAAGCGGAAGACGAACGCGACGCTTGTTTGCCTTGCGAACCGAAAGCGTTGACGAGCAGACGTCGCGTACGAGGTCCATCGAGGCAACCAACTCGTCATTGGCCGGGAGTTCGTCGGCAGACGGCCAGTCGTGCAGGTGAACCGAGCGGGCTGCGTCGCCTGATCCGTCGCTCATGCCAGCGTGGATGGCCTCAGAGATGAATGGCAGCATTGGGGCCGTCACACGGACGAGGATCGACAACACCGTGTGCATCGTGTCGATTGCGTCGTGGTCGCCCTCCCAAAAGCGGCTCCGGCTGCGGCGGATATACCAATTGGTCAGGACGTCGAGATAGTCCCGCACGTGCTGACACGCAGCGAACAGGTCGTAGGCATCGAGCGACGCCGTGGTGTCGACAACCAGGTCGCGCGTCTTGGCCAACACATACTGGTCGAGCACGTTGGTCGAGTCGGTCCTGATGCGGCCCTGGTAGCCGGCGGCGTTGGCGTAGAGGGTCAGGAAGTACCAGGAGTTCCAGAGCGGCAGGAGCACGTGACGCACCGTTTCGCGCATCCCGTTCTCGGTGACCATGCCATCGCCGCCGCGCAAGATTGCCGAGCTGAGCAAGTGCCAGCGCATGGCGTCGGCACCGTGCGTATCGAACATCTCCATGGGGTCGGGATAGTTGTTCAGTGACTTCGACATCTTCGCGCCGTCGTCACCGAGCACGATCCCGTGACTGACACAGTTCGAGAATGCGGGCCGGTCGAACAGAGCCGTTGCCAGCACGTGCAGTGTGTAGAACCAGCCGCGAGTCTGGCCGATGTACTCAACGATGAAGTCACCTGGATAGTGGTTCTCGAACCAATCCTGGTTCTCAAAGGGGTAGTGCACCTGAGCAAACGGCATCGACCCCGACTCAAACCAGCAGTCGAGCACCTCAGGCACCCGGCGCATCATCGATTTGCCCGACGGGTCGTCGGGATTTGGGCGCACGAGGTCGTCGACCTGTGGTCGGTGGAGGTCGGTCACGGCCCCTCCCTCAAGACAATCAGCAAAGTCAGCTTCCAGTTGAGCCAGCGACCCGTACACGTCGAGTCGTGGGAAATCTGGGTTGTCGGACTTCCACACCGGGATCGGCGAACCCCAGAATCGGTTACGGCTGATCGCCCAGTCACGAGCGTTCTCGATCCACTTGCCGAAGCTGCCTTCCTTAATGTGGGCCGGCTGCCAGGTGATGTCCTGGTTCAGTTCGACCATGCGGTCACGGACTGCAGTGACCTCAACGAACCACGACGAGATGGCGCGGTAAACGAGCGGCTCTGCACAGCGCCAGCAGTGCGGGTACGAGTGGTCGTATGTGGCGTGGCGCACAAGGACACCGCCGTCGGCGAGCGACCCGCGAGCCTTCAGGTCAACGATGATCTGCTTGTTGGCGTCGAACACATGCGTGCCTACATGGTCGGTGATCTCGGCCGTGTAGCAGCCGTGCTCATCCATTGGACACAGCGTGGGGATGCCTGCCTCGATGCAGGCAATCTGGTCGTCCTCGCCGAAGCCCGGCGCCATGTGCACGATGCCGGTACCATCTTCGGTCGAGACGAAGTCGGCCCCCAGCACCTGCCAGGCGTTCTGCGTGCCGTGCACTTCGGTATCGGTGAAGTAGTCGAAGATTGGTGTGTAGCGGCGGCCGATGAGGTCGCTGCCCTTGAGCGTGTCGACGCGCTCGGCTGCACCAAATTCGGCCTCGTGGTTGGCGACCAGTGCGTCGGCGATGATGTATCGCTGGCCGTCTTGTTCGAGCACCGCGTAGTCAATGTCGGGGCCGACGGCAAGCGCCAGGTTCGACGGCAGCGTCCACGGTGTGGTGGTCCAAGCGACCAATTTCTCGCCGCTATCGAGCGTGAAGGCAACAGTGACAGAGGGGTCCTGGCGGTCCTTGTACGTGTCGTCCATGCGCGTTTCGGTGTTGGACAGCGGTGTCTCGCATCGCCAGCAGTAGGCCAGCACTCGGAAGCCCTCGTAGATCAAGCCCTTGTCGTGGAGCGTCTTGAACGCCCACATGACGCTCTCCATGTACGAGAGGTCGAGAGTCTTGTAGTCGTTCTCGAAGTCAACCCAGCGGGCCTGGCGACCGACGTAACTGCGCCACTGATCGGTGTACTGCAGGACACTCGAGCGGCATGCCTCGTTGAACTTGTCGATGCCGAACGCTGCGATTTCGGGGTGACCGGAGATACCGAGTTCCTGTTCGGCCTTGACCTCAGCGGGCAGTCCGTGACAGTCCCAGCCGAAGCGTCGCTCGACACGCTGACCGCGCATCGTCTGGTAGCGCGGGATGGCGTCCTTGACGTATCCCGTCAGGAGGTGGCCGTAGTGCGGCGTACCGTTCGCGAAGGGCGGGCCATCGTAGAAGACGAACTCGTTGTCGCCGTTCGTTCCAGCATCACGCTGATCAATTGACGCCTGAAACGTGTTGTCGACCTCCCAGCCTTGAAGAATCTTTTCCTCAAGCTGCGGGAAGTTCGGTTGGGGGTCGACTTCTGGGTAGGACACCCCGAGACTCTATCGACCCGCTCCGCCCTGGCCGCTGCCTGTTTCGGGGCCGCCGGAAGGCTCAGTCGTTCTCGTGGTCGTCGTCGCGGTCGTCGTCGCGGTCGTTGTCGAAGCCGTTGTCCAAGCCAAACTTCATGATCGGGCCGGAGCCTGCGTCGCCCTGGTTGCCGAGCGCCATCGTTGGATCGTCGGTCGCGCTCACCTGCTGCTCGGAAGCCATTGCTGCGGCCGAGTCGTCGTCAGCGGCTCCCGCCCCTGCTTCGAGGATGCCCTCGGTCGCCGCCGAGAGCAGCGGACGGCGTGACTCGCCGAGGCCACTGGGAACTCGCTCGGTGAGGTCCATGATCTCATTCGCAGCGTCGCGTAGGCGGCTGCGCTGAGCCACCAGGAACTGTTCCATGTGATCGACGTCGGACTCAAGGAAGTCACGACGCGCCATCAGCGAGTTGACCTCGCCAGCAAGTTCGCTCTTTTCGTGTTCGCCAGCCTTACGAGCTTCAGCGCGAGCCCCAGCCAGCAACTTCTGCGCCTCGGCACGACTGGACTCAACAGCGCCGGCAACTTCGGCTTCGGCTTCGTCACGGAGGCGCTGTGCTTCAACGCGCGCCTCGGCAACAGCAGTGTCAGCAGTGCGCTGCGCGAGCAGCAAGGTGCGGCTGATCATCTCGGACTGGTCAACAGTGACGTCGATCGATGGCTCAGCCGCGGAAGTCGCGGCGGAAGTCGCGGTAGATCCTTCACTGATCGTCGGCCGTGCAATCTCGGCACTGGCATCGGACTGCGACGCAGCATCGCTGGAGATCTCTTGCAAGCGGGCCACGGCGGCACGCGCCCTCGCTTCCATCGCGGTCGACTGGTTTTGCGCCCGTTCGAGTTCGTCAGCGACTGCGGCGAGGAATGCCTGCACCTGGTCGGGGTCAAGCCCGCGTTTGACAGTTGTGAACTGTGCGGTTCTGACGCGTTGCGGATTCATGTCCATGAAACGTCCTCCTCAGACGCTGCGCCCCATGAGGGCGACAGCACTCAATCGTCGTATTCGTCGTACCGCTGCTGGGGCGGCTTAAGTAAGTAGACGCCCGTGGCCACCTTTTCCATCGATCCGTCCATGGCGTAACAGATGCCACTGGCGAAGTCGATCAGGCGGCGAGCGACGCCACGATCCGTCCCCTCGAGGTTCATGATGACCGGTTGGCCATCTTTAAACTTGTCGGCGACTTCTTGAGCTTGGTCAAAACGACGCGGGCGGACCGTATGTGGTTCCATGGACCCTCCAGGAACACTGCGCAGCGCTGGCTGCTGGGGCGGTTGCGGTTGGCTATTCGGGCGGATCTGAACGCCAGAATGATCGCGAGAAGCGGCTCTCTCGACACGCGGGCGACGAGCCGCTGCTGATGCGTCAAAATCACGTGATGGGAAGCTCGGGCGTGACGCCGCAGCATCGACGAACGGCTCGGCGTCCGAGCCGCGCTGGCGCTGACCACGTGGGTCGGGTTCACGCGCACCGCGTTGTCGCGGCGGCGCCTCCGGCTCGTCGTAATCGTCGTAATCGTCGTATGTGTCGTCGGGACCGAGACCCAGGTAGTCCATGGTCCGTTTCCAGATGGGCATGCAATCCTCCTGCTCGCTGGGACTGTAGCTCACACACCCCGTTGAAACGCGGACACCGTGAGATGGATTTCGAGATCATCGCGCAGGGCGCTCTCCAAAGAGTGCGCTCCCGACTCGGATCTCGGTCGAACCGCATTCGATCGCAATGTCGAGGTCGCCCGACATCCCCATCGAACACACTTCCAGGCCGTGGACATCGACGAGCCCACGAACCGTCAGGAATGTCGAGCGAGTTTCCTCCGGCGAGCCTCCGGTCGGCCCGACGGTCATCAACCCTCGAACGTCGAGGCCTTTTGCACGGGCATGCTCGAGCAGTATCGGCACGTCGGCTGGCAGACATCCACCTTTGCGCTCCTCCCCCGCTGCATTCACCTGCAGCAGGATCTTTCCGCCCGGAATTCGCTGAGCCACCTCGTCGATGAGCGATGCTCGATCGATCGTGGCCCACACCGTGACGAGGTGGGCAAGCTGACGAACTTTGTTGGACTGTAAGCGACCGATGAAGTGCACGTCGACACCGGTGGCTTCGATGACATCTTGCTTGGACAGCAGATCTTGGGCATAGTTCTCGCCGATCGAGCGGCAACCTGCTCCCGCAGCCGCGGTGACTGCTGCATCGGAGAACCCTTTGGTCACCGCCATCACCTCGACGGAGTGCCTCCATGTCCGCTCGACTGCGTCGATTCGCGCACGCACTCCTGCGAGGCGGTTCTCGACGTCAGCGGCGGTGAAGGAACTCACGACGTCACTCTGTCATGGGATTCGACCCAGGCCACCACTGCGTGCAGGCTGTGCAGCCACCAATCACGGTGGCCGCAATGGGCGGGAAGCCGGAACAAACCTTCGACGCGATCAAGCAGATCAACCGCCATGGCGGCTACGGGCTACTTCAGGAATGAGGGGACGTCGAAGTCGTCGTCGTCGAGCGGATCATCCGCTGTGCTCTCAGCAAAGAGTTCGGTGATTCGAGTCGGCGAGGTGCGCAACCCGAGATCGCCGCTCGCGCTGTTCGACGGCGTGGCCACCGAACCCGACGAGAAATTCTCGACACGATCAAAGCCCGCAGCAATAACGGTGACGCGAACTTCATCGCCCATCTCGTCGTCGATAACCGTACCGAAGATGATGTTGGCGTCTTGGTGCGCAACGCCGTGGATGATCTCGGCGGCCGCATTCATCTCGAACAGACCCATGCTCGACGGGCCAGTGATGTTGAGCAACACTCCACGTGCGCCATCGATTGCGGATTCCAGCAGCGGGCTCGAAATCGCAGCCTTGGCTGCCGATACGGCACGCTCGTCACCGCTGGCCGTGCCGATGCCCATGAGGGCGGACCCGGCGTTGGACAGGATCATCTTGACGTCCGCAAAGTCAGTGTTGATCAAGCCTGGCGTCGTGATCAGGCTGGTGATCCCCGACACACCCTGCAGAAGCACTTCGTCGGCCATTTTGAATGCGTTGAGCACGCTGGTCTTGTCGTTGGCAACGGTGAGCAGGCGATCGTTCGGGATAACGATCAGCGTGTCAACCTTCTCTTTCAGGCGACCCACACCGTTGTCAGCTTGCACCGCACGCTTGCGCCCCTCAAACGAGAACGGACGGGTGACGACACCAATGGTGAGTGCACCTGCTTCGCGGGCAAGCTCGGCAATGACGGGTGCTGCACCCGTACCCGTGCCGCCACCTTCGCCGGCGGTGATGAACACCATGTCGGCGCCCTTCACCATTTCTTGGATTTCTTCCTTGTGCGCTTCAGCGGCCTCGCGGCCCACTTCGGGGTCGCTGCCGGCTCCGAGCCCACGAGTCAGATCCCGACCGATGTCAAGCTTGACATCAGCGTCACTCATCAAGAGCGCCTGAGCGTCGGTGTTGACGGCGATGAACTCAACGCCCTTCAGCCCGGCATCGATCATGCGGTTGACAGCATTAACACCGCCGCCACCGACACCGATCACCTTGATCACGGCGAGATAGTTCTGTGGAGCACCAGCCATCAGCGGATCCCTTTAAGTTGCTTCGTCAGGAGAATCATGTCGTTCATCATTGTGTCATTTCCATGTGTCCGGCTCGGTACTGACCGTGCTGATCGAGTGCCCAGGCGTCGTCGGGATTTATTCTGTCAGATTCTGGCTGTTCGAGCGGGGACGGTCACAGTACGGTGACCTCGTTGGTCGCCACATTGATCTCCGTCACCACCCCAGCCGGCAGGTCGTCGAGTTGACTTTCGAGCCGAACGAGCTTTTCGATCTGATCGCTGTCGCCGAGGGCCGAGCCGAATCGTACCCGAATGGGCGTGGTCTGGAGGGCCTCCTCGTCCGGCGCGAGGAAGATGACCAGATCGGCGCCGTCGTCGGTCACGTCGATTGCCTGGACCCGGGGCCGAATCGTCGGTGTGAGCTTGGTGACGAGTGAGGCTGCAGACGCCGGTCCGATCGGCGCGAACTCGCCGGCTGCAAGGTCGCGAGTATTCGGTGTACCGAGCAAAATAAACGCCACCGGTTGGCCCTCGATCACGTCGAGCACACGGCCTTCATCGTCGAGTACTCGGAATCGACCGTCGGCGCCGCGCATCGTGGCCACCGGCGTACGTTCACGGATCTCAATCGTGGCAGAGCTCGGCCATTTCGCCCTGACTCGGGCAGTTTCCACCCAGGGGATGGCCTCGAGCGCGCGTTCGGCGGCCTCGGTGTCGGCAAGGAGGACGGGTGTACCTTTGAGCTCGTCGATCACTGCATCGAGGCGATTCTTGTCGGTGTAGACGTTGCCGCCAACCGACACGTCGTCGATAGCAAACAGGCCTGATCCGAGAACTGCCAACGCGGCGAGCGCGACGAGCGCTGCGACAATTCCAGCGACAACCCACTTCAGCCGACGCAGCCCCATCGCACGATGGACGGTGATCCGACGCTGTCTGAGACGCTGTTCGATTCCCGGCATGGTGGCGTCCTTGGGTGCGATTGCGTCGCCGATGCCGTCGTCGTCGATGAAGACAGTCCCTTCGGATGCGTTGCCGAGGTCGCCACCGTCGAGATAGACGGCGTCGGGGAGGAAATCGGCCCCACCGATCGCGATGGTTGAGCGAGCGGCAGTGCCCGATCCGGAGTGAGTTCCCGATGCTCTTGCCGGAGTCGGTGCCGACATTGATGAGCTCAACGGGTCGGGATCGAGGTTGACCGGGCGACCGCGAGCTTCGTGGACCGACAAGGAGTCGAGCTCTGTGCCATCGAAGCCGTCGCCAATCTTGATCGTTCGACGCTCTGGTGGCGGCCTCGTCGGTCCCGCATCAGCCAAGGGCAGCGGGCCTTCCGAGGTAACGATCGACAATTCGATTGCTGCGTCGAGCGGATCGACCTCAGCGGAGGTAGTGACATCGTTGCTGATGTCGCGACTGGGCGAGTCAGACAGGGCCCGGCGTACCTCCGAGGCCGGGGTCACCGGAGATGACTGCGCCGCATCCGACCCGGCCGTGTCATCGTCGTCAATCAGTTCGGCGTTATCATCGTCTGAATCGACGTCGAATGCTCGCGAGAGTTCGTCGAGCACCGAATCATCGGGCCTGACGCGACCGCTGGCCCGCTGTGGCTCGCCGGCATGTTTCTTCCGTCTCAACATCAGGTGCGGGTGCCCGACTCAGAAATCATCATCAAAACCGATCAGACGGATCTCGCTCCGCAGCCGATAGCCGGTGGACCGTTCGACCTCGGTACGAACGTGGCGCATCAGGTCGCGGACATCGCCCGCCGTGCCGTTTTCGTCTGCCTGGATGAAGTTGGCGTGCTTTTCGGACACCGTTGCAGTGCCCCGACGCAGCCCGCGCAGGCCTGCGCTCTCGATCAGTGCACCACAGGTGACTTCGCCCGGAACCGGGTTGACGAAGACCGACCCTGCGTTCTGTCCGCCGGGCTGGTTAGCCCGACGCCATTGCACGATCTCGCTCAGTTCGGCCTCAGCCGTTGCCCGGTCGCCGTGCGCCAACTGCAGCGTCGCGTCGAGAACAAGTTCGGTGGAAACCAGGCTGCTCCCTCGGAATCGGAGCCCCAAGGCGTCTGCACTCACAGACCGAACGATGCCAGCTTCTCCATCGTCGGTCAGGTCGCGCTGGATATTCGAGATGTCGGCAATCGTCACAGAGACAAGCGCCGCCGCCATGTCAGAGCCGTGACCGCCAGCATTCATCCGCACAGCGCCACCGACTGAGCCGGGTACGCCAACTGCCCACTCGAACCCCATGAGTCCGGCGGCCGCTGTGCGCCGAGCCAACACCGGGAGCAAGACGTTGCTTCCAGCCGTGACTGTGGCCGACGACTCATCAATGTGGATCGAATCCGTCATGGCGGATGCCGACACGGCAATTCCATGGAATCCGGAGTCGGCAACGAGCAGGTTCGAACCGCGCCCAATAACGAGCACCGGGAGGCCTGACGCCGCTACGGCCCTGGCCAGCGGAACCAGGTCAGCCCGCGATCGGAGCCTGACGAAGATGTCTGCCGCACCACCGACGCGGTAGGTGGTCAATGGACCGATCGCGACATCCCGCTCGGCGAGGTCTCCAAGTTCGCTGAGCGCCCGTTCAACTGCGGCGGACATCGAGTACCTCAGACGGGAACGACGCGATGTCGCCGCAGCCCATCGAAATCACGACATCGCCGCTTCTGGCTTCTCGTGCAACGTAGTCGACTAGATCGCTCCGGTTTGGAAGCCAAACGACACGTTTGCCGGGGTTGGCCTCGGTCACGGCGTTGACAATGAGCTTGCCGGTGACGCCCGGAATCGGTGTCGTACCAGATGCGTAGATGTCGGTAAGCACCACGATGTCGGCCTGGCCAAATGCATCGGCGTAGTCACGCCAGATCTCAGAGATGCGGTTGAACCGATTTGGTTGAAACACCGCGATAATGCGATCCCACCCGTCGCCGCTGTCGCGTGCCCCAGTCAGCACCGAGTCGATCTCGGTCGGCAGGTGGGCGTAGTCATCGACAAAAGTCGCTCCACCATCGACACCGCGAACATCGAATCGCCGAGCGACCCCGCCGAATTTGGCCAAAGCCTCGGCAATGTCTGCGAAGCCCACGCCAATTTCGAGCGCCATCGCCGTGGCTGCGAGTGCGTTCCTGACGTTATACACGCCGCGCATCGGCAGGCTGACCTCACCGAGCCGGACCATGTTGCCGACTTGGCGCCGCTCGACACCAAACGTGAACGATCCATTGGTTGCAAGCACATCAACTGCACGCACGTCGGCATCGTCGCTGAGTCCGAACGTGACGCCACCGTGCACGGCTGAGAGTCGGCGGGTGACTGGATCGTCAGCACTCAGGACCTTGGGCCCAACGATCTGACCGAGGTACGTATCGAAGCTGTCGACGATGGCCTCAAAGGTGCCGTAGTGGTCGAGGTGGTCGACCTCGATGTTGGTGATGATTGAACCGTGCAGAGGCAGTTCGAGATGGGTCCCGTCGCTCTCGTCGGCTTCGACGACGAGCCATTCACCGCCCGACCAATGCGCACCGGTCCCGACGTCTGTGACATCGCCGCCGACGATGAAGCTCGGTCGGAGTCTCGCCTGCGCCAAAATCAGCATCAGCATTGAGGTCGTCGTGGTCTTGCCGTGTGTACCTGCCACAGCCAACGACTTTGCACGAGCGCAGATCGACGCAAGCATCCCGGCGCGACGAAGCACTGTGACACCAGTTTTCCTGGCTTCGTCGAGTTCGATGTTGTGGAACGGAATCGCGGTCGACGCTGTGACGGCGTCGACGCCATGGACGTACGTGCGGTCGTGACCGACATACACGGCCGCACGTGCCGCACGGACGCGCTCGAGAACCGGATGTTCGCGGAGGTCGCTGCCCGAAACGTCGTGACCCATTTCGGCCAGGGCAATGCCGATTGCGCTCATGCCGGGTCCACCGATACCGACGACGTGCAGCCGATGCGGGATCGACAGATCGAGCGGCGCAACCGGTGCCCGCATCGCCGGAGCGGCCGACGATGGAGTCTGGTCGAACGGATTGTCGGTCGAGTTCACGATGCAGGAGATGTTAGAGCCACGCGCTCGATCAACGCTGCCAATGCGCCAGATCGATGAACGTCACCACGGGCCGAAGCCGCATCACTCAATTCTTTCCGTGCGGCGCCGTCGATGCGAAGGCGCTCAATCTCGTCGCCGAGGCGGCCGAGATCCGATTCGGGCATGAGTACTGCGGCGCCCGCGTCGGTCAGCCAACCCACATTGTCGGTCTGGTGGTCGTCGGCTGCGTTCGGCCACGGGATGAGAATCGCCGGCGTGCCGGTGACGGCCACCTCGTGCACGGTGCTCGCTCCTCCGCGGCCGATCAGCAGATCGGCTGCTTCGTAGACGGATGGCATGTCTTGCTCGTACCCGATCAACTGGTGCTGAACACCGGTTGCATCAGCATCGCCAGATCCAGTCTGATCGATTGTGTCAATGAATCGTTCTCCGGCGACCTGCCGGACAGCTAACCCGCTGTCGTCTGCGTGGTCGGCGAGGTACTTCGCGATGACCCCGTTGAGGACGCCCGATCCTTGCGAGCCCCCCATGACAGCGACGAGGAACCGACTGGGTCCCACGCCGAGTCGTTCACGTGCCGCTGCACGTCCCGCCGTGCGATCAACATCGAAGATCGCCTGGCGGATAGGTGCGCCCGTCACTTCAGCGCGCGGCAGCGGGGAGTTCTCGAACGCCACAGCGCACGCCACGGCCCGTTTGGCAGACAGTTGGCTGGCCCGCCCGGGCGTACGGTCGTAGGACACGACAACAACAGGAATCTTCAACCGTCGCGCGGCAAATACAGACGGCATGCTGGCGTAGCCGCCAACCGAGACGACCACGGCGGGTCGATCCTGGCGGAACTTCTTGATCGCCTGCCGTGTTGCCGTGATCATCTTCGGAATGAACGCGATGTTTCGACGAGTCAGGCTGCGTTGAAAGCCGACGACGTCGTAGAAAACAGCGGGGAACGGTGTGTTCGGCAGCAGCCGGGTCTCCATCCCTCGTTCACATCCGACGTACAGGATTTCGTCGGCGCTCCGCCCGCGATCGACCAGCGCTTCAGCGACGGCGAGAGCCGGCAGCACATGGCCAGCAGTCCCTCCGCCGGTGACGACGGCGAACGGGCCCATGTCAGGATCGGGTCGCTCGTCGAGCGACGCTCAGCAGCAACCCGGCCGCGAACATGCTGACGAACAGCGAACTGCCGCCAGCCGAAAAGAACGGCAGGGTGAGGCCGGTCACTGGCATCACGCCCGTCACGCCGCCAAGGTTGATGATCGCCTGCACTCCGAACCACGCCGAGATACCGCCAGCTAGCAGCATGCCGAATCGGTCGGGTGCAGCGAGGGCGGCTTGGATGCCGAAGGCCACGAGAACAATAAAGCCGCCGATGACTGCGGCGGTGCCGATCATTCCGAGCTCGTCAGCAATGATCGAGAAGATGAAGTCGCTGTGGGCGTACGGGAGGTAGCCGAGCTTGGTCCGGCTGCCGCCGATGCCGGAGCCGGTGAGGCCACCGTTGGCGATGCTGACCAGCCCTTGGTACACCTGGTACGACTCGAATTCCTTGTGCCCTTCGATGTCCATGAACGCGGTGAAACGGCTGAGCCGACGAGAGTCTGACACGACGAATCCGATCGCTGCAACGGTGGCCGTCAGCGTGAGGCCAGCAAGCGGCTTCATCGGCACGCCAGCGATCCACGCCACACTCAACACGATCACCCCGAGCACGATGGCGGATCCGAGGTCGCCCTGGGCGAGGCTCATCAACGCGGCCGATCCAGCAAGCGCCGCGATGGGGTAGAGGGTCTTGCGGCGATCGCCGAGGTCGCGGGCCCGAGCCGTGAGCAGGCTTGCTGCAGCGATGACGACGACCAGCTTGAGGAACTCGGACGGCTGGACTGAAAAGCCGGCGAACTGGACCCAAGAGCGCGCTCCGTTGACCGGCGTGCCAAGACCCGGGACGAACGGCACGGCCATAGCCGCAGTACCGAGTCCGAGCAGCGGGATGGTCAGCGGCTTCCAGACCGTGTACGGAACCTGCGTCGCAAAGATCATGCCGACGAGGCCAACACCCGCCCACATCGCCTGCTTCGAGAACACTGCGTACGGTGAGTTGCCGACGTTGGCCTGCGTGACTGCCGAGGCCGAGAGCACCATGACGAGGCCGAGAACGACGAACACGAGAACCACGCTGGCAATCACGTAGAAGGTGCCCGGCGGCGGGCCGAGTTTCCGCTTGGGGCTAGCAGCAGCGCGCACCGACAGACCGAACTGAGCGATCGGACCGAGGTCCTTGCTGGGTTCAGCCGCGGCTCGAACTGGACGAAGCGATCTCGGCCGCTCACCGACGACGCCGTGGGCACGAGCGCCCATCGACTTGCTCGTGGCAGCGCGAGCGGCAGGCTTGCGTGTCGGGGTGGATCGCGCCGCAGGCGTGCGAGTCGGAGCCGTGCGTCGAGGCGGACCGCTCGCCGGTGCGCTCCGGCCGGCTGGTGCATCGGCAGCACGCCGGTCGAGCGTGGCACGACGACGGTCAGCGACAGTGAGTGTGGATGTCATGCTGAGACTCCCTGCAATTGCTGTTCGGCGAGTTGAGTAAAGAGCGTGCGGAACGCCTCGCCGCGCGCTTCGAAATTGGTGAACTGATCAAGGCTGGCGCACCCCGGTGACAGGAGAACAGTGTCGCCCGGCCTCGCCCACGCGGCAGCCTTTTCGACAGCACGCTCGAGCGTGCCGACCGATTCAACTCTGCCGACACTGGAAAAATCGTTGGCGATCGTTGATGCCGTCGCGCCAATGGCGAGCACACCGTTGCAGCGCCAGGCTTCGTCCGCCATCGACGACAGATCGACACCCTTGTCGGCGCCGCCAGCGATCAGGACGATGTTCTCAAACGAGCGGATTGCCGCCGATGCAGCGTGCGGCGTGGTCGCCTTCGAATCGTTGAACCAGTCGGCGCCGTTGTGGCTCCCGAGCCGTTCGAGACGATGCGGTGGGCCGACGAAAGTCCCGAGCGCTCGTTCGATTGCATCGCTGTCCGCGAGCCCGGTCTCGAGAACGAGCGCCGATGCTGCGAGTGCGTTGGTGATGTCGTGCGGCAGTGTTCGGCGCAGCGACGCGATCGAAGCGATCGTTCCCGACGGCCCGATGAGGAGGCCGTTTTCCGACCGGTACTCCCCTGCCGTCAGCCCAAAACTCAACGTGCGGCCCGGCGCTCTCGCGAGGTGGCCCATGACGGCAGCGTCTGTCGCGAGACCAATGACGACGTCGTCGGGATACTGGTTCGCGAACACCTGGGCCTTGGCTGCCTCATAGGACGCCATCGACGTGTGCCAATTGAGATGGTCCGGATGCACGTTCAGCCAGACGGCCGCCTCGGCGCGAAACGTTGGCGTGAAAGCAAGCCGGAAGCTCGAGCATTCGACCACGAATGCGTCGTACATCTCGGTGCCGTCATCGTTGCGTGCGTCGATGGCGTCAACCAGCGGCGTGTCGGTGTTGCCAGCGTCGACCGAGCGCACACCTGCGGCTTCGAGCATCCCGACGGTGAGCTTGGTGGTCGAGGTCTTGCCATCCGTACCAGTGACAGCGAGCATCGGACGCGGGCCGCCGGGGCGTTCTTGTTCCCACCGGTAGGCCAGCTCAATTTCCGACACGATGTCGAGGCCGAGGCGTTGCGCCGCAGTGATGATCGGGTGGCGTTCAGGGACACCCGGTGCCGGGCACAGCAGGGTGCACCCATCGAGCAGTTGATCGGGAGAGGTCTGTGCGGCATCGGCGAGGTCGACACCGAGTTCGACCGCCAGCGCTCGCCGGGCATCGGTGATCGTGTCGTCGGCGACCTTGACCGCGACGCCGTGTCGCAGCAGGGCGCGGACGGTCGACTCACCGGCGACTGCGAGGCCATAGACGAGTGCTGTCACAAGCCGCCCGCCACCTTGGTGAAGTCGGCGATAAAGATGGCGACTGCGGTAGCGATCGAGATGCCGGAAATCAACCAGAAACGGATGATCACGGTGGTCTCAGGCCAGCCGAGTAGTTCGAAGTGGTGGTGGATCGGCGACATGCGGAACAAGCGCTTGGTCCGTCCGGATGCCTTGAAGACACCCATCTGAATGGCAACCGAACCGGCCTCCATGACATTGATGCCGCAGATCAAGATGATCAGGAGGTGGGTGTTTGTCGTCAAGGCGAGGAACGCGAGTGCAGAACCGATGGCCAAGGCACCGACGTCGCCCATGAAGATCTTCGCTGGTGCAGCATTCCACCAGAGGAAGCCGAGGCAGCCGCCTGCGAACGCAGCTGCGAAGACGCCCATGTCGAGCGGGTTGACGGCCATGTCGTAGACGTCAGGATTACGGAACAGCCAGTAACCGATCAGCGCGAAGGCGCCAAAGCCCATCAGGGCCGAGCCTGCAGCGAGCCCGTCGAGGCCATCGGTGACGTTGACGGCGTTCGTTGTCGCCCAGATAATAATGCCGGCCCACAGCACCCACACCACGGTGGGAACCTCGATGCCGATTTCCGGACGGGTGACCGAAATCGTCTGAGAGATGCCCGTGCCGACCACAAGGACCCAAGCCATCGCGAAGCTCATGAGCATCGTGATGTAGTTTTTTTGCTTCCAAAAGATGCCCCGGTTGTGACCCTTGCGGACCTTGATGTAGTCGTCGAGGAAGCCCATCACCGCGAGGAGCAGCACGCCGACCCACACGATCATGGTCTGGTTGGAGAACGCGAGGTCGCGGATGTGGGCTGCGACCCATCCAATGAATGCAGCACCGATGATGGCGATGCCGCCCATCGTCGGGGTGCCCTGCTTGATCATGTGGTGTTCGGGGCCACGATCTTCCTTGCCGAGGATCGGCTGACCCTGGCCACGTGTCCGGAAGAAACCGATGAGGTAACGGGTGCCGAAGAGCGACACCAACGTGGAGACCGCCGTGGCAATCATGAGAGCGATCATCGGGAACTACTTTCCATGAACGACAGAGCGACTGCCCGGTCGTCGAACTCGACGACCGTGTCGCCGAGGTCCTGAGTCTTTTCGTGGCCCTTGCCTGCAATGACGACGATGTCGCCACTTTGCGCCACGTCCAAGGCATCTCCGATGGCCGTGTGTCGGTCGGGGTTCAACGTGACTCGATCACGATAGTTGCTCGGCACCCCGGCCACGACGTCATCGATAATCTGCATCGGCTGCTCAGACCTCGGGTTGTCTGAGGTGACGATCACCCGATCGGCGCCAGCGGCGGCGGCGGCGCCCATTTCCGCACGCTTGCCGCGATCGCGGTCGCCGCCGCAGCCGAACACGACGATGACGGATGCTGATCCGTCGACCACTGCGCGGGCCGCAGCAATCACTTCTGTCAGCCCATCCGGGGTGTGGGCGTAGTCGACGATGACAGAGAATCCGCCGTCGACGCCAGCAGGCCAGGCGACTGTTTCGAAGCGCCCGGGGATGGCGTTGAGACGAGCGAGTCCACTGACGATGGCGTCAAGCGGAATACCGAGTTCAGTTGCCGTGACAACGGCGGCCAGCGAATTAGAGACGTTGAACGCTCCGCCGATTCCGACATGAATCCGACGTCCGCTCCACTCGTAGCTCAGTGACGTCGGGGTGACCTCGACGTCGACGAGTTCAGTAACCGAGTAGGTGACGACTCGCATCGACGGCCCGTCATTACCGACGATCACATCGGTCAGCAGCCGGCCATGCGTGTCGTCGATGTTGATCACTGCCAGCGGTGCAAAGCGAACGTCGAACAGCGATGCCTTGGCTCGGAAATAGTCCTCGGGAGTTCCGTGGAGGTCGAGGTGGTCATGTCCGAAGTTGGTGAATACGACGGCATCAAAGTGCGTTCCGTCGACACGATGCAGCGTGAGCGCATGAGACGAAACTTCGAGCACCGCTGCCGAACAGTCGTCCGCAAGGAACTCGGCGAGGCGCTGCTGGAGTTCGGGTGCCTCAGGGGTGGTGCGCGGGCCGTTGAGCGTGCCGATCACGCCGACTCGTTGGCCGTGTGCCAGGAAGATCGCTTCGAGCATCAGGCTCGTCGTCGTCTTGCCATTGGTCCCGGTGATACCAACGGTCGTCATTCGGCCACTCGGGTCACCCATGAGCGATGCGGCGATCGGTCCGAGCCGGAGGCGAGTGTCATCGACGATCAGTTGTGCGACCCCGCCAACGATTGCCGCTTCAAGCCGGCGGTCGACGAGTAGCGCTGCTGCGCCTGCCTCAACTGCCGCTGCAGCGAAGTCGTGTCCGTCGACGCGTTCACCGCGCAGGCACGCGAAAAGCGATCCGCTGTCAACTGCACGAGAGTCGTGCGTGACGGTGGAGATCTGCGTCGAGCCGTCGCCATGGACCTCTGCGATCGCACCACCAAACATGTCGACAAGCACCGCGCCGAGCGAGCCAACCGTGTGCGGGACTGTCACTCGGGGCATCCCTTGCTGCCGGGTGACGGCTGGATATTCCACTCATGCAGCAGTGTCGGAACGAGGGCTGCGAACACCGGCGCGGCGGCCGTTCCACCGAAGCGGTCGCGTGTGCCGGCTGGCGGCTCGTCCACCGAGACCAAAATGGTGATCTGTGGGTCGTCCGCCGGGAAGAACCCAACGAAGCTCGCGTAATAGATCCGGTCGCCGTCTTCGTTGTAGTAGGTGCCATTATCAGCAGCCTTGAACGCTGTACCGGTCTTGCCGGCAACGGGCAGGTTGTCGACTTGGGCCATCTTGGCGGTGCCTTCGCAGACAACGCGCTGCATCATTGCCGTCGTCTCTGCAGCTGCCTGTTTGGACACGACGCGGTGCGTTGCGGATGCAGGCATGGGCGTCTGCTGACCATCCGGGCCGACAGTCGCCTTGACCAGCTTCGGTGCAACATAGACGCCGCCGTTGGCGATGACGTTGATCGCAGAGACGAGCTGGAGTGAGGTGCTCGACATGCCCTGGCCGTACGCAACCGTCACTCGTTCAGAACCCCACAGTTCGTCGACGTCCTTGAGGAGGCCGGGTGATTCGCCGGGGAAATCAAGTGCCGTTTTGGAACCAAGACCGAAGGCGGTCATGTAGTCGTAGTGCTCGTACCGACCAAGTTCCTGCTGCACCATGATCGTGCCAATGTTCGACGACTCAGTCAGAATGTCCGAGACGGTCAGCAGCTCGTCGGGGTGCTCGTGGGAATCCTTGAGAATGTCGTCGGCGTACTTCTTACGCCACGGCACGGTGAAGGCCGTCTCCGGAGTGACGGCGCCGGCATCAAGTGCGCCGGCAATCGTGATGACCTTGGCCACAGAGCCCGGCTCGTAGGCATCGACGGCGGCAAAGTTGCCATTGGTCACGCCGTACTCACCGGTTTGGTCATCCCGACGAACCGAAGCGAGACCGAGGATTTCGCCAGTCTTCGTTTCGAGGGCAATGACGGTGCCGCCCTTGGCCTCAATGCGTTCGAGCTGTTCCAGGAGCACCTGCTCGGTAGCAAACTGGATTGAACGATCGATGGTCAACACGAGGTCGTTGCCGGCGACTGGCGCCTGTGTGATCGATTCGGAACCGGCGATTGTCTGTTGCTTCGGATCAACTTCGCGGGTCATCGAGCCACCTGTGCCGGTCATGACATCGTTGTACTGCTGCTCAAGACCCGCAATCCCAATACCGTCAATGTTGGTCCGACCGAGCACGCTGCGCCCAGTGTCGCCACCCGGCATCTCTCGGCGTGATTCGTTGTCGACGTTGACGCCAGCGTGGCCAAGTGCGCGGATGAAGTCACCGGCGTTGGCGTCAACCTGGCGTGCGACGTAGACGAAGCCGCGATCCTTGCTCTCGACTTCGCTCAGCAGCGATGCGACCTTCTCATCGCTGAGATCAAGCAGCGTGTCGAGTTCCTGAACAACGACGGCACCGTCGACGAGCAGTTTCGGGTTGATCGAGATGGATGCAGCGGGCACCGACATCGCCAGTTCGTTGCCGTGCCGATCAAACATCGTGCCGCGCTGTGCCGGAAGCGAGTACGAGCGCGTCCACTGGTCGGCGCCAGCGGATTGGAGTGAGTCGGCTTCCTTGGTCTGGAGGTAGGCAACGCGCCCGACGATGGCGAGCAGTACCACAGCGATGGCCACGAGGGTGATGCGCAGACGGCGCAGGGGCGAGGCAACTCCGCGCTGCCTTGCTCGTTTCTCGGGCGACGGGGCTGAGACCTTGCGGCGGTTCCGTTCGACGTCACGCGATGCGGAGCGCTGGTTGGATTGGGTCGCCCTGCGCTTTGCCGGGGCGACGGGCAAACGGCGATCTGTGCCAGCAGTGGCGCGGCTCGACGTCGCGGTACCGCGCACCGGAGTCTGCGACGAGGACCGCCGCTGCGGTTCAGCGCGGTGCGCCTTTGCCGAGTTCGCTGTTCGACTCGAACTCTTGCTGGCGACCGAGCTCTTGCTGGGCGTCGAACGCTGGGTAGTCATGCGTGCGGAACGGCCCGCTGTGCGCTGTTGCGGAGCCGCGACGGTGTTGCGGCCTGGCTTTCGGTCGGACGTGCGAGGTGAGTGCGAACGAGTTGCCATCGTGGTCTCCTAGGGCTGGCCCGCGGAGACGCGTTTGACGTCACTGAACTGTTCGAGTGGATCGGTATCGATGATGACTTGCCGTGAGGCGATGTCAATCACCCCGGCTACTGCGAGTTGGCGCGCCGTTGCCCAGCTGTCGAGCTCGACAAACGTGCCAGCGTCGCCACGGACCATGCCGAGATCACCCGCAGCGCCCGCCAGCCGCACAGGCGAGCGCAGTTCAGCGCGGCGGTACCGGAGTTCGTCGAAGCGTTCGCGTTCGTCATTGACGGATCGCTCGAGCTGGCCGATCTTCAGCTGACGTTCGGCGAGCTGCGTATGAAACACCGCAGCACCGAGCATGCCAGCGAGCACGACCAGGAGAACGAAGCCACCAAGGACGGCAGGCCAGCGTCGACCACGGCTTGCGGCCAGCGTCAAGGCGGGCTTCTTCGACTGTGCGGCGCCGGCGGAAATCCGGGTAACTGCCGTTTGCCTACGGAGCGGAGCAGCCATCAGTATCCAAGCCCGCTCGGTGCGTCTGAACCGACGGGAAGACCATCCGACTTGCGGACGGCCTCAATGCGCTCAACGACGCGGAGGCGGGCCGATGCTGCTCGACGGTTTGTCGAGCGCTCTTCGTCCGTCGCTCGCTTCGGCACGCCGCGCACGAGGCGGACCGTCTGAATTGCGCCGCAAACACACGGCAGATCATGTGGGCAGTCGCAGGCACCAGCAGCAAATGCGAAGCGTTCCTTCACGATGCGGTCTTCGCCAGAATGGTAGGACAACACGGCGATGCGGCCGCCAGGCACGGTGTGTTCGACAGCCTGGTCGAGTGCGTCAGGAAGTACATCGAGTTCGCCGTTGACTTCGATCCGGATCGCCTGGAACGTGCGCTTGGCTGGGTGGCCACCGGTGCGACGGGCCGGAGCCGGGATCGAGCTCGTGACTATTTCAGCCAGTTCGGCGGTGGTGGTAATCGGGCGTGCGGCGACGATCGCTCGCGAGATTCGCTTGAAGAATCGCTCGTCGCCATATTTCTTGATGACCGTGCCGAGTTCGTACTCGCCGTACCCGTTGACCACGTCTGATGCCGACCACTGCTGGTCGGCATTCATCCGCATGTCGAGTGGGCCGTCGTGGCGGTACGAGAAGCCACGATCGCCGCGATCGAGCTGCGGCGACGACACGCCGAGGTCGAACAGCGCACCACTGATCCCAGCTATTTCGTGGTCTGCGAGTGCTTCGGAAAATTCGTTGAACCGGCGGTGGCTCGTGCGAATGCGGTGGCGCTGTGCGTCAAGTCGAGCCATCGCTGCGGTGAGGGCGTCGGCGTCCTGGTCGATGCCAAGGATGTCGAGGTGCGGGTGGGCGTTCAGGATTGCTTCGGCGTGGCCGCCGCCCCCGAGCGTCGCGTCGACGAGGGTGCCTGCCGGAACGTCGGCAAACAGCTTCGTGATCTCGGCAAGCATCACCGGCTGATGGTTGAAAACTTCGGCTGCGCTCATTGCTTTGCTCCGGTAGCGACCGTGTCGCCGGTCAGTTCGTCGGTGCCGTTGGTGCAATGCACGCCATACGCGGCGGGTTCCCAGATTTCAATGTGGTGGAGGTTGCCGAGGACGATGACCGCCGACTGCGGCGCGATGCCCGCATAGCTGCGCAATTCGGGCGAAATCGTCACGCGACCCTGCTTGTCGATCGATGCCTCACTCGCCGATGCGGCGAATGCACGCTGGCGGTCACGGCTGGCTTCACCACGCTTGACGCGCGCTATCAGGTCGGTGGCTTCGTCGTTGAAGGCCTCGACGCTGCGAATGCTGACGCAGCCGTCTTCGCCGGAGAACAAGTAGCAGAGATCGCCGAGTAGATGCCGAAAGGTCGGTGGCAGTGCCACACGTCCCCGCTCGTCGAGCTGTCGCTCCTGCATCCCGACAAACACCGGCTGCGTCTCGTTCCTGCTGCTCTCCCCCGGAATGGGCCTGTTCACGCTGGCGAACGAGGGAGATTTCCCCAGCAATCCCCATTGTTACCCCAATTTCCCCCTTAGTCAACCATCTCTCCCCATTTACCTCCTTTTCATGGGTGAGACTGGGTCACCCGTCAGTCCCTCATGTGCACGGCTCGATCAGGCGATGAGACTTCCGCCGGCTCACCCGGCCCGGAGCTCACCACTCAAGCCAAAGTCGCGCGCCCAGACACCCGGACCTGGTGCAGCCGTGCACTCGAACCGCAGCCGGGTGACCCCAGCAAACAACGCGCTGGCAGCACAGCAACTGACAGCGACGCAGGACGAAGTCCTGCTTGGAGCGCTCCAGAGAGGTAGTTGGCAGGATCGAGCCCGAAGCCAAGCCCGAATGACGCGCTCAGGAAGAACAGAGATGTTGCAAGATGTCGGCCGAGAATCGCGTCCGCAGCGACGCAATCGGTGACAGCGCCGACGGGTCGATGCCGTCGAGCGACGGGAACAAACCCACGAGAGCAGCCGAATCGACCTCGTGATACCAGCAGCATTGCAGGCGCAGGGCGGCCCGAGTACGGCGTTGGCTGATACCGAGGAGCTTGTGACCGTCGAGGAGTACTTCACCAGGACCGATGCCATCGAAGCAGACCAAGGTCGACCATTCTGTGCGAATCATCGAGTTGTCATTGACGGTCAGTGCTTGCGCCACGCCTGCCGCTCGGCAGGCTGCAGCAAACCGCTCCCCCAACCAGACCATTGGTGCGTGGACATCCTGTGCCCAGCCAGGCGCGCCGCTGGGGATGATCACGTCAAACCAGGTGACCTCGGACGGCGTCAGGAGGACCGCACCACCGCCGCTCCGTCGTCGCACGATGTCGATGCCTCGCCGTTTGCATTCCTGCGCGTCGATTATCGACAGGTCACGCTGAGTCGAGCCGAGCACCAGTGCTGCGCCAGCGACATGGTTCACCCAGATCTGGGCGGTCGCGTGCTCGGGAATGGAACGGGCGTGGAAGCAAGCTGCCGACTCGTGGAAGTCGAGCCGCTCGAACATGGAGTGAGTATGCCGCTCAGGAAGCCATCGACAGGTACGGCCGCCACGTGTCGGGCATTGAGCTCACCGACACGACGATCCAGGACGTCGAGCGGGGCACCCGACAGGGTCGAACGAGGGCCATCCCTGCCTCTTCCGGTGTACGATCGCGTTTGGTGCGGTTACATGGGGTGCACGCCGCTGCGACGTTCTCCCAGGTGTGCGGGCCACCTCTGGAGCGAGGAAAGACGTGGTCGATCGAGTCAGCGTGGCCACCGCAGTACTGGCAACGGTGCTCGTCGCGGGCAAAAATTCCGCGGCGTGACATCGACGATCGCCTGACGTACGGCACCTTCACCATGTAGCGCAAGCGGATGACCGACGGCTGAGCGATCTCGAACGACTCGGAGCGCAGGACGATGCCATCGTCTTCGAGCATTTCGGCCTTGTCAGCAAGCACGAGGCATGTGGCGCGCCGTGACGACACGACGGACAGCGGCTCATAGCTGGCATTGAGAACAAGAGCGCTGTGCATCCGAGGAACCTAACGAAAGGGCCCTTCGGTGAACGCAGGATTTGTTCGCTGGATGAGCGCTCTGGCGTTCATTGCGGACGATCCCATTGACGACACCATTGCAGGTATTTCACCACATCGCCCGGCTCAGGTCGATGCGTGGCATCGCCATACTGGGTGATCAGCCGGAATTCGAGGTACTCCCCGGATGGCACGGGCAAGAACGGCTTGCGTCTCCACCAGCCAGGTGGCGCAGTTCTTCGCGCCTGACGAAGCGCTGTCGGCCAGAGTCCCGGATGTCGGACGACCGACAGCGCCGCGCGGATCACTTCGCCGGGACTGGTGGCCTGGGCTCTTTGGGGAGACCCAAGATCATTTCACCGATGATGTTGCGCTGAATCTGCGACGAACCGGCGTAGATGGTGCCGGCGCGGGCGTTGAGGAATGTGCCGATCCACGACGACGGGTCATTCAGCGCACCGGAATCGTCGGAGCCGAACGAGGACGGCGGCTTGCGGCCTTCCCAATGCAGGGCGTCGGCGCCCAAGATGTCCATGGCGAGTTCGGTGACGACCCTGTGGTACTCGCTCCACTGGAGCTTGCCGATTGCGGCGTCAGGGCCAGGATGGTGACCGGCGAGGAACTGCGTGAGTACCCGCTGGCCGAGGAAGCCCATGATCTGCACCTTCGAGTAGCACCATGCGAGCTTCTGACGGATAACCGGGTCGTTGGCGACGCCGCGATCCTGGGCCATCTTGAGCAGGCGGGCGAACTCGCCTTTGAAGCGGATCGGGCCGGTTGCTGCTGCTTCGCCACGTTCGTAGCCGAGCAGTGACATGGCCACTGCCCAACCGTTGTTGACGCCGCCGATCACGTTGTCCTTCGGGACACGTGCGTCGGTGTAGAAGACCTCGTTGAACTCGCTGTCGCCCGAGATCATTTTGATCGGACGGACTTCGATACCCGGCTGGTCCATCGGAACGAGCAGGAACGAGATGCCCTTGTGCTTCGGCGAATCGGGGTCGGTCCGGGCGAGCGTAAAGATGTGGTCAGCGAGATGACCGGCGGAGGTCCAGATTTTCTGACCGTTGAGGATCCACTCGTCACCATCGAGTTCGGCACGAAGGCCGACGTTGCCAAGGTCGGAACCGGCGTCCGGCTCGGAGTAGCCCTGACACCAGGTGTCGTCGCCCTTGAGGAGACGCGGGAGGTAGTGCGCCTTCTGTTCGTCCGTACCCCACACGAGAATGGTGTTGCCGAGCATCTGGATGCTGAACGCGTCGTTCGGACCACCGGTCGGCACGCCTGCCTTGGCAAACTCTTCGGCCAGGATGACCTGCTCTGTCGAGGACAGACCGGCACCACCGAACTCCTTCGGCCAGCCAGGTGCGAGATAGTTCGCCTCGTACAGCGTGTTACGCCATTCGCCGACGAATGTTGCGAGCGTCTCACCTTCGAGGCGGCCGATGCCCTCCCAGTTGGAGGGGAGCTTCTCGGCAAGGAAGGCCTGGACCTTTTCTCGGTAGGCCTCGGCGTCTGCGGTGTAAGTCGGGTCCATGTTGGCCATGTTAATCGGTGGCGGTTACCGCGCGGTAGCCGGGCGACAACTCGCCTTGCTGATTTGTGCTGCAAACGGTTCTCAAAGGGTTCTCAAACGGTTCTGCTGAAATCAGCCCGACGGTCAATTCAGCGCGAGCGAGGCAGCCGCCACCAGCGGCCAGATCCGTTCGTGCGGCTCAATAATCTTGAGGCCCTGCAACGACTTCAGTCGGGACCGGACAGCCAGTTCGCGGTGGAGCGCTTCGAGCATCCGGTCGCCGAGTACGTCGATCACGTTGCCAGAGAGGAAGACCGTGGTGACATCAAGCGTTGCGCACATTGAGGCCACAGCGCGAGCGAGCATGATTCCTGTGCGTTCCACCATTGGCTGGGTGGCTCGGCCGAGCGGGCGGTTGAACTCAGCTTCGAGTGCTGTCGATGACACGTATGCCTCGAGGCATCCAAGGGCGCCGCAGCGGCATCGGTTGCCACCAGGTTCGACGTTGATATGGGCGATCGATGCCGCATTGCCGCGCGCCCCAGAGAGCCGGACCCCGTCGATCACGCAACCTGACTCGACGGTGGTGTCGATACGAATGCTGAGGTAGCTCGACACTCCTCGGGCTTCACCGATCCAGCGCTCGGCCTCGGTGGCTGCCCCGCCTGCCGAGTCGAGTTCGACCTCGAGGCCAGTCAGGCGTTCGAGATGTTCACGCAGCGGGAAGTTGATCCAGGCCGGGACCAACGGCGGCGAGACCGTTCCGGCGCGCGTGTCGACCGCCCCAACGCAACTCACGCCGACCGCACGTGGCCGGGGCAGGCCGGAAGGCGCCGCAGCGATGATTCGTCGGATCAGTTGTTCGAGCGTGCGCCACACATCGCGAGTCGGCGTCGTCACACGGTCACGCAGCAACAGTTCACCCTTGGCGTCGACGAGCCCTGCAGCAAGACGGCTCGGCTCGATGGCCACTGCCAGAACGTGATCGATCGAACGGCCGGCGGACGCGGTGTCGTTGTCGGCGCCTGTGTCTGTGTCTGTGTCTGTGTCTGTGTCGGTGCGACCTGCCGGAAAACTCATCGACAACGAACGTAGCGCCGACTCCTCCCCAGCGCCGTTTGCATCTACCCTTTCAGACGTGACGATCGACGTTGACGCAGACGGAACGCCAGCACGCGGATCGAGTGGGGGCTTCAGCAACAGCACCGCCGAGCCACCGCCTCAGATCTTCAATCAGCGTCCCGACGCTGCCACGAACGCCGCAAGCCGCAGCTTCGCCGGATTGTTCGATGCGATCGTCTCCAACATCGAGCAGGTCATTCACGGCAAGACTGAGGCCGTTGAACTGGCCATCATGTGCATGCTCGCCGAGGGCCACCTGCTGATTGAAGACGTGCCCGGTGTCGGCAAGACCAGCCTGGCAAAGGCCCTGTCGGCGTCCGTCGACTGCACCTGGAAGCGCGTGCAGTTCACACCCGATCTTCTTCCGACCGATCTCGTCGGCGTGAGCGTGTACCAGCGGTCGACCGAGTCGTTCCGGTTCGAGCCAGGACCCATGTTCGCCAACATCGTGCTCGCCGACGAAATTAACCGGGCGTCTCCCAAGACGCAGTCGGCACTTCTCGAAGCAATGGAAGAACGCCAGGTCACCGTCGACGGAAAGAGTCGACCCCTCGCTCCGCCATTCATGGTGATCGCCACACAAAACCCGGTCGACCAGGAGGGCACATATCGCCTTCCGGAGAGTCAACTCGACCGCTTCCTGCTCCGCCTCTCGGTCGGATATCCGGGTCGCAACGCCGAAATCCAGATGCTCAACGATCAGGGATCCGCCCACAAGCTCCGCACCCTGAGCCCCGTCGTGTCCGCCGCCGAGATCCTCGAGATGGTTGACGCTGTTCGCAGTGTGTATGTGGCTGGTGCACTGAAGTCCTACCTCGTCGACATTGCCGAAGCCAGCCGCCGTCACCCCGGCATCGAACTCGGATTGTCTCCTCGGGCAACGCTCCAGCTCGCAGCGGCAACACGAGCGCATTCTGCGGCGCGCGGCCGCAACTACGCAACGCCTGACGATGTGAAGGCTGTCGGCATCGCCACGCTGGCCCACCGCCTCATGGTGCGCACCGACCGAGGCGCGCACCTCTCCCCCGAAGACGCTGTACGCGAGGTATTCGAAGCCGTCCCGGTACCGATTGCCCGCTGAGACCCATCGTGGATTCACTCGAACTCCCCGCCGCCAACCCCAGACCCGCTCCCTTCGTTGCGCTGCCATGCTGACGCGACAGGGAACGAGTGGCCTGGCGGCCGGCATCATTGCGCTCGTTGTCGGTCGCGTCTTCGGCGTGGTCGAGTTGTTCATCATCGGTGCGGCCTTCGTTGTTGCCGTGGTGCTGGCGCTCGTCTTCGTGCACGTTCGCCGACCGAACATCTCAGCATTGCGCTGGATGCATCCAACCGTGCTCGTTGCCGGCGACACCGGACGCGTCGATCTTCAGCTCGAACACCACGGCAACGTTCGTTCGACCAGCTTCGAGCTCGCCGAGCGAGTCAGCCGGGCGAACGTGACCGATCATGTCGCACGCCTCTCGATCGCACCGTTGTCGCGCGGCACACGCTCGTCTGCCGGTTACCAACTCCCGACCACAACCCGTGGGCTCGTCCGGCTCGGGCCACTTGTTGTCGAAACTCGTGATCCGCTCGGCATCGCTCGTTCGACCAAGACGATTGCCGACATCGACACCGTCACGGTCGCGCCGAAGACGTTCCTGCTCGACATGCCAGTGCTCGGGCAGGGCGCACTCGGGCGACAACTCGTCGTCCAGGCTCGCCGCCTCGGTCCGGGTGAGTTCCACGGCCTTCGGACCTACGTCGATGGCGACGAGCCGCGTTCGATTGACTGGAAGGCATCGGCCCGATCAGAAGATCTGCTGGTCAAGGAGTACACCGTCGAAGGTGTGCGGCGCTGCACGGTCGTCTTCGATGCCGACCCGTCGTCGTACCTCGACGGCGGCGGCTTTGAGCGCGCTATCACCGCTTCTGCCAGCCTCGTACACAGCGCTGAGCAGGCCGGCTTGACGACACGTTTCGTCACCGCCGGCGGCATCGACCTTCGGGGGCCAGAGACCGGTGCGAACACGTTGCGCGTGCTGGCACGGATCGAACCCGACGGATCAGAACTGGGCATGCTCGACCGAGATCCTGGTGAAGGGCTCGGCCTCATGATCCTCGTGACCGGTTCGCACCGCAGCGGAGGATGGCGCGCGATCCAAGCAATCGTCGATCCCACGCTCACCGTGATCGGGGTCACGACCGACGAACGGTCCACAGCCAACATTGGCGTGTCCTCTCGCACTGAGGAGGAATTCGTCGACTCGTGGCGAGCGCTCAACGGTGCGTCATCGACGCGTGCGGTCAGCACGCCGACTGATGCTGTTGACTCGCGGCCCGCTGCCGGTGTTCGCTGATGACCAACACAGCCGTCCGTTCGCCTGACGTGCTGCGCGATGGCGCCGCCACGTCGGAGTCGGAATATCCAGCCCGGCCTGGCCGACCTGCGCATGAACCGCTGATCGACCCGCAGGTATCCAGTGAGCTCATCGCCACGATTGCGTTGGCGTTGTTTTCGATCGCTGTCGCCGCCGGCTTCGCGCGCGTCTTCGGAGGCTGGCAGTTTCTTGACAATTTTATCGCGATGGCCGTGGTCGGCCATGGCCTTGGCTTCGTACTTCGACGGCTGCGCGTTCCCGGCGTGCTCGCCGTGCCGATCCTTGTTGCTGCGATGGTCTGGCTGATCGCTTTCGTTCATTACCGCAGCTCAATGACCATGCTGCTACCGAACGGCGACACCCTCGAGTTGTTCCGTCTGGAAATCGAACTGGTCCGAGAAAGGTTCCGAACGGCCGTTGCTCCGGTCATCTACGGCGGGGGCTGGGATGTCTTGGCTGCAATCGGCATGGCCCTGACCATCGTGTTGGGCGACACCTTCGCGTTCCGTGCGTTCGCTCGAGCCGAAGCACTGGTCCCCGGTGGCGTACTCTTCGTATTTGTCGCTGCGCTCGGCTCCGATCGCGACCGGGTGGCGTTGACCGCTGCACTCATCGGGGCCGGTGTCGCTGCAACAGTTGCGCTGCGTGCGCACCACGCACCAGAGCAACGTACCGTGATCGGCGCTCGTCGGTCACCGGCGCGAATGATCGTTCCTGCAGCGCTCGGCACGGCGCTCGTCGTGGCGTTGGCCGCAGCGTTTATCGGCCCGCGGCTGCCCGGTGCCGACGCCCAGCCCATCTACGAGACCCGTGGTGGCAGCGGTGGCAGCGTCACCAATGTCGTGAGCCCGCTCGTTGACATTCGCTCGCGGCTCACCAACCGATCCGATACGGAACTATTCACCGTCAGGGCCGACTTCGAGTCGTATTGGCGCCTCTCGGCACTCCCCCGCTTCGACGGCACCACCTGGGGCCTCCCTGAGCGCTCACTCTCGCGAGTCGACGGCGAACTGTCTCCGGCCCGCTATGGTGCCGCCGAATTGCGCCAGGAGATCACCATCACATCGCTCGGAGCGAAGTTTGTTCCGGCCGCAGCCGACCCGCGCGCTGCATCACCACAAGACGGGCTGCGTTTCAACGCGGATTCATCAACGTTGTTAAAAACGGATGGCGACCTTGCTACTGGCGACCAGTTTGAGATCGTGTCTGCATCACCGCGGTTCCTTGTCGAGGATTTGCAAGCCGCCACATCGACAGACGCAGGCGACCCGATCTATCTCGAACTTCCGGACGGGTTTCCGTCGTCGATTGGCGAGGTTGCTCGTTCCGTGACCGCTGGTGCCTCGACGCCGTACGAAGTAGCACTCACCCTGCAGAACTGGTTTCGCAGCGAGTTCGACTACAGCCTCGAAGTGCAGGCCGGTCACAGCAACAATGCGATCGAGGGCTTCCTCCGTGAACGCGTCGGCTACTGCGAACAATTCGCAGGTTCGTATGCCGCAATGCTGCGGACCCTCGGCATCCCCGCTCGAGTGGCGGTTGGTTTCACGCCGGGCAACTTCGATGGCGCTGTCTATTCAGTGCTCGGCAAGAATGCCCACGCCTGGCCCGAAGTCTGGTTCGACAGGCTCGGGTGGGTCCCCTTCGAGCCGACGCCAGGGCGTGGGTCACCCGGTGCGGAGAACTACACCAACGTTCCACCACAGCAGGACTCGACCGGTATCGACCCGAACGCTGCCGGAGTAAACCCTGTACCTTCAGCCAACAACGACCAGGTGATTGCCCCGCAGACAACCAGTGCTCCACTCGGCGACCCTGCGGTCCCCGCAGGTGTCGATCAGGCTCTGCCCCCCGAAGAAAGCGGCGGCCCGCTCGCTGATCCGACCTCGACGGCGAGCGAAGGCTCAGCATCGAAGCCATGGGGTGCACCCATCGTTGTTGCGCTGATCGGTCTCGTCCTTGCACTTCCTGCGCTCATTCGTCGCTGGCGTCGACGCCAGCAACCTGCCGACACCGCTGGTGCCGTCGCGGCGCTCTGGCGCCAGTCGGTTGCCGACGTTGGTGAAGTTGGCCTGCGCCCACGAGCATCGCTCACGCCTGCCGAACTCGCTGCTGCCGCGGCCGCTGCGTTCCCTGTGGTGGCACGGCCATTCACATCACTCGCCGCGGCGATGACCGAGGTGTCATACGCCCCCGATGCCGGCGGAAGTTTGGATGAGTACGGCGTACGCCGTCTGACCGAGTGCCGCCAGTGGAGTCGCCAGATCGAACGGGCAGTCAACGACTCGATCTCACCAGTCGCGAAGATCCGTCGATACTTCACACGGCTGGGCTGAGCAAGGTACAACTGCTTCGGCAACTACTTCGGCAACTGGTCCCCGGAGGGCTGATGTCAGGTGTCGTCGACGTCGTGGCGTTCAGGGCGGCGGACGTTACCGCTGAGCCATGCCGAGATAGGAAGCTGACCGAGCCGGTCGCGGCCGAGGACACGCAACTCAGATTCGAGCATCGTTGCCATCACAAGCACCAGAACAAATCCGGCGAACGCAACGACGAAGTTGACGGCGAGACCACCAATGGTGATTGCCAGCCCGATGACGAGACCGAGCCCGATGAGCGCGGAGCGACGCCGTGACAGGCGATACCCCTTTTGCGCAAACGTGGGGTCTTGTTCGAGTTCTTCTTCGATCTGGCGAAGAATGCGCTGTTCATTCTCGGAGAGCGGCACCGTTCCATTATCGCACGCAAAGCGGCGAAGCTCAACGCGGCCGCAAAATCGGCTGCGGAAATTTTTCAGAAGCGCCACGGTGATCGGCTGAAGCCCGGCTGGAGATTTGCTCGCAGCGGGCGTTTGCCACTACTGATCGGGCCCCCACTGCTGTCCCCCACGCTTCACGTTGCGAACCTTGCCCCCCTTGACGGCACTGGCCGGTCCAATCGCGTCAGCACCGAACCGATTTCGGATCACGTCCAACGCCGCGTCAGTCGCACCGTGTACCGGCGCTCCATCGGCTGCCTCATCGAGCGTGAGTTGATGAAACACGGGGCCGAGGTTCGACCCCGACACTCCCACGAGCCGGACGCCCGGCGACGGGTCAAGCGTGTCCATGATCGGCCCCAACAACGCCACGATCACCTCGGCGCTGTCGATCGCCTCGGAGCCGGTGGTCGATCTCGTGATTGTCGTAAACCCGTCGTCAAACCGAACCTTGAGCGTCAATGTTCGAGCGCCCACACCTCCCTTGCGCAGTCGGCTGGCAACGGCGTCGGCCAGGCGCACAAGATGTGTGCGCATTTCCGAAACGTCATGTGTGTTCGACGCAAACGTCTC
>Ga0105050_10001854_pt1 | contig 30999 bp, 25 predicted proteins | sample FRY01_FD_78088 | JGI IMG/M metagenome (GOLD analysis project Ga0105050, IMG submission 78088) | Freshwater microbial communities from Lake Fryxell liftoff mats and glacier meltwater in Antarctica - FRY-01 | ecosystem: Environmental > Aquatic > Freshwater > Ice > Glacier meltwater ...
TAGGGGCCGCGCCTTGTGCCGGCCCGAAGGTGGCGTCGTCGCTGTCGTAGGGGCCGCGCCTTGTGCCGGCCCGAGGGTGGCGGCGTCGCTGTCGTAGGGGCCGCGCCTTGTGTCAGCCCGAAGGTGGCGTCGTCGCTGTCCTAGGGGCCGCGCCTTGTGTCAGCCCGAAGGTGGCGCCGTCGCTGTCGTAGGGGCCGCGCCTTGTGCCGGCCCGAGGGTGGCGCCGTCGCTGTCGTAGGGGCCGCGCCTTGTGCCGGCCCGAAGGTGGCGTCGTCGCTGTCGTAGGGGCCGCGCCTTGTGCCGGCCCGAGGGTGGCGTCGTCGCTGTCGTAGGGGCCGCGCCTTGTGCCGGCCCGAAGGTGGCGTCGTCGCTGTCGTAGGGGCCGCGCCTTGTGCCGGCCCGAGGGTGGCGACCGTAATCGACTTAATATGATCGAAAAAAGCCTAGGGCGGGCACAATGCCCGCCCGTACAGGCCCTCACCGAGGACGGCGCGCCGGCGCCCTTCGCGAAGCCTCCGAACGGACAGCGAAGGCGATGCCCCTAAAGGGTTCAGCTGCAAGGAGAGCAAGTCTAAGGAGTGAGGGGTACTTCAGTCCCCCCCCGTCGTCGCCGAAGGTCGACGCCGCCGAACGAGCGTCTCGTCATGGAAGGCCGGTGAGAAAGGTGGGCTAAATGCGGTGGAGTTTGATGGTGTTTGTGCCGGAAGTCACCGGCCAGCCGACGACCAAGGCAAAGGCGTCGCCGACCTGACAGAGGCCCTCGCGCACGAGCAGGCCAGTGGCGGCCCGGATGCTCTCGGGGAGGTGGTCTGGTGGGACGTCGACGCGCGGGATGACGCCCCAGTGAAGGGCGAGCTGGTTGGCGACGTGGCGGTCGGCCGTCAGCGCGACGATCGGGGCCCGCGGGCGGTACTCGGACAGCAGATGTCCCGTCCGGCCATCGCGGGTAAAGACGACGATGGCCTTCAGCGGCAGCGCAAAGGACATGAGCGCCGCGGCTCGGGCGGCGGCGTCCGCGAATTCCCACTGTTCGGTCATGTCGACCATCTCGCGGGCGGACATGACGTGGGTCAGCCAGTCCTCTTCGACCTCGTGGATGATCTTGGCCATCATCTTGACGGCTAAGACCGGGTGGCGGCCGTTAGCCGTTTCACCTGAGAGCATCAGCGCGTCGCTGCCGTCGAGCACGGCGTTGGCGACGTCGTTCGCTTCGGCGCGGGTGGGTGTCGGGTTGCGGATCATCGAGTCGAGCATCTGGGTCGCGGTGATGACCAGCTTGCGGCGGTTGTTGACCTCGCGAATGATCCTCTTCTGCGCCAAGGGCACCTTCTCGGCCCCCATCTCGACGCCGAGGTCACCGCGCGCGACCATGGCGCCCTGGGCGACGTCTAGGATCTCGGCGAGGTTTGACAGAGCGTCAGGTTTCTCGATCTTGGCGATTACCGGCGTGCCGCGCGCGAGGACCTGCGCCTCTTCGATGTCTGCTGCCGTCCTTACAAAGGACAGGGCGATAAACTCGACGTTCAGGACATCGACCGCGAAGGCCAGGTCTCTCTTGTCTTTCTCGGTCAGTGCTGGGGTTGAAAGGCGCCGGCCCGGGACGTTGATGCCCTTGTTGTCTGACAGGGTCCCGCCGACCTCAACCTTGCAGTAAATATGGGGCTTTTCGATGCTATCCACGACGAGCTTGATCAGCCCATCATCGAGCAGGATCGCGTCACCGATCTCGACGTCGTCGGCCAGCTGCGTGTAGGTGACGCTGACGCCAGTGACGTCGCCGTCGCGTGGGATCACGCTGAGCGTGAACGTGGCGCCGTCGACGAGCTCGACCGGGCCACCGGGAAAGCGCCCCGTGCGCATCTTCGGCCCGCAGAGGTCGGCCAAAATGGCGACGGGGCGACCAGCTTTCTGTGAAGCGGTGCGGACCATGGCAGCCATCGCCGCGTGGCTCTCGTGGTCGCCATGCGAGAAGTTCAGTCGGGCGCAGTCCATCCCAGCCCCAACGAGGGCGTCGATGCCCGCCTGCGTATTGCTTGACGGTCCAAGGGTACAGACGATTTTGGTTCGGCGCATGGGGGGACCTTAGAGGGGGGGCGAAAATAATACAATGTAACGGTGTCAGCCCGGGTTCGGTACCGCTTTTTCCCGGAAGAGGGTCTCGAAATTGGCGGCCAAGGCGTCTCGCATCGCCTCCAGAGACATCCCCCGGAGCCCCGCCATGACCGCGACGGCCGCCGGCACGAATGCGGGCTCGTTGCGGACGTTGGCCTCGGCGGCCATATAGGGGCAGTCAGTCTCGGTCAGGAGGCTCTCGAGGGGCAGCCCTTGGACCATCCGCTGGAAGGACTCGGCCCGCGCGACCACCGGCGGAATCGAGAAGTGGTAGCCCGCCTCGGCGATGCGCTGGGCCAACTTCAGCTTCCCGCCGAAACAGTGGAAGTCCGCGCGCTTGACGCCCATCTCTTGGAGGATGTCGAAGGTGCGCTGCTCGGCCTTGCGGGTGTGCAGGATAAGGGGCAGGTCCACCGCGATGGCGACCTCCGCCAGGCGCCGTAGGACCCGCTCTTGCTCGTCCATGTGCTCGGTGACCCAGTACGCGTCGAGCCCGCACTCGCCGATCGCGATGATGTTCGCCGCCTGCGAAGCGATGAAGTCGATCTCGGCGTCGACATCAAAGGGCTCTGGCGGCTCGAAGGGGAGGGTCCAGGCCGCCCGATCAATGACGCTGGCGATGGCGTCCACGGGGTAGATCCCGAGGGCCGCCTTCACGTTGGGCTGGCGCGCCGCCAGCTCGAGGATGAGGCGGTTGCTCTTGGGCTCGAGGCCGTTGACGATGATCGTCGTGACGCCCGCCGCCGCCGCACGCTCCGCCGCGGCGTCCTCGTCGTTGACGAAGGCGTGGTGAATCAGGTGCGCGTGGACGTCGACGAACATAGAACTATCCGATTATAAAGGTGGATGTCGCCGCGAGTGCCATTCATCGGCGCCGGCCGCGGCCTCGTCTGGACCGCTTGTCGCGCGACGGGGTTGGCGCCGAGGTCTCGTCCCCATTCGCGAGCAGCTGCAAAAAGGTCCCGTCCATCCGCGCGTCGCGCTGGGCGGGCAGGATCGCGACGATCCCCCCCCGCGAAATGACCCGCTGGCCAGGCTGACCGGGGAGGCGCTCGTAGACGGCCCGAGGCCACGCGAGCGGCTCTTCTCGGCCGATGGCGGCGGACCACCGCAGGGGACGGAGGAGACTGACGGGGAAGCCGCCGCGCATCAAGAGGGGGCTCTCCTCTAAGAGCCACGTCTCGCCGCGTGTTGTGTCGTGCACGGACTCCAAGAAGACGGCGCCTTGGATCCGCGAGAAGGTCCCGTCAAGCTCGTGGGCGCTTGATCCGGTGATATGCCAAGCCGTCGCGTCTTGGGCGCGCGAGCGGACCGCGGAGATAAAGAGCCCCTCGTTGGTGCGCGCGACGATCGGTGCCTTGCGAGCTTGAATGGTGCCGATCGTGCGCAGGCCCCGTTTTCTCGGGATCTGACCGGCCGTGTCGAAGTGGAGCGACACAAGTTGCTTGGTATCGCAATCATCGTCACGGCAGCTCGCCGCGAGGCCCACGTAGCCGTCGGCGCTAGGCGCCACCGCGAGAGGCGCATACCCGTGCAGCTTGCCGACCGCTAGCCAGCCGTCAACCTGGCCGTCTTCGTGCATGAATGTACAAATGACACCGCGGACATTCTCGCTGGCGCACACGAAGAAGCGCTCTGGTCCGGTGTGGTCCGCCCGTACGGCGGTCGCGACGGGTGCGCTCTCGAGGGCGTTCGTGTCGGTCGCGAAGAAGGCCGCGGTCGGGTCACCTTCGACGAATATATCAGCCTTTTCAATGTGTTCTGCCGAGATCGGCGCTAGCCGGCGGATGAGCAGCGTCCCGGCGTCCACCCAGACCACGATCCCCGGCTGGGCCCGGTCGTCTGTCGTGAGCAGGAGCGGCGGCAGCGCGTCCGCCGAGCCCTCGACTCGTGAGGCGGTCAGGACGAGCGCGTCGCCGGTGGCGGGGCGGTCCCAGCGGTCGAGACGCCAGCCCTTGGCGAGCCCGGTCGACGTGTAGAGGGTGCCATCGACATCAGTGAAGTCTATGAGCTCTGGCCCCTCTATGGGGGTCGTCCAGAGGCTGACGTCGTGCGCCATCGCGGGCACGGCCGCTGGGGGCGTGACAGCCTGCGGGATAGGCTGGTCGTCGTCGTCTGGGTCCGCGAAGGGGGTCTGGAGGTCTGGGCGCCGCTCGGACGACCCGGCGGACTCGATCCCTTCGGTGTCATCGGTCGGCAGCGCGGAATCACACGCGCTCGTCGCGGCGCCCAAGGCGACAGCCAAAGAGAGCGCGAGACGGAGAAGTCGTTGATGGTTCGTAGCGGTCACAACCTCGTTAAACCATCGCCCTTGGGTCCTGTCCAAGAACCCACCCGATCGCGCGGCGCTGGTCACGCCACGGAGAGGGCTATGCCGCCGCGCGGCCGACAAAGGTCCCTGTCAAATTGCCGATCTAGGGTCAATCTCGCCGCCACCGGCCTCTCGCGGCCTTGCTCGCGACAAGATGGCGGCCCCCTCTTTTCGGATCTGGGGCCCCCTCGCGCGCATATCAGAGCCCGAGGTTGCCGATGCGGGTAGTCAGCCGATCAAAGCCACCGCCGGCCCACGCCTTCTTCTGTTCGCCGCCGACATAGAGGAGGTTCCACGGGAGATCGTGGACGTCCTTGAGCCACGCGCCGTGCTCGCGTTTGAAATCGGTCAGGCCCTTCTGATCGAGCAGCAGCTTTCCGAACTTGAAGCCCGTGGCGGCAGCCTCTTCGCCGAGCTGGCCCTTGAGCTCGTCCGTCCAAGTATTACACGCGGCGCAGTCGCTCTTGCCAAGCATCAGGAACACCTTGTCCTGACTCATGAAATCGCGCCAGGTCTCAGCATCTAGCATTTGCAGTTCAACGCTCATTTCCTTGCTCCTTTTGGTGTGAATTCAAACAAAGAACCCCGCCGGACGGCAGGGTTCTTTGCGAGTTTGCGCGTCCGCTCGTCGCGGGGCCACGGTCCATCTATTTTATTAGGCGACGAAGTCGTCGCCCTTGCTCCAGTCGGCGCCGCACAGACCGCCGGCCTTGAGGGCCTGAAGGGTGCGTAGGGTCTCTTTGGGGCTGCGGCCGGCGTTGGTGTCGTTGACGCTGTAAGAGCGAACGATGCCCTTGTCGTCGATGATCACGGTCGCGCGGTAAGCGATGCCAGCCTTTTTCAGCAGGACCTTGAAGGCCTTGGAGACCTTGTGGTTGGTGTCGGCGATGACCGGGTGAGTGATGGGGGCCTTGAAGGTCTTGCCGTCCTCGAACCAGTTCTTGTGGCTGAAGAACGAGTCGGTCGACGCGCCAATGACGGCGGCGCCTTCATCGGCGAACTCGCCAGCGAGCTCTTCGAATTCGCGGATCTCAGTCGGGCAGATGAACGTGAAGTCGAGCGGGTACCAGTAGATGACGTGCCACTTGCCAGCGTAGTCTTTGCTGCTGATGGTGGCTTCTTCGCCCTTGAGGTATGCGGGGGCGGTCCATTCTGGGGCTTTCTTTCCGACGAGGCTCATGGTGTCTCCAAGTTGCTGCGGCGCACTTGGCGCCGTGGGTGCGTGTCGCGCCTTTGTGGCACCACACAGATTTAGGTCGCGCGCTCTGGCTGAGGGCCTAGGCAGCGACGGTGAAAGCATTTAGGCACGCCACGGCTGGGCGTCAAGGGGCGCCCTGACGCTGAAATGAACCCCAGGGCCTAGCCATCGAGTTGCAGGAAGACGGCCTTTAGATAGCGCAGCTCGGCGCAGGCGAGGGGAGCGGGGTGGTCCGCTGGCTGGCCCGCGATCCGGAGGGTCTGCCCCACACGGCGCGCCGCGCTGAGGCCCTCCTCGATGGCCTCCATAAAGGACCCGAGGTCGACGTGGGCTGAGCAGCTGGCGGCGAGCAGGACACCACCGGGCGCGGTCACGCGGGCGCCGGCCTCGATGAGGCGCCTGTAGGCGGCGAGTGCGGTCGGGACGGACTTCTTGTTCGGGGCGAAGGCGGGCGGGTCCAAGACGACGATGTCCCAGCGCTCATTTTTGTCTTTCGCCTTGGCGAGAAACTCAAAGGCGTCGATCGCGATGCCTCGGTGCGATGCCGGAGGCAGATCATTGTCGAGCCATGCGCGGTCGGCCTCGGCGATGGCGGCTGGCGCGATGTCGACGGTGACGACGGCGGTGGCGCCCCCGATGCCGGCGGCGACGGAGAAGCCCCCCGTGTAGCCGAATGTATTGAGGACCGACCTTTTTCGTGCGAGTAGCCGGACAAAGTCACGCGGTTCACGCTGATCGAGGAAGAAGCCCGTCTTCTGACCAGCGGCGACATCGGCGCGCCAGCGGACGCCGTGCTCGGTAAAGCGGACCCCGCCATCGGGGAGGGCGCCGGTGATCGTGTAGCCCTCGGCGCCGCCTCGGCTGCGCTCGCGCGCGTAAACGGTCGAGACCCCGACACGCTTGCAGATCCAAGCACCGAGGGCGTCGACCTCCCAAAAAGCCAGCGCGATGGGTCCGTCGGTCTTGATGACGATGACGTCGCCGTAGCGGTCCATGACGAGGCCGGGCAGGCCATCGCCCTCGCCGTTGACCAGCCGGTAGCCGGTCGTGTCGCTGCCACCAAAGAGGCGCTCGCGGAGATCGATCGCGCGCTCAAGGCGGCCGATGACCCAGGCGTCATCGATGGCCTCGCGGGGCTCGGTCGATAAGATCCGCGCCGTCAGCGGGCCTTCGGGGTCAATGTAGGCGTGGGCGACCGGGCGTTGGTCTTTGCCCATGATGAGCGCGAGCTGTCCGGGGGCGCAGCTGGGGAAGTCGCGGAAGGCGTCCTTAAAGAGCCACGGGTGGCCGCGTTTGACCGTGCGCCGGAGGTCCCGCGCCATCATGAGGCGCACGGGGTCGCCATAGACTCGAAAGAGGGTGTTCATGGGGTCCCCGGGGCTGGCGATTGGGTCTTTGCGGGCAGGGCGAAGGTGCGATGGTCCGCGAGGGCGCAGGCGTTGTCGACGACGTCGATTCCCGCATCGAGGACGCGCTCGATGAAGGCGTCGTCGTGGATCCCGAGCTGCAGCCAGACGGCGCGGGGCAAAGGCCGCATCGCGAGGAGGTCGTCGAGGTGGCCTTCTAGTGCGCTGCTGGGACGAAAGACGTCCACAAAATCGACCGGTTCTGCGAGACCCGCGAGGTCCGCCGTGATGGCCTGACCCCAGAGCGCCTCCCCGACGCGCGTCGCGTTGACGGGCAGCACTCGGTAACCCATACGGCTAAGATAATCAGGTACATAGAAGGCGGGGCGGGTGGCCTCTGGGTGCGCGCCCAGCACGGCGACGGTCTTCGCTTCGGTCAGGAGGCGCCGGCGCCCCTCGTAGTCGATCATCGTTCCGCGCACGGGGACCTCCAGTTTTGGTGGGGTGAGCTGCGCCAAGGCCGCGGTCGTGTCGAAGCCGGCGGCGGCGAGGGGACCTATGAGGTCATCCGGCAGGGGCGCTCGGTAAAAGACGGGGCGGTCATCGTCGGGGTGCAAGAAACCCAGATCGAGGGCGTGCAGGGCCAGACGGTTGAGGCCGAAGTTGTCGCGAAAGAACCGATTATGTTCGCCTTTGCCGTACTTGACGTCGCCGATGATGTGCAGCGAGAGGTGCTTGAGGTGGCGCCGGATCTGGTGAGAGCGGCCCGTCTCCGGGACCGAGCTGACGAAGCTGTAGCGCCCACTGGTCAGTAGGTGCTGAAACTCGGTCACGGCCCGCTGGGGGTCCGGGTCGCCTTTGCGCGAGAGGTCCGCGAGGGGATGGTCGACCCGCTTGCGGTCAAAGCGCGCGGGGCCGCGGACGATCGCGACGTAGCGCTTGAAGACGGCTTGGGCACAGAGCTGGTCCGACAGGTGCCGCGCGGCCTCCTTGTCGAGGGCGAAGACGAGGACGCCCGAGGTCGGCTGGTCGAGGCGATGGACGGGGAAGAGGTGTTGTCCGATGGCGTCGCGGACGAGATCGAGGACGCAGTGCGGCGCGACGGCCCAGCCCTTGTGCACGGCGAGCCCGGCGGGTTTATCGACCACGACGATGCGGGCGTCGCGGTGGAGGATCGTGGGCGCGGTCGGTCGGTCGGTGTCTGGCGCGGCGGTCATGCCGGGTTTCTAGCGGTTCCGGCGCTCGACGTCCCGCACGAAATGAAAGCTGTGCACCAAGGGTCAGGCCCTCTCACTTTTTACTTTTGGGGTAAGAAAGTGAAAAGTGAGAGGGCCTGACCCTTGGTGGGTGCGGCGATGATGGGGTCGATGCGTCCGACGGGCCTTTCTGGTAGCGTCGGCCCATGGATCTTCTCTCGACCGCCTTGTCTCACCAGCCAACGCTCTTCTACGTTGGACTCGCGATCACCGCCGTCGCGCTCGCGGTCGTGCTAGTCGCCGAGGTCGTGGCCAGGCCGTCCCTGAACGCGATCTTTAAGCCCATCGCCTCCTTTGGCTTTCTCCTCGCCGGGTTCGCACATCCGGGCGCTTTTGCCTCGGGGTATGGCGTGATGGTCATCATCGCGCTGGTCCTTGGCGCCGCCGGCGATGTGCTCCTCATCCCAAAGTCCAACGGGCCCATCTTTAGGGCGGGCATCCTGTCCTTCTTGCTCGCCCACGTGGCCTATCTCGTCGCCTTCTTCTTCCGCGGCATCGACGCCGTGAGCGCCGCGGTGGCCCTCGCTGTCTTGGTCGCGCCGGCCTACCTCGTGTGGCGCTATCTCGCCGGTCGGGTCGACGCGTCCTTACGCGGCGCGGTCGTGAGCTACATCACCGTCATCACACTGATGGTCGCCCTCTCTATCGGCGTCGCTCGCTTCACGGAGCCGGCCGCGCCGATGGTCGCCGTCGCGGCGATCGTCTTCTACCTCTCGGACCTGACGGTGGCGCGACAACGGTTTGTAGTCAAACGATTTTGGCACCGAGGCCTTGGGCTGCCCCTCTACTTTGGCGCCCAGTTCCTCTTCATCACGACCCTCTGAGAGGGTCAGATCGTCGAGACCTCAGAGGGGATTCGCTGGGATCCATAAGATCCCGAGCCACACGATGTCCGATCGCTGCGGCTGCACAGTGATGGCGCGCAGCTCGGCCGCCTCGAGCTTGTCGAGGGCCGAGAACTCCACGTCGGCGATGTCGCGTTGGGCCAAGCCGACGAACTTCTCGCGCGTCGCTTGGAGCTCCTTGTATTTCTCGATGCGCATCTGGGTCCGGATAGTGGCCTTCTTGAGGGCCTCCGCGTCGCCTGTGGCCCGGAAATGCGCGAGTTCACGCCGATCCATCTCGAGCAGCTCTTTCATCTCGGCGACCTTGCGGTCCATGATTGATGCTTGGAGGTCCTTGCTTCTCTCCAGCTTGTCGAGGCCCATGTCGCGTGCCTGGCCGATCATCGGCCCGAGGCGCATGCGGAAAGCCTCAAGGCCCTCGCCGGGTTGGCCCCAGAAGTTCAGCGGTGGACAGACCGGCAGCACGATGTTCTGGCGGGCCGTGACCGACTTTTCGAAGAGCTCGCGCGCTTGGGCGACCTGCGCGCCGTCGCGGACCCAGGCGGGCGGAGCCGTCGGTGAGAAGCTCTGGGGCTCGTTGCTGTCGGCGATGATGGGCGTCATCACCTCGCGCCACGGGGTCGAGAGGGCCCGGTCGCCTAGGGGAAAGGCGATGCGTTGAAGTGAGATGGTCGTGGGCTCGACCGAGCCTTGGAGTTCAAAGCGAACGGTGGCCTCGCCAAAGAGGGCCGGTAGCCACGTCTCGTAGGTCTCGGTCCGCTGGCCTGACAGGCCGAGGGCCGCAATGACGGCCGGGTTCGAGCGGGCAGCGCGGCTAAGATAGCGGGCGGGCAGCTGGATAAGGGTCGGCGCGGCTTTGGGCGGCGCGGCGACGACCTCGGCCTGCCAGCCCGCCGATGTAGGCGCTGTCGTGGTCGGTGTCGCCCCGTCAGCCGAGTCTTTGCGGGCCCAGGGGTTGAAGGGCGCGCCCGGGGACTCGGGGACCCGCGGTCCCGCCTCGACAGTAGACCCGGTCGGCTGGGTTGGGTCGCTTGGAGGTGTCTTGGGTGCGACCGGCGCCGGGGCACTGGTCTGTGCCGCGGCGTTCAGGCCCGCGACCTCAGGGGAGTTGTAGAATTTCAGGTCCTTGAGGCGCGCGACCTCGCCGCGTGTCATCGGCCCGCGCAGAAAGCTCATCGCGAAGCGGCTCTTAAAGACCGTGGGGCCTGGCTCATGGGCGCTCTGCAGAACGAATTGGCGTCCCTCGAGGCTCGTGACGAGGCGCGAGATCTCCGAGCGGGTCGGCGCGCCCTCGCCGGTCTGGGCGCTCATCAGGCCGTCGAGGACGCGCTCGCGGTCTTGCTCGGCTTGGAGCTTGCCGATGAGCCAGGTCCCAGCGTTTGTCAGGGCCTTGTAGTCCACGTCGACGGGGTTCTGGGTCGCGAGGACGACGCCGACCCCAAAGGCGCGAGCCTGCTTTAGAAGGGTCATGATCGGCCGCTTGGACGGCGGGTTTGACGGGTGTGGAGGCAGGTAGCCGAAGACCTCGTCCATGTAGACGAGGGCACGCAGGGCGCCGGTGCCGGGCTGTTGCCGCATCCAGGCGATGACCCGCTCAAGGAGCAGCGTCACAAAGCTCATGCGCTCGCTGTCGTCGAGGTGCGCGAGATAGAAGATGGAGGTCCGCTGTTTGCCGTCCTCTTTCGTGAGCATCATCTCGAGATCGAGGGGCGGCCCTTCAAGCCACGCCTTAAACGCCGGCGAGGCGATGAGCCCGTTGAGCTGCATCGCGAACTCGCGGCGGCGGCGCGGCGGAAAGAAGTCGTCGAGATCGAAGACGCCGAGCTTGGCGAAGGGCGGCGTATCGACGCGCTGCACGAGGGTCGGCAGATCGAGAGACTCGCCGCGGGCCCAGGCCTGCGAGATGAGGTTCGAGAGCAGAATAAACTCGCGGGATTGAAGCGGATCCACGGGGATGCGGACGAGGGACAGCACGGCGCCGACGACGCCGCTGACGAGCTCCTGGCGGTCCTCTTCGTTTAAGGTTTCAAAACCCCTCGGGGCGGCGAGCTCGCGAAGGAGGGACACGGGCACGCCCGACGTCGACCCAGGCGTATAGACGGTCAGGTGGGCTCTTTGCCGCATCGCCGCGATGTCGTCTGGACCGAGGCCCGAGCCGGAGAGGCCGTTTCGCCAGGTGTCAGCGAACTGCTGTCCAAGCTCGGCCGCGTTGGCGCCCTCGAGGCGTGCGGGGTCCAGCCAATGCGCAAAACCCTCAGGCGCGAGATCCGGCCACGCGAGGGCGAGGTTCGTGAGGTCTCCCTTGGGATCGATCGCGATGATGGGGATCCCTTGTCGCTGGGCCTCCTCGAGCATCCCGATCGCGAGGCCCGTCTTGCCCGAGCCTGTCATCCCAAAGATGAGTCCGTGGGTCGTCAGGTGCTTGGAGGGGTATTGGACTTGCTCGTCGGAGTCAGTCTTTTTGCCAAGATAGAGATCCATACGAACTCCTCACTTTAGAATGTTTTCGAATTCTTAGGTGCTCGCCCGCGGCGGGCATGGGGGAGACACCGTCGCAGTGACCGGCAAATAACGTTGCAGCACAAAGTAGCTAGGCATCGGGATGAGCCGGCCACCGAGGTTCAAATAGAGGCGACCCAGCAAGAGATCATCGCCTCCGACGGCGACGAGATAGTCGACGATGCGGCTGCTGGGATCGAGGCGCCGGTTGCCGCCGAGGGCGTAGTCGATCGTCATCGCCTGAGGGTGGCGCTCGCTCGGGGCGGTCGGGCGGGTGCGGTAGTGGCCGTAGGTCACCGGCTTTCCCTTGAATTCCACAGGTCGCCACGCGTCATCGAGGGCGTTCTGCTGCATGCGGACGTTCCACCCGCGGAGCCCAGCGCCGTCTTTGACGAAGGCCTTGCCGAACTTTCCGAGCAAAGAGAACGCGGGCGCCGGCATCTTCAGCGCGAGCCCGCGATAGAGGTAACCCGCGACGTTGTCGGGGTTGGGTCCTGAGTTGCGGGCGAGGAGGGCGTCGAGAGCCTCGACGGAAAAAGATTGTAGCTCCAAGAACGTTGGGCGCATCGCGTCCTCCTCACCAGTTGCAACTCATAGGACTAAGATGACCTTACTCGCGCTCCTCGATGGAGACCGAGTTCATCTTGACGGGCTCGACCGGGCGATCGCCGCGGTCGGTCGCGGTCTGCTCGATGCGCTTGACGATGTCCTCGCCGTGGATGATCTGTCCAAAGACGGGGTGTTTGGACGGGCCAGGCGAGAAGTAGTCGAGGCGACCATTGTCGACGGTGTTGATGAAGAACTGGCTTGAACCGGAGTTCGGGCCGGAGTTCGCCATCGACAGGGTGCCCGGCTTATTCGACAGGCGCACATCCGAGAGGTGCTCGTCTTTGATCGCGCCGTGGGGCGAGTCGCCCATACCCGCGCGGTTGCTGGTCGGGTCCTTCGAAAAGGGGCAGCCGAACTGGATCATGAAGCGGTTGATGACGCGGTGGAAGTGAAGGCCGTCGTAGAAGCCTTCCTTCGCGAGGCGCACGAAGTTGCCGCCGGTGATGGGCATTTTGTCGACGAAGATCTCTGCTGAGAAGCCGCCGAGCGAGGTGTCGAAGTGGGCGATGGGGTTAGCCAAGGTGTCCTCCTGGGTCCGATAGGTGTCATGTTGCGGGCCCGCTCGGGACGCTTCGCGACCGGGGGACCGTGCCACAGTGAGTACCGTCGCGTGGGCTTCTGGTCAATGGGGGGCATCGGGGGGGCGCCAGATGCGGACCTATTGTCCGCCGCCTCGGAAGGGCTCGCCGTCGACGCGGCCGTCCCACACGAGGGGAGGTCCTTGCCAAGGACGGCGCTCGGGGGTCTCTAGGACGAGGGTCGCGAGCGCGTCGACGAAGCGGTCGCGGGGCCAGGTGACCGCGCCGAAGCGCGCGAGGTGCGCGGTCTCTTGCTGACAGTCGATGAGCTTGTACCCGCCGACCGCGAGGGCGTGGGCGAGCGTCGCGAAGGCGACCTTAGAGGCGTCAGGCGCCTTGGCGAACATCGACTCGCCGTAAAAGACCCGGCCTAACTCAAGGCCGTAGAGCCCGCCGACGAGCTCGCCGTCTTGCCAGGCCTCGACGCTGTGGGCGACGCTGAGGTCTCTAAGCTCGAGGAGGCCACGTTTGTAGCCACGCGAGATCCAAGAGCCGTTCTGTCCCGGGCGCTTGGCCGCCTTGCACGCGTCAATCACGGCCTCCAGCGAGGTGTCGAAGCGGATCTCATAGTCGCCGCGCCGGATAATCTTCGCGAGGCTCTTCGGGACGTGGAGCGTGGTCGGCTCGAGCACCATCCGGGGGTCGGGCGAGTACCAGACTGGGCTGCCGGCGTGGGTCATCCAGGGGAAGATCCCGGACGCGTAAGCGCTGATCATCCGCATCGGGCGATAGTCCCCGCCGATCGCGAGGAGCCCATCGGGCTCAGCGAGAGCCGGCGCGGGAAAACGGATGTCCTCCATGTCGAGCGAGAAAAAGGGCATCTGAGCCGGTCTTATTGAAAAGTGATGGTACGCGGTCGTTGCAGTTCAACAGGGTGGCGCGAGCGCGGTGACCTCGCCCCAGAGATCGATGGGGAAGACTACGCAGAGTTTAGGCGCGTCGGCGAGGCGTTCGGAGTGCGCCCTGATGAGCACGTCAAAATAACCCGCGAGGAGACCCCGCGGCAACTGAGGGATGCGGCGATGAATGAGGACGACGTCGTCGCACGGTAGCCACGAGAGATCGCGGAGCCGGTCGGTCAACATGTCCCAGGACGTCGCGGCGCCCCCAGGAAATTGCAGCTCTTGCGCGAGGGCGCTGATCAACCCGTCTCTGTGTCTCGGCTTGGTCGGCGCCGTCGCGACGTGAAGGCGCCGGGAGGGGTCGGGCCACCAAGTGGTGGCATGGGGCGTGAACCAAAATGGTGCCCCGCGTGGGGCTGTTGGTGTGCGCGTCATCGTCCAAGGGGCCTTCATGGTTAGCGTCGGCGCGTATAGCAGGCTCTGGGAAAAGACCGAGAGACGGGGCCAACTTCGTTGCCGCGTCGAGGGCAAGAGGACGCTCAGTTTTTCAGCGGGGCGTGGCGTTTGTCGTGCCCAAGAGTCCGGAAGGTCAGATCGAGGAGGATCTCCCCGACCGCGTCCGTCAGCACGTCTAAGCGCGCGCTCACAGTCAGCTCTTCAAGGAGTCGCCGCCGCAGATTCCGGTCATCCACGAACATCGAAGAGACGACATCGGTCAGCGATGCCGGCGTCGTAACCGCCGCCAAGAGGGGGCTCAGCTGCGGCCACAGGGCAGGCAGGAGGTTGGCCAACTGCATGACGGCGCTCCGCAGATCGCTGCCGTGGAGGCGATCCGCCGGCTTCTCCCGGTCTCTCAAGCGGCGCACCTGGACGAGGCGATAGGGCTCGTCCGACGGGAGCTCCGCGATGATCTCGGCGCGGCAGACGCCCCTGAGGGCGATGTCCCAGCGCCCATCCGGCAAGCGCCTCTCGGCCGCCACCGCGCCGATGGTCACGACAGGGCGGACCCTTGGGATCTCATCCTCGCCGCCTTGGTCCGCGCTGGCGTCGGCCTCGGCGTCGGCATCGACGGCCAAATTCCCGAGGACCATCAAACGGTTACCCTCGACACAAGCCTGCGCGAGGGCGCGGTAGCGGGCCTCGAAGAAGTGAAGGGGGATGATGGTGCCGGGGAAGAGCACAGCGTCGGACAGGGGAAAGAGGGGAAGGCGCGCCAGGAGGGCGTCGTCGAGATTCGTCGGTGTCGGTGGGGTCTCGTTCATGGCGCCCCCATGATAACCACACGACTGGTGGCGTCGAGCGTCCTTCGGGATTTTCTCTCTTGGGGCCGCTGGCCGGCCAGCGCCTGAGGCGCCAAACGACTGGTGTCGTCAAGCGCCCGGAGGGAGTCCTCGACCGCGTCTGGCACGCGTCGAACACTTAGATATCGAGGTCAAAGGCCCGCGCGATCAGCTCTCGCGTGAACTGCGGTCGCAGGTACCATCCACGTGGGGGCATCGGCACGAGCCACCCCTCGGCGCCGATCCCGAGGCTCCGCTCGCTCGCGTTCATCGCCTTCGGGCGAAGCTGGAGGACCTCGCCGTCGTGCCCCGTGATCTGCTCTAGCTCGCCTGCGCGGATCCGCCCCGTGAGCGCCCGCCAGTCCGCCTCGAGGCGGGCCGCCTCGGCGCCCTCGGGACGCCAGAGGAAAGGCGTCCCGAACCGCCGCGCGATTAGGGGGATGGCGGCCTCGCCCTGGACCGGAAAGAACAGCACACACGACAGCTTATGCCACAGCGCGGTGTCTTTGAATTCAAACGAATCTGTCCCGTCGATCGTTGCTTTACATACGAAAGTGCTCTGCGTCGGGACGCCCGTATCGCGGATCGGCAGGGTCTTAAGCTCGATGCCAAGCCCCGTGAAGTCAGGCCGCGACTCCGAGCCCGCGTCTGCCCCGAGGACGACCTCGAGGAGCTGCCCGATGAAGCCTTTGTGCTGGCCGAGCCTCGTCGGCACGCGATAGCCGTGGGCCTTGGCCAACTCGCCGACGCTACGGCCGGCCGCTGCGTGGGCGCGTCGGACCAACGCGTCGAGGTCGAGGGGCGGGCTCGGCGGCGATTGCGGGCCCGCCGGTGGGGCGCCGGCGCCTTCAGTTCCCAAGGACTCTGATCTCCACGAGGCCGGGCACGCGGTCGAGGACCTTGTCGCCGATCTGACCGGAGAACCAGCCGGCCGCGAAGCGCCAACGCACGGCCGATGGGCCGAGACCCGTGGCCAGCTCGCGGACGGCGCGCGGCTCGAAGGTCAGCGGTTGGCCATCGTCGCTGAGCTCGGTCGGTGGGTGGATTGTGCGGGGCGTCTCTTCGCCGGGGCCGCCCTGCCAGCCATCAAAGCGAGCGCGGCCGATCGCTTGGGGTAGGGTCTCTCGCCAGACCGCGCTCTCGGTGGGACCGCCGACGCCGTCGAGGTCGGACAATACAATGTGAAAGCCGGGGCTTGAGATGGTGGCCGTCGCCCACGCGAAGGGCCGCGGGAAAAAGCCGTTGGCGTACTCGAGCCAGCCGATCCCTTTGATGTCCTTCTTTTCACTGCGAAGGCGCACATGCCCCGAGGCCTCCAAGCCCACAAACCGCTGGGCGTAGATCCCGTCGATGGGACCGGCCTCACCGATCATGACGAGGGGAGTCGGGGCGCGCTCGGGGTTTAGCGCGATCTCCATCGCGGCGCCGGGCAGGAAGGCCTCAAGGCGCCAGGGTTCGGCCGCAGCAGCCCGATGGAGGCGAAGGCGCGCGTGAGGCAGGCGGGCATATGCGTCGCAGCCGGTGCCGGCGATAGGTCCCACCTGGACGTTCGCCAGCGGCAGGCCCGGGATGTGGCAGTTCAGCGCCTCGCGACCGTCGTCGAGGTTCGCGCGCCAGACGAAGGCGCCGCCCCCGAGGCCGTCATCGCTGATGCGCGCGACGGTGAGGTGCGGGCCATCGGTGAAGGCCGCCTGAAACCAGCGACGCCGGCCAAGGGCGCGCCGGACCTGGCCGTGCCAGAAGCCGCTCGGATAGCCCCAGCGGACCTCGTCGAGGGCGCCGACATAGACGCCGACGATGGGTCTACCGTCACCGTCCACGGGGCTCTGGGGCACGACTGGGAGCTGCTTGGGGGCGATTGGGTCGGTCATGGCTGGCCTCGGTTTGGGTTTGATTGTGCGCAGTCCACAACACCCAGACCGTGAGATCAAGCAAAGGCGGTGACTTCTCTCGGGGCGGTGCCTCGCGACGACAAGGTCCCATGAGCCCTGAGGCGTCCTCGGCCTCTAGGGGCTGACGCCAGCGCGGCTGACCGTGAGGGTCGCTTGGTACCTCTGCTGGCTGCGCGTGTCGGGGTCTAGCTCAATGGTGGGCCCCGGAAGAGTCGTCACAGCCAAGATGATCGCGCCGCCGCCGAGGGCGATCTCGGCCTCCCCAAGGTCGGTCAACACGAAGGCACCATCGTCGCCATCTGCGGGGCCTGGTAAGGACTGTACGACCCATTGGACTGTCTGGGCCCCAGTGATTCGGATAGCCACGCGGTCACCGACGTTCCCGCTCACGGCCACGTAGGTTGTGCCCAAGAGCATGTTCGCAATCACGAGACTTCTTGGTATACCACTGACCGCGAAGGCGCTGGCGATCGCGACCTCCGCACTGGCCGGATGGGCTCCTCCCTCGGGCAAATGTCGTCCATCGTCCCGACGCCCCGTGTAGTAGCGCCAGCGCGCGAACTCGAGCACGGTGTCGAGGTAGCTGCGGCCTTTGGTGCTCAACACGGCGTCGAGTGAGTCGAGGAGATCGGGCTCGTTGTCGTCGGGATTGTTTCGCATTCCGAGCCAGATTTTCCCTATAAAAGCAGGATCATCGGCGAAGAATCGTGCTTCGAGGTACTGCAAGTAGATGCAGGCGCCATACATATAGAGGGTGTCGTAGTTGTCGTCGTAGTCGAGGCTTAGCTCGGGCGATGCCTGGAAATCAGCAAGTAAATCGAGGTAGTTGTTGTCGTCTTCGTACACGACGTCCTCGACGTACATCGCCGTCATCTCGTATGCGATCGGGCTGTCGTACCAGCTGTCGGCCGCCTGCAGCACATGGTTGAGCTCGTGCGTGACCGTCGAGGCCAAGTACTGGCCACCGAGGTCGCCGAACGCGTCGAGGACCACGTACGGCGCGACGTCGTCCCACCAGGTCGACGACTCGGCGCGCACGGCGTCGGTGAAGGTCTCCGGTGCGTTGCGCCACAAAAAGATGTCGAGGGCGTCGTCAGGACCGCAGCGGCCGCGATCGCTAGGCGCCATGCGAAAACCGAGGTTGTCGATCTGCCACGGCAGCGTGAAGTTTGCGTAGGTGAGGGTCTCCAGCGCGACGGGCTCTTCGGTGATGTTGCGGTAGTGGACCCGCACGCGCGGCGACCCGCCGGCGACCGAATAGGGCCAATAGGAACGGTCGCGGCATGGCTCGGTGTCGTTCGGGATGCGCCCCGTCGACGGTGGGGCCGAGGTGTCGGTCACGCGCTCGGCGTCGTCGGTGGTCGCGTCGACTGTCACAGCGTCGGTCGGGGTCAGACCGTCGGATTGCGCGTCCGTCAGCAGGTCTTCGGGCTCGGCGGTGTCGCGCGGAGAGGCGACATCCGGCGGGGCCTCAGCGTCCTGAGTCATGCCATCATCCAGCGTCGCGACGTCCGCCCCGACGTCGGTCGTCGCCGTCGTGTCGTCCGCGCAGGCGGCCACGCTAAACGCGAAGTAGGCGCTGAGCATGACCGCACCCATGTGCATCTGAAGGAGCGGCGCGACTCTCAGGGGGCCCCCGAGTCGTCCACGCGCACAACCCGCAGCGTATACGAGCCGCTGTCGTTGAGGATATTTTCAGTACCATCAATCACGATGTAGGTGCTCGCGCCGGCCGCGAGGTCGAGCCAGATCAGCTCGGAGCCTTGGGAATCGGACGCGCCTAAGCAGCTAGACGCGCGCGCATCACAGTCGCTGTAGGCGAAGACAGCGGCGTCCCAGCCGTCCGGCACGACCTCGACGCCGTAGCGGCCGGCCTCGGTGGCGTTGATGCGCCAGACCTCATCATTTGAACCCATACCTTTTGCGACCCAGCCCGTGCACGCGTTCTCATCGTGGATATAGGCGTTCGTGGCGACAGAGGTGTCCCCCGTGCCCGTGAACGGGAACGCGGCGACGACCCGCGCGGACTCGCAGGTGTTGCCCGCCATCGCCTTGGGATCGACGCACTGGAAGGTCGGGTCGCAGACATCGGCTGGTACCGCGCAGGTCCCGCAGATCCCCCCGCAGCTGTCGTCACCGCACATCCGGCCCTCGCACTGGGGCGCGCAGTAGGCCTTCACGCCGACCGTCACCTCGCCGCTGCGGGCCGCGCCGCCGTCCCCATCGACCCCATCGACGACGAAGTAGAACAAGGCGTCGGCCTGCAGGTCGACGATGAGCTCGCGACCGGCCTCTTGGCATGTGCCCGCGCATGTGCTCGCGCCGTAGAGGCGCACGGGAAAAGCCGCGTCGGCGGTAAAGTGGTAGGTGCCGGTGGTCGGTGCTTTGAATACATAGGAAATGTCGGGTGACGCGATCGTCGCGGGCTCGCCGTCGCAGCCATCTTCGCGCGCCGGCAAGAACGGTGCCGTCGAGATCTTCTCTCTCCAAGGCAGGGCGCCCACGCCACGGAGGGCCTGGCAGCCGAGCCCCGGGCGGTCCACGCACCGATTCTGGTTGCAGGTCTGGCGCTCGTTGCAGTTGCCAAAGTTGCCATTGCAACCATCCGAGCCGCACTCGCCGGCGGTGACGGTCGCGACGCAGCGATCGACCTTGAGCTTATAGTTGCCAGTAAAATTTGAATAATTCGTCCAGCCATCGACGATCACGAACGCGGACTCGGCCGCCGTGAAGTTGCGCCAGATGATCTCATTGCGCGCGCGGTCATCGGCCGCGATGCAGCTACCCTCGATGTCGTCGCAGGCGCCTACTAGGTATAGGCTGGCATCAAAGACGAGAGGCGGCGTGCCCGTGTCGAGGGAGAACTTGTAGAGGCCGTCCTCGGGAGCGGTGAAGGCGTAGGCCACGTCGTTGGCGCCGAAGCCCGTCGTCTTGTTGCTGCCAGGGCACCAGCCCTCGCCGTACCCATATTGGTTGTAGAAGGTCCGGGTGTTCTGAGAGTCCTCAAAGGGCAGGGTCACGATGGGAAAGGCGTTCCCGCACATGTCGCCGGGCTTCACGACGCACTCGCGCTCTTCCGCGCATTGCCCGGGCAGGTAGCAGAAAGGCTCGGAGACGACGCAGGTGCCGCTGTCGGGGCAGGTCCCGCAGCTGCCACCGCAGCCATCGTCGCCGCAAGGATAGACGCCGCACTGGGGCACGCAGGCCTCGATGCTGATCGTGAAGTCTCCCGCGCTGTTGCCCGTATTGCTGACACCGTCGACGACGATATACATCGTATCATCCGCCGGAAGGTCGAGCCTGAGGATGGTCGGGTCATAGACGCCTCGCGCCGCGAAGTGGCACTGGTCGCCGGCATCCTCACAGTCCGTCGACGCATAGACGACGACATCATGCACGGCGTCGACCCGCACGGTGTAGACGCCCGCCGCGGGTGGCGTGAAGGCGTAGATGAGGTCACTGGAACCGGCGCCGAAAGCGAAGGGGAAGTTCTCGCAGCGGTTGACCAAGGTCCACTGGTCGTTGTTGATGAAGAGAGTTGACGAAGTGTCAAAGAATGGCACCGAGTCCACGGGGATAGGGTCGACGCAGCTGTCGCCTTGGACCCGGGCCTCGCATTTGCCGTCGGCCGTGCAGTAGTCCGCGTCGACGCAGCTGCCGCAGCTAGTGCAACCATCGAATCCGCACTGACGGCCCTCGCAGGTCCCGGGTAGGCAGAGCTGCTCGATCGTGATGGTGAAGGGGCCGCGGTCAAAGGCGGTGAGACCGTCGACCTGAATGAAGAGGGCCTCGTTGGCGGTCAGCGCGAGGTCGAGGTTCGTGCGGCCAGCCGTGCCGCGGCAGCTCTCGAGGTTGGCCACCCCGCATGCGCTCGTGAGGTAAAAGAGGTTCGGCGCGGCCCGCGGCGTGTCGTTGTCGATGGCGGAGGGGACGCTGAGCCGGAAGCGGTATGTGCCACCAGCGGGCGCGGTAAAGCCGTAGACGAGGTCGCGACCGAGGGAGCCGGCGCCCGCCGCGGCGGTGCCGCAGCCTTCGATTGAGTACACGGCGCTGGCGATCGCCGTGTTGCCGCGGACCTCAACAGGAAAGCCGCCGGCGAGGTTGATCTGGTTCACCCCACCGCAGTCGTCGGCGCCATCGGTCGGGCTGCTCTTGGCGTCGGTCCCCTCGAACGCGGGGATCTCTGGGGGCTCATCGCCGATCGCCGTCTCAAGGAAGTGGGCCCAGATGTTGCGCGCGATGGAGCTGGTCGCGACAAAGTGCGAGCCACCTTGCCACTGGCGCACGACCGTCGTGAGGCGCGTGCCGTCCGGCAGCGTGATGTTTCCTGAGAAGGGCGGGGTGATGGGCGCCATGCCGCGAAGGCGATGGGCCTCGCTCTCTTTGGAGACCGGCGCGGCGATGGGGATGAGACCCGCCGCTGCTGCCGCGTCGTTACCGACCGAGGGCGACGCGTCGTCGAGGGTGCCCTGGGTGATGAACATGTGGCGCGGCAGGCCGCCGGCCGGCGGGGCGGTCCAGAGGCGCGTGTAGTTGATCGGGTCGGTGACCTCGACGAGGGTCTGCAAGAGGTTCAGCACGGGGTGGAAGCTATCGAGCTGGTCCCGCGGGATACCGACCAGGAGGGCCGCCAACTGACCGATGTCAAAGGGATCGACGCGCCGCAGGATGGTCTCCACCAAGACGCCGGCCATGCCCGAGATGACGCCGGCCTTAATGTGTCCGTCGACCCCGAGGGCCAGGGTGCCAGACAGACCACCGTGGGAGTGTCCGAAGAACATAATATTATTCGGGTCTAGCTTTATCTCCTGGCCAGCGCGCGTCGCCACCGCCGGGATGTCGAAGCGCCCAGCCTCGATCATACGCGACTGCAAGAGGGTGTCGGCCGCGGCCTGGCGAAAGCCCGAGCGCCCCGCCGGCGGGTTCAGGAAATTGAATGAGTAGAGCGTGAGGTCGTTTTCATTCATCTCGACGCCACCCGGTCCGCGCGAACCATGCAGTGGCTGATCTGAACAGAGGACCGCGAAGCCGCGGGGCATGATGATGCTGGCGGTGCCGCGGCAGCTCTCGTAGTCGCCAGTCGTGCCGTGGGAGTAGATGATCACAGGCCAGCCGTCAGCAGGCGCCTCGCGGTCGCGCGGGATGAGGAGGAGGTAACGGATGTCCTCTTCGTCCTGCACGATCGGGTCGCCATTGGCATCGAATAGGATCCCGCCGCCTTCGGTGGCGTAGGGCTTGTCGCCGGCTTGGAAGTTCGGCGCCGTGTACGTGCCGAAGAATTCATTGAACACAAATGGTTCAAACACAAAGTCGACCTCCGGCGGGACGCCATCGTCGAAGAAGCGCGCGATGCGATTGACGTCGGCCGTGGCGTGCTGGGTCGTGAAGCAGGTCGCCACCGCGATGTCATCGGCGCGCAGCGGGCTCTCGGCGATCCAAGCCTTCAGCGGCGCGAGGTAGGACGCGGTGTTGAGGGCCGTGGCGAAGGCGTCCGAGGTCGACAGATAGTTGCCGTCCATGTCCTTGAGCGCGCGGGTCGCGATGGCGCACCACACGTCGCCCTCGGTCAGCGGAAAGCCGTAGACCGGGCGCAGCGCGAGGGTGTGGATGGGAAAGGTCAGGTCCTCGCCGTGGGTCTGGATACGGACCACGATCGGCACGCGGCTATTGTACGCGGGGCTGCCGGGGGTCACGTTGACCAGCTGGAGGTAGGCGGCCGGGGCGACCGAGGCGTCGGCCGAGGGCACCGAGCCGGGGTCGATGGCGCCCTGAAATCCAAGATAGATCGCGCTGTTGAGGCCAAAACCGTCCAGCGTCTCGTTGCCGTGGGTGACCATCGCCTCGAAGAGGCTCACGTCTTGGCCTGGAAAGTTCGACAGATCGACGTGGTTGTCGGTCCGGAGCTTATCCGAGGGCCAGCCGACCGCCAACCAGTCGGTCCCGTTCGGGTCATAAGAAGGGGCCGCGCCTGGGGCCGTGGTCGTGTAGTCGATCCCGAGGCCCGGCTTTGGGTCGACCGCGTCCCCAACGTCCGATGCGACGTCGGCGTCGGATGGGGGCGTCGTGTCGTCGCCCGTGTCACCGACGATCGTTGTGTCGTCGGTGGGCTTGGGGTCTGGATCGCCGCACGCGCTAGCGGAGAGGATGAGCACGGTGGGCGCGAGCCAGAGGGCGAGGTGTGGCCGTATCTTCATGGTAAAACTCGGTTTTTTGGACGCGGGAGGCGTGCCTTGGCAGCGGATCGCACGCAGCCTAGCCCGAGTTGCGCTCCGTTTCAAAGGTCCTTGGGGCCGTGACTCAAAGACCTCGCGACCGCGGGGACCCTGTCGCGGATCCCGATCGAGGTGCCGGAAAACACAAAGGGTCCCGGTCGTGAAACCGGAACCCTTTGTGTTTTTTTGCGTTTTTTGGAGCTGGAAATCGGACTTGAACCGACGACCTGCTGATTACGAATCAGCTGCTCTACCAACTGAGCTATTCCAGCGCGCGGCGAGCATCTACATCCAAGTCGGGGACGATTTCAAGCCAAAAACGTCCGAATGGTGCCGATCGCGTCTCGGCGCCAGCGAGTTGCGCCACGCTGATGGCCCTTCGGCGGCGCTCCGCTCTTGTTCGCCGCCGCCGGAGGGTCTAGTAAGAGCCTATGGGCATACTTACAACGAAACGAGTGGTGCTGGGCGTCGGGGGTGGGATCGCCGCCTACAAAATTCCCGAGCTAGTGCGCCGACTAAAGGACGCCGGCGCGGACGTCCAGGTCGTCTTGACCGAGTCCGGCGCGCGCTTTGTGTCGGCCCTGTCGCTGGAGGTCGTGAGCGGGCACCCGGTCGCGACGTCGCTCTGGCAGACCGCCCATGGCGCCGGCGATGAGTCGCGGATCAACCACACCGAGCTCGTTCGGGACGCCGACATCGTCGTGCTCGCGCCGGCGACCGCGAACCTCATCGGGCGCATTCGCCACGGCCTCGCTGATGATCTGCTGACGACCGCGGTGATGGCGGCGCGGACCCCGGTCCTGCTGTGCCCGGCGATGAACACCGAGATGCTCGAAAACCCACTCGTGGCCGACAACATCGCGGCCCTCCTCGCGCTGCCGAGGTATCACGCGGTCGCGCCCGATTCGGGCCTCCTCGCTTGCGGGATCGTGGGGCCAGGGCGCCTACCCGATCCGCCCGATATTATTGCGGCGATCGCGTCCGTCTTGTCGCCAAAGCCCCTCTTGGGCAAACACATCGCCGTCTCAGCGGGGCCGACGCGCGAGGCCATCGATCCCGTGCGCTATATCGAAAACCACAGCACCGGCACGATGGGTTTCGAGCTGGCCGCTGCCCTCGTCGAGTTGGGCGCCACCGTCACCCTCGTCGCTGGGCCGGTCGGGCTGCCGACTCCGTGGGGCGTCGCCGCGAGAGTTGACATTGTGTCAGCCGATGATCTCCTTCGGGCCGTCGTGGGCCTCTGGCCAAGTATCGACGGGCTCGTCATGGCCGCGGCGGTGGCTGATTATCGCCCCGAGTTCGTCGCGACACAGAAGAAAAAGAAGACGGAGGACGGCGGGCTCGCGCCGATTACCCTCGTGCCCACCGTCGATATTTTGCGCCACTGCGCGGGCCTGCCGGACGCCCGGCGGGTAGTGCGGATCGGGTTCGCCGCTGAGACGAACGATGTCGTGGCCTACGCCCGCCGCAAACGCACAGACAAAGACCTCGATTGGATCGTCGCCAACGACGTCTCGACCCCCGGCGTCGGTTTCGGCACGGGGGATAACGCTGGATGGCTCTTGGCCCGCGATGGCTCGGAGGCACCGCTGATGCGCATGCCCAAGGCCGCGTTCGCGCGCGACCTCGCGGCGCGTCTGGCCGCCGCCTGGCCGACCGGGAAAACACACCTATGAGCGCCGGGCCGCCCCAGGACCTCGGCCCCGCACGCGCCGCGTTCAGCGAGCTCCTCGGGGATGTGCGCGCCTGGTTTGAGTGGGCCACTCTCACGGGCCTCGAAGACTGGCCGGTTGAGTCCGCGCCCGAAGCACCTGTCGCCGTCGCCGGCCAGCGTGCCGCCCGCGCACCGACCGGTGACGCGCGCCCACCGACCGTCCCTAGGCCTCCACCCCGCGCCGCGGGCACGCGTGATTCCTCCGGGTTTTCCTCAGCGGCGCCTGTCGTCGCGTCGGTCCTTCAGCGGGTTCGACCCGCCGCCGCCCAACCGCCCGCCGAGAGCCTCGAGATCGTCCGCGCCGACGTCGGGCCCCAATGCAAGCGATGCACCCTGTGTCAGGGCCGCCGACGCGTGGTCTTCGGCTCGGGGCCCAGCACCACCGCGATCATGGTCGTCGGGGACTTTCCTGGGCCTCACGACGACGAGACCGGCGAGGCCTGGCTCGGCGACGAGGGGCCGCTCTTGACGCGGATGCTCCGCGCCATTGGACACGCCCGCAGCACCGTCTTTGTCACGCATCTCGTCAAATGTCGCCCCAGCGGCGGCCGGGCGCCGACCTCGGCCGAGCTCTCCGCGTGCCTGCCCTTCGTCGAGAGGCAGCTTCGGGCCCTTCAGCCCGCGGTGGTCCTCGCTGTCGGGCCCTTGGCTGCCCGCGCCCTGTCCGGGCGACGCGAGGCGCTGCCGAACCTCCGTGGTCAGGACCTCGTGTGGGGTGGCGTGCCCCTCGTCGTCACTTATGATCCCGCGATCCTGCTGACGGCGCCCCAGCTCAAGCGTGAGGCGTGGGACGATCTCCGCCGCGCGCGAGACATTGTGAAGGCGAGCGCATAAAAAAATCGCCCGCGCTGCAGAGCAGGCGGGCGATTCGTTCAGTCTCGCGACCGGGCGTCATCGCCGAAGCGTTGACGCCGCATCCGTTACTGGATGACCTCTTTGAGGGCCGGAGCGGCCTTGAAGCCGACCGAGCTGGAGGCCGGGATCGTGATGGCCATGCCCGTACGGGGGTTGCGGCCCTGGCGGGTCGCGCGGGTCTTCACCGTGAAGGTGCCGAAGCCCGGGTACGAGAAGCGCTTTCCGTCTTTGACGGCGGTCGCGACCGACTCGAAGACCGCCGCGACGATCTCGCCGACATCTTTCTTGGTGTAAGAGCCGAGGGCTCCGTGGACGGAGTCAATAAGTTCTGCTTTCGTCATGTTCTCTCTCCTCAACAAATTGGTTTTGAGTCAATCCCTCATCTCTCGGCGGGTCCCATGCTTGAAGCGCGGTCGCCTTGGAGGGCGGGGTCTCGAATCAGGATAATCGCGCCGAACCTTGGGAGAGACCACCACGTGGCCCTTGCCCTTGCGCCTCATCGTCGGTCGCCGGGGCGACGCGTGAAGCGCGGTTCGTCAAGACCTCAGAGGTCTTCTTTGAACTTCGGGGCGGCCTTGAAGCCGACCGACTTCGAGGCGGCGATGGTCAGGGGCTTGCCCGTGCGCGGATTGCGGCCCTGGCGCGCGGCGCGCTCCTTGACCGTGAAGGTACCGAATTCCGGATAGCCAATACGGCCATCGGTCTTGATGGCGTCGGTCACCGCGTCGAATACGGCCTGGACAGCCGCGCCGGTGTCTTTTTTGGTGTAACGGCCTTCGAGAGCGCCGTGGACTGCATCGATAAGTTCAGCTTTAGTCATGTTCTCTTCCCTCGCGTTCTGAGTTGGACGATCGCGTTATGCAGGTCTATCCAGCACCGAAAACTCTTCAGTCGAAACTAAAGTGCCATCGCGTTGGAGCATCAAGTCACCGGCATCTGCGCTATCGAGGCCAGATTAGGAGCCGTGGATCGGGAGTGTCAATACCTAAACTGCATGAAAAATGCATAGAAACGGGGGTATCCGGGCTTTTCGGCCGCCAAAATGCAGAAATAGCTATTAATTTCAATCGATTATAAAAAACGCATCGCAGGCCAAAAAAAAGCATTTTGTGCCGTTCTTGGGCCAGCATGGCGGTCATGCGGGGCACCGGTCGTGTAGCAACGAACCTCCGCGGGGGCACTTTGATCAGGTTTGTCCCTGCGGGAGGCGCGCTACGGGCCCGCCGCGGCGCCTTTTGGCCCGACCGCGACGGTGGAGCGCGGTGCGACGGCGGTGATGTTTTCACTGGCGGCCTCGAGGAACCCGCGTTAAGCCCCTGCGCCGTCATGACAGCCCGACTATCCGATTATCAGTTTGTCCTCCCGCCTGAGCTCATCGCGCAGCACCCGCCCCGGGAGCGCGCCATGTCGCGTCTTATGACCGTGCAGCGGGGTGTGGGGCTGGACGGCGAGGGGACCTTTCAGGATCTCCCGGACCTCCTGCGCGGGGACGAGCTGCTGGTCTTTAACGACACGCGCGTCGTCCCGGCGCGGCTCCGGGGTCACAAAGACACCGGCGGCCGCATCGAGCTCCTCGCGCTGCGCCTTGAGACGCCAAGCACATTCCGGGCCCTCGGCAAGGCCTCGAAGGGCTTCGCGGTGGGTCAGCGCCTCACGATCGGCGATGGGACGGTCCTGACCGTGGCCGCGACGCACGACGACGGCGAGGTCACGATTCAGCTGCCAGCAGGACACCCAGACCTCTGGGTGTGGCTGGCCGCGGTCGGTGAGCTCCCCCTGCCACCCTATATAGCGCGACCGGACGGCCCGGACGCCGAAGACGCGGCCCGCTACCAGACCGTGTTCGCCAACGAGCCCGGCTCAGTCGCGGCGCCAACGGCCGGTCTCCATTTTACGGACGCGCTCCTCGGCCAGATCGCCCAGCGGGGCTGCGAGATCGCGCGTGTCACCCTTCATGTCGGCCCGGGCACCTTCGCGCCAGTTCGGACTGATAATCTGGACGACCACACCATGCACTCCGAGCGCTACGACGTGTCGGAGGCCGCCGCAGAGCGCATCGCCACGGCTCGCCGCGAGGGTCGTCGGATCTTGGCGGTTGGGACCACGGTCGTGCGAACGCTCGAGGCCATCGCCGGGGCAAACGACGGCGTCGTCGTCCCCGGACTCGGCGAGACCGCAATCTTTATTCGCGAAGGCCATCGCTTCCAGGTCGTCGAGCAGCTCCTGACAAACTTTCACCTCTCTCAGTCGACCCTCTTGGTCCTCGTAAGCGCCTTCGCCGGCCGCGCGGTGACACTGGGGGCCTATGAAGAGGCGGTGCGCCGTGGCTTCCGGTTCTTCTCTTACGGCGATGGGATGTTGCTCCGATGACCCACCACACCTGGCCCTCCGCCCTCGACGCCCCGGGGTTCTCCCTCCTGCACCGCGACGGCAACCACCCCGAGGCCCGCCGCGGTCGAATCCACACGACCCACGGCACGATCGAGACGCCCGTCTTCATGCCCGTCGGAACGCAGGGGACCGTCAAGTCCCTGACCCCCGAGCACCTGCACGACCTGCAAGCTGAGATCATCCTCGGGAACACCTATCATCTCTACTTGCGGCCAGGTCTCGACGTCGTCGCTGCCCTCGGTGGCCTTCATAAGATGATGGGCTGGGATCGGGCGATCCTCACCGACAGCGGTGGCTTTCAGGTCTTTAGCCTCCGAGATCTCTCGAAGATCGACGAAGACGGCGTCACCTTCGCGTCGCACCTCGACGGCAGCCGCCATCGCCTCAGCCCTGAAAAATCGATTGAAATTCAAGAGGTCTTGGGCAGCGATATCATGATGGCTTTCGACGAGTGTCCGCCCGCCGGCGCGCCCCCAGCCCATATTCGACGGGCCATGGACCGCACCGCCCGCTGGGCACGTCGCTGCATTGACGCGCGGACGCGGCCCGATCAGCAGCTCTTCGGAATCATCCAGGGTGGCATCGACCTCGAGCTCCGACGGGTCTCCCTCGCGGCGATCACCGCGCTTCCCTTTGATGGGTTCGCCCTCGGCGGTCTCTCCGTCGGCGAGTCCCGGGACGCGACCTGGGGGACCGTCGCCGAGATCGCGCCCCTCATGCCGGTCGATAAGGGCCGCTACCTGATGGGCGTCGGGACGCCGGAGGACCTCCTCATCTGCGTCGGCGCCGGAATCGACATGTTTGATTGTGTCCTGCCCACGCGTAACGCCCGGAATGGACGCCTCTTTCACCCCGACGGCGACATCAACATCCGAAATCTTATTCATCGCCTCGATGATCGCCCCATCGAAGACGGCTGTCCGTGCTACACGTGCTCCCGCTTCAGCCGGGGTTATCTTCGGCATCTCTCACGCGCGAGCGAGATCCTCTTTGCGACGCTCGCCAGTATCCACAACCTACACTTCCTGACAGCCCTGATGGGGCGCGTCCGGGAGGCCATCGAAGGGGACCGCTTTCGCGAGCTCCAGATCGACGGGCTTAAGCGGCGGGGTATCGAGCCCCCGCCCATTCGTCCGTAAACCTTCCGTTGACCGGCTCCATCCCATCTGCTAAGGCAAGCATCCCCGCCGGACCCGTACTTGCCAGATAGCGCAATCTTTTCAAGTGGTTCGGTGATTTCGCGCGGTTTTCTACGCTCAGCGTCCCGATCCGCGTCCCGAGGAGTCAGTCTTGTCATTTCTAGCCCAAATCACGATGTTTGCTCAGGAAGTCGCCGGTGGCGCTGCCTCCGCTGGTGCCGCGCCCGCTGCCGGCGGAGCCCCAGCAGCTGGTCGTCCGCCTGGCTGTGGCGACCCGTCGTCGCTCGTCCTCATGCTCGGCATGTTGGTCGTCTTCTACTTCCTGCTCATCCGCCCGCAGCAGAAGAAGGCCAAGGCCCACAAGGCCATGGTCGAGTCCCTCAAACGTGGCGACAACGTCATCTTGCACAGCGGTATCTACGGAAAGATCGCCCAGATCGACGGCAACGTGATCAGCGTCGAGATCGCCAAGAACACGACCGTCAAGGTGCTCCGAGGTTATGTCCTCGGTCAGGCCACGGCGGAGACCGAAAAGACCCTCGCGGATTCGCCGCAGCCCGGGGCCTGAAACCCCGAATAGACTGATCCTTTCGCGAACACATCGCTTTGAGATGTGTTCAACGTTAACCTTTCGTCGCAGGAGTAGCGCGACATGGAAAAGAAGCGCAACTGGCGCGCCATTTTTACCTGGGTCCTTCTAGGATTCTCGGTACTCTACGCCCTACCTTCACTCGTGCACATGCCGGGTTGGTACCCCTTCAGCAAGGAAATCCGCGGTGGTCTTGACCTCGCCGGTGGTCTCGAGCTGCGGTACACGGTCGACTGGAAGCGCGCTATCGAGGATACAACCTCGAAAGCCGCTGACTCTCTCCGGACCCGCGTCCTTGAGGCTCTCGCGAAGAAGGCCGGCGATTCGTATGAGGACCTCCCTAAGGAGAAACTCGACGCTCTCGCGGCCCGTGTCAGCATCACGCAGGACGACATCGACCGCGCCACGCTGACCTTTAACGACCCGGAGGCCCTCCTGGCCTTCTCGGAGTTGGACAAGCCGATGGCGTCCGTCGACGAGCGCTTTGAGCTCTCGACCGGCGACAACTCGGTCTCGATCCTCTTGCCCGACCGTGCGACCGTGGATATCCGCGGTGAGGTCGTCAAAGAGACCCGCGACAACCTCGAAAAACGCGTCGCCGGCATGGGTCTTATTGACCCCGACGTCCGCGCGACAGGCGACAGCGACATCGCCGTCCAGGTTCCCGGTGTTGGCAAAGAGCAGATGGACCTCGTCCGTCAGGTTCTCGGCCGCACCGCGCAGCTGACGATGCGTTACATCGACACCGAGACGCCGTTTTTGGCCGGTGCCGAAGTCCGCGACGCGCTCCAAGCCTTCCGCACGGCGAACCCGAACGCGGCACAGCTTGAGATTCGCAACGGCTACGGCGGCAATGTGACCTCGCCGAAGAAGGGCGACCTCGTGCGCTTCGTTCGGACCCTGAAGGTCCCTGAAAACCACATGATCGGCTACGAGTTTGTCGAAGACGTCGCCAGCGATGGCACCGTCAAAGAGAAATACTGGCAGGCGGTCTACTTGCAGTCTCAGGTCGAGATCACGGGTGCCCATCTGGCCCGCGCCAAGACCGGCTTTAATGATAAGAACCAGCCCGCCGTCTTCCTCGATCTCAACAGCGAGGGCGCAAGCCTCTTCGCCAAGACGACCGAGAACAACACCGGCAGGCTGCTCGCGATTATGCTCGACGAGGACATCAACTCGGCGCCGCAGATCAAGACGAAGATCGCCGGCGGCCGCGCCGAGATCACCATGGGCGCGGGCAACTCCCGTAAGGCCATGAACGAGGCTCAGGGCTTGACCCAGGTCCTCAACCAGGGCGCCTACCAGGCCCCGGTCTATAAGGTCCATGACCA